>Ga0302314_10000640_pt1 | contig 64723 bp, 56 predicted proteins | sample III_Palsa_N2_3_FD_200533 | JGI IMG/M metagenome (GOLD analysis project Ga0302314, IMG submission 200533) | Peat permafrost microbial communities from Stordalen Mire near Abisko, Sweden - III_Palsa_N2_3 | ecosystem: Environmental > Terrestrial > Soil > Palsa > Peat permafrost | place: Sweden...
ATGGTGGAGAAGCTCGCTGAAGGGCATGTCCTCGTAGGCCGCAGTCATGACATCCACAGTAGCTCGGATGTCAATCGGTCTTCCCAGCGCAGGCCGAGGAGTTCGCCCTTGCGCAGTCCGGTGCGTAGGGCGAGTTCGAACAGTGCGCTGAGCCGGTGTCCGTGCGTGGCGGTGAGGAGGGCGCGGGCTTCTTCGGTGGTGAGGGGTTCGTATCGGCGGGGGCGGGGTGTGCCCATGCGGACGTTGCGGGCGACGTTGCGGGGGATCTCTTCCTCGCGGACGGTGTGTTCCAGGGCGGACTTGAGGACGGAGTGCACGTAGGCGAGTGTCAGCGGCGAGAGCCGCTTGCGGCAGCACGCCGGGTCGGCCTCCCCAGCCCGGGAGGGACCGGCCGCCCGGGTTCAGCTTGTGCACCACCACAGGAAGTGGCTGGTGCAGGTTGCCGAGGGTGAGGGGGAGGGGGGCGGCGTCGGCGGGGCTGTGGCGGTGGCTGACCCGGGGGAGGGGGTTGGTGCGGAGGGGGCGCGTGATGCGGAGGTGTTTGTCGGGGGTGGGGACGACGGGGTCGCGGACTGTGAGGCGGGCCCGCGCGACGAGGGCGCGCTGGCGCTGGGGGTTGTCGAGTGATGGGCCGTCGGGTGAGCTGCCTGGGAGGGGGCGCCGGGCCGGGTGGCCCCAGGGGTGGGGTCGGGGGCGGCGAGGGGGGTCATCGCGGACGGGCTCACGCCGCCGCCGCTCGCACCGGCCTCCTGGACCGCGACGGTGGGGGTCCCCGAACCGAGCACCAGCGCGCCGGCGCCTCCGGCCGCGAGCAGGCCCGCCGTGGTCAGCGCCAGTACCCGGGTGCGGGACCGTTGCCTGCGCGCCCGGCGGCGCTCGTTCCGGCCCGAGGAGCGTCGCGGCGGGCCCAGGGATGCCACGGGGCTGCCGTACGCGCCGCCGGTGCGGGGGGCCTCGACCGGCCGGGCCGCCGCTGCCGCCGCCAACTCCTCGGCGGGACGCCCGCATCCTGGGCAGGAGAGGGCGCCGTTGAGATGGCGTCGACAGGTGGAGCAGTAGTCCATGTGGTCTTCCGTGCCGTACAGAGTGCTGGGGGGAACGCAGCCTGCGGGGCTGTCACCACACCCTAGGGTGACCTGGACATGACTCAACGGATGATTCGTGTGTGGTTACTGGGGAGAATTTGTGCATCCCGCCACGCGGACCGGCCGGGATCAGCCGTCGAGCCAGTGCCGGCGGCCGATGCTGATGAGCCGCAGCTGCCGCCGGGCGCCTTCGGTGATCCGCAGTTCGGCCTCGGGGTCCTCGTCCGCCTCCAGCAGCGCGGCGGCGACGGTGACGGTGTGGTCCGCGTAGAGCTCGGCCAGCATCCTGACGTCCTCCGGATCCCAGCCCTCGGACTCGGGCTGCGCGGCCAGGTCGTCCGCCAGGTCGTCGGCGAACTGGCGGACGCGGACGGCGATGGCGTCGCGCACCGGCCGCACGCCGCCGTGGCGCTCCCGGACCAGGAAGCGCAGGTGGGCACGGTGCTCGTGCACAAAGCGGGCGATCACGTCGATACTGCGGTCGATCACCTCGTCGGTGCCGTTCTGCTCGGCCCGGATGGCGCGCACCAGCGCACGCAGGCTGCCGAAGGACTCCTCGACCAGGGCCGTGGCGAACTCCGGCAGGTCGCGGAAGTGCCGGTAGAAGGCACCGGGGGTGACGCCCGCCTCCCGGGTGACCTCGCGCAGGCCCAGGCTGCTCAGGCTCTGGTGCTCGAGCAGGCGCAGCCCGGCGTCCAGGAGGGACTGCCGGGTCTGCTGCTTCTGGGCCTGCCTGGCCCCGAGAATGTGGCTCATCTCATTCAGTAGACAACTGTTCTCCCGTATTGGCGAGCCCGGGGCGGGGGTAGTCTGAGGTCAGTCAGTGAACAACTGTCATCTCAACTGCTGCGAAAGGAAGTGTCATGGCCCTCCTCGCACTCCTCGTCCTGAGCACGCTGCTCTGGGGCGCGTCCTCCTATGTCAGCCCCACGCAGCTGGCGGTCGGCTCCGCCCTGATCGCCTGCTGGCTGCTCGCCTTCGCCGTCCGTGAGCGGATCGCCCGGGCCCGCCGCGGAACCGCGCTGGAGGGCTGACCCGTGAATGCCTCACAACTCGCCGGAACCTCCGCCCAGAGGAAGGAGGAGGGCGACGACACCGCGGTCGCGTCCTTCATCCTCGGACTGCTGGGCCTGTTCTTCTTCAACATCGTCCTCGGCCCGCTGGCCCTCGTCCTGGGCTGTGTGTCGCTGGCCCGGGGGACCGGACGCCGTGGCCGCGCCCGGCTCGGCGTGGCCCTGGGCGCGGCCGACCTGGTGATGCTGGCCGTGACCTTCGCCGTGCACCACGGCACGATCGGCTGGACGCCGGGCCTCTGACGCCCACCGGGTCCGGATCAGGGACCGATCACCACACCCGAGGGGTACCTGGCGATGTCGATGGAGCCGCTGATGGTGTCGGTCGAGGTGTCGATCACCGACACGGTGTTGAGATATCCGTCGGTCACATAGGCCCGGGTGCCGTCGGGAGAGACCGCGACGCCGGAGGCGTCGGCCGTGGTGAGGGTGGCGGTGACGGCGTCGGTGGCGGTGTCGATGGCCGACAGGCTGTTGGCTTCGGTCGCATAGAGCTCGGTGCCGTCGGGGGAGAGGGCCAGCGAACCGTCGCGGAAGCCGCCGAGGTCGATGGTCGCGGCAACCGTGTCAGTGCCGGTGTCGACGACCAGCACACCGGTGTCGTCGCCGACGTAGAGCCTGCTGCCGTCGGGGGAGGTCGCAAGTTCCCCGATCTCGCTGCCGAGTCCCAGGGCGACGGTGCCGGTGACCCTGTCGGTGGCGGTGTCGACGACCGATACGTTGCCGTTGGCGGCGACGTAGAGGGTGCTTCCGTCCGGGGAGAACGCCATCGAGCCGAGCGGGTAGGGGGTGGTCGGGCCTCCCACGGGTACGACGAACGAACCGGTGATCCTGTCCGTGGCGGTGTCGATGATCTGCACCGAGTCGTCGAAGTAGTCGGTGACGTAGGCCTCGGAGCCGTCGGGGCTCAGCGCGATCTCATGCGGCCCCATGGTCATGGGGATCTCGGTGACCTTGTTGGTGGCCGTGTCGACGGCCAGTACGGCGCCGTTGCCGACGACGAAGGCCTTGGATCCGTCCGGGGTCAGTACGATCCCGCCGGGGAACCACCGGGGTTCGATGGTCGTGAGCACTTTGCCGGTGGCCGTGTCGACCACCCATTCGAACACCCCGGTGTCCAGATAGGCCCGCCGGCCCTGGTCCGCGATCACCGTCATTCCCACGGCCGCTGCCGCGGGAATCGTCGCGATCTCCCTGCTCGTGGCCGTGTCCACCACTCCGGTGACGGCTCCGCCCGAGGCGTCCTTCAGGGGGCCGACGTAGGCCTGCGCCCCGTTGTCGGTGAAGGTCGCGGAGACCTCGGAGGGAGAGCCGGCGGCGATGACCGCGGCGACCTTCTCGGTGGCGGTGCGGATCACCTCGATCTGCCACGTGGGGAGTTTCCTGTGGGCGCATTCCACGGACACATACGCGAGTTTGCCGTTGGGGGAGAACTCCAACGAGTCGGCGCTGACGACCGTGCCGCGGTAGGGAATGGTCGTGGTCACCGTGTCGGTCGCGGCATCGATGACGCTCACCTCCTGGGCGGTGCCTCCGGACGTGCCGACGTCGACGCTGTCGGTCGCATAGATGCTGTCACCGTCGGGGGAGACGGCGAGCGAGGTGATCCCGCCCGCGTCGGCGGCGCCGACCGGGACGGTCGTGACAACCGAGGCGGTGGCGGTGTCGATCACCGCCACGTCGTTGTCGAGCACCGCATAGACCCTGGTGCCGTCCGGTGAGACGGTCAACGAGCTGGGCATCAGCCCCGAGGTGGGGATGGTGGCCGTGACTGCCTCGGTCGCGGTGTCGACCACCGAAACGCCGTCGTCGTCGGCCGCATACAGTTCGGAGCCGTCGGGGGAGAGTGCCAGGGCCCGGGCACCGAAGTCGGGTATCAGAGCGGACGTGTGGGTGCGGGTGTCGATCGCCACGACGGACCAGTCGTTCCCCGCTCTGCAGAGCGCGAATGCCTTCGTGCCGTCCGGAGTGAACAACAAGGACCCGTGCAACCCCCGGCAGGGATGGAACAGCGCAGTGGCCTCGTCGGTGGCAGTGTCGATCACTGAGATGTCGGCATTCCTGCTGACCACGTAGATCTGCTTGCCGTCGGGCGTGGGGACCTGCTCCGCTATCCCTTCGCCGAGGCCCTGGCGGCGTTCGAGGGCGACCGTGCCGGTGACCGCGCCGGTGGCGGTGTCGATCTCGGCGAGGGTGTGGCTGCCGGTGTTGACAACGTAGGCCGTGGTCGCGGCAGTTGAATCCTTCGGGGTCATGGCCGGGGCGGGGGTTCCGGCGGCCAGGGTGGTGGCTCCCACGGTGAGGACGGTGGCAGCGAGCAGTGCCCCGCGCGTGCCCGCCCTCCGGCGGGGGGGAAGTAACTCCATGTCAAGCATCTCCTGTTCCGGGCGATCGGCGGTCGGCGATCGTACGACGTGTGCACGGCATGCTCACGACAAACGCGCATCCATACTGTCACGCCGACGCCCTCTATGACTGCAGTCGATTGGCCTTCCTGCGCGCACTCATGTCACCGCCGTGACCAGCAGCTTCAGGGTGAACACGAACCACTGCCGATGAAGTTCGCAACTTTGAGCGACAGAACGGTCCTCCCGGCGCGTCTATATCAGTCAGACAGACGATCACGATGCTGAGGAGAAACCTTTGAGGCAGACCACACAGGGACATGACGCCCGTCGGGGAAGTCTGCGCCGACTCCGGCCGCTGGCAACCGTTCTGGTGGCGGCGCTGGGGGTCACCGGGGCCGCCGCGGCCCCGGCATCGGCAGCCCTGACTTCTGATGCGACGTCAGCAACGCAGGTACCGGCGACCGGTGCCGGCAGCAGTACCGGCACGACCACGCGGATCGTCACCCTGGTGACCGGTGACCGGGTGATTGTCACCACCGTGGCGGGGCAGACCCGCTACACCATCGAACCGGCGGTCCCCGGTGACGCCGCGTTCCAGAGCTACCGGGACGCGCAGGGCGACTACCACGTCGTGCCCGCGCTGGCCGAGCCCTTCCTCGGCACCGCGCTCGACCCCTCGCTCTTCGACGTCACGGCACAACTGCGCGCCCACGCCCAGGCGAGGACCGACGCCGTGGCCGAGGTCGGCACCCAGGCCTCCGCCCACGTCGTGGCGGCGCTGCGCGCGGCCATCGGTGCCGATGTCCGGGCCGGTCGGCGCCCCGGCACGACCGTGCCGCACCTCACCGGACTCCCGGCCGCGCCCAAGAGCGACAGCCAGGCACCAGCGACCGCAGCGGCGGGATACCCGCTGCGAATCCTGCAGGTGGACGTGACGGACCGCTCCGGCCACCCCGCCAACGGACAGGCGATGCTGCTGAACACCGACTCCGGCTTCAAGTTCGAGAACCTGATCCCGGTCAACGGGGGAGTGGGCCGGGTCGCCCTTCCCGCGGGCCACTACGGCATCGAGTTCAGCGACGAGACCTTCGACACCCAGGGCAACGTCACCTCCGCCTACGCGGTCACCAAGACGGACTTCACCGTTCCGGCGACCGGGACCGTGCCCGATGTTGCCCTCAACGGCCGCACCGCGGTGCCGGTCCGGGTCGCCACCCCGCTGCCCTCCATCCCGCAGCTCATCAATGTGGGCTGGTTCCGCACCGACGCGTCCCACTCGGTGAACCCCGCGTCCACCCAGGACCCGGCCATCGGCTTCGACTACATAGTCATGGGGAACATCCCCTTCGCTGTGAACCCGCAGCCGGCTGCCAAGGTGGGCACGGTCAGCTCCCAGGTGCAGTGGGTCGGCGGCAACGCCAAGGGCACCTACCGCTACGACACGTCGTTCACCAACTCGGGCGTGCCCGACGTCTCGGCTCTCAAGGTGACTTCGGCCCAGCTCGCGACGGTGCACAACCACTACTACGCGGACCCGAGTGCCCCCACGGGGGGTGCTGTGGACGACCTGCCGTACGACTACGCGAATCCCGGGCTCCTGACCGGGTTCGCGCTGCTCCCGCAGGCCATGCCTGCGGATGTCACCGAGTACCTCAACGCCGCCCCGCACACCTACTGGGCCCAGCAGGTGATGGAGGGCACCGGCCTCGTGTTCAACGACGACCCGGCCGCGCTCACGGCCGGGAGCACGACCTCGATCGACTGGGGCCGCGGACCGCTGGCACCCGGGGTCGGCCAGCACACGATCCTGCCGGACGCCGTCGGCGCCAACTCCTGCCAGGCCTGTGCCGCCGGAACCGACGTCCAGCTGAACGTCAACGACTTCGACGACGACACCCCCGGCCAGCAGGGCTCGCCCGGCTACCAGGCCGACGGGACCCCCTTGCAGGTGACCTCCTCGTTGACCGCCTACCAGAACGGTCAGTCGCTCGGGACGACGCCGGGCAGCTCCAGCTTCTCGATCAGCAACGCGCCCGCCACGGGGGCGCAGTACAAGGTGGTGTACGACACGAGCGCCGCCACGTCGCAGGTCAGCCAGTCCACCTCCACCGACACCACCTGGGCCTTCTCCACCACGCCCGCCGCGGAGTCCGGGGCGGCGCTCACCCCGCTGGGCACCTGCACCGGCCAGAGCAAGACCACCCCGTGCCAGGTGCTGCCGCTGCTGAACATCAGCACCAGGCTCGCGGCCAGTGAGGACAACACGGCCGCCCCCGGCGCCGAGTCCATGGGGCTGACCATCGGCCATGTGTCCTACAACGGCACCGGATCGCACGCGGCGATCACCTCGGCCACGGTCCAGGTCTCCTTCGACGGCGGCAAGACCTGGCAGACCGCGCAGCTCACCCGCACCGGAGCGGCGTCGGCCGGGACCTACACCGCCGGCTGGACCGACCCGGCCACGGACATCGGGGTCCACCCCTCGATCCGGATCACCGCCACCGACGCCGTGGGCGGCTCGATCGACCAGACCGTCAACAACGCCTACGAGATCGTCAAGGGGGCCTGACCATGCGGATGTCACCTACCGTCAAGGCTGTCAGGACCACCGCCGGATTCGGCGCGCTGGTCGTCGGACTGATGCTGCCCTTCAGCGGCACCGCCCAGGCGGGGACGACGCCTGCCGCAGCCGCGGCGACGACGCACGACGCCTGCGGTGCCGTGTCGCCGGGCCAGGCGCGCTGCCTCGCCGTGGTCCGCAACGACGTGCACGGCGGCCTCGGCGTCCGCGGGCCCGCCGCCGTCGGGCGCAGTGCGGCGGCGCAGGCCCTGCCGACCGGCTACGGACCGGCGGATCTGCGTTCGGCGTACCGACTGCCGGCCACCGGCGGCAAGGGCCAGACCATCGCGCTGGTCGACGCGTTCGGCGACCCGACGGCCGCGGCCGACCTCGCCGCCTACCGTGCCACCTACGGGCTGCCGGCCTGCACCACCGCCAACGGCTGCTTCCGCGAGGTCAACCAGAAGGGCAAGTCCTCGCCGCTGCCGCCACCGCCGTCGACGAAGGCCACCTCCGGCTGGGAGGTCGAGACCTCGCTGGACCTGGACATGGCCTCGGCGATCTGTCCGAACTGCCACATCCTGCTGGTGCAGGCCACGGACCAGGACGAGGCCGACCTGGCCGCGGCGGCCGGCGTCGCGCCCTCGCTCGGTGCGACCGTGGTGTCCAACAGCTACGGCGGCGAGGAGGGCAACGGGATCTCCAGCTATGCGAAGGACTACCAGCACGCCGGCGTCGCCTATGTGGCCTCCTCGGGTGACGACGCCTGGACCGTGCCCGAGGCGCCCTCGGTCTACACCGGCGTGATCGCTGTCGGCGGCACCTCGCTGACCAGGTCGAAGACCGCACGCGGCTGGACCGAGACCGCCTGGACCCTCTCCGGCAGCGGCTGTTCGGCCTGGATCGCCAAGCCGGCCTGGCAGCACGACGCCGACTGCCCCGGACGCACGGTCGCCGACGTCTCCGCCGATGCCGACCCGAACACCGGCGTGGCCGTCTACGCGACCCTGCTCGGGGGTTGGTCGGAGGTCGGCGGCACCAGCGCGTCGGCGCCCATCATCGGGGGCGTCATCGCGCTGGCCGGAAACCCCGGCAAGCTGCCCAACGCCTCCTACCTCTACGCCCGCACCAAGGACCTGTACGACGTGACCTCCGGCAGCAACGCCAACGGCCTCGACTGCGGCGGCGGATACATGTGCACCGCGGTCAAGGGCTACGACGCACCGACCGGGAACGGCACCCCCGACGGACTCGGCGCCTTCTGAACCACAGCCTGCACCATCTGCCCGGTGACGACCGTCGCCGGGCAGATGGTGCAGCATCAGCCCCTGGGCGCCAGCCAGGGGAACGCGCGGTCGGCGCGGGGCGGCACCGCGAAGGTGGCCCGGCTGCGCACGTCCAGGTAGGCGTTGATGCCGTTGTTGCGGCGGACGCCGATTCCGGCGTGGTAGCCGGTGGCGTCGGCGGCGTTCATCACCGCGCGGGTCGCGTTGAAGTCCTCCATGGTGCGCTGCAGGGAGACGAAGTGCGTTCCTGGGGCGCCGTGGTCGACCGTGGCGAAGTCCCGCCGGTTGATGCGCGGCACACCGTGCAGCCGCGCCCGGCCGGTCGCCTGGGCGTGGCCGGCGCAGCCGTGGGCGGCGGCCATCGCGGGCAGCCGGTCCGCGTTGCTCTTCGCGTCGTCCACCAGTTTCGCCGCGTCGTCGGCGCTGATGCCGGGGGAGTACATCTGGGCGCTGCGGGTGTCGGCGTCCTGCTTGTACCAGCTGTCCAGGTCCAGTGCGATGTGGCTGACATGCATGGTGGTGCCTCCGGCCAACGGCCCTTCGGCGATGGTGATCCGGTCCTCCGGCGCCTGGTTGCCGCGCAGGCCTGAGTGGAACCCGAGCATCAGCGGGGCGTCCGCCGCCACGCCGACGCCGGGGAGCCGCTCGGCGGGCAGTCCGCCGCCGACGAACCCGGTGCGGGTCTCCCGCACCCGCAGCCGTGCGCGCTGGTCGAGCGGGCCGGGGCCGAACAGCTCGTCGGTGACCTCCGCGAGGCGCTCCTCGTCGTCGCTGGCGAGGTGGAGGCAGGCGTCGATGTCCTCCAGGACGGGGTTCTCCCAGCGGGCCATCGGCAGCGGGGGCGCCACCGGCGAGCGGACCGAGGTGTGCCGCTCGAACCAACCGGGGCCCCAGGCCAGGCAGGTGAGCAGCCCTTCGGGTCCGTAGCTGTACCGCTGCTCCAGGGTGGCGAGCGCGTTCTCCAGGCGGGCGGCGTCGGCGGCCGACGGCGTGCCCACCACGTCCAGCATGAGCAGCCGGTGGAACCGCGGCGCCACCGGGCGTCCGATCTCGTCGGTGTGGAACGTGTCCTCCCAGGCATGCTGGGCGGCGGGCAGTGGGCTCACGTCAGGTCCTCGTTCCGGGTGTCGGGGCGCAGTCGCGCGAAGGAGTCGGCCCAGTCGGCGGGAGGCTCGCCGGGTTCGTTGAAGAGCGAGAACGTGGTGCCGCGCGCCTCGGGGTGCTCGACTGCGGCCAGCATCACGGCCGCGAGATCGGACCGGGACAGCATGCCGTCGGCGTGCGGGTCCTGAGTGAGCGTCACGGCATGGACTCCGGCCGGGTCCTCGGTGAGCCAGGTGGTGCGCACGATGGTGTGGGGCAGGCCGCTGGTGCGCAGGGTCCGTTCCGCGGCGACCCGTCCGGGCAGGATGGACTCGTTGATCCGGTTGAGCGGGTGCGCGAGGCCGTGGCCGACCACGAAGGAGCTGAGGAGCACCAGGTGGACCGGCGCGGCCTGGAGCGCGGCGGCGGTGGCGAGGTTCTGGGCGGCCTGCTGGGCGTGGCGCCAGGCGTCACCGCGCTTGGGGACCAGTACCACGGCGTCCGCGCCGGCGAGTTGCCGCTCCAGGCCGGGTAGGTGGTCGAGGTCGGTGAGCTCCAGGACCTCGTGGCCGCGGGCGCGGGCGAGGTCGGTGACGAACAGGCCGGTGGACCCGGGGTACCCCGAGCCGGCGATCGCGATCCTGGCCATGGTCAGGCACCCCCGGGGATCGTCAGTGCGGCCTTGCCGGAGACCCGGCGCTCGCGCAGGGCGTTCATGGCCTCGGGCAGCTGCTCCCAGCTCCCCTCCCAGCCCACGAGGGGCGCCAGCTTTCCCCGGGACATCAGCTGGAGGAGTGCGGCGAGGTCCTCGTTGACGGGCTCTCCCGAGCCGTAGACCCAGAACGGGTGCAGGGTCTGCCGGACGTGCGGTCGGAAGGAGGAGATCGAGACGGCCGCGGGCTCGCGCGAGGACGTGCCCAGCAGCACGATGTGCCCGAGCGGGCCGAGCCGCTTCAGGGCGGCCAGCAGCACCGGGCCGCCGACCGACTCCAGGACCAGGTCGTATTCGCCCGGGGCGTCGTCGAGGGAGTCGATGACGTGCACCGCATCGAGCCCGGAGGGGTTGAGCGGGCGGTGCGAGCCGATCAGCGCGGTCACCTCCGCGCCCGCGGCTGCGGCGAGTTGGACCGCGAAGGTGCCCACGCCGCCGCTGGCGCCGGTGATCAGGACGCGCTTTCCCAGCAGCGGACCGCCGCGGCGCAGGGCCCGCAGCGCGGTGAGCCCGGCCACACCCAGGGTGGCCGCCTGGGTGGTGCCGACGCCGTCCGGCAGTTCGGCGAGCCGGTCGAGGGGGACGGCGGTGTACTCGGCCCAGGCGCCGTAGTCGACCATGGCCGCCACCCGCGCTCCCACGGGCGGTCCGCTGCCGTCGTCGGCCGCGCGGACCAGTCGGCCGGCCAGGTCCTGCCCGGGGCGCCACCCCTCCTTGCGCTTGGCGAAGAGGTTGAGCTCCCCGCGGTTGACGGAGAAGGCCTCGACGCGCACCAGCGCCTCGCCGGGGTCCGGTCGGGGACTCGGAACCTCACGTAGCTCCGGTCCGGCGGGGGTGCCCACATAGGCACGCATGGTTGGGGGGATGAGGCTGGGAGTCATGGGGATCACCCTGGGTGTGGGAAGGGCCGGATGCGTGGTGCGCCGGTGCCGGCGAGCGGACCCGGCTCCAGCGAGGGGTCCGCCGCCGTGGTGGTGGGGCACCGCGGTGGCGGACCCGGGGATCGGGCCGTGCGGATCGGTCGGGCGGGGGCCGAGGCCCGTCCCCGCCGGTTGTGGTCGGGACCCGACATGACGAGACATTAGTTCCGCCACGGGCGGGGGCGGATGGTGTGCGGACGACTTCGTCAGGTCCCGCCGGAAGGTGTGGCCCCATCACCGTCCTGAGCGCCAGTGGTGGTGGTGTCACCACCGTCCGGCGTGCCGTGGCGCCGGCACGACCCGGCGGCGGTGGCCCGTTTCGGGGCGGATCTTCGCCGATTATCTGCGCATATGTCCCGTTATCGGACTGCTCTGGACCGCTGGTCACCCCGATCCGGCCGGATCGGCTCCGCCCGTCCTGCCCGCCGCCGCCCCGGTGGTGGTGGGGGCGCGACCGCGCGGGGCCGTGTGGTGTGGGCGGGAGGACCTGTTCCGCGAACGGCCGGTGGCGGAGGGTGAGTGGTGACCGGGGATGAGCCGCCGGGGCCGCCGCACCGCCGCGCGGTCCGCCTGCTCTCCCCGCCGATTCGGGGAGGGAGCGTGGTTTCTGTGGGACCGATGAATCCACAGGTCGTGTATCAGGGGGACTACGACGGGGGCGGCGTGACCGCCGACATGGTGTCCGAACTCTGCGGCCGGGTCCTCGCCTCGCTGCCGCGCAGCGACCAGCGCAGGCGCGGCGAGCTCTACATCTGGGCGCTGCTCTCGACCGAGGGCCGCAAATCGATGCGCAATCTCGCGACGCTGGTCGGCGGGCCCGCCGCGGAGCAGAGCCTGCACCACTTCATCTCCAAGTCCACCTGGGACTGGGGGCTGGTGCGCCGTGCGCTTGCCCGCCACCTGGAGCAGGTGATGGCGCCTCAGGCCTGGGTGGTCGAGCCGGTGTCCATCCGCAAGGCCGGTGACCACTCGGTCGGAGTGGACCTCCGCTTCGTGCCCGGACTCGGACGGATGGTCAACAGCCAGCAGGCGTACGGGATCTGGCTGACGTCAGCGCAGCTGAGCGTGCCGGTCAACTGGCGGCTGCTGCTCTCCCGGGACTGGCTGGAGGACGGGGACCGGCGGCGGCGCGCGGAGATCCCCGAGCAGGTGTCGGTCGACACCCCGGTCGCCTGCGCCCAGGACGCCATGGCCGAGCTGCGGGCCGACTGGCGCCTGCGGCAGCGCCCCGTGCTCATGGATGTGCGCGACGCCGACGCCGCCCGGGTCGCGACGGACTTCCACGCGGCCGGGATCCCCTTCCTGCTCCGGGTGTCCGGATCCACCCCGCTGCTGGTCGGTGACAGGGCCATGCCCCACTACGGGGCCGGTCCCGTGCCGGCGCAGCGCGTGGTCGAGTCGATCCGGGGCCTGGGGAGGCCGGTGGAGTGGATCGACCCCGTCGGATCCGCCCTCCGGACCGGTGTCGCCGTCGCGGCGCGGGTCTCGGTTCCACAGCGGGTCGGCGCGCCCACACCGATGGCACTGCTCGGGGAGTGGACCGGTCAGTACCGCCGGGGCGGCTCGCTCTGGCTCACCAATATGACCGAGGCGTCGGTGGGCGCGCTGCTGCGGCTCACGAAGCTGACCCGCCGAGTGGCCCACGACCTGGCCGAGGTCTGCGATCCGGCCGGTATCCGGGACTTCGAGGGCCGCTCCTTCGGCGGCTGGCACCGGCACACCACGCTGGTCTCGGTGGCGCACGCCGCGTCCGTGCTGGCCCGTGCCGAGCGCTCGGGCCCGCGTCCGGCGCTGCGCTACGCGTCGGCGGTCCCGGCCTGATCGGGCAGGACCGCAAGGGTCTTGCGCGCCTGGTGCAGCCGCAGCGCCAACTGCACCTCCAGCGCCTGGGAGGGCGTCTGCCAGTCGGTGCCGAGCAGATCGGTGATCCGTTCGAGCCTCCGGGACACGGTGTTGGGGTGGACGTGCAGGGACTCGGCCGCGCGGGTGGGGCTGGCACCCGACTCGAAGTACGCGGCCAGGGTGGCGACGAGTTCGGTGAACCGCCGGGTGTCGTAGTCGATCACCGGGCCGATGACGGAGTGGACATAGGCCTCGACGTCGCGGTCCACCGAGAGCAGGATGCCGAGGAAGCCCAGGTCCGCGGCGCAGGCGGTGGCCCCGGTGCGCCCGAGCGCGATCAGCGTGTCCAGGCAGCGGACCGCCTCCCGGTGGGCGTGGCCGATGCCCTCGGGGCCGAGGCCGACGGAGGCTCCCGCACCCGTGGTGACGGGGTGTCGGATGACCCGGGACAGCTCCTTGCTGACTGCACGGGCCTGGGCCCCGGCGTCGGTGCCCGGCAGCAGCAGGACGAGGGCGCCGCCGCGGGTGCTCTTCATCCCGCCGAGCCGGGCGGCGTGGGTGGCCGCCCACATGACCGCCTGGCTGTGCGAGCCGCCGGCCGGGCTGGCCACCACGACCACGTGCGGATCGTTGAGGTCGACGCCGAGGCGCAGGGCCCGCTCGCGCAGCCGCTGGGGATGGCGGGGCGGGACGCTGAGCAGGTCGTCGAGCAGGTCGTCGCGCAGCTGGTGCTCGACCACCGCGGTGCTGCGGCTGAGCAGCAGCTGGACGGCCGTTGCCTGGACGGTCCACTGCAGCAGCAGCATGCCGTCGTTGGTGAGCGGGGTCCTCGGGTGGGCGACCAGGAAGCCCAGGCTCTCGCCACCGGCCCGGACCGCGGTGACCCAGCCGCCGTCGTCCAGTTGGACCGGCCGCTGGGAGGTGTAGGCCTCCAGGGAGGCCTGCATCAGCCGGTCGTCGTCGGTGGGCGACGGCGGCTGCTCGCCCGCGCTGGTGAGCAGCCGGTTGTCCGGTGAGCAGATCCGGACCGGGCCGGAGAGGGCCACGCTGACGGTGTCGGCGAGGGTGGGCAGATCGACGCCGGCCAGTACCGCGTCGATGATCCGGGTGTCGGTGGCGGCTAAGTCGCGCAGCACGCCGAGGCTCTGACGGACCGCGGAGTCGGACTCCGAGAGCCGTCTGACCTCGGCGGCGGTGGAGTCCTGGGCCCTGGCCCGGTCGATGGCCACGACCGCCAGGTCGGCCAGCGAGCACATCAGGCTGATCTCGTCGGCGGAGAAGTGACGTATGTTCCGGTCGCTGGCGTAGAGGGTGCCGACCTGGGCGTCGCGCAGGAGGAGCGGCACCGCGATGATCGCGTGCAGCCCCTCGGCCCGGACCACGTCGTCTATCACCGGTGAGTGCGGGAACTGGTCGTCGGCGAGGTAATCCGCGGTCCAGAACGGCGCGTTGCTCCCGCGCGCCCGGGAGCCTGCCCCGGCGTTGCCGGGGACCCGGAACCCGATGGTCAGCGCGGTGACCGTACCGTCGGCCGAGTGCACATAGGAGTCCCCGGTCGACTCGTCGTAGAAGCTGATCCAGGACATGTCGAGTCCGAGCAGCAGTCGGCCGCGGCGCGAGATCATCTTCAGCAGCGCGTCGGGATCGTTCACCTGGGTGAGGTCGTGCGCAGTGTCGACCAGGGCCGCGAGCCCCGCCTCCCGCTGTCTGTGCCTGCTGGTGAGTGCCCGGACCCGAAGCGCGAGCTGCGCGGTCTGCTCCGCCTGCTCGACGACCTCGTCGGAGGCCCCGGAACGGCGGACCCGCCGGACCAGCTCCTCGAACTCGGAGGTCGGGGCCTCCTTTGCCAGCAGCTCAATGAACTCCATTTCGCGGAAGCCGCCGGTATCCATCTCCTCTATTCCCCGGTCGAAGATCGTACCCCTGGTAGGCGAACTTAGATTGTCGCGTCCACGCGCGTCAACCCATTCTTGGTGCGGCCGTGGTTTCGCCCGGGGTGTGGTGTGGCCGGGCCACCGCAGTGCGGCGGCGGATGGTGATTGGCTCACCTTTCAGTTGGTGGGACTGCCGGGAGAGAGTTGGGGCGAGAGCATTACGGCGGGCGGCCGAAGCGGCCGACCAGATTCCTCCTGGGGGAGAAGAAGATGACACCGGTGACGAGCTACCGCCTGTCCATTGAGCGGAGTGAACTGGCGAGAACGCGGGCCGACCGTCCTGATGTGTTCATGATGAATGGACGCGAGTGGGATCTGCTCGACGAAGTATTCGCCCCCATGTACTCACCGTCCACCGGAGTCGCACTCGACTTCCTGGGCTTCCAGGGATTCCTGGGCCTTGTCGACTTTCCCGGCCTGGACGGCGGGTCGGGACTGCCGCGGATCAACTCGATGCTGGAGATCGGCTGCGGAACCGGGCTGATCGCGGTCACCGCCGCGCTGTCCGGCGTCGAGCGGGTGCTCGCCGCGGACATCAATCCGCACGCCGTGCGGAACGCCTCGCTGAACGCGGCCCGTCACGGGGTGGCGGACTCGGTCCGCTGCGTGCAGAGCGACCTCTTCGGCCGGCTCGGCCCGCAGGAGCGGTTCGACCTGGTCTTCTGGAGCTCCAACTATGTGCTGGCACCCACCGGCTACACGCACCGCAGCCCGCACGAGGCGGCATACGTCGACCCCGGCTATGCCACGCACCACAGGTTTCTGGCCGAGGCCAACAACTGGCTGACGCCGGGCGGCCGGGCATTGCTGCACTTCAGCAGCCGTGGCGACGTCGGCGAGCTGCTGCGGTTGGCCGAAATGAGCGGCCGGGGGATCAGGGCGGTCCGCCGCCGTGCCGTCCGCGAGGGCGACGTCGTGGTCGAACACCTGCTGTTGGAGGTCACCGCGGAGGCCCGGGTCGGCCGCCTTGCCCGGATGTGCTGAATCCTCCAGTTCATCGGACACCGAGGTACCGCCTTTCTGTTGCTTCGTACTCTTTCGCTCTCGGTTGTGGGGGTAAATGTGCGCACGCTGCTGATCGACAACTACGACTCATTCACGTACAACCTCTACCACTACCTCGCGGAGGTTAACGGCGAGGATCCCGTGGTGGTCAGGAACGACGAACCGGGCTGGAGGATCGACTCGTTGGTTGAATTTGAAAATATCGTCGTCTCGCCCGGCCCGGGAACTCCGGAGCTGGCAAAGGACTTCGGAATCTGCCGGGAGGTGATCGAGCGAACGGAACTTCCGCTGCTCGGCATCTGCCTCGGCCACCAGGGGATCGCGGCGCTGCACGGGGGAACGGTGGCCCGGGCGCCGGAGCCCCGCCACGGCCGGCTCTCGCCGGTCCTGCACGGCCGGACGGAGCTCTTCGCCGGACTCCCCTCGCCGTTCCAGGCCGTGCGCTACCACTCGCTGGCGGTGACCGGACTGTCCGACGAGTTGGAGGCGACGGCCTGGACCCCGGACGGGGTGCTGATGGGCCTGCGCCACCGGACCCGTCCGATGTGGGGGGTGCAGTTCCACCCCGAGTCGATATCCAGCCAGTACGGTCACCGGCTGCTGGCGAACTTCGGCCGGCTGACCAGGGAGCTCCGGGAGTCGGCGCCGAGGGACCGGGTGGTGCTGCGCGGCCCCGGGCCGCAGCCCGCCCCGACCAGGGAGTTCGAGGTCCTGGTGGAGACCCTGGACGTCGACGTCCACGACGAGGTGGCGTACGACCGGCTGTTCCGCGGCCGCGACCACGCCTTCTGGCTGGACAGCAGCCGTCCGGACGGGGGCACCGGCCGGTTCTCGATGATGGGCGACGCCACCGGCCCGCTCGCCAGGGTGGCCAAGGCCGACGTCTGGGACAGCACGCTGACCGTGCGCGAGGCCGGATCCACCCGCGTGGTCGACGGGGAGTTCCTCGACTGGCTCGACCGTGACCTGCGCGGCCTGCGGGTGGACGTGCCGGAGCTGCCCTTCGGCTTCGCCCTGGGCTGGGTGGGCTACCTCGGCTACGAGTTGAAGGCGGAGTGCGGCGGGGAGCGGGTGCACCGCTCGTCCGAGCCGGACGCGGCGATGGTCTTCGCCGACCGCGCGCTGGTGCTCGACCACGCGACCTGCACCTGGTACCTGCTGGCGCTGGTCGAGACCGGTACCGACGCCGCGCCGACGCGGGACTGGCTGCGGGCCATGGCGGCGGAGCTGCGCGCCCTGTCCGGGCAGCTGCCGGGAGCGGTGCGGGGCGCGGACGCCGACGCGGCGGGCGCGCCACTGCAGCTGCGTCACGACCGGGAGCAGTACCTGAAGTTGATCGAGGTCTGCCACGAGGAGCTCGCAGCGGGGGAGACCTACGAGATCTGCCTCACCAACCGGGCGAGCGCGCGGACCGAGCTCGACCCCTGGGAGAGCTACCGGGAGCTGCGGCGGATCAGCCCAGCGCCGTTCGGCGCGCTGCTCCAGTTCGCCGAGGTCTCCGTGCTCAGCACCTCGCCCGAGCGCTTCCTGCGGATCGACCGGGCCGGTCGGGTGGAGTCCAAGCCGATCAAGGGCACGCGGCCGCGCGGCCGGAACGCGGCCGAGGACGACGCGCTGCGGGCGGAACTGCGCACCAGTGAGAAGGACCGTGCGGAGAACCTGATGATCGTGGACCTGGTCCGCAACGATCTCTCCAGGCATGCGGAGGGCGGTTCGGTCGAGGTGCCGGTCCTCTTCGACGTGGAGAGCTACGCCACCGTCCACCAGCTGGTGAGCACGGTCCGGGCGCGGCTGCGGCCGGGCAGCTCGTCCCTGGACTGCGTGCGCGCGGCGTTCCCCGGCGGCTCCATGACGGGTGCGCCGAAGGTCCGCACCATGCAGCTGATCGACTGGATGGAGTCGGGCCCGCGCGGGGTCTACTCCGGCGCAATCGGCTATCTGTCGCTCACCGGGGCAGCTGATTTGAGCATCGCCATCCGCACCGCGGTGGTGACCCCGGGTCGGGTGGACTACGGCATCGGGGGTGCGATCGTGGCACTCTCCGACGCGGAGGACGAGTTCGAGGAGACCGCGGTCAAGGCGGAGCCGCTGCTACGGCTGCTGGGCGCAGAGTTCCCCGGCCGGTAGCGAAAGCGCGAGCGGCGGCCCCACCCGGCCGCCCCGCGGTTCGGACGGACACCGCCCGGTCAGGGCGCGGCGGTTCCGCAGCGGGCGAAGAGGCATGCCGCCTCCCCGGATCCGATCAGACGCCCCATCAGCCCTTGCTCCTGGCCGGCCCCGCAGATCCCACAGACCGAGGCAGAGCGCCAGGCCGGAACCCCTGCCGAGACACCGCGAGCCGGCTCGCCTGCAGCTTGCCGGGCTGGTGTCCGCGATCGGGTTGCGCGGGCCGGCGCATAGCCGGGTGCTGTGAGGCCGTGCATCTGGGTGCGGCGGGGCGCGGGACTGTGCCTTGTCGGGGGTGGTCGCGGTGGGGCGCTTCGGCGGGTTGGGCTGGGCTGTGGGGGGAATGGGGGCGTGGTGAAACGGGGCCTGTGGTTTTCCGGGCATTCCCGAATTGCCTGATCCGACACGGTCCCGCCTATCTGACGAAGTGATTCCGTGCCGGTTGACCTTCATATCTGGTTGGCGCACAGTCAATTCAGAAGCAGCGGGAAGCGGGAGGCGCCGGGTGGGCCAGAACCGGACCGCCGCCGCCGGCGTCTGCACCAGGCAGCGCCGAGTATCGGATCCTCACCACGGGAGACCTCAGATGACCGCACGACCCGTCGGCCCGGAGGCCGTGTCATCCGGCCCCGACGGCGCAGTCGCGGCGGGCGTCGCCCGGGAGACCGGGGGAGCGGGACCGGACCCCATGCCGCTGAAGCAGCTCGTCGCCGAAGGAGTGTCGATCTGGCTCGACGGCATCAGCCGGGACCTGCTCGTCGACGGCGGGCTCGAGCATCTGGTCACCGTGTGCCACGTCACCGGGGCCAGCGCCAACTCCGAGGTGCTCGCCGCCGCCCTCGGGGGCAACGGCGCCTACCGGGCGCACCTGGCGGGCCTCGCCGTGCGCGGCGTGGGTGCGGAATCCGCCCTGCGGGCCATGGCGAACCTCGACTTCCGCTGGGCCTGTGACGTGCTGCGTCCGGTGTTCGAGGCGACGGACGGAGTCGACGGGCGGGTCTCGGTCGAGGTCGACCCGAGGCTGGCCGACGACCGGGAGGCCGTGCTCACCGAGGCCCATGCCCTGTGGCGGGCGGTCAACCGCCCCAACCTGCTGGTCAAGATCCCCGCCACTGCCGCCGGGCGACAGGCCATGAGTGACTGCCTGGCGGACGGCATCTCCGTCAACGCCACCCTGGTCTTCTCCCTGGACCGGTACGCGCAGGTCCTGGACGCCTACCTGGACGGTCTCGAACGGGCGGGGCGGGCGGGGCACGACCTGGCCCGGATCGGCTCGGTCGGCTCCTTCTCGGTCGGCGGCCTCGACCGCGCGATCGACGGCCTGCTCGACCGCCTCGGCACGCCGGAGGCCACCGCGCTGCGCGGTCGCGCCGCCGTCGCCAACGCCCGGCTCGCCTACAAGCTCCACGAGGAGCAGCTCGACAGTGACCGCTGGCGGTCACTGGTGGCCGCGGGCGCCCGCCCGCAGCGTCCGCTCTGGGAATTCCCTGCGGCCGCCGACTCCTCCTGTTCGTACGTCAAGTACGTGGAGCAGCTCGTCTCCTGGGGAATCGTCAGCAGTATGACCCGGTCCGGGCTCGAACTGTTCGCTGCCCGCGCGGACCTGCGCGGGGACACCGTGACCGGGGAGTACCACTCGGCCCGCGCTCACCTCGACGCCCTGGCCGGACTCGGCATCTCCTGTGCGGAGGTGGCTGCGGGGCTGGAGGCGGACGCGTTGCGGGCTCTCGTGCTCGCCTGGGACAGGCTGCGGTGCGCAGCGGAGGAGGCACTCCGTGATGCCGCTCTGAACCGCAGGGATTGACGGATCGCCGGTCGCGGAGACCGCTGAAGATCATGTTCCTCTCTCCAGAAGGGAAAATGTCGTGCAGAACGCGCGTATGGAAGACCGTGGAACGGAGCTGGGTGCGTTTCTGAAGTCGTGCCGCAGCCGCCTGCGACCGTCGGACATCGGGATCTCCGACGGCAGCAAGCACCGCAGGGTCATGGGGCTGCGCCGGGAGGAGGTCGCGAGACTCGCCGGGGTCAGCGTCAACTACTACACCAGGCTGGAACAGGGCCAGAGCCGCAACGCCTCGCCCGAAGTGCTGGACGCCCTCGCCCGTGCGATGCGCCTGGACGGGGACGAGCGGTCGCACATCCACGCGCTGGCCCGCCCGATGCGCGCCAGCGGCCTGTCCGCCCAGCCGGAGAGGCTCCGCCCGGGTCTGGCGGGGCTGGTCGACGCCTACAGCGGGGGCCCCTCGGTGATCATCGGGCGGTCGACCGATGTGCTGGCCTGGAACCGGATGGCCCAGTTCCTGCTGACCGACCACCTCGGCGCGGCCGGGAGCGACGACGCCGACCGGAGGCCCAACCTGGCCAGGTTCATCTTCGCCGACCCCTACGCCCAGCGGATCTACCCGGACTGGAACGGGGAGGCCCGCGACATCGTCGCCTATCTGCGGATGACGGTGGGCCGCTACCCCGGGGACTCCCGGCTGGCGGCCCTGATCGACGACCTGTCGGCGCAGAGCCCGGAGTTCCGCAGCTTCTGGTCGGTGCAGATGGTGCGGGACAAGACGCACGGCGTGCGGATCCTCTACCACCCGGTGATCGGCCGGCTCACGCTCTCCTACGAGACGCTGCGCCTGCCGGACTCGCCCGACCAGTGCCTGGTGATCTACCAGGCCAAGCCCGGCTCCGCCTCGGAGGCCGGACTGCGGCTGCTGCGCGGAGTGCTGGACGGTGTGACCCCGGTGGGCGCGTCCGCCGACTGACGCTCAGTGTCGCCCCGATGGGCCCGGCTGCCGGACAGTGCCCGCAGCCGGGCACTGTCGTGTTCGCTCATCCGCAGCACCCGGGCGAGCGCGTCGAGCACCGCACCCGATACACGGGGCACCTTGCCCTGCTCGATGCGGGTGTAGTAGCTGAGGCTGATGCCCGCGAGCTGCGACAGCTCCTCGCGGCGCAGGCCCGGCACCCGCCTGCGGCTGCCGTTGGAGCGCAGCGCGACCTCGGCCGGCTGCACCCGGGCTCGGTACTCGCGCAGGAAGGAGCTCAGCTCCTCCGTCGTCTCCAGCATCTCCATCGGATGTGGCGTCCCTTCTGCGGGTCGGTGCTTCTGCGGGTCGGTGGTCCGTCCGGAACGGACAGGGGAGCGGCCGGTGCGAACTCCGGCCGCTCCCCTGCGTGGTGCGGTGCTGTCGCCCACTCAGCGGGCGAGCAGCAGGCCCTGACTGAGCATCAGCTCCGAGGCCTCGATCTCACCGCTGAGCCGGGGCAGCCCGGCGTAGCGGGTCGGGGCCCAGCGGAGCAGCGTGGTGCCGACGTTCATGCCGCCGCCGAACGCGGAGAGCACCACGGTGTCCCCGTCGGCCAGCAGCCCGGCCCCGTGGACGGCGTCCAGGGTGATCGGCACGGAGGCGGAGCCGGTGTTCCCGTAGTGCTCCAGTGCCAGGTGGAGCGTGGCGGAGGTGAGGCCGAGCTCGGGCCAGACCTCGGCCAGCATCACCCCGTTGGCCTGGTGCGGAACGAAGTGGGCGACCTGGTCGCCCGGTATCCCCGCCTTCGCGAGCAGACCGTGGACCGCGTCCGGGAGGTTCGACTGGACGAACTCGCGGACACCGCGTCCGTCCATCCGGAAGAAGTGGCTGCCGTCCTCGACCGTCGCCGCGGAGGCCGGGAGCCGGCTCCCGCCCGCCGGCACGCTGATCAGACCGTGCTCATCGCCCTTGGTGAGCAGGCTTGTCCCGAGTACACCCCGGTCCTCCGGCACCGGGCCGAGGACCACCGCTCCGGCGCCGTCCCCGAACAGGATCGACGTCTTGCGGTCGGTGTAGTCGAGGATGCGGGAGTAGATGTCGGCGCCGATCACCAGGCCGTACCGGCCGTCGCCGTCGCCCCGGAGCAGCCGTTCGACGACGGCCATGCCGTAGACGAAGCCGCTGCACACCGAGTTGACGTCGAACGCGGCAGCGTTCACCGCGCCGATCATGCCCTGCACGATGCTCGCCGTGGCGGGCTGGGGGTGATCGGGGGTCGAGGTGGCCACCACGATGTAGGCGAGGTCCTCGGCCCTCCGGCCGGCCTGTCGGAGCGCGTCCAGTGCCGCCGCGGCGGCCAGGTCGGAGGTTGCCTCGTGAGCGGCCGCCCGGCGTCGCGCGCGGATCCCGGTCTTGCGGACGATCCACTCGTCGGTCACCCCGGCGGTCCGGGCGATCTCCTCGTTGGACACCACCTGCTCGGGCAGGTACGAGCCGGTGCTCACGATCCCTATGGGGATGCTGGTGTCGGTGCTCTCGTTCACGACCCCACCTTCTCGGCGTGCGCCACTGCGTGACGCGATGTCAGTCGACGCCACCCGTACGTCTCGGCGTGGGCGGCGAGCAGCGGGTCGTCGCCCACCACCACCGGTCGGCCGACCGTGCGCAGCAGGTCCAGATCGCTGATGTGGTCCCCGTAGGCGCTGCTGGCGGCCAGGTCCAGTCCGCGCACGGCCGCGGTGGCGGAGGCCACCCGGCCCTTGGCGGCCCCGATCATCGGGGTCACCACCTCCCCGGTGAGCTTTCCGTCGCGGACCACCGGACGGGTGCCGAAGGCCCAGTCGGCGCCGACATGTGCGGCGATCGGGTCGAGGCAGGCGAAGAAGGAGCCGGACACCAGGACCACGAAGTCCCCGGCGGCCCGGTGCACCAGCAGTTCGGCCATGATCTCCGGGACGAACAGCCCGCGCTGGAGCTCCTGGGCGAACCACTCCTCGCCCGCGGCGGCCAGCGCCCCGGCGTCCTCGCCGGCGAAGAGCCGGTAGTACGCGCGGTTCACCGACTGCCGGTTCGCGCCGCGAGCGGCCGCGGAGTGCAGTGCGCCGGCGGCCGCCTCGTACGCGCCCTCGGCCTCGCCTCGCCGCCGCAGGTGGAACCTGAGGAAGCTGAACATGCTCTTGACGTCGATCAGGGTCTCGTCCACGTCGAAGAACGCGGCGCCCTTGCGCTCGGTACTCATCGCGGGTCCTTCACCTGGGTCAGGGCGAACGAGAACACGCAGAGCGACTCCCCGCCCTGGGTGGCCTCCACCCGCACCGGCAGCTGGTTCACCGTGGATCCCGTGTCCACACCGTCCAGCTCCATGACGCCGCCCTGGGTGTAGTAGATGCCCGCGTGGTTGGCGTCGATCCGCCTCTGCTCGCCGACGGAGGCGGTGAGCACCGTCTCCTGCTCCAGCTCGCCGAAGCGGGTGAAGACCACGTCGAGGTCGGTCGGGAAGGTCTTGGCGCTGGACATCCCGCGGGTGTCCAGGGCGGCGAACAGCGCGAGTTGGCGGGCTCCCTCGGTGATCACCATTCCGGGGAGGTGGTCCTGCGGGTGGTCGAACATGCTGGGGTGGCCGGTGGGCGTACGGAGCGTGGCCCGCGCCGTGTTGCCCTGGGCGGAGGCGTCGACCAGGACCACGTTGTCCGGGTTGGTCCGACCGACCAGGTGCGGTGCCACCGGGGTGCCGATGACCGGGCAGGCGTGGGTCGCCGAGGACGGCAGCTCCTGCCCGTTCCGGTTGCCCAGCCGGAGGCTGAGGTAGCTGGAGGGGCTCCGGAAGCGCAGCCCGACCGAGGCCCGGCCGATGACGACGCCGTTGACCGACAGCTCGACCTCGGAGTCCACGCCGGTGGTGACGCCCTCCCGTATCTTGCGGTCGGCCACCCGGACCAGCATCGTCAGCGGGAACGGGGCCGGTCCGACCACGATCCGCTCCGGGTGCTCCAGGTGGATGCGCAGGTGGGTGAGGATGAACTTGTGGTCCGCCGGGACGCCGAAGAACTGGTGGGCGCCGGCCAGGCCGGCCTGCCGGCTCGCCTCCAGCAGCAGCACCGGGTCGTAGGTGCTGGGGCGCAGCAGGTGGTCGCCGTAGTAGGCGTGCGAGCGGGGGAGCTGGGCGGCGACGGCGTAGGAGCCGGCGTCCAGGGCCGCCAGGTCGGTGAGGAAGACTTCGCCGAGCGAGTCCCGGTGCACGAGGCCGCGGTCGACGGTCCGCATGTAGCTGAGGATCGGTTCGTCCAGGCTCCGGCTCTCCTGCAGGGTGTTGCTCAAGGGCTGGGTCGATATGGTCGTCATGACTTTTTCGCTCTCCTTGATCGGTGGTCGTGGGTGCGGTTGTCGGTCACTGGCGTTCGAGGAGCGTTCCGGTCCAGCTGAATCCGGCGCCCGCGCCGAGGAGCAGCAGCCGCTCCCCGCGGGCGAACTCCTCGGTCCTGGTGAGGTGGTCGAGGCCGGCGATCTGGTCGCCGCTGCCGAGATGGCCGACGGTGCGGCCGAAATCCCAGAGCGACCGCTCCGCTCCGCCGGGGAACTCCGGGAAGTAGTTCTCCTGCAGCAGCTGCAGGCCCAGGTTGGGGTAGACGATGCGGCGCAGCCGCGGGTCGTCGCCCTCGGGGAGCAGCGCCTCCCTGATCTCGCGGACGGCCGCCCGGGTGGCCTGCTGCAGGCTCTCCGAGCCGTTCTCCTGCAGGTAGCGCTTCTTCGCCGCGCGCACATCGTGCTCGGCGTCCACGAGTTCGGGGGTCTCGGGGCCGGGCTCGCCGGCCCGGTGCAGGCCCTCCAGCTCCGGTGCGGTCACGGTGTGGGTGGCCAGGACCCGCCACCCGCGGTGGCCGACCCGGTCGGCCGGTCGCGCGGCGTTGTCCTCGGTGATCACGGCCGCGGCCGCGGCATCGCCGTAGATGATGCCGTAGTCGGAGGTGAACCGGTCGAAGCCGGAGGAGGAGAACTGGTCGGTGGCGACCACCAGGGCGGCGCCTCCGGAGCTTCCGCCCAGGTAGCCCTGGGCGAGCTGCAGGGCCAGCATCTGGCCGTTGCACCCCTGGTTGACCGTCAGCGGAAGGGCCTGGGGGCAGCCGAGCTGCGCCGTCAGCCAGGAGGCCGGCGACCACAGGCGCTTGTGCCCGTGGCGGTGGATCGCGGTCACCACCAGCAGGGAGAGCTCGTGCGGCTCCCAGCCGGAGGCGGACAGGGCGCGCCGGGCCGCGATCAGGGCCATGTCGGCCGGGTACAGGTTCTCCTCGGCGCAGACGCGGTCGTACCCCGTCCCGAGGATCCGCTCGGCCTCGCCGCTGTAGCGCCGGGCGGCGTCGGCGACGTCGAGTCGCCGCTCCGGCAGATAGCTTCCTGTTCCCATGATGCTCAGTGCGGTCGTGCTCATGCGGGCACCTCCTCTCGCAGGCCGGCAATGGCCTGCCGTTGTGTGGTCGTGGTCAACTGCGGCAGTACGACCGCGACATGGCGGTCCGGGCGGACCAGGGCCGCGGTGGCTCCGGCCGGGAGCCAGGAGGCCTGCTGCGGGGTGAGCTCGTCGATGTGCGCGCCGACCGGCAGCCGGCTCGCGTTGCGGAGCGCGTCGGCCACCTGCCCGGGGCGGACCAGCAGGGTGAAGAGCCCGGCCACCGGGCGCAGGCCCGGGATCCGCGCACCCGGCCGGATCCGGTGCGGACCCCGGAACAGCTGGGCCTCCCCGGTCGGTGAGGTGGCCGCCGGATAGGTCAGGTACAGCTGGCTCCAGGCTTCGGCCAGACCCGACAGCCGGGCCCTGACCAGTGCCTGCTCGGCTCCGCTGGTCGCCTCCCGCATGGACTGCAGCACTCCCAGGACGCCTGTCGAGCGGGCCACGGCGCGGGCGGTGGCCCGCCGTTCATGGGCGTAGCCGTCGAGGAGGTCGATGCCGAGGTTGCTGTCCCTGACCAACTGGCCGAGGCGCCAGGCCAGTGCCGCGGCGTCGCCGAAGCCGGTGTTCATGGCCTGGCCGCCGGCGGGGGAGTTGAGGTGCGCGGCGTCCCCGGCGAGCAGCACCCGGCCGACCCGGAACCGGTCGGCGAGCCGCTCGTGGACCTGGTACTGCGCGACCCGGTCGGCGTGGGCCAGCCGCAGCGTGTTCCCGAAGCCGAGCCGGTCGACGGTGTCCTGGAAGCGTTCGAGGGGCAGGGTCTCGTCGCGGTCCAGCAGCTCCGAGGAGACGGGGCCGGCCACCCGGATCGTGCCGCCGGGCAGCGGGAGCAGGGAGACGGAGCCGCTGCGGCCGACATACATGGCGGAGCTGTCGGGGGGCGGCGGGACCACCGGCTGTCCCTCGGCGAGCAGGTAGCTCATCGGGTAGGTCACGCCGGGGAACTCCACCCCGAGTCCGGTCCTGACCGTGCTGCCGGCTCCGTCGGCGCCGACCAGGTACTGCGAGTCGATGCGGACCGGACCGATGGCCGAGGCCAGGTCGGAGGAGACCCCGTTCCCGGTCTCCTGGTGGGAGACGTAGCCGAGGCCCCGCACCAGCGTGCCGCCGAGCTTCTTGAACTCGGCCGCCAGCACCTCCTCGACCTCGGGCTGAGGGACGTTCAGGTAGTAGGGGTAGCGGGTGTCCAGGCTGGAGAAGTCGATGGTGTAGTGGGCGCTGTGGTGGAGATGGAAGACGATTCTCCGCTGGCGGACGCCCTTCCGCTCGATCTTCGTCCGCAGTCCGAGTTGCTCCAGTTGCTCCAGGCTGGCCGCGTGCACCATGACGGCGCGGGTTCTGCGGTCGATCCGTGCCGAGCGGTCGACGACGACGCAGTCGATGCCGCACCGCCGGAGTTCGCAGCCGAGCATCAGTCCGGTGGGCCCCGCGCCGATGATGAGTACATCGGTCTCGATGGTCATGGCCTCCCCCTTCGCGTGGGTGGGATGGGCTGGGTGGGTGGATGGGCCTTGCTGGTGAGGGGCTCTGGGGATGCCCGCCGGCCGCTGGGGGGTGCGGCCGGCGGGCGGGACGGTGGGTCGGGGGTTACGCGGCGAGGGTGGGCTTCGCCGCCTTGGCCCGGCGGTTGGCCCGCCGCAGGGTGGTGGCGATCAGCAGGGCGACCGCCACGACCAGGAGGCCGTTCACGAGGATCGCCAGGTTGATGCCGCCGAGCGTGGCCGCCTTGAGCGACTCGGAGGCCCGCAGCGAGTGGATCCGGGCGGTGGCGACGGCGCTCATGATCGGGATGCCGATCGTGATGCTGACCTGCTGGGTGAGCGTGGTGATGCCGGTGGCCAGGCCCTGCTCCTCGTCCGGCAGCCCGGAGGTCGCCGTCACCATGAAGCCGACGATGGCCACGACATGCCCGTAGCTGCTGATGAAGGCGGCGACCAGGACCGCGACCAGCCAGGACCGGTGGTCACCGGCGAAGAAGATCGTCCCGACCGCCACGCCCTGCACCAGCAGACCGGCCACCTGGGTGGGGCGGCTGCCGTGCAGCAGGCCGATCCACCTGGGCGCGGTGACGCCGCCGAGGAAGGCGCCGATACCGAGCACCCCGAAGATCAGGCCGGTGGTCATCGGCGAGAAGCCCAGCACCTGCTGCAGGTAGAGGGTCAGCAGGAAGATCATGGCGGTGAAGCCGATGAAGGTGACGAACCCGCCGAGGTTGCCCCAGCGCACCGTGGACAGGCGCAGGATCCGCAGCGGTGCCAGCGGCTGGGCGGCGCGCAGCTCGACCAGCCCGAAGAGGGCCAGCAGGACCACGCCGAGGGCGAGCGAGACCAGGGTGGTGGGGCTGCCCCAGCCGTTGGCCCCGGCCGAGGTGATGCCGTAGACCAGGGAGATCAGGCCGGCGCTGACGGTGATCGCACCGGGGATGTCGAGCTTGGTGGCGACTGCCTTCGCGCGGTTCTCCTTGAGCAGCATCGGCGCGACGACCAGCAGCAGCAGGCCGATCGGAACGTTGATCAGGAATCCCCAGCGCCAGCTGAGCGTGTCGGTCAGCAGTCCGCCGACCACCGCCCCGAAGGTGAAGCCGGCCGAGAGCATGGCGCCATTGAGTCCGAGAGCCCGGTCACGCAGCGGGCCTTCTGGGAACGAGGTGGTGAGCAGCGCGAGTCCGGCCGGGGTCACCATCGCGGTCGCCAGGCCCTGGGCCACGCGTGCGGTCAGCAGCAGGCCGGCCGAGTCGACCAGGCCGCCGCAGAGCGAGGCCACGGTCAGCAGCATCAGGCCCAGCAGGAAGATCTTGCGGGCTCCCACGATGTCGGCGATGCGGCCGAACAGCAGACTGAAGCCGGCCGCGGTCAGCGCGAACGAGGTGGCGATCCACTGGAGGTTCTGCTGCAGGAAGCCGAGGTCCTTGCCGATGACCGGCACGGCCACGTTCATGATGGAGAAGTCCACCGCGAGCGTGAACTGCGCACCCAGCAGGAGAATCAGGACCAGGGTCTGACGCCTGGTCATCTTGGGCACGGGCGGTTCGATCACGGATTCCGGCGCAACGGCGGCCGGCCGGTCGACAGTTGTCATGAGATTTCCTTCGCTTCCTACCGGTTGGATTCTCTGTCTGCTCCATGAGCATCTGCCGGTCGGATCGGGTGAGCCAGTACCCTCCGCTTCATATGCCGACTCTTGATACGCCTGACGTTCCTATCCCTGGCAGGGGCAGTCTCGGGGGCGTCGCCGGGGCATTTCCGGCTGCTACGTTTGCCGTGCCGCTCCGCTGCGGCTCCCTCCGGTGGGACGACCCGGACGGAAATCCGCGCGGAATGGTTCCCTCCCCCTGGATCAGCAACCTGGCAAAGGAGTTGTGCAGGCATGAGCAAGGAAACCCGAGAGGTAGTCGAGGAGTTCTTCAGCAACCTCGGCGGCGGTGAACTCGAGGCAGCGATAGAGCTGTTGGCCGAGCCGATCGACTGGTTCACCCCGGGTGACACCGGGTTGATCCCCTGGATGGGGCAGCGCTCGACGAAGGATCAGGTCAGGGAATTCTTCGCGATGGGCGGCGCCGCGATGACACCCGAGGAGTTCGGGGTGGACCGCTTGGTCGTCGAGGGCGATAGCGCCGTCGCACTCGGCCACTTCAAGTACCGCGTGAATGCGACCGGAAAGGCCTTCGAGTCGGACTTCGCCCTCGAACTCCTGGTGGCCGACGGCCTGATCCAGCGCTACCACATGCACGAGGACAGCTACGCCATTTCGTTGGCCTTCCTCTCCTGAGGCGGGCTCCGGGAGGAACGAGATCTGAGGGGTACCCATGTTCAATGACAACGAGTGCGATGTCCTCATCGTCGGAGCCGGGCCCACCGGCCTCACCGCGGCGTGCGAACTGCTCCGACGCGGTGTGACGGTCCGTCTCATCGACGCCGCACCGGCTGCCAGTGTGCATTCCAAGGCCATGCTGGTGTGGCCGCGCACCATCGACATCCTGGAGGACCTCGGCCTGGCCGGCGCCGTGGACGAGGTCGCCGTGAAGCTGCGGCGGATGACCTACTTCTCGGAGAAGCATCCGGTGACCCGGATGACCATGGACGACGACCTGGCTCCGTACTGCCTTCCCCAGCGCCACACCGAAGAGATCCTCATCGACGGCGTCAAGGGGCTGGGCGGCCGGATCGAGCGCGGCGTCCGGCTGATCGGGCTGCAGGGCGTCGACTTCAGCGGCCAGATACGGCCGGGGCAGCAGGTCACCGCGACCCTGGAGCACCCCGACGGCTCGGTGGAGCGCTTCCCTGTGCCCTGGGTGATCGGCGCCGACGGTGCGGCCAGCGTCGTCCGCAACCAACTCGGCATCGCCTACGAGGGGGCGACCTACGACAACCGCTTCCTGATCACCGACGCCCGCATCGCGGACAACCCGCTGGAACCCGACGAGATCTACTACTACCAGTCCCGGCAGGGCGTGCTGGCGATCGTGCCGCAGCCCTTCGGCCTGTACCGCTTCTTCACCAGCGCCCCGGCGGAGTTGGAGGAGGGCACGCTCGAGGACATGCAGCGGCTGGTGGACACCCGCGGCCCGGGCGGGCTCAAGCTGATCGAGCCGGACTGGGTGACGACCTTCAGGGTGCACCGGCGCCGGGCCGCCACCTTCCAGCTGAGCCGGGTGTTCATCGCCGGCGACGCGGCCCACGCGCACAGCCCGATGGGTGGCCAGGGACTCAACACCGGTATCCAGGACGCGCAGAACATCGCCTGGAAGCTCGCCTCGGTGATCCGGGGCGAAGCGAGGCCGTCACTGCTCGCCGACTACACGGAGGAGCGGGCCGCGGTGGCCGACGCGGTCGTCCGCGACACCGACCTGCAGACCCGCGCGGCGATGTGGAACAAGACCTCGCAGGTGGTCGTGCGCGACGCGGTCATGCGCACCCTGGACCGCACCAAGGTGCTCAACCGCTACTACGTGCCGGTCGCGGCCGGACGGCGCTGGGTCTACGGCCAGTCCGGCGGACCCCGGCGTGAACTCCCCACGGACTGGTGCGACGTCAAGTCCCTGCTCCGTAGGCAGGCCAAGCAGGGCGGGGCGATACCGCGCGGGCTCGCGGTCGACCTCGGCATGGCCGGCGCCGCCGTCGACCCCAACCTCTTCAGTGTGCTGGTCCTGCCCGGCGGCGCAGCCGGCCCGGACGGCCTGGCCGAGGCGGTGGCCCAGCTGCTCCAGCCGTGGTCCCGGCAGATCCAGGTGGTGGACGCCGCCCGCACCAGTGGCGGTCGCGGCAGCAGGCGCCAGGAGGAGCTGCTGCGCCGGGCCCGCAAGGAACTGCACTGCAAGCGCGGCGGCTTCTACCTGGTCCGGCCCGACGGCCACATCGTCCGGCACGGCCACCACGACGATCTCGATGCCCTGCACACAGAGGTCAGCGCCCTGCTGATACCTCGTCAGAAATCTCTCTCATCCCTTGAAGCAGCAGCAACCACGGAGGAAGACATGTCTTCGACCAGCCAGTACGTCCCGCACGCGCACGTCGTCGGCAGCGGCCCGCACAAGGTCGTCGTGCTGCACTCGATCTTCGGCGCGCACGACTCGTTCCAGACCTGGTGGCCCTACCTGGACGGCGCCGCGTTCAGCTACGCGTTCATGGACGCCCGCGGCTTCGGCAAGGCCTTCGACGTGGCGGGCACCTACAGCACCGACGAGATCGCCTCCGACGTCCTCACCCTGGCCGACAGCCTCGGGTGGCAGGAGTTCTCGCTGATCGGGCACTCGATGGGCGGTATGCCGATCCAGCAGGTCTACCTGAAGGCGCCGCACCGGGTGAAGAAGCTGGTCGGGCTGAGCCCGGTGCCGGCCAACGGCATGCCCATCCCGGACTCCGACTTCCCGCTCTTCGCCGAGGCGGCGGGCAAGGTGGAGAACCGAAAGATCATCATCGACCTGACCACGGGGAACCGGCTCACCCCGACCTGGGTGGAGAGCTGGGCCGAGAAGTCCATGAAGTCGGTCAGCGCGGTGCCGTTCCGCAGCTACCTCGACTCCTTCCGCACCACCGACTTCTCCACCCGGATCATCGGCGCCGAGGTGCCGGCGCTGGCGGTGGTGGGGGAGAACGACCCGGCGGTCACCGCCGACGCGATGAAGGAGACCTGGATGAAGCACTACCCCCAGGCCGAGCTGGAGGTCATCGGCAACTCCGGCCACTACCCGATGGTCGAGACGCCGGTGGCCCTGGCCACCGTGGTGGAGCGCTTCCTCGCCAAGTGAGGCCCGGGCCAGGGCCGGGGATGGACAGGTGGCCGACTCGGATCATCCGGGCCGGCCACCGCCCGGGTTTCATGGTGACTGGCCATCAGAAGTTCTGGTGCAAAAGAGTTCGGAAGCTGTCACCAGGGGCGGCTACTGTGCCGTCCATGTCTGAAGATCCACGGAGCGACGGTTCACCACCCGAGGGTTCACCGGTGCGCACTCCGCAGCATCGGCTGGTCGGTCGCGCCACGGAGACCGAGGCGCTGCTGACGGCGCTCAGCGGCCTCCCCACGTCGGGCGGACGGGCGATCGCGATGGTCGGCGAGCCGGGTATCGGGAAGAGCACACTGATGTTCACGGCGACCGCGCGCGCCCGGGCCACCGGCGTCCCGGTCCTGATCGTGCACGGCCACAGCCCTCTGGCGCCGGTGCAGGTGGCGAAGGTGGCGAAGGGCGTCGCCGCAGTGGTCGCCGTGGACGACCTGCACCGGCTTACGGTTGACCGGGTTCCTGACATCGAGCGGCTGATACACGCGGCCGCCACCGGACCGGTGCTCTGCCTGCTGGCCTACCGGCAGCGTCAGCTGTCGCCCGCGCTCGCCGCGGTGCTGTCCCGTGCGGCGTCGGCGGGTCTGCTCTCGGTGTGGAATCTCGCGCCGCTGTCCGGCGCGGAGACACGGGAACTGCTCGGCGACCGCCCCGATCTCGACGAGCTCCACCGCGAGAGCCTGGGGATCCCGCAGTACCTGCAGGTCGCGGCGGGCAACGACGCCGGAACGGCGATCCTCGGCGAGCTGGCCGACCTCGACCGTGGAGCGCTCACAGCGGTGCGGGCGGCCGCGGTACTCGGTCGGCCGTTCCACCCGGAACTGCTGGCAGCGGTCGCGGGACTGGAGCTGGCCGAGACGCTGAGCGCCCTGGACACGCTGGCCGGCCTGGACCTGGTCCGGCCGATCGATCCCGCGCCACAGCTGGAACTGCGCCACCGGGCGGTCGGCGAAGTCATCTACCAGCGCCTGGAGCCCAGTCGGCGGCTGGCCCTGCACCGGAGCGCGGAGAGTGCGCTGGCCGACCGGGCGGCACCGATCGACCGCCGGGCCCACCATGTGGCCCGGGCCGCCGACCCGGGACGGCCGGAACACGCGTCGACTCTGATCGCCGCCGCACGCGACATGCTGCACTCGTCCCCGGCGGTCGCGGCCGACCACCTGCAGACCGCGCTGACACTGCTCAAGGAGGACGAGCTGCACTGGCACGAGGCACAGGTCCTGCTCGCGCGCGCCCGGCTGCTGACCGGGGACGCGTCCGAGAGCCGCGCTCTGCTCGACGCGCTCCGGGACGCCGCGCCCGGCCAGGGGGCGCACGACCGCCGCGCACCGGCGTCGCTCGCCGACGCCAGCCGGGTCGAACGGCGGCTCGGCCACCACACCGAGGCCGGCGCGATCGCCCGCGCCGGCCTGGCGGAGCTGGCCGACGAGGACAGCGCGACGGCCGCCGCCCTGCACGCCGAACTGTCCGACTACGCCTACGACCTGCGGGACTTCCGGACCTGTCGGCAGCACGCGGAGACCGCCGCCACGATCGCGCGCCGGCACCACGACCGGGTCGGGGAGGCCGGGGCACTGGCCCAGGCCTCACTCGGCCACCTGTTCACCGGCGACCAGTCCACGGCGCAGTCGACCGCGACCCGAGCGGCCGACCTGCTCGACGCCGTATCGAACGCCACCGTGCTGACCAACTTGGAGGCCCTCTACCTCCTGGGTATGACGGAGGGCATGTTGGGACGCCTGGACGACGCCGAACGTCATCTGACCCGTGGTGCGGCGCTGTCCCGGAGTACCGGGCAGACCTTCATCGAGCCGGTGATCCTGATGACGCTGACCAATGCCCAGCTGCGCTCGGGGAACCTGCACCGGGCTTTGGCGACCCTCGACGAGGCCTCCCAGCACGCCGAGCCCGCCGGGAATCCGGCGACGCAGGCGATCTTCGCGATGCTCCGCTCCGAAGTCCTGCTGTGGCTGAGTGCCTCCGACGATCCGCGCGAGGTGGTCGCGCAGGCCGACCGTGCCGCGGCCATCGCCGATGGCCGGCAGACCGCGTGGGCCGTCACCGTCCGTTGCTTCCACGCCGAGCTCGTCCTGCACCTCGGCGACGCGTCCCGGGCCAACTGGCTGCTGCTGGACGCCGCCGGCGGCCCCGATCTGCCGCAGCTCACCGACTGGCGCATACCGCGGAGCTGCGACATCCTGGCGCACGCAGCGCAGGCCCAGGGCGACCTCGATGCGGTCGGGCGTTGGGCACGACGCGCCGAGGAGAGTGTCGAGCAGATGCCCTCGGTGGGCCGCCGCGGCTTCGCGCTGCGCGCGCGGATGCGGGCCCACGCCCTGCACGGGGAGATCGAGCAGGCCGTTCTCAGCGCGCGGGAGGCGTTCGCGGACTTCGGCGCCGTGGGGGAGCGCATCGAGCTGTGCCGGACGCTGCTCGAGGCAGCCGCGCTCTGCCTGGACGCGGGGCGCACGGCCGATCTGAATGGCTGGCTGGACCGGGCCGCAGCGCTGGCCCACCAGTGCGGCTCGGCCCGACTGCTCGACGAGGTCGCCCGGCGACGCGCCCGGCTCATCGCGCAGACCGGGACGGCCGGCACCCTCGTGGCCCTCGACGTGCTGGCCGTGCTCACCACGCGGGAGCGGGAGATCGCCCGCCTCGCCAGTACCGGCATGACCAGCGGGGAGATCGCCGACGTGCTGGTGCTGAGCGTACGGACGATCGACAGCCACCTGGGCCAGGTCTATCGCAAGCTCGGCGTCCCCAACCGGGCGAGCCTCACCCGTGCCCTGCTGAGCGAAGCCGGCTACACCAAGTGACGGCACGGCACCGCCCGCCACGCGCAGGGTGGATTGCGTAGCCGGAACCCCGTACTTCTACTGATGTCCGCGACTCCTGACTTGGACAGACTCGGTTGTGGCCAGACCGAACCGTCCCTGGGAGACAAAGCAATGAAGCTGAGAAACTTCGTGCTCGCCGCCGCACTCGGCACGTGCGTCATCGCCGCTGTACCCGCCGTGGTCCACCCCATCGCCGCGCATGCCGACGACTGCGACAACAACACCCAGTCCTGCACCCCTGACGGCGGCGGCGATGACGCTCCGCCTCCGCCGAGCGCCGGAGGGGGCGGCACCGAGAACGCCCAGGCTGGAAACGTCGGGGACACTCTGCCCGATGTCCCGGTGATCACCATCGTCGGGAAGGCCCCCGAGCCTCAGTTCCCGCAGCCCGTCCTGCCGGTGGACCCCGGCATCACTCCCACTTCCGGGGCCGGCGGTGGCGTTCCCACTGGCGCCGTCCGGGGAAAGACCCTGGTCGCGCCCTACTACATGCCGGGGGAATGCTTCACGAACAACAACGGCGCCCCCTTCACCCTGACCCAGAACTTCACTTACACCGTGTCGTACCAGGTCAGCGCCAACGCCACCGCCTCGGTGCTCTCGGTGCTCTCGGGCACACTCGGCGTCCAGGTGAACACCACGATCACGAAGAGCTACACCATGCAAGCCACTCTCGCCGCGGGGCAGACCTTTGCCCTGAACGTGCAGTACGAGATCGTCCAGTACCTGGTCACGACGCCGTCCAGCATGGAACTGGTCAACGTGCTGGAGCCCACCGGGAACGTCATGGTCGGCACCTGCGGATGACCGTCGCGCCACCCGCAGCGGCGGTTCGACGGGTGCACCCCGTCGTGCCGCCGCTCGACGCCGAGGCGGTCCCCGTCATCGCTCGACACGTAGCACTGGACACGCTGGCCGAGCTGCGGAGGGCTGCCGCCTTCTTCGACAATCCCGACCTGTTCCATCGTCCCCGCTTCCGCACCAAGATGTGGCTCAAGCACGTCGGCGCGATGGACCCCGAGCACCTCACCGAACGCATCGCCGCAGCCGCTGAGAACCGGGCCGCGGCAGGCCTGCTGGCAGTCCACTCGGTGCGCGAGGAACTGCGCGAACATCCCGGCGAGCGCCCCTGCTTCACCCCCGACTCGCTCGCCGAGCTGCACCGCCTGCTGATTGCGGACGACCCCAACATCGTTGCCCCGGGCGGCTTCCGGCGCACCCGTTCCGAAGTCAGGTGGGCCGACGGGCAGATCCACACGGTCCCGGTCGCACCGGGTGCCGAGCTGCGCGACCACATGGAGCGCTGGTATCAATGGGGCACCCGAACCGCCTCGCCCCCGTTGGACGCCGCCGCGTTCGTGATGGTGCGGCTGCTGACGATCCACCCGTTCGCCGACGCGAACGGCCGGATGGGAAGGCTGATCGGCCAGTGCGACCTGGTGGCGGCAGGCCTGATGCCGGGGTTGCTGCTCGATCTCGACAGCTGGGTGCACGCCCACCGCGACCTGCACGACACGGCGCTGGTCGCGGCGTCCGATGGGGACTGGAACCGCTGGGGCGAGGTGTTCGCACAGGCCGTCACCGAGACCGCGCGGCACCGGATCGCGAGCATCGCGACCTACCGCGGCCTGTTGCACGAGGCGATCGGCCAGGTGGAGGACGACCCGGCGGCGGCTGCCGTGCTCGACCGGTTGCGCGCAACGCCGGCGGTCTCCGCTGACTGGCTGCGCGGCCGGATCCCGCACGATCCCGAACCGGCGCTGGACCGGCTGAGGAGCAGGGGAGTTCTCACGCCCCATCCGCGCCTCCCGGGCGCATTGATCCACCCCGAGCTGATCGCCGTGCTCGACGCCCCGTGCTGCCCCTCGAAGGAGCGGCAGCCGGTCGGCGGACACGCGTGAGCCCAGGCAATTGAGCCGGGGCCGGGCCGGGCGCCGCGGTTCCGAGTGTCCTCGGTCACCGCCGCCCCAGCCCGGCCCCGGCTCGGTCCGGCCATGTCCGGTGTGTCAGGTCTTCGCGGGCATCGCCATGCCCGTTGCCTTCGCGGGCTCCGGAGCCGCGGCGGCGAGCGGCGCGGGACCGATCCGGAGTCCGAGGAACGCGGCCAGCGCACCGCACAGTTGGACTCCGGCCGTGATGAACAGCGCGGTCCGCAGCTCGGCTCCGATCGCGGTGCCCACCACCGTGCCGAGCAGCGACACCCCGATGACACCGCCGACCTGGCGGGCGGTGTTGAGCACACCGGAGGCGGCACCGGCCTCGGTCGGGGCGACACCCGTCATTGCTGCCGCGGCGACCGCCGGGATGGCGAAGGCCATGCCCACACCGGTGATGAGCAGCCCGGGAACGGCGAGCGCATAGGGCGAATGCAGGGTCAGACCGCTGAGGCAGAGCGCTCCCACCCCGCAGGCCGTCAGGCCGAAGGCCAGGGGCCGGCGCGGCCCGAAGCGTCCGACGGCCTTGCCCGCCACCGAGGGCAGCAGCACACACAGCACGGTCATCGGTAGTTCGGCGACACCGGTGTGCAGGGCGCCGTAGCCGCGTGCGGTCTGGAAGTACATCGCGAGCAGGAACATCTGGCTGTAGGTACCGAAGTTGATGCTCGCCCCGGCGAACACCGACGATGTCAGCCGCTTGCTGCGCAGCAGCCGCAGCGGGAACATCGGTGCGGCCACCCGCAGTTCGATGGTGGTGAACAGGGCTCCGGCGATCACCGCCACCGCGAAGGCGATCAGGACCGGACGTGCGGTCCAGCCGTCCTCGCCTGCGGTGATGACACCGTAGGTCAGCGAGGCCAGGGCGAGGACTCCGGTCACCTGGCCGGGCAGGTCGAGCGCCCGGTCCGGGTTCTGCCGCGACTGCGGCAGCCAGTAGCGCAGCATCAGCAGGCCTGCCACGACGATCGGGATGTTCACCAGGAACACCGACTGCCAGCCGAACAGCGTCACCAGCGTCCCGCCGATGAGGGGGCCGGTCGCGGTGCCTGCTCCGGCGACGGTGGCCCACAGCCCGAAGGCCCGGCCGCGCTCCTTGGGTTCGGTGAAGGTCACCGACAGCAGGGCCAGCGACGACGGGGTCGCGAGGGCGCCGCCGACGCCGGCGAGCAGCTGCGCCGCCACCAGTTCGCCCGGGGTGCGGGCGACCGCCGAGAGCACCGATCCGACGCCGAAGACGCTCAGGCCGGTGGCGAACAGCCGACGCGCGCCGTAGCGGTCGCTCAGGGCGCCCGCGGTGAGCAGCAGACTGGCGAAGACCAGCAGGTAGCCGTCGACCACCCACTGGAGCCCGCCGACCCCGACGTGCAGGTCCTGCCCGATCCGCGGCAGGGCCACGTTCTTCGCGGTGGTGTCCAGGATGACGATGAAGTAGCCGAGCGAGGTCAGGGCCAGGGTGCGGGACTTGAGTCGGGCGGAGGGGCCGCCGGTCCCGGTGGGTGCGGTACTCATTGGGTCCTCCCTGCTGAGGTGGTGTGCGGGACGTGGGCCGGGCGGTGGACATCCCCGGCCGCCCGGTGGACTGTGCTTGTGCCGTCAGAGCTGGGGGTGGGGCCGACAGGTGCGTCCATGAAGGAACTCCTTTCCGGGCGTTGAGCGCCGGGGATGTCGTCGTGGTCCGTCCGTGGTGCGGTGTCAGGCCTTCGTGCCCACGGTGAGCACGGCCTTGCCGGCCACCTGGCGGTTCATCAGCTGTCCGGCGACCTCGTTGGCCTGGGACCAGTCGGCGGAGACGCTGATCAGCGGGTGCAGCCGGCCGGTGGCGACCAGTTCGAGGAGCAGCGCCAGGTCGTCGGCGTCCGACCCCGAGGCGTTGAAGAGGAACTGCTTGAGCTGGGCCGACTCGTGGCCGCCGAAGAACTCGAAGAAGTTCACCGGCGTGCTCTCGCCGGAGGAGTTGCCGGCCAGGAAGATGGTCCCCTCCGGGGCGATCTTGCCCAGCGCGGCGCGCAGGGACTCGCCGCCGGCGGACTCGATGATCACCTCGTACGGGCCGGGAGCCTCGTTGATGTCGGTCACGACCACCTCCGCGCCGAGCTCCCGCAGGCCCTTGCTGCGCTCGGTACTGCCCGCGACGGCCGTGATGTGGGCGCCCGCCGCGGCACCGAGCTCGACCAGGAAGCGGCCGACGCCGCCGGCCGCGCCGGTGACCAGGATCCGCTTGCCCAGGGTCTGGCCCGAGGCGCGCAGCAGGCGCAGCGCGTGGAGGCCCGCGACCGGCAGGGAGGCAGCCTCAACGAAGGAGACGTTCTGGGGCAGCACAGCGAGGCGGCTGACCGGTGCGGCCACCTGCTCCGCCCAGCCGCCCTCGTCGAGCCGGGCCACCACGCGGGTGCCGACGGCGGGACCGCTGCCGTCCGCGGCGGCTGCGGTCACCACACCCGCGATGTCCCAACCCAGCTCCCAGCCAACGGGGTTCATGGTGGTCATCAGGATGTCGCCGCGGTTGACCGAGACGGCCTGGACGTCGACCAGCACGGAGTCGGACGCGGGCACGGGCGCCGGGCCTTCGGCGAACTCGAGGGGCTGGGCGATGTTTCCGGTGGAACGGAGCAGACGCATGGCACTGTCCTTTTTCATTCGGAGGAGACGCCGTTACGGCGTATTCGAAAGCACGCTGAAGAAGCGGGAATTACCCGCGCGGCTGGTCAGGAATGGATACGGAGCAACGGCTCCGGTTGCGTTCCGCGTTCCTGCCGGATCAGCGTGATTTCATCCTCCAGCACCGGTCGCCGGTCCGGAAGAACGCACTTCGAAGTGCGGTAGTTACGTCGAGGTGACCAATGGAGCCGGCGCCGCGGTCCTACGTCACGCGGGCCGGTTCAGGACTCGTGGAAGCCGTCGTACCGGGTGCGGGCCTCTTCGATGTCGTCCATGTTGGCGTAGGCCCACTCGCGGAGTTGGACCACGACGCTGATCAGGCTGCGACCCATGCCGGTCAGCGAGTACTCGACGGTGGCGGGGACGCCGGGGATGACCTCGCGGTGGATGATCCCGTCGCGTTCGAGGGTCCGGAGGGTCTGGGTGAGCACCTTCTGGCTTACGCCGTCCACCCGGATCCTCAACTGGTTGAATCTCAGGGTCTGGTGTTCGAGCGCGGTGACAACGAGCAGGCCCCAGCGGCTGCCGATCTGGTTGATGACCTGTCGGGTAGGACAGGCCGCTGCCATGATATCGAAACGGCCGTCCACTGAAGCAGTGGCATAGGTAGTCACTCAAGGGATACTACCGCACTTCAAAGTTCCTTCTACCGCTGCTTCGTGATACCTCCGATGATGGTTCAAGGTCCTGATACATAACAGGCACGGATCAATGATCGGAACGGAGACAGCCGTGATCACTCCCATTGGTTTCACGTCGGACGGAGCCGTGCTGCGCGGCGCGCTGCACCTGCCCGAGGGGTCCCCGGCCGGGGGCTTCCCCCTGGTGGTGCTGGCCCAGGGGCTCGGCACGCTCCATGAGTGGACGCACCGGACCGCCGGCGCCTTCGTGGAGGCCGGGATCGCCGCCCTCACGGTCGACTACCGGGGATTCGGCATCAGCGAGGGCGAGCCCCGCCAGCAGGCCGAGCCCTGGAAGATCGTCCATGACCTGCGCGCCGCCATCGACTTCGCGACCACGCGGCCCGAGATCGACGCCGAGCGGATCGGGATCTGGGGGACGAGCTTCGGCGGCGGTCCGGCGATGGTCGCGGCGGCGGTCGACCTCCGGGTCAAGGCACTGGCGCTGCAGGCCCCGGTGGCGAGCGGCTACGGGCTGATGAAGGCGATCACCCCGCCCGAGGTGCTGGCCGACCTCGGCAAGGCCCTGAACGCCGACCGGGTGGCGATCGTGTCCGGCCTCCCGCCGGTGCGCCTGGTGCAGACCAGCATCGATCCCGCAGACGGCGCCCTGGCCGCGGACGAGGACACCTACTCCTGGATGACCGAGGAGAGCAAAGCGACTCCGCACTGGGTGAACCAGCTGACCTTCCAGACCGTCGACCGCCTGCTGGAGTTCGAGCCCGGCGACTACCTTCCCCGGTTCGGGCCGCGCCCGGTCCTGCTGATGGTCGTGGACGGCGACACCATCAACCCGCCCGAGTTCGCGGTCGACGCCTTCGAGCGCGTCGAGGGGCCGAAGAAGCTGATCCGGCTCGCCGGCGGGGGTCACTACAGCATCTACCGCGAGCACTTCACGGCCGTCACCGAGGCCGCCCGCGACTGGTTCCGCGTCCACCTGGCCGAGGCCGGTCCGACCGGGTGGTGAGCGCGGCTGCGGCCGTCCCCCCGGACGGCCGCAGCGGCGGGGCTCAGCCCTGCTGGGTGGTGTGGGTCGGCCGCACCAGGATCTTGACGCGGTGCGGTGCGTCGTCCAGGTCGCCCCGGCCCATCGCCAGTCCGTAGCGCTCGGCGAGCGTGAAGAAGAAGTCCGCCGAGGCGTCCGGCTCGATGCGCTCGACCGTGCCGCGCACCTCCAGGTAACGGTAGGGCTGCTCCGGGTCGTTGACGGACAGGGCGACGTTCGGGTTCCCGACCATGTGGTGGTACTTGCGCCGCAGGGTCGAGGTGGTGAAGGCGAGGAACTCGCCGTCCCAGTGGAACCAGACCGGGGTGACCTGGGGGGCTCCGTCGGCCTTCACTGTCGCCAGGTGGCCGAAAAGGGGACGCTCGAGCATGTCGCGATGGCTTGCGGGGATCTCGCTCACAACTGCCGCTCCTGCCGGTTCGACGGATCAAAGGTCTTCAACGTATCATGACCTTGATACGTGACAGGGTTGAGAGGCCGAGCTAGACGGAGGCTGAATCCCCACTCCGCCAAGGGCGTTGGGGACACTCGCCGGCCAGGACCTCGATCGCGGAGTCGAGGAACTCGCGGAACACCGACAACTGCTGCTCAGGGAAGGCGTCCATCAGCCGGCGCTCCACCGCGATCGCCGCCTGGTCGGCCCGGCGGAGCAGAGCCTTGCCGCTGCGGGTGAGCTCGATGATCAGGACCTTGGCGTGGGCCTCCGACCGGGTGCGCACGATCAGCCCGCGCTCCTCCAGCAGCGCGACGAGCCCGCTCATGGCCTGGGCGGTGACCCCGCACTGGCGGGCCAGCCGGGCGGCGGAGATGCGCGGCGTCTCGGAGAGCCTCAGCAGCGCGGCGTACTGCGGGACGGTGAGGTCGAACGGCCGGAGCACCCGGTGCTTCTCGGCGAGCAGGGCCTGCTCGCACTGTTTGATCTGGTTGCCGAGTCGCAGTCCCGAAGGGAGTCGGGCAGTGTGCTGGGACGACATGGTCGCTCCTTCGGGTGGGGGGTTCCGAGAGTACTCCACCGACGGCGACTGTAAAGACCTTGTGAACTGCCAAGGTCATGGATCGAGTGAATCCTCGACTGTGGTCCTGTATTGATGCCGCTGATTATCCGATGTCGAACAGAAATCGTACGGGGAATAATCAACTTCCTTTCCGGGTAATAAAGGTGAAGGTGCGAAAAGCCCACATTGCGAAGACCTCAGGCCGGTGCGAAAGCCGGCCCGACCGGGGGTCGAACGCCGGGCCGCGTGAGAATCCCGCTCCCGTCCTCCCATGTCGCCACAGCGAAGGAGTCCAAGCATGAACACGCATGAGACCGCACATGGCCTGCCGGTACTGGTCGTCGGCGCCGGACCGGTCGGACTGACCGTGGCGACCGAGCTGGCCCGGCGCGGTGTGCCGGTGCGCTGCGTCGACCGCGCCCCGGCCCCCTCCACGCTCTCCAAGGCACTGCTGGTGTGGCCCAGGACCCTCCAGGTGCTCCGCGGCCTGGGCGACGCCGAGGCGATCGCCCGGCGCTCGATGCCGCTGGACTCCTTCCGCTACTACTCCTCGGCCCGGCAGATCGCCAGGATCGGGTTCAACGCCAGGACCCGGCCGGTGATCCTGCCCCAGCCCGACATCGAGGACGTGCTGCGGGACGCCCTGACCGTCGCCGGAGGCAAGCCCGAGTGGAACACCGGACTCATAGGCCTCACCCAGGAGCCGGACCGGGTCCGGGCCACCCTGGCCACCGGCGCCGGCACGGTCGAGGAGGAGTTCAGGTACGTGGTGGGCTGCGACGGTGCCGGCAGCACCGTACGCAGCCTGCTCGGGCTCGACTTCGACGGCATGACCTACCCCAACACCTTCATGCTGGCCGACGCCAGGGTCGGCGGAGCGATCCAGCACGATGCCGCCCACTACTACTGCTCGCCCCGCGGGGTCCTGGTGATGATCGGTCTGCCGGACGGCAGGTTCCGGGTCTTCACCTCCGCGCCCCCGGACCTGGCTCCCGCGGACGCCACCCTCGGCCTGCTCCAGGAGATGGTCGACCAGCGCGGCCCCGGCGGCCTCACGCTCCATGACGACCAGTGGACCAGTACGTTCGCCGTGCACGCCCGGCACGCCGACCGCTACCGGATCGGGCGGGTGTTCCTCGCCGGGGACGCCGCCCACATCCACAGCCCGGCCGGCGGCCAGGGCCTGAACACCGGCGTCACCGACGCGCACAACCTCGCCTGGAAGCTCGCCCTGGCCTGGCACGGCCACGCCCGCGATGCGCTGCTCGCCAGCTACGAGCCGGAGCGGGCCCAGGTCGCCCGGGCCGTGGTGCGCCAGGCGGACCTGCAGACCAAGGCCTGGCTGATCCGCAAGCCCGCACAGGTGCTGCTGCGCGACACCGCTGTCCGTGCCGCCGCCTCGACCCGGCTCTTCGACCGCGACTACGTCCCCTGGCTGACCGGGCTCAGGACCGCCTACCTGCAGGGAGCGGTGGTCGGGGGAGACGGCAAGCGGCCCTCCGGCCGGGCCCGGGAGCGCGGCTTCGTCCCCGGAGCCCTGGTGCCACCCCTGGAGGTCGCCCCGGCCGACGGCGGCGGACCGCGCCAACTCTCCGACGCGCTCTCGGATCTCCGGCACACCCTGCTGGTCGTCGGCGACGGGCCCCAGCGGCCGTCCGGCCCGGGGGATGCGCCCGGGGCCGAGGCCTCGCCGCTGGCCGAGGCCGTCGCCGCCCTCGGCCCCGAGGTGCTCCGGATCAGGCGCCTCGACCCCGACGGCCGACTGGGCGCGGACAGCGGCACACTGCCCTCCGTCCCCGGGAGCCGCCTCGTCCTGGTCCGCCCCGACCTCCACATCGCCGCCTGCGGCACCGCCGCCGACCCCTCCCCGATCCTCGCCTACCTGCACGGCCACCTCTTCGCCGCACCCAGGACCGTCGACACGGCAGCCTTCGAGATCGGCGGGCGCATGCTCAGCTCCCGCTTCTAGGCCACCGCGGCCCGGCGAGCGATCAGCTCCGCCGGGCCGCGGGGCGGTGGCGGGCTGAGCCGAACAGGTGAAGCAGTGGTCGGGAGCGGGGAGCCGGGTTCATCTCCTCAAGTGCTGCTGGGAAGTTGAGTCAGACGTTCCGTCACTTTGCTTTCCAGGAGACTCCATGTCCGACCGGACAACTGACACCGCTGACGGCCTGCCAGGCATGCACCGGCGAGCCTTCATCGGCTCGGCCGCAGCCGTCACCGCCATCGCCGGGACCACGGCCTTCGCTCCGCCCCGTACCGCCCCCGGCACCGAGCCGCAGGTTCCGGCGTCCGCTCCCGCCTACGCGCCCGGCGGCGCCGACCCGGCCACCAGCGCCCGGCTGGCCCGCCAGCTGCTGCTGGTCGGCGACCAGGGCGAGGACCTCAAGCTGGAGTACCTCAAGGTCCTCATCGACGGAAAGCTGCCGCCTCGCGGGCCTGCGAAGAAGGTCCTGATCGTCGGGGCCGGGGTGGCGGGGCTGACCGCCGCGACGCTGCTGAAGGCGGCCGGGCACGAGGTCGTGATCATCGAGGCCAACGGCAACCGGATCGGCGGCCGGGTGAAGACCTTCCGCGGTGTCTTCCAGGACAAGGCCCTGCACGCCGAGGCCGGCGCCATGCGGCTGCCCGACTTCCACCCGCTGGTGCTCGCACTGGCCGACAAGCTCAAGCTCAAGCGCCAACTGTTCTACAACTCCGACGTGGCCCCCGGCGCCAACTCCCGCGGAAACGTTCCGCCCGTGACCTACCAGTCGTTCACCGGCGAACTGTGGACCAACGGCAAGGACGACGGCAGCTTCAGGGCCCCCGACGACACCAACCGCACCCGCATCCTGGTCAACGGCCAGGAGACCAGCCGCGCCGCCTACGCCGCCGACCCCACGAAGGTGAACACCTCCTTCGGCGCCGGGGACATGACCACGACCACGACGGCGGCCGTGGACAAGGCCCTGGAGAAGGTCACCGTGGCCTCCTCCGGCAGCATCAGCGACCAACTCAACGCCTGGACAGCGATCCTGGAGCAGTACGACGGCTACTCCACCCACCGCTTCCTGGTCGAGGTGGCCGGCTGGGACCTGGCAAGGATCCAGGCCGCCGGCACCATCGAGAACCTCACCTCGCGGCTGCACTACTCGCTGATCCCCACCCTGATGGACCGCGCCGCGATCACCCCCACCGGCCGCTACTGGGAGCTGGAGAACGGCACCGCTTCGCTCACCGACGCCCTGTCCGCTCCCCTGCGCAAGGACATCCGGATGGGCCGCCGGATGACCGGGCTGGTGCAGACCGACACCGGCGTCCGCATCGACACCACCGCCGAGACCGGCAACGAGACCTCCTGCGACGGCGCTCCCACCAGCCCGACCGAGTCCTTCACCGGCGACTACGCCATCATCGCCATCCCCTTCAGCGCCCTGCGCTTCTGCAGTGTCGAACCGCTGATGTCCTACGAGAAGCGCCGGGCGGTCACCGAGCTGCACTATGACTCCGCGTCAAAGGTGCTGCTGGAGTTCCGGACCCGCTTCTGGGAGCAGGGCCCGACCGGCTTCACGGGCGGCGGCTGCGTCTCCGACAGCCCCAGCCGCTTCACCTACTTCCCCTCGCACGCCCCCGAAGGATCCAAGGGCGGCGTGGTGCTGGCGGCCTACACCTGGTCGGACGACGCCATGCGCTGGGACTCGCTGACCGAGGGCGAGCGCTACGCCTTCGCCCTGGACGACCTCGAGCGGATGTTCGGCTCGGTGGTGCGCCGGGAGTTCACCGGAGTCGGCGCCACCCAGTCCTGGGCGCGGGCCCGCTATGCGCTGGGCGAGGCGGTGGTGTTCACCCCCGGCCAGCTGCACGAGCTCCACCCGGCCAGCCGCACCGTCGAGGGCCGGGTCCACTTCGCGGGCGAGCACACCAGCCTCAAGCCCGCCTGGATCGAGGGAGCCCTGGAGTCCGGGGTCCGCACCTTCCTGGAGGTCCACCCGCGCTAGCGTCGGCAACCGGCCGGCCCCGTGCCCTCCCCGGGGCCCGTCCGGCCGGTTCGCTTCCTCCTTCGCCCGCCTGCTCCTACTCCTGGTCCAACTGGTCGAAGCGGAGCAGCGCCTGGCGGTAGGCGGTGGGGTCGACGCTGATCGGACCGCCGAAGGGGTGCTGCATCTCGAGCACGATGTAGATCCCGAATCCCAGTACCGCTCCCAGCAGCACCATCAGCAGCAGATGGCGCGGACCGGCGTTGATGCCCACCAGGGCCGGGTAGAGCAGTACCAGCAGCGCGGTTGCGACGAGCGCGTACAGCAGCGGTTCGGGGACCGCCCAGCGCATGTCGCTCAGTCTCAGGCTGCGCATCTGGTACGTGGACTCCAGCGCGTCCGCCAGTTCGGCCTGCACCGTCTGGCTGTCGACCCGGTGGGTACTGGCCTGGTCGACGGCAACCCGCCCGCGGTCGATCGCCAACCAGGCCGCCTGGCTGCTCTGCTGCCGCGCGAGCAGCGGCCACTCGACGGTCACCACGTCCTGGGCGTACTCGCGCAGCGCGGACCTGATGGCGGTGCGGTCGGACGGGGGGAACTCCTCGGCGGCGGCGTAGGTGACGGTCAGGCCCCGCGCCTCGCCGTAGGTGTGGTCGCGGGTGGCGTTGTGCTCCTGCCAGGCGCTGGCCACCAGGAAGCCCATCACCAGGACGAACATCGACAGGGTCGTGCTGCCGACATAGGTCAGGGCCGGAGCGCTCTTGTGCGACTCCTGGGCGGCTCTGCCACGGGACAACCCCCAGGTGAACACGAAGGCGATGGTGGCGCCGCCCAGGGCGCACAGCAGGCTGATGAAGATCATTCCGTCCTCACGATCGATGCGATCGATGCGATTGATGACAGGGGACGCCGGCTGCCCCGGCGTCACCGCGGCTCATTCTTCGTTCCGGGCTCTTCTCCGGGGCCCGTCGTTCCGGGACCTCGGCTGCGCCGTTCGGTGGGGGAGGACCCGCCGCGCGTCGGGACCGCACTGTTCACAGCGACCAGGAGAGCGGGGACCAGCAGCATCAGCTCGACCGTCAGCGCCCAGTCCTCGGAGTCCGGGCCCAGGGGAGCACCGAGCAGACCCGGTGGGTGTCGCGGATCCTTCGGCGTCCGGGGCAGGGCGCCGCCGGGGGAGGGGGCGGCGGCGTGGGGCAGGCGTGCGGTCCTTCCCGCTGCCGCCGCCGCTGCGGCCGCGCCGGTCCGCGAGTCGGCTGGCCGACGGGTGGCGAAACGTTTCTTCTTGGCGGCGGCGGTCCGCGCGGATCGGCTGCCCCCGGTTCCAGGGATCCCGGTTGCGGGGGTCCCCGGTGCCGGGGTCCCGGGTGCCGGGGTCCCGGGTGCCGGGGTCCCGGTCGTCGGGGGGCCGGGCGGCACCGCGTAGGCGTAGCCGCCGTCCGCCACCGCCGCCAGTGCCAGGGCGGGCAGCGGACGGCCGTCGTCCGCCACCGCGCCGTCGTCCGCCGCGGCACTGATCCGCCCCAGGGACCGGTGCGTCCCGGGCACCGCCGTCACCAGCGCGGAGCAGCCCACGGAGCCCGCGGGCGCCAGCCGCGGCGGCAGTCCGGGGTGTCCGGCACAGAGCAGCCGGGCGTTCGCCAGCAGTGGATCGACCAACCGCAGGTCGTCCAGGGGCACCGTGCCCGCTGCGGAGACCAGGTAGGCCAGACGGACCTCACCGCCGGTGCGCCGCACGGTCCTGCGCAGGCTCAGTCCTGCGTCGCGCACCCGGAACCCGGCCCGGGCCCGGACCTGCGGAGCGGCGTACGGAGCGGGCGCCAGCGCCGAGGCCGTCACCGTCACCATCCCGCTGCTCGTGCCGGCCCGCAGCATGCTGACGCAGGTCAGCTCCCCCAACGGACCGAGCCGACCGCCACCGCAGACGAAGGCGGCGGGCGAGACCTGCGCGTCTCTGATCCGCACGCTGCGCAGCGGGTACTCGGCCAGGTTCCGCAGGCGGTAGGTCCGCACCAGCGCTTCGCCCTGGCGTACCAGCACCCCGGGAGCCGTCACGGTGTTGGTGGCGACCTCCAGGCGCAGTGCCTCCGCGTCCTCCACGCCCCGCTGTACGGCGCCGGCGGGCGCGCCGACCGCGACCGCGACAGCCAGGACGAGGGCCGCAAGTCCTGCGGCCCTGCCTGCACGTTGTCTCCGCTCCACGTAGCGCAGCATGGGCAAGCGGAGAGCCGGATCCGCTCGTCGACACGACGATCCGGCTTCCTCTCACCCGTGCGGCCGGTCGCCGGGTCGGTCGGGCCCCTGGTTCGACGCCGACGTTGCGGCAACGCATGGTGCCGCGTGGTGCCACCTCCGCTCACCAGTGGCACCACGTGTGAGCTGCATATACGCCAGAGTGAGCCATAAATACTTGCACTGGTGCCAAAGTGGTGCCACATTAGAGCCATGGAACTCACCCAGTACGTCGAAAACCTCCGCCGCGAGCTGACGACCGCGGCCGGGGTCGGCGGCGAGGACGCCCGCGCGCTCGCCGACCGGCTGCTGCCCTCGCTCGACGCCGCGGTGCGGCTCACCCTGCTGGAGGCGCTCTCCGCGGCCGCCGAGGAGATCTCCGCCGAGTTGGCGCCCGGCTCCGTCGACGTGCGGCTGCGGGGCGGCGCGGCCGGGTTCGTCGTGACGCCGCCGCCCGCGCCCGCTGCGGATGCCGTGGCCGGACCCGTCGAGGTGCGGCTGCCGCCTGCCGAGGGCGATGACGCCGCCATGGTGCGGATCAACCTGCGGCTGCCCGCCAATCTCAAGGCCCTGATCGAGGACGCCGCCGCCGGCGGAGGGCTGTCCGTCAACGCCTGGATCGTCCGGGCCGCCGCCGCCGGGCTGGCCGGCGAGGGCCGGACCGCCACGCGGCCCGCCCCCGCGCCCAAGCCCGACCGGATCGCCGGCGAGAGCTACAGCGGCTGGGGCCGCTGACCCGAAGCACCACCGCACCGCCGCACCATCCACCGACCGGCACCGTCCCGACGCAAAGGAACCCGAGATGTCCCTCTCGACCTTCAACACGCCCGCCCCGATCGCCGTCGCGCTCGAGCTGTACGTCGCCGATGTCCGCTTCTCCGTCGGCGACCGCGCCGACACGGTCGTCGAGGTCCGCCCCAGCGACCCGGACAAGGCCGCCGACGTCAAGGCCGCCGAGAACACCCGCGTCGAGTACGACGACGCCACCCGGACGCTGAGCATCGTCTCCCGCAAGCCCCGCAGCCGGTTCGTCAACTTCAGCAGCAAGCGCCCCGAGTCGATCGACGTCGTCATCGCGCTGCCCACCGACTCCGACGTCCGCGGCGAGGCCGACCTGGGCGACTTCCAGTCCGTCGGCGCGCTGGGCACCGTGGCGCTCAAGACCGACCTCGGCACCGTCCAACTCGACCAGACCGGCCCGCTGACCCTGCGCAGCGGCGTCGGCCGGATCACCGTCGAGGGGGTCACCGGCCCGGCCGAGGTGCACGGCGGCTCCAGTGACATCCGGATCGGCACGGTGGACGGCACCGCGCAGGTCTCCACCGGCAACGGGAAGGTGAGGGTGGGCCTGGTCACCGGTTCAGCCACCGTCAAGGCCTCCAACGGCTCGGTGTCGGTGGACAGGGCGCTGTCCGACATCACCGCCGCCAGCGCCAACGGCGAGGTGCGCATCGGCGAGGTCGTGCGCGGCACGGTCTCCGCCACCGCCAAGAACGGCGGCGTCGAGGTCGGGGTGCGCGAGGGCAGCGCCGCCTGGCTGGAGCTGAACACCGATCTCGGCCGCGTCTACAACGAGTTGGCCTCCACCGACGCCCCCGAGGCCGGAGAGCCGGTCGACAAGGTCCGGGTCCACGCCGGCACCAAGCTCGGCGACGTCACCATCCGCCGCGCGCCCCGCCTGGACCAGGAGGCCTGAACGCCGTGATAGCCACCACCGTGACACCCACCACCGCGATCTCGGCCCGCGGCCTGCGCAAGTCCTTCGGTGAGAAGACCGTGCTCGACGGCATCGACCTGACGGTCCCGCAGGGCACGATCCTGGCCCTGCTCGGCCCGAACGGGGCCGGCAAGACCACGGCCGTCCACCTGCTGACCACCTACCTCCGTCCCGATGCCGGTGAGATCCGCATCGGCGGCCAGGACCCCGCCGAGAACCCGCAGGCGGTCCGGCGCTCGATCGGCGTCACCGGCCAGTTCTCCGCCGTCGACGGCTACCTCACCGGCCGCGAGAACCTGATGCTGATGGCCGATCTGCACCTGCTGCCCACGAAGCTCGGACGCCGCCGGGCCGAGGAGCTGCTGGAGCGGTTCGAGCTGACGGAGGCCGGGGACAAGCCGGCGTCCACCTACTCCGGCGGAATGAAGCGCAAGCTCGACCTGGCGATGACCCTGGTCGGCAGCCCGAAGGTGATCTTCCTCGACGAGCCGACCACGGGCCTGGACCCGCGCAGCCGCCGCACGATGTGGGAGATCATCCGCAGGCTGGTCGCGGAGGGGACGACCATCCTGCTCACGACCCAGTACCTGGACGAGGCCGACCAGCTGGCACACCGCATCGCGGTGCTGGACGGCGGCCGGATCGTCGCCGAGGGGACGCCCGCCGAGCTCAAGGCCCGCATCCCCGGCGGACACATCGAGCTGGCCTTCGCCGACCGCGCCGAACTCGACGCCGCCGCGACGTTGCTCGCCCCGACCGGGGGCGACGACGACGCGCTCACGCTCCAACTCCCCGGCGACGGCCGCGTCGGCACCCTGCGGACTCTGCTGCAGCAGCTGGACGACGCCTCGGTCGAGGTCGAGGCGCTCACCGTGCACACCCCCGATCTCGACGACGTCTTCTTCGCCCTCACCGGCAAGAAGGGAGCCTGACGATGAGCACCATGCCCATGAACGACACCGGCCTCGACACCGCCGACAAGCGTTCCCACGCCCTCGTCCACGCGCGGATCATGCTGCGCCGCAACCTGCGGCACATGCAGCGCTATCCGTCGCTGACCCTGATGATCGTCCTGATGCCGCTGGTCTTCCTGCTCCTGTTCGTCTACGTCTTCGGCGGGACGCTCGGGTCGGGTCTCGGCAGCGGGATGCCGGCCGGCCTGCACGGCGGCCGCGCCGCATACGCCGACTACGTCGCCCCGGCGATCATCCTGATGGCCGTGGCCGCCGCGGCGCAGGGCACGGCGATCGCCGTCGCACAGGACATGACCGAGGGCATCATCGCCCGTTTCCGGACCATGGCCGTCGCCCGGTCGTCGGTACTGACCGGGCACGTCGTGGGCGCGACCATCCAGACGCTGATCGGCGTCGTGGTCGTCACCGCGGCCGCGACAGCCGTCGGCTTCCGGCCGCATGCGAACGCGGTCGAGTGGCTCGCCGCCTTCGGCGTGGTCCTGCTGCTGACCTTCGCCGTGACCTGGCTGTGCGTCGGCCTGGGGCTGTCGGCCAAGAGCGTGGAGACGGCGAGCAACTCGCCGATGTTCCTCATCCTCCTGCCGTTCCTCGGCAGCGGGTTCGTCCCGACCAGCTCGCTGCCGACGGGGATGCGCTGGTTCGCCGAGTACGAGCCGTTCACCCCGGTCAACGAGACACTGCGCGGGCTGCTGACCGGAACGAAGATCGGTGACAACCTGGTCATCACGATCGCCTGGTGCGTCGGGGTCGCGGTGCTGTCGTACGTCTGGTCGCGGCGGCTGTACGAGCGGGAGCCGAAGGCGCTGTGAGCCCGACGGGCCGACAGGTCGACGGTGCGGGCGCTCGTGACGTTGGCGTCAGCGCCCGCACCGGCTGCACCGGCTCTGTTCCGGCTACTCGGCGGGGGTCGGGCGGCGCAGGTGGCGGGCGAAGAACGCGAGGGCCTTCGGGTAGGCGTCGAGGCGGTTGGTGCGGCGGGCCAGGCCGTGGCCCTCGTCGGCGTAGACGTGCAGCTCGCACTCGACGCCGTTCGCCTCCAGCGCTGCGCAGAGCTGTTGGGCCTCGGAGAGCGGGACTCGGGGGTCGTTGGCCCCGTGGATCACGAACAGCGGGGCGCGGACGTCGTCGATCCGGCTGAGCGGCGAGGCCTCGGCCAGGAACTCGCGGTCGTGCTCGAGGCTTCCGTATTCGCGCTCGCGGGCCGCCCGGCGGTAGGGCGAGGTGTTCTCCAGGAAGGTCACCAGCGAGGAGATGCCGACGATGTCGACTCCCGCGGCCCACAGTCCCGGCTGGAACGCCACGCCGGCAAGCACCATGTAGCCGCCGTAGGAACCGCCGTAGAGCGCCGCGCGGTTCTGGTCCGCGCCGAGCTTGGGCAGGTAGGCGTGGAGAGAGGCCAGGTCGGCGACCGAGTCGAGGCGCAGACGGACGTCGTCCAGCGAGTACCAGCGCTTGCCGTAGCCGTTCGAGCCGCGCACGTTCGGCACGAGCACGGTGTGGCCGGCGCCCGCCAGGGCCTGCACGATCGGGTTGAAGGTGCGGACGGACTGGCCCTCGGGGCCGCCGTGGATGACCAGAACAGCCGATCCCGCCAACGACGCGTCCGCCTGCCCCGTGCCCGCGCCCTGGTAGACGAAGCACGGTATCTGCTCGCCGTCGTGCGCGGGGACCAGGTGCAGGGACGGCTCGACGAGGCTCGCCCCGCGCAGCGGGCCGGTGGAGTCGGCGACCGTGCTCACCCTGCCCGTGGCCGCCTCCACGCACAGCACATCGCCCGGGACGGACGGGGCGGTGAAGGTCAGCACGATCCGGGTCGAGTCCGGCGACCAGACAGGGCCCGTCGGGAACGTCTCCACCCAGCCCTCGCCCGGCAGATCGATGCCGCGCAGCCGCTCACCGGTGGCCGCGTCGTGCAGGGCGAGGCGGACCGCGCCGTCCACGTTCGCCGCCACAAGCAGGACCCGGCCGTCGGGAGACAGGTGGCCGACCAGGTCGTGTCCGGGGTCGGCCACCAGCTCGGTGCGCTCACCGGTGTCCGGGTCCACCCGGAACACGGCCGTGAACTCCCGCCCGAGGTTGCCGGAGACGATCAGCGCGGCACCGTCGGGCAGCCATTGCGGGCCCAGATGCTGGGCGGGTTCGGTGGCGGGGCTCAGCTCGCGCGCCCGGCTCGATCCGTCGCGGCCGCCGGAGCTGACGAGCAGTTGCTGGGACATCGGCACCGCCGTCGACCGGGTGACGGCGATGTCGGTGCGGCCGGGTGCCAGCCCGACCTGGCTGATCAGACCGCCGTCGTCGTAGACGACGCTCTCGGCGCCGTCGACCGTGGAGCGCACGATCAGGTCGAAGTCCACGCCGTTGCGGCGGTTGGTGGCATAGACGATACGGCCGGGCTCGACCGCGAGCAGGTTGTGGATGAAGCGGCCGTCGCGCACCAGCGGTTCGAGACCGGCCACGGTGACCGGCTGCACCGGCGGCTGGTCCAGGCGCAACAGCGAGAGCTGGCTGCGTTCGTTGCCGCCCTCGTCGTGAACGACGACCACGCTGCGTTCGCCTGGCAGGTAGCGGCCCCGGCACGGGCCGGGCAGTGCGGTGAGCGGCGTGGCCGTCCCGTCGACGGCCAGCTCGACGAGCTGCACCGAGCCGGAGCCGTTGTATCCGGCCAGCACCCGCCCCTCGTCGTCAATGTCGAAGGCCTGCCACGCGGGCAGACTCAGCAGTTCCACGACACCCAGCCCCATCGGTTCCATGGAGGCGATCCTAGTGCGCAGGTTCGAGGCGCCGTGGGCGAGTCGGACCGTCAAGAGGACGTCAGAGTCGGAGCGTTCGCGCAGAAACCGCGTCAAGGCCTGCGCCAATCCGGTCGGCGCGGGTATCCACTTGATCGCGTGAACGCAGCCGATGAGCGGCGGCGTCACCGGAAACAGGAAGAAGTTCGGCCATGGGTCATACCTTGATCGGTGCTGTCGGCGACCACGACGTGCTCGATTTCGATGTGTTCGAGCTGTCCGACTCCCAGTCGGTGCCCCGGCCCGTGTCCACGCCCGTGCCCCAGTCCGTGCCGCGGCGTCCCGAGCCGTCGCGCCGGGATCCTGCACTCCACACGCCCAGCTTCCCGGTCGACCTCGACGAGGAACCCGAGACCGAGTTCCGCGCCTACGGGGCGCACTGCCGCATCGCCATGCATTTCCAGCTCTGAACGACGACTCCGACGGAGGGCACCGGCTTTTCGGGGTCAAGACGCCATCAAGCCCGACCGCTGGACCGCAAGGGAAGCGTCAAGGGCGATCGCAGGAGATCACTCATGGTGTCCAATGAATCCAAGAGACACACCCTGATGCAGTCGAGATATCGATAGCCACGGGGGGTCTCGCCAAGGAAATCCAATCCGGCCCTGCGGGGCGGGCAGTGCCGTCGAAGGAAGCGAAGCACCATGGCCGAGAACCGAGTCGTCGTGGGCGTCAACGGATCCCAGAGCAGCCTGGCCGCTCTGCGCCGCGCCGCGGAGGAGGCCCGCCGCCGGGACGCCGTCCTGGTGCCGGTGCTGGTCTGGCAGCCCGTCGGCGGCGAGATCGCCTACCGCACCCACCCGTGCCCGCCGCTGCTGAAGCTGTGGGAGCAGGCCGCCTGCGACCGCCTCGACGCAGCCATCGAGCAGGCCTCCGACAGCCTCCCTGCGGACCTGCGGGTCCAGCCCCTGGTCGTCCGGGCCGAGCGGCCCGGCCCGGCCCTGGTGGAGATCGCCGACCAGCCCGCCGACCTGCTCGTCGTCAGCACTGGCAAGCAGGGCAGCCTGGCCCGCCTGTTCCACGGCGCCGTCAGCCGCTACTGCCTGGCGCACGCGCGCGGCGCCGTCCTCGGCGTGGCCCCGACCGTCGCGAAGGAGTCGGCGCAGCGTGTCCGGCAGAGCGAGCTGTCGCGCCGCGCCACCGTGTCGGCAGCCGCCTGATCCGACCCCCGGTCGGTCATCCGCTGACGTGGTGCTTGGACTCGATTCGTCCGAGCGGATCCGGCGCTGCGGCCAGCGCGTCGCGTGCCGCCTGCCAGGCGGTGTCCCCGGGGTGGAGCTCGGTGCGCAGGTAGGCCCAGCTGAGCCGCTGGACCGCGGCGACCCGCTCGGGGTTCTCGTCGGTGGTCTCGGCGACGTCGTAGCCCGAGACCCCGCCGAGGCCGTGCTCCGCGTCGAACAGGGTGAGCAGGGACTTCGGGCCGGGGGAGAGGGTGTACGGGTCGGTGTGCCAGTCCGCGCCCCGGACCGTCAGGTGGGTCGAGGTGTCCTTGTCCCCTGCGACCACGAGCGCGGGCGTGGCCATCCGGGAGAAGTCCAAGGTCGAGAAGGCGAAGTTCCCGGCGAGGAACCCGGTGAGGGCATCGCCGCCCCGGCCGGGCGCGGCCAGTAGCACGCCGGCCTTGATCCGGGAATCGGACAGGTCTGCTTCGGTGCCGTCCTGGGGGTCGGTCACCCGGGCACCCAGGAGCAGGCTCGCGGTGTGGCCGCCCATCGAGTGCCCGACCACGGCGACCCTGCTCGGGTCCAGGCGGCCCCGGAGCTGCGGGACGGCGGCCTCGATCGCGTCGAGCCGGTCGAGGATGTGCGTCATGTCCTCGGCCCGCGAGCGCCAGTACAGCGGCGCCTGGGGGTCGTCGGGATTCAGGCTCGTGCTCAGTGTCGCCGAGCTCAGATGGGTGGGCTGGATGACGACGAAGCCGTGCGCCGCCCAGTAGGTGGCGAGCGGGGCGTAGCCGTTCAGCGAGGAGAGGTGGTTGGAGTGGCCCTGGCCGTGCGAGAGGAGGATGACCGGCAGCCCGCTGCCGGTCATGGGTGCGGAGACGCGCACCTGTAGGTCCACTGCGCGGCCGGGAACCGGCAGGACCACGGGGCTGACCGAGAGGACGGGGGTGGGCGAGGCGTCGGCTGTGCGGGTCGACTCATTCATGGCGTGGATGTCCCTTCCTGGGCGTACGGGAGCACTCCGCTTCCGCTATATTCAAAGCGGATCGTTGTTCCGTAACTATATGGATCGTTGTTCCGTTTAGTCAACGGTCGCCCGGAAGGAGAGCGTGAGCGTGGTGGATGTTCCGACGCGAAGCAAGCGGGCCGACGCGGTGCGCAACCAGCAGACGCTGCTTGTCGCAGCCGCTGCGGTGTTCGTCAGCTCAGGCGTCGACGCGCCGATCCGTGAGATCGCTGCCAGGGCCGGTGTCGGGATCGGGACGATCTACCGCCACTTCCCGACACGGGCGGATCTCGTCGTCGCCGTCTACCGCCACCAGGTCGAAGCCTGCGCCGACGCGGGCCCGGCCCTGCTGGCCGACACCGGCTCCCCCTTCGCGGCGCTACGCCAGTGGGCCGACCTCTTCGTGGACTTCCTGGTCACGAAGCACGGACTCGCGAACGCCCTGCACTCGGACAGCAGCGGCTTCGACGCGCTGCACGCGTACTTCCTCGACCGCCTGGTGCCCGTCTGTGCGCAGTTGCTCGACGCCGCAGTCGACGCAGGCGAAATCACGCCCGGGGCGCAGGCCTACGAGCTGATGCGCGGCATCGGCAACCTCTGCGTCGGCCGCGACGACGACCCGCGCTACGACCCCCGTCGACTCGTCGCGCTGCTCCTCCAAGGACTGCAGCGGCCGCAGTAGGTAATGGGTCAGGCGGAGTCCCCGATGGCGTCGAGGACCTCGAAGGCCAGGGCGGCGTCTCCCTGAGGCAGGGAGACCGAGAGCCGGGTGAGTACCCCTTCGTAGCGGCGGCGGATCTCCGCGCCCACTGCGTTGGGCTCGCCGACCACGGCGAAGGCGCGGAGGACGTCGTCGTCGATCAGCAGGCCCATCTCCTGCCAGCGGCTCCGGACCGACAGGGTGTGCAGTTCCTCCTGCAGCGCACCCCAGCCATGGTGCTCCAGGACCGCGCGGTAGGCGGGGGTGGAGGCGTAGAAGGCGATCCGCTCCCTGATGTCGATGACGGAGGCGGCGAGCTCCTCCTCGGTACGACCGGTGGCGGTCAGGACGCTGCCGGACACCTCGAACGGCCGATGCGTCCAGGCTGCGCCTCCGGCCTCGGACCCGTCCCGGGCCTTCAGCACGCCGGGCAGTAGCTGTTCGGTCAGGTAGGACACGGAGTTGAGTGGATGGCAGACGATGCCGTCGCCGACCTCACCCGCGACCGCGGACATCAGCGGGCCCACGCCGGCGATCAGGATCCTGGGTGCACCGTGCGGCAGTGGCCCGGGGCTGAACATCGGGGTCATCACGGTGTGGGTGTAGTAGTCGCCTTGGAAGCGGAGCCTCTCGCCGGTCTGCCAGCTGTGCCAGATCTCGCGGGTCGCCGTCACGAACTCGCGCATCCGGGCGGCCGGGCTGGACCACGGCATGCCGAACCGCCGGGTGATGTGCGGCTTGACCTGCGAGCCGAGCCCGATCACCGCCCGCCCACCGGAGTACCGCTGCAGATCCCATGCGCTGTGGGCGAGGGTCATCGGCGTGCGGGAGAAGGCGATCGCCACGCCGGTGCCCAGTTCGATCCGCGAGGTCTGCGAAGCGGCGATCGCCAGCAGTTGGAACGGGTCGTGGGCGGTCTCCGATACCAGCGCCCGGTCGACGCCGCGCTGCTCGGCCTCACGGATCCCGGCGACCGACTCCTCCGGCGCTCCGCCGTAGGACACATCCAGCCGGAGCGGAGCCTGCGTCGTGTCGTCGGCCTTGTTCATGCCGCAGCCTTTCGGGTTCTCATGGAGATGTCCGGTCGGGATCGAACCCGCCTCCCGGGTCCGGCCCCAACGATTGTCCCCTGGCCCGGCCCCCGCTGCTGTCACCGAGGAGCGGCGCCCCGGCGGGGCGTCTTCCGTCTCAACGCCATTCACCAGGTGAAGCAGTGGCGTAGTCGGTGACCAGGCGCCGGAAACAGGTGTGACCGGTTTCCGCAGCGTGCTTTGCCATCAGGGCCACCACGTCATCGGGTTGAGTCCGCTCCCCGCTCGACCACTGGCAGGACTCCTCGTCCGTGATGCACACAGCTTCATGCACAGGCCGCTGTGGTGCTCGCGCTGTCGCTGGCGGGGTGCGGGACCCGGGTGGCGGGCGCGGCGCCTGGGGGCGGGACGCCTGTCCGGAGTACCGCGGCCCCCTCTGTCACCGGCGTCGGGGCGGGGGTTCCGGCTGCGGCGTTGGGGTTCAGCCGGTACCCGGACGCGGTCCAGTGGCCCTCGGTCAGTGACTACGTTCCGCCGGGGGAGGGGTTGCAGCAGCTGCTGCCCGCCGGTTCGTGCGTGCTGGGGATCGGGACCTACCGGAACGGCTACCGCAGTGTCGGCGCGAACTGGAAGAGCAGCCCGGGCTGCACCCGGCTGACGCTGTCCCCGGCGCCCGGAAGCGGGGACCTGGCCTCGGGTGGAGACGGGCCGCCGGCCGAATCCGGGGGCTGGAACGGCGGCGGTGTCTACGGGCAGGCCGTCGTCCGTTGGACCGACGGGTCCCTGATCGCGGTGACCGGCGATGTGGACCGTGTCTACCCGGACGGCAGGGCCGAACAACTCGCGGACCTGGGGCTTCCCGTGCCCGCCAATCCCAACAGCGAGTCCGAGGACCAGGGCGAGGTCAGTACCGCGATCCGGATCGGGGACCGGCTGCTGATCGGAGGCGGGGAGATGCTCAGCGAGGTCTACCACCCGGTGCTGTGGGCCTCGGACGACGCCGGTGCCACCGTCAGCCGGGTCGCCCTGCCGGTGCCGTCCGGTCCGGACGCGCACGCCGGCATCGCCGCGCTGGCCGCTGACGGCCGAACGGTGGTGGCCGTGGGTGCGGGGGCGTCCAATGCCTACACCAACGCGCCCGAGGGGCAGTTGGCGATCTGGTACTCCACCGATGCCGGTTCGCACTGGACCGTGCATTCGGTCGACGGGCTTCCCGCCGGGTCGACCATGACCGGAGTGGTCCGGCTCAGGGGCGGCTGGCTGGCCTACGGCAGCATCTCCCACTACGGCAGCCCGGACCGCCCGCTCGTGCTGACCAGCACGGACGGCAGCTCCTGGAAGCGGACGGACGGGCCCGGCATGGGTCTGGGCGATCTGGTCGCGGCCACGGTCGACGCGTCCGGGCGACCGGTCCTGGTCGGCAGCCGGACGATCCCGGCACAGAAGCCGGACACCAGCCCCACCTACTGCGGCGCGGTCTGGGTGGGCGACAGCAGTGCCGCCGACTGGCGCCGGGGCGTGCTCAGTTGCGATGCGACACCGCCCACCGCCGTCGCCACGCTGTCCGACGGGCGGGTGCTGATCGCGGGCAACCGCGACCTCTGGCTCGGTCGGCCCACGAGCTGAGGGAGCCAGGAGTTAGACCTTCCGGCGGTGCATCCACTTGTGCCAGGGGCGGGCCTCGGAGCTGTGGCCGTTGCGCCGGAACGCCGCTGCCATGGGCACGTTGAGCACATCGGTGTCCGAGAGGATGCCGCTGAACCCGAGCTCGCGCGCGGTGCGGTTCGCCACGCGCAGCAGCTGGTCGACGTAGCCGTTGCCGCGCTGTGCGGGGAGCACGCCGATATGGGTGATGGAACCGACGCCCGGGTCGAACTCGCCGATGCCGACGAAGCCCACGGCCTCGCCCGTGGCGTCCTCGGCGAGAAGCCAGGTGGAGTCGTGGTAGGCGTCCAGGAATGCGGCGCCGAACGCCTCCGGGCCCATGGAGGCTCTGGTGTCGGCGTCGATGCGGTCCAGGGTCCCGGCCGAGCAGGCTGTGATGAGCGCCGCGAAGCGCCCGCTGCCGGCCTCGGCGAGGGTGCGGACGGTGATCCGATCGGGCTCGGGCAGGTCCTGGCCCTCGTCGGACCACCAGAACCCTTCCTTCTCCTGCCACAGCTCGAAGCCACAGGACTCGAACAGGGCGATGCGCTCGGCCGGGTCCGGATGGATTTCGGCATTGGTCGCGGCGTTGACCTCGCCACCGGGACGGGCTGCGGCGATCGCGGCTTCGACGATCAGGCGCGCGGCCTCGAGATGACCCGGCTGCCAGCGTGCGTTGATCAGCTGACCGGTCTCGTCTCCCATCCATGACTTCGCCATGAGGTTGCCGCCGGCTACTTCCGCGCCGTCGAGCTCGGCGACGAAGGGGGTGACGGGGCCGAGCGGGTTTCCGTCGACGACGTCGTCGAGGCGGGTTATCGCGATCAAGAAGGCTCGCTCCAGCGTGGTTCGGGTTGGTTCGGGTCGGTGGTGATGCGACCGCGAGTATAGGGGCGGAGCCGTGGATCGTCGGGCTGGAGACTGTGGTGCCGCTGCTCGCCGTCGCGGCGGTGACTGGGCAACACTTGTGGTGGACGACCGCAACCACCCAGGGAGGACATCCGTGACAACCTCTCCGCCCCAGGCCCGCTGGACCCACGTGGCACTGCCGACCGGGGACCTCGACGGCGCGATCGAGTTCTACACCTCCCTCACCCCGCTCGTGGTCGTCGAGCGGTTCCAGGACGCGGACGGGGAGAGCGCGTGGCTCTCGAACGACAGGCAGGCGGAGACGCCGATGGTGCTGGTCCTCGTGGCGTTCAACCGGGACAAGGGCAAGCGTCTCGGGCTGCTGGCACCGTTCGCGCACCTCGGCATCGAGGTGCCGAGCCGCGCCGACGTCGACGCCCTCGCGGAGCGCGCGCGGGAGCTGGGGTGCCTGCACTGGGAGCCGCAGGACGTGCCCGGCCCGGTCGGCTACGTCTGCGCGCTGAAGGACCCCGACGGCAATGTCGTCGAGATCTCGTACAACCAGAAGGTGTATGACACAGTGCGTCGGCTCTGGGCCCCCGACCTGCCTCGAATGGCTTAACAGGACGCGCGGGAGCCCCGGTGGGACAGTAGACCGGAGAGCAGGCCCTGGTTCCTTCGACCCTTGGAGCCCGTGATGACCGACACCGCGCACACCACGCTCCCCACTGCCGCGAAGCATGCCCGGCGGCCAGTCATGCCCATGTCCATGTCCCCAGGCATGTTGCTGTTGCGCGGCCTGGTCGCTGCGGGCGTCGCCGTGCTGGCCGGGCTGGCGATCACCTACCTCGTCCGCGTCATGCTCAACGCGGACGCCTTCCAGAGCGCCGGTTCCGTCAACGGCGCGGGCTTCCCCAACTCCGGAGCGCTGAGCGCGGGGATCGCCATCGCCACTCTGCTCGCGGTCGTGGTGCTCGAAATGCTGGGGCGGGTCACGCCCCGCCCCTTCACCGCCTTCGCGGCCATCATGGCGCTGGGCTACCTGGCGTTCTTCGGAGTCAGCGCGACCAGCGGCCTCGCCGCCTCGCAGATCGCCGGTCAACTGCTGGTGGCGCTGCCGCTGGCGGTCGTCATCATGGCTCTGGCGAGCTTGGCCACAGGTATCCAACCCGACGCCCCGTAGCCGGGGAACGGCTGAGCCCTGCGACCGGGACGGATCGTCCGGTCGCAGGGCTCAGGTGCAGGTGGGGGCCTTTCAGCCCCGCACGGCGGTGACTGCCGCGCCCAGTGACTCCTTGATGCGCGGACCGAGCCTGGCGAAGCCCAGCTCCTTCATGGCCGCGCGGAGCAGTTCGTCGTCGGTGCGGGTGACTGCGTCGCTGTCGATCCAGCGCACGACCGCGATGAGCTCGTCGGCCGAGTAGGCGGTGACGGGACGCCCGGGGGTGAACGCAGGCTTGTCGGCAGGGGCCGACAGCTGAGCAACTGCGGCGGCCTCGGCCTCCGGCTCGACGTCGCTCTCGGGCACTACAGCCTCAGCCTCCGGCTCGACGACCGCGGGTTCCACCACCTCGGCAGCGGCTGCCCCCTGGTCGGCCGACGACTGCGGGCCGACCTCGACCTCGACGTCAGCTGAGACCTCGACCGCTGCCACGACCTCCGCCTCGGCCACGACCTCCGCCTCGGCCACGACCTCCGCCTCAGCCACGACCGTGACCTCCGCCTCGGCCGCTGCCTCGGCCACGACCTCCGCCTCGGCCACGACCTCCGCCTCAGCCACGACCGTGACCTCCGCCTCGGCCGCTGCCTCAGCTTCGACCTCTGCCTCGGCCACGGCCTCCGCCTCCGCCTCGGCCTCCGCCTCGGCCTCCGCCGCTGCCTCCGCCTCGGCCGCTGCCTCCGCCTCGGCTACGACCTCCGCGGCGGCGGTGGTGTCCTTGGCCTCCGGTGTTGCGTCGTCGCTGTCGCGCGGCTCGGGGAGCAGGGGGAGGGGGAGGTCCGCCAGCGAGTCCTTGCCGGCGCGGAGGTGCCGGGCGCAGGCCTCGGCCACTGCCTCGGCGTCTGCCTGCTGGGCAATCAGCTCCTGCAGCAGCTCGCCGAAGCCCTGGGCCTCGATGCTGTCGCGGAGCGTCCGCAGCGAGGGGAGTCGGTAGAGCGTGCCCTCGTCCGCGGCGAGGCGGTCGACCAGGTCGGCCAGCTCCGCGAACGGCATCGTCGACAGGTTGCGGCCCGGCAGCAGGCGGCCCAGCTCGCTGACGCCTTCCACGGTGGCCTCGAGGGTCCGCACCGCGTCGTCGAGGGTCTCGGCGTCCGCGGGCAGGGTCGGCAGAGCGGTCTGCGAGCCGGTCGGCGCGAGCGCCGCCCAGTCCTTGCGGTCCGCTGCCGCCGAGGCCAGCGCCGAGTGCAGCGCTGCTCGTCGGGTCCGCTTGGACACGGCGAGTCGGCGGGCCGCGCGGCCCAGGGTGAGACGACGTCCCCAGGACAGCTTGGCGCCCTGTCCCTTGCGCCATGCGCTGTCGGCCGTGGCCAGGACCATGGCGTCGAGGTCCTCGTGCGCGTACGCAACAGGACTCAGCGTGGCGAGGGTCGCCCTGACCCTGAGCATCAGCGCGGCGGCCTGGCCGACCGACGCGACGGTGTCCAGCCCGCTCAGCGTCGTCCCGGCGAGCAGCCGGTCCGCGGCCGAGCGTGTGGCGGGGAGGTCGCGTCCGCGCAGCTCGGCGAGGACGGTCGAGGCGGTGCGGGCTTCTTCGGGGCTGCCGACAGTGTCGGACGCCGCGTACCAGGCGTGGGTCTCAAGAGTCAGCGTGAAGCCGCCGAGCGCGGCAAAGCTGCGCAGGTCGTCACGGAGGCCTGACTGGGTGTCACCGTCCGACTCGGCTGTGGGGGCCGGGGCGGACTCTTCGGTGCTGGACAGGTGGAGCGCGGTCATATGACGTCCGATTCGTGGCAGGGAGTACTGCGGCGTCGGGGCCGGAGGCGGCGCAGCAGGGGTCCAGCAGCCGAACGGTTCCCGTCGGATGGAACGCCCGGCGCGGTAATTCCGTACGGCGCGCACGCCCACGATACGGGTGAACGTCCACGCTGTGCACGCACCCCCGCCATCCGCGACCGGTCGTGTGACGTCGTTGACCGGCCCAGGTATGGGTATCCCGCACAAACCATCCATGATCTGCGGCAATTTGGCGCAGCGGATGCCTGCCCGCGCGACTGCGCCGGATGATGGCTGACGGCGTGTCCGCGCGCTTGTCCGCGCGCTTGCCCGCGCGCTCGTTCGCGCGCTGTGCGGGGCGACGCCTTGCTGACGATTCGTCGCACAGGTCTTGAACATTTGACGTGCCAGATTCAAGCTCTCTGCAGTCCCACCTCTCTGCAGATCGGGGATCCGACCCATGCGCACTGTCCTTGCGAGCGCGGCCACTGCAGCCCTGGCCTGCGCTGTGGCCCTGGTACCGGCGGCCGTGGGCGGGTCGGCCGCCATGGCCGCGCCTCGACCGAGCAGCGCCACGCCCGCGCCGCCGCCCGGCTCCGTCGTCCCGGACCAGGACCCCTTCTACACGGCCCCGGCCGACATCGGCTCCTACCAGCCGGGCCAGGTCGTGGGCAGCCGGCCGGTGCCGGACGTCACCGTGGAGGGCGTGCCCGTCCCGCTCGACGCCTGGCAGATCTCCTACCGCACCGACGACTCCAGCAACCAGCCGGAGATGGCGGTCACCACGCTGGTCGTCCCGCAGACCGCCTGGACCGGCGCGGGCGCCAGGCCCGCGGTCTCGCTCCAGGCACCGGAGGACAGCCTGGGCACCCAGTGCGCGCCCTCGTATGTGCTGGCCACCGGCCAGAACGTCGAGGAGATCGGCCTGGCGGCCGAGCTGCTGCTCGCCAACTGGGCGGTGGCCTTCCCCGACTTCGAGGGTCCGAAGTCGGTGTTCATGGCCGGTCCCCAGGCGGGCCACGCGGTGCTGGACGGCATCCGCGCCGTCAAGAACTTCGACACCGACGGCGTGGGCCCGGCCAACCCCTGGGCCGTGGACGGCTACTCCGGTGGTGCCGAGGCCACCGGCTGGGCCGCGCAGCTGCAGCCCAGCTACGCCCCGGACGTGAAGCTGGTCGGCGCGGCCATCGGCGGCACCCCCGCCGACCCGACGGCGGTGGCCCGGTTCATGGACGGCGGGGCGTTCTCCGGCTTCGAGTTCGCCGCCGCCGAAGGGGTCGCCACCGAGTTTCCCCAGTCAGGCATCCAGGGGCTGCTGAACTCCCGTGGAGTGCAGGACTTCGCCACCATCGACGGGGAGTGCGAGCTCACCATCCTGGGACAGTTCCCCTTCCGCAGCCTGAACCAGGACACCACGGTGAGCGATCCGCTGAGCGTGCCCTCGGTCGCCGCGGTGCTCCAGCAGGACACCCTCGGCGCGGCGGCCCCCGCGACTCCCGTCTACGACTACCACGCCGACACCGACGAGATCGTCCCGGTCGGCCAGGACAACACCCTGGTCAGCGACTGGTGCCGGCAGGGTGCGTCCGTCCAGGAGGTCCGTGACCTGATCGGTGAGCACTCGGAGGAGGCCGTGGCCCGCGAGACCTCGGTCCAGCTGTTCCTTGCCGCGCGCTTCGCCGGAATCACCCCGACCAGCACCTGCTGAACGCGGCACCCGTTCGGCTGCGAGGGCGTCCCTCGCAGCCGAACTCTGTGTGTGGGGGTGGAACGTCTACCGGTCGGCGGGGCGTTGAGGTCGTGTGGGTGGATTCGGGATAGTCAGCGAGATATTCATGCCCGGCCGGCGCTTCCAGGAGGAAGAGGAGCACCGGCTGGAGTGGAACCGCGACGAGGAGGGGGACGCCGACCCCTGCCGTGGTCCTGTCGACCTCGGCAGCGGGCAGGTCGTCATACGGCTGGGCGCGGCGCAGGATCCGGCTGCGCCGGATGCCTGAGGGGGCGCGAGGAGAGGGCTCACCGCTGGTCGATCCACTGAATCCGCGGACGGCGCGGACCTGGTCCCGGGGCGCTCCCGGGGCGGGGGGGGCGGGGGTGGGGGGCGCGGCGGGGGGGGGGTGTTGGGGGCAGGGCGGTGC
>Ga0302314_10000643_pt1 | contig 64522 bp, 45 predicted proteins | sample III_Palsa_N2_3_FD_200533 | JGI IMG/M metagenome (GOLD analysis project Ga0302314, IMG submission 200533) | Peat permafrost microbial communities from Stordalen Mire near Abisko, Sweden - III_Palsa_N2_3 | ecosystem: Environmental > Terrestrial > Soil > Palsa > Peat permafrost | place: Sweden...
TTCCTGCGCTGGACCTTCAACTCGATCCTCTACGCGGGCGTCGGCTCGCTGGTCGGGACCCTGATCGCGATGGCCGCCGGCTACGGCCTGGCCAGGTTCGAATTCCACGGCAAGAAGCTGGCCTTCGCGCTGATCATCGTCTCCTTCCTGATCCCGACCGCGTTGCTGACCCTGCCGCTCTACCTGCTCTTCTCGCACTTCGGCCTGGTGGACACACCCTGGGCGATGCTTGTCCCGGCGGCGATCAACCCGTTCAGCGTCTACCTCGCCACCGTCTACATCGAGGCGGCGGTGCCGGTCGAGCTCTTGGAGGCAGCCCGGCTCGACGGCGCGGGCGAGCTGAGGATCTTCTTCAGCGTCGTGCTGCGGATGATGACCACCGGTGCGGCGACGGTGTACCTACTCGCGTTCGTCGGCACCTGGAACGCGTTCTTCCTGCCGCTGACCATGCTGCACAACCAGAACCTGTGGACCCTCTCGCTCGGCCTGTACGACTGGAGCGCCCTACGCCTGGAATCCGGCGTCGACCTCACGAGCCTGGTGCTGACCGGCGCCCTGCTCTCGCTGATTCCGTTGGCCGCCCTGATGTTCGCCATGCGGCGCTACTGGCGCAGCGGCGTCGCCCTCGGCGCGTTGAAATAGGAGACGAAACACCCATGGCAAACAATGCCTCCGCCCGTTTCGTGCTCGATCCAGCTTTCGAGGTCGGCCGAGTGGACCCACGCATATTCGGATCCTTTGTCGAGCATCTAGGGCGCTGCGTCTACACCGGGGTGTACGAGCCCGGGCACCCGCTGGCGGACGCCGACGGCGTGCGCACCGACGTGCTCGAACTCATCCGCGAACTCGGCGTCACCGCCATCCGGTACCCGGGCGGCAACTTCGTCTCCGGATACCGGTGGGAGGACGGGGTCGGCCCGGTCGAGCAGCGGCCCGGGCGCCTGGACCCGGCCTGGCGCTCGATCGAGACCAACGAGTTCGGGCTGAGCGAGTTCATCAGTGCCCTGGGCAAGATACCCGGCACGGAGCCGATGCTCGCGGTCAACCTCGGCACTCGCGGCGTCGGCGAGGCACTCGACCTGCTTGAGTACGCCAACCATCCCGGCGGCACCACCCTGTCGGACCGGCGGGCGGCGAACGGGGACAAGGAGCCCTACGACATCAAGCTGTGGTGCCTGGGCAACGAGATGGACGGCCCCTGGCAGATCGGGCACAAGACCGCCGAGGAGTACGGCCGGCTGGCGGCCGCCACGGCCTCGGCGCTGCGGATGATCGACCCCGACCTCGAACTGGTCGCCTGCGGCTGCGCGAGCCCGAACGTGTCGGGCTCAAGCCGGTCGCCGGCACCGTTCTCGACAAGCCCAGCAGCGCCGAGGCCGCACTGAACGCCGTCCTGCCCCCGATGTCCTGGAACCTCATCCGGCTCGCCTGACCCAGTTTGTTCACAAGCTGTTTCCCAGGCGTTCAGAGTCATATCGTGGTCTGGGTCGACGGACTGTCTTTCCGCTCCGGTGCCGTCCCGGGCTGGCGAGAGGCGATGAACAGCGTGGCAAGCGTGACCGGCGTGATCCCACCGACGGGGAACCTCCCCGCGGCGCTGACCAGCTTCGTGGGCAGGCGCGAGGAGATCGCCGGGGTCCGCCAGCTGCTCGGCTCGACGCGGCTGCTGACCCTCACCGGGGTCGGCGGTCTCGGCAAGACGCGGCTGGCGCTGGAGGCTGCCGGGGTGTCCAGGAAGGCATTCGCGGACGGGGTGTGGCTGGTGGATCTGGCCCCGGTGCGGGATCCGTCGGCGGTGCCGGGCACGGTCGCGCGAGCGCTCGGATTGCCGGACCTGGGGCCGCAGCCCGTCCTGGAGCAACTCGCGGAGCATCTCGCTGGGCGCTGGGCGCTGCTCGTGCTGGACAACTGCGAGCACCTGGTCGACGCCTGCGCCGAACTGGCGGCGGAACTGCTGTCGGCCGCCGCCCAGGTCCGCGTCCTGGCAACGAGTCGGCAGACTCTCGGTGTCACGGGCGAGCACGTCTTCACCGTTCCTCCGCTGACGCCGGAAGACGCGGCCGAACTGCTGCGCGACCGCACCGTGGCGGTCCGGCCGGGGTTCGAGCTCACCGACGGGAACGCCGACGCGGTCTCCCGGCTGTGCGCCGACCTGGACGGTCTGCCGCTGGCGATCGAGCTGGCCGCGTCCCGGCTGCGCACATTGAGCGTGCAGCAGGTGGCGGAACGACTGGGGGACCGGTTCGCGCTGCTCACCGGGGGCAGCCGGGTCGCCCGGCCGCGTCAGCGGACGCTGCTCGCGGCGATCGAGTGGAGCTACGAGCTGTGCACTCCGGCCGAGCGGCTGCTGTGGAACCGGCTGTCGGTCTTCGCCGGCGGCTTCACCCTGGACGCGGTCGAGACGGTCTGCGCAGGGGACGGCATCGCCGAGCACGAGGTGCTTGACCTGCTTGACCGGCTGGTCGCCCAGTCAGTCGTGCTGCCCGCCGAGGCCGAGGGGCTGCCGCGCTACCGGTTGCTGGAGACGATCAGGCAGTTCGGTCTCGAGCGACTCGCGCAGCGTGGCGAGGAGGAGCGCCTGCGGCAGCGGCACCGTGATTTCTTCCGCGCGCTCGCCAAGTGCGTCGCGGCCGGCTGGTGCGGCCCCGGGCAGCAGGAGGGCCTGGCCCGGCTGCGGGCCGATAACGCGAATCTGCTGGTCGCGCTGAACGGCGGCGATGCGCAGGCCGCGCTGGAGTTGGCCGCCGCGCTGCGCTTCCACTGGTGCATCGGCGGATTCCTGGGCGAAGGGCGGCGACAGCTCGACCGGGCCTTGGCGGCCGCGCCCGAACCCACCCCGGTCCGTGCCCGGGCGCTGTGGGTCGCGGCCTGGGTGGCACTTCTGCAGGGCGATTTCGCCCCAGCCGACCGCTGGCTTGACGAGGCCGCGGTACTGGGCGAACGGTTGGATGATCCGTTGGTGCTCGCCTACGTCCAGGGCATGCGCGGCACCTCGGCGTCGTTCCATGAGCGGCCACATGACGCCATGCCCCTGCATGAGGCCGCCGCGGCCGCGCACACCGCGCTGGGCGAGGGAACCGGAGTCGTCCTCGCCCTCTTCCAACTGACCCTCATCCAGGCTCGCCTCGGGATCCCGGACGCGGCGGAGAGCGGCAGGCGGGCGCTCGCCATCGCGGAAGAGAACGATGACCAGTGGGGCCGCGCGCACGTGCTGTGGGCTCTGGGCATTGACGCCTTGGGGCGCGGGAACCAGGAGGCGTGCATGACGCTGGTTCGGGACGCGCTCGAACTCGCGCGGGGCTTCCACGACTATGTCGCGGTCGTCCTCATGCTGGACCTGCTCGCCTGGACCACCGCCGAAAGCGGCGACCACCGGCGGGCGGCTCGGCTGCTGGGCGCCGTGGATTCCCTGTGCGGGGGCATCGGCACCACCATCGCCGCGTTCGGTCCGCATCTGACCGAGGAGCATGCGCTGTGTGAGGAAGCAGTCGTCGCCGCGTTGGGACCAGCGGCGTACGAGAAGGCACTCGCGGACGGCGGCAGGCACGACACCCCGGACGCGGCCATCGCCTACGCTCTGGGAACCGATACGGACGTCGGTACCGAAGCGGCTGCCCAGGTCAGCGCCCCGAGTCCGCTGACCGACCGCGAGCGGGAGGTGGCGGCGCTGGTGGCCCGGGGGATGACCAACCGGCAGATCGCCGCCGCGCTCGTGCTCTCCCCGCGGACGGTCGGCGGCCACGTCCAGAACATCCTGACCAAGCTCGACGCCGGCCGCCGCACCGAGATCGCGACCTGGTGGGCTGCGGAATCGGGTACGCACCCCGTCAAATGACGCATGTGCCGGGGCCGACCCCTCGGCGATCCTTCTCATGAAGCTCTCAGCAGCGCATGAGTCGAGGTGGACGAAGCCAGCTGAGATAGCCCTCGGCCACTCGGAAGCGGGTCCTGTATCTCCGCACGGCCGTGGGAGCGCTCGTACTGTCCGAGATCCCCGTGCTCTCCATGTATAAGGAGTTCATCTCGTGCTTGCCTCTACCAGAATACGCCTCTTAAGGCGTCCACCCCTGCGGATGATGGCCGTCGCCGCCGTGTCCGCCGCCCTGGTTGGTGGGCTGCTGGCGAATGCTGCGCCCGTCCCCAAGGCCGCTACCGCGTCGAAGGCTTCGGTCTCGGCCATCTGTCAGCAGTCCATCAAGTCCGTCGAGGCCTCGTTCGAGACCCCGGCCGCCAAGGGCGGACCGCGCGTCCAAAGCGCCTCCGACACCATCCCCCGAAGCGCGCTCAACGCCGAGACACCGAAAGCCGTCTCCAACTGCGAGAGCCAGTTCAACGCGAAGGCGGCCGCGTGGGGCTACCTGCCCTCCCGGATGGCCGAGATCGGCGTCAACATCGCCGTCACCTTCTTCGCCACGACGACGATCTGCTATTTCGCGTTCCAGTATTGCAGCGCGGGTATCAAGATCGGCTCGTTCCTCGGCGGCTTCTTCGGTTCCCTGATGTTCCAGTGGATGAACACCGGGACGGTCAACTGGACCTCCGCCGGGTACGCGCTCCTCGACGCGTTCGTCGACATGCTCGCCTTCACCGGGCTTGAAAACCTCGGGAACGCGTACCTCGGTGTCGAAGGCGGCGTGGCGGCCGTGTTCAACAACGTCGGGCTGTCCATCCAGGGCGCCATGGCCAATTTCGCCGGCCTGGGCGGCTCCGCCATCAACTATGTGCAGGAGGCCGCGTCCTATTTCTGGAACAGCATCCTGACCACGAACCCGAACTACTTCTGGGGCACCGTCGGCGCCGCTTACCACGGTGGCGGATCGGTCGAGCCTGTCCTCAGCGGCGGCCAGGGCGAGCGCATCGCCACCGGCCTGCAGCTGCGCGACATCGGATACAACGGTGACAACGACGGCTGGAACGACGACGTCTGGGACCTGCACTCCGGGACCCCCAACAGCGGCGTCTACTACGACGACTGGGACATCGAGCAGATCCCCGGCGCGCCCGCGGATGCCAACGACAACGACATCGCCTACGAGATCGCCCAGGGCAACAACTGCCTGGAGAGCGCGGGCTACAACGGCGCGTCGGTCTACCTCGGCGCCTGCAACACCAGCAACCAGCAGGAGTACTGGTACATCGACGGCGCCGAGATTTCGAGCTCCTCCGGCCTGTGCATCAACGAGGTCCCGAGCTACGGGCGCTTCCTGACCACCTGCGACTCCACCGGCTACCAGGACTACCCGCCGACCAAGGACGACGAGTTCATGGCTACCACGAACGGCGGAGACCCCCTCCCCGACAGCTACTCCGACTGGGCGAACGACCTGTCGACGTACGAGAACAGCTGAACCAGCACCCTGTGCTGATGTAACACCTTGAGCCCCGGGCCGGTGACCGCCGTCACCGGCCCGGCGGCCGTCACCGGGAAACGAGTTCTCCACGCAGCCCCCAGCAAGGTCTCAGCCGTCGAGCCGAAAGCACTGACATGAACGAGACACCAGACCCGCCCGCCACGTCCGCAGCGGCCGCCGTCCTACCGCAGTTCAGTGAAGATCCCGCGCCGAACGGCGTGGAGCCTCCACCTGTGACCGCACAGCCCGCCACGTACCGGACTCTGCTGACGGCCGCGCTCGTCGCGGCGCTGCTCGGCGGCGGGGTCGGCGCCGGGATCAGCTACCTGGCGCGCGGCAACTCGGGCAACGACGTCACCTCCGCCGCCTCGATCGACTCCAGCGGCCTGGACACGGGTTCGGCCAACGCCACCGCCGTGACCGCCGTGGCCAAGAAGGTGCTGCCCTCGATCGTCACGATCAACGTCACCCAGAACGCCGGCAAAACCTCGACCAACCCCTTCAACGCCAATACAGGGGACACCGGCACCGGCATCATCCTGAGCTCCACCGGCAAGATCCTCACCAACAACCACGTGATCGCATCCGCCGCGTCTGGCGGCTACACCATCACGGTGACCTTCGACGGCGGCGCCAACGCCCCGGCCACCATCGTCGACCGCGACCCCACCAGCGACCTCGCCGTCATCCAGGCCACGAACGTCGCCGGCCTGGCCCCCGCCACCCTTGGCGACTCGGCCAGCGTGCAAGTCGGCCAACCGGTCATCGCCATCGGCGCCCCACTCGACATGTCCAACACGGTGACCAGCGGCATCGTCTCCGCGCTGAACCGCCCGATCATCTCCGAATCACAGGAGGCTTCCACCGCCTCCACCCCGTCGGTCGCGACCGTCGCACTCGACGCCATCCAGACCGACGCCGCCATCAACCCCGGCAACTCCGGCGGCCCCCTCCTCGACATGCACGGCGACGTCATCGGCATCGACGCCGCCATCGCCAGCACCGGCGCGGCCTCCATCGGCGGCAGCGAATCCGGCTCCATCGGGCTCGGCTTCGCCATCCCGATCTCCCAAGCCGAACCCGTCATCCAGGAGCTCGAAGCCAAGAAGACCCCCACCCACGCGGTCCTCGGCGTGGAAGTCGGGGACTCGGCCGCGACGGACACGCACGCCGGCGCGATCCTGACCAAGGTCACCACCAAAGGCGGCGCCGCGGCGGCAGGCTTGAAGACGAACGACGAGATCATCAAGATCGACAACCAGGACATCGGCAGCTCCGACGCACTCGAAGCCGTGGTCAACTCCTACCGACCCGGCACCCCCGTGACCATCACCTACCTCCGCAACGGCCAGACCGCGACCACCACGGCGACACTGGGTTCGACCACCGACCCCAACAGCGAAGAGACCGGCGCGTCGTAGGAGCACCCCCACGCACCGGTCGGCTCAGAAATCTACTTCCGGTGCCTTCGGTGCGTCGTCGACCCGGCAGCCCCGCGTCTGCGCCGCTTGGCGAACAGGATGCCGCCTGCCGCCGCCGCGAGCGCCGCGGCACCGATTGCTCCGGCGATCTCCGCCATTGAGCCGCCGCCTGCATTCGTACTGCCGCTCGCCGTGTTCGTGACAGTCCCCGCCGATTCTGATACGCCGTTCGCGACCGCAGCGGTATTGGTCGCCGCGCCTGCGGTGAGGACGACGTCGTGCCCTGAGTCGGCCTTGTAGTCGACGGTGTACTGCCTGCCGCCTATGGTGAGGTGGGCGGCCTGGGGCAGTCCGGCGAACGTCCCGGAAACTGGCTGTGAGCCGGTGTCGTGGACGAGCACCACCTCGCCGTTGGCCGGGACGCCGGGCACTGAGGTCACCGCGAGCGTTCCCCCGAGCTGGACCGCGCCGCTCACCTGGATCGGAGCGCCCGCCGGTGAGGTGGCGCCGGTCCCCGGCGTGAGCGACAGGGTGCTGCCGGCCGACTGGATCAGTGAACCGATGCTCAGCATGCCCCCGGAGCCGACCGCCAACGTGCCCTGCTGCACGCGCCAGGTTCCACTCGGTGTGCTCGCGTGGCCGGTGATCGCGAACGTTCCGTCGCCGGAGGTGGCCAGACCTCCCGAGGTGCCGCTGATCGAGCCCGCGAACGTCGTTGAGCCCGAGGTGTTGACGTTCAGGGTGCTGCTACCGAGCTCGATCGAGCTGCCCGCGACCCCGGACAGTTGCTTCACGCCGACTGACTGCCCCGAGCCCGCCGAGGCCACGCTGAACGCGGCACCGGCCGACGTGAGGCTCAGACCGCTGCTCGATCCGATGCCCGAACCTGCCGACCCGATCGCGAGTGTTCCCTCGCTGATCGTCGTCGGGCCGGTGTAGTTCGTAGTGCCGGACAGTGTCGTGGTGGCCGAACCGGACTGCGTCAGCCCGCCGGTGCCGCTGACATTCGCCAGCGTGATCGCGGTGGAGGTGTTGCGGATTGTCAGCGTGCCGTCGTCTACCACCTGGTCGTTCGACGAGTCTGTCAGCAGGCTGCTGTCCCCGCCCGACTCGCCCGTCCCGAGGAGCAGCGTGGCACCGTGGCCGATCGTGGTGGTGCCGTGGTAGTTCATCGGCGTGGCGAAGGTGACGGCGTTGCCGCTGGTCGCGGCGAGCGTGATCGAGGCGTTCGCGGGGGTGCTGGGCGATTCGTTGAGGACGCCGCCGGAGATGCGCGTGTCGAGGGTGACCGGGCCGTCGTAGTCGAAGGTCAGTGAGCCGCCTTGCATGTCGATATAAGAGTAGGTGGCTAGGGCTGGCAGGAAGAACTGGTCCGTGGACCCGTCGCCCCACTGCACGTTCGCGGCCCCGATGTTGATGCCGCGGTAGTTGGTGCCGTGCGGGAGGACCGTGGTGTCGAGCGAGGGGTCGATGTAGTTGTCCGTCCCGGTCATCTCGATCAGGCCGGTCTGCCAGGTGTGGAAGTTGATGTCGTCGCCGAAATGGGTTTCGTAGAAGCTCTCCGGCAGCACGAGTGTGTAATTGCGGGCACTGATGACCGCTGAACCATCGTTCAGCACCTTGGCGACCGACGGCAGCGAGAGGTGGAAGTCCACGTTGCCGAAGTTCATCCCGGTGCCGTTGGAGATGGTCCCGGTGAACGGGATCGCGTCGACGAGGTCGAGCGTGTTCCAGGTGAACCGGGGCTGCGTGATCAAGCCGGAGCCGGTGATCGTGCCGAGGTTGTACTCGCGGTTTGTGAGGTCGAGGTCGAGTGTGCCGTCGACCTCGATGTTGTCGTGGTTGACGCTCACGCCGCCGACCGATGCGTAAGGGTAGTCGCCGATGACCCCGGTCGAGCCGCCGTCGCCGTATTGGAGCGTCGCCCCTTGATCGACGATGACGGCGGGCTGATCGGGATCGCTGACACTCGGGTATGACGAGCTACCGCCGCTGCTGGAGAAGCTTTGCCGCTGTTCTGAGGACGGCAGCGTGAAATCGCTGTCCTTCGTCAGGATCAGCGTGCCCGAACCGGCGATCGTGAGCGTGCCCTCTCCGGAGAACACGCCGTTGTACGTCGTGGTGCCGGACGGCAGGTTGATGATCGAGGAACCGGACAGCGTCACGTTCGTGCCCGCGAGCACCGCGGCCGTGACGTCCGTCGTCACGGCCGCTTCGGCCGGCGGCGCTGGAAGCAGCACGGCCCAGGACAGAGTTAACAAGGTCGCGATGCCCAGTCGGATCGGCTTCGCGGCTTCCGTTGATTTCACTGAGTGTTGATAACTAGGCGGACAGGTCAGCTCTCGACTGCCACTTCGATTCGTGCGGGGGTCGACAGGACGCGGTCGTGGCCGACCTCGCGGACCGGCCCGGTGAGCTGGACGCTGCGGCGTAGCGGCAGATCGGTGCTGGAGGCGCCGACGGCCAGGGTGATCTCACCGGGCTCGACGATCCGCCGGTGGTCGATCCCGGTGAACGCGGTCCGGTCGGTGTGCAGCCGGAACACCACGCGCGCCCGATCGCCCGCCTCGAGCGGGACGCGGATGAATCCGGCGAGCTGGGTGACGGGCCGAGCTATCTGGGCTACCGGGTCGCCGTAGTAGAGCTGTGCGACCTCGGTTCCGGCGCGCGGTCCGGTGTTGGTGACGGTGAAGGAGATCTCGATCTCGCCGTCGGTCGGGATGATCTCGTCACTCACGTGCAGGTCGCTGTATTCGAAGGTGGTGTACGACAGGCCGTGGCCGAAGGGGAACGCCGGGGTGGGGTCGAGGTTGCTGATGCCCTCGCTGTTGCCGCCGAGCGGCGGGGCGAGATAGGTGCCCGGCTGCCCGCCCCGCGTGCGCGGAACCTGGACGGGCAGCTTGCCCGAGGGGTTGACCCGTCCGGACAGGACTCCGGCGAGCGCGGGGCCGCCCTCTTCACCCGGGAAGAAGGCCTGCACCACCGCGACCGCCCGCCCGACGTAGGCACCGAGCGCGTACGGCCGACCCGAGACCACGACGAGGACGACCGGGGTGCCGGTCTCCAGGAGCGCCTCGACGAGTTCGTCCTGGACGCCGGGCAGGCTCAGGTCCTCGGCGTCGCAGCCCTCGCCGGAGGTGCCGAGGCCGAACAGCGCGGCCCGATCGCCGACGACGGCGATGCAGATGTCGGCGGCGCGGGCCGCAGCGACAGCGTCCGGGATCCCGGAGCGGTCCGGGATCTTGACCGGGCATCCGGTCACATGCTCGATCTCTGAGCCCGGCAGTTCGCCGCGCAGAGCCTCGAGTAGCGACGGCGCCTCGATGCCGGTCGGCAGTTCGGGGTAGTTGGGCAGCACGTGGTTGGGGAAGGAGTAGCAGCCGAAGAAGGCATGCGCGTCGTCGGCGCACGGTCCCACCAGCGCGATCGATCCGCCGGGCGCCAGCGGGAGCGCGCTGTCGTGATCGTCGAGCAGGATGATGCTCTCTTCGGCGAGCAGCCGGGCGATCTCACGATTGGCGGGCGGGTCGAGGTCGACGACGTCGGAGCCGGCGGGGGGTTCGGGTGACCAGTCGGCGTCCAGCAGACCGAGCTCGGCCTTCTGCCGCAGGACGCGTTCGACGGACCGATCAACGAGCTCCATCGGGACGGCACCCGTGCGGACCAGTTCGGCGAGCGGCTCTCCGTAGCACATGGTGTTGGGCAGTTCCACGTCGAGTCCGGCGCGCAGTGCGACCGCGCCGGCTTCGGCGAAGGAGCCCACCACGCGGTGCATGTTGCGCAGGAACGCGAGCGACCAGTAGTCGGACACGACGGTGCCGGTGAAGCCCCATTCCTCCCGCAGCACGCCGGTGAGCAGGGCGCGGTCGGCCGCCACCGGGACGCCGTCGACATCGCTGTACGAGTTCATGACCGAACGGGCGCCGCCCTCGCGGATCGCGGTCTCGAACGGCGGCAGGATGACGTCGGCGAACTCGCGTGGTCCCATGGACACCGGGGCGTGGTTGCGGGCGGCGCGCGAGGCGGAGTACCCGGCGAAGTGCTTGAGCGTGGCGACGATCCCGGCGGACTCCAGACCCCGCACGTACGCGGCCCCGACTGACCCGACCAGGTAAGGATCCTCGCCGAGTGTCTCCTCGACACGGCCCCACCGGTAGTCGCGGACCACGTCGAGCACCGGAGACAGGCCCTGGTGCACGCCCAACTGCCGCATCCCAGAGCCGATGGCCCAGGCCATCCGCTGCACCAGTTGCGGGTCGAAGGTCGCCGCCCACGCGATCGAGGTGGGGAACACCGACGCCCGGTAGGTGGTGAAGCCGGTCAGACACTCCTCGTGGGCCAGCGCGGGAATGCCGAGCCGGGTGTTCTGAATCAGTTCCCGCTGACGGTCCGCGAGCTGTGCGGCCCCCTCCGCGGGGTCGACCGGCTTGGACCCGAACGGGCGGGTCAGGTGCCCGATCCCGTCTGCCGTCGCGACGCTGAAATCGACGTCCTCGGCCAGCACCCCCTGCATCGGCGCGACGTCCCCGATCACGCTGCTCCCGGGCCACACGCTGCCGAGCTGAGCGAGCTTCTCCTCCAGGGTCATCGCGTCGAGCAGCGCCGCGACCCGCTCGACCTTCGGCATCAGCGGGTCGGCCCACGGCCGCCAAGGTGTTCCCGCCGAAGCCGGGGAGGACGGCGCGGAGTCGGTGTCGGTCCTGAGTGGAGTCGTCGTCATGGGGCGCTTCAATTCCTCGAGGGTCTGCGGACGCGGTAATAGTAAACGATTACTCGAATACTAGGAACCGTGTGGCCGCCTCGGCTAGCGGACCTCGGGGAAACAAGCAGATAGCGCTTACTGCCTAGGAGGAGATGCGGGATGTGGCTCAGCCGAGCGGACGGACCGTGTCGCGGACCATGAGCTGCGTGCTCACGATGACGCGCTCGGCTGAGCGGGATCGGCCCTCATGAGACTGCAGCGCCAGCCGGACCGCGGTGCGCCCGAGCTCCTCATACGGCACGCGGATGGTGGTGAGGGCGGGGGTGAGCTCGGCAGACAGGGGGATGTCGTCGAAGCCGATGAGCGATATGTCCTCGGGGATCTGGAGACCCGCGTCGCGCAGTGCGGCGGCGGCGCCGACCGCGACCATGTCGGCACTGGCGAAGATCGCGGTGAACTCCAGGCCGGAGGCGATCGCTTCCTGGGTGCGTCGGTAGCCCAAGGGGCGGTTGAAATCGCCGGGGAGGTCCAGTTCCTCCGCGTAGGGAACGGCGTGGGCGCGCAGCGCGTCGAGGTAGCCGTCGTGGCGCTGCTCCGCGGTGCTGAATCCGGGCACGCCGCCGAGGTACAGGATGCGCCGGTGCCCCGACATCAGCAGGTGGGAGACGGCGTGGAACGCGCCGCCGCGGTTGTCGTAGTCCACGACGGTGGCCGGGATACCGGGCGGCGGCGTCGGGCGCCCGCACAGAACCAGCCGGGAGCCGACGGCGTCCAGTGCCCTGGCGTACTCCGAGATGCGGGCATGGTAGGCATCGTCGTCGATCGCCCCGCCGACCAGGACGACGGCCGCGGCGCGCTGCTGGAGCATGAGCCGGACCAGATCGTCCTCCCGGTCGCGGTCGCCGTGGGTGGCGCAGACCAGGCTCAGCCTGCCGTGCAGCGAAGCCTCCTGCTCGACCCCGGCGCCGATATGGGCCAGCGACGCGCCGAGGATGTTGTCGATGACCAGGGCGACGGGGCCCTCCACGTTCCCGGCCAGGGCCTTGGCGTGAACGTTGACCACGTAGCGCAGCGACTCGACGGCCGCCATGACACGTGTTCTCGTCGCGGCGGAGACGGGATAGTTGCCGTTCAGCACGCGGGAAACGGTCGCCGTGGAGACTCCGGCCTCGGCGGCCACATCGTGCAGGGTGCTCGGGCGCGACGCACTCGGGCGCTTCGCCCTCCTGGCACGCCCGTCGGGGGCGCCTTCGGCCGACGGCGGGGTCTCGTTCGTGCGCAACGTCACGGAACGACGTTACTGCAAGATTCAGGCGACGCGTCCCAGGTCGGCCTGTATCACCGGGTGGAGCAGGGGCAGGCCGCCGAGCAGGCGTTCGACCTCTTCGACGACGCTTCGGCCGAGGCGTTCGAGTTCGTTGCCCAGGGACCCGGCGATGTGCGGGGTCAGAAAGACGTTCGGGCGCAGGCGCAGGGGCGAGTTCCGAGGCAGCGGTTCGGGTTCGGTGACGTCCAGGATGGCGTTGAGCCGTCTCGACAGCAGCTCTTCGGTCAGCGCCTCCGGATCGATGAGGGCTCCGCGAGCGGTGTTGATCAGGGTGGCGCCGTCGGGGATCAGGGCGAGGCGCTCGCGGTTCAGCATCCGGTAGGTCTGGGGAGTGTCGGGAGCGTGCACGCTCACGATGTCGCTGCCGGCCAGCAGTTCGTCCAGGGAGACCAGCAGTCCGCGCTCCCAGCACGCGTCGCTGATCACTTCGCGCACGGTGCCTCCGGTGTGCAGGACCGCCCGCAATCGGGGCGCGGCCGTAAGCGCCGCGCTGTCCAGGCGCGGGGCGCCCCAGCCGGTGATCAGGATCTCGGTCTCCGCGAGCACCGGAGCGAGCGATTCCTCGTCGTAGCCCTGGGCGAACAGGGACTCGTCGATGTCGAAGAGTCCCTTGAGCCGGTCCAGCAACGGCGCGGGAAACAGGGCGGGCAGGTGCTCCGGAGCCATCGCGAACAGCGCCGCGGGACGCCCGCCACGCGGCGCCGCGTACGCGGTGAGTGCGCCGGCGGCGGGGTGCGTCGAGGAGATGGTCATCTCAATCCTGATCTTGAAGGTTCAACAGGAGCCAGAAGGGCTGAATTGTAGAAATCGTTTACTACGGTAACGAGGCCGCTGTCCCGGGTCAATGTCGCACGCCCGAGATCGGGTCCGCAAGTTGGTCAAATGCCCTCTGAACAGCCAAGAAAACGGGGCGTAAGGCCTTAGCTGCGGATTGTTGGGAGATCTCCAGGACAACGGATCGCAACAAGCCGAGCCGGACTCTTGCCTTATGGGCAGACGGGTTCTACGGTGCACAGGCAAGCGCTTACTGTCATCGAGGGCTTGAGGCCCAGCTGTTGCCAGGTGTGTTGCGCCGCAACTCCCGCTGGTCGCTGACCTTCCGCAGCAGACCGGTATCCACGCGAAGCAAAGGAGCTTCCATGAACGACTTCTTGCCGACCGTTCGGCCGCCGAGAGACAGCAGCCCGATGAGCCGCCGCGCCCTGCTGCGGGCCGGCGCGCTCGCCGGAGCGGGCATCGTCGGTGCGCGGTTGTGGTCCCCCCAGCAGGCGTCGGCCGCCACCGCCACCTCCACCGCGGCCTCCAGTTCCGCCACCGGTACCACCGGCCCGCTGGACACGGTCGTGTTCGGCAACGCCGCCTCCGAGGCCGCCCACGCGCTGACCGCGACGGGCTCCGACATCATCGCCGGCCAGCTCGGCCAGTCCGCGCGCGTGCTGAACCCGCCGGCCACCGCCGGGTTCTGGGGCGGGACGACCGCTTTCACCCTGCAGGTCGATCCCACGCACGACAACTACGTGACGGTCAAGTTCTGGGGCGGGGACTTCGCCCCGACGGAGAACGACGCCTGGCGGCTGCACTTCACCGTCAACGGCGACGTTCTCGGCTGGCTGGACCAGGGCGTGGTCGACAACATCGACCTGATGGACATCGCGCCCCGGCGGACCGGCGGCTTCTACTGCCACACGCTGCCGCTGCCGCTCAGCGCGACGCAGGGCCAGACCGAGGTGCAGCTCGAGATCCTCTCGATGGGCCGGATCTGGATGTACGGGACCGACGCCGCCCAGTTCTTCCAGAACATGACCACCGATTCGCGCGGGATCTACCGGGCCTACACGCACACAGACCCCTACTTCAAGCCCGCCTCGGACGACGACTACGGGACCACGCCGACCCCGACGCTCGCGCCGAACATCGACGCCGCGCAGATCGCGGCGGTCACCGAGGCCGTCCTGGCCGACCAGATCTCGCTGCTGTACAACAAGAACGCCGCCACGATGGACTACTACGCTTTCACCACGTTGGCGCGCGGCTACTCCTGGTCCGAGTCGGTCGCCTACAACAACCCGGATGCCCTGGAGTTGCTGTGCCAGGCCTTCGACGGCATGTATCTGGCGTGGCAGGCCGACGACACCGTGCTGACCCTGGGCCAGGGCTGGGAGGGGTTCGGGCGCAACGCCGCGGCGCTCTGCCTCAACTGGGACGCGCTGCAGGACGCGCTGGCCCTGAACGTCACTCCGGCCCCCACTTACCTGTTCAACCTCGGCTTCGAATACGGCGATTCCAGCGCCGTGTACGGCTGGGGCACGACGAGTTGGGCGGCTGCCGGCACCTTCTCCCAGAGCACCACGGAGGTCTACACCGGCTCCACGGGCTCGCTGGAGGCGGTCTCCTCCGGCAAGAACCTGGTCATCCAGAGCACCCGCTGGGCGCAGGTCGGCCAGGGCACCTTCACCTACTCGGTCTGGGTCAACACCGGCGGAACGGCGAACGTCGCACGGGCCGGCGTGGTCTTCCAGGACTCCGCGGGGGCGAGTATCACCTCCCCCGCGCTGGTCTACGCGACCGAGGCGGTGGCCGGCTGGCAGCAGATCACCGCGACCTTCACGGTGCCGACCGACGCGACCGCCTACGCGTTCCGGCTCGGGGTGGGCGGCGGAGCCACCGTCTACTTCGACAACATCGAGATCACCGCCCCGGCCGCCGCGAACTCCAACCCCGTGCGCTCCGCCGCGTACGCGCAGATGGTGCTCGCGAGCCGCGAGTACTGGCGGCAGAACCAGCGCGTGTTCACCAACCAGGTGATGTACTGCTCGATCGGCGTCTACACCTGCAACCGCGCGCTGATGCTGCTCTCCCCGGACGACGCGTGGACCGAGACCGAGGCCAAGGGCTGGCTGTACCAGGCGGTCGGACTCCAGCCGTTGGCCGGTTCGCAGGACGAGGCCGGTGACTGGTCCTGGGAGCTGGGCCCGGACTACTACTCCGTGACCCCCAACGGCCTGAGCCGGGAGCTGGGCTTCGTCGGCCCCTACGGCGAGACCACGGGCATCATCGCGCGGATGTACGAGGCCGTCACCCAGGGGCCGGGCGGCGCGGCGGACCAGACGCTCCTGGACCGGATGGTCACGATGGCCAAGGCCCGCAGCTGGTTCCGCTACCCGGCCGCGGACCCGAACGGCTACCAGGCGGTGCGGATGGAGACGCAGATCGGCTGGCGCAACGAGCCCTACCCCGGCGCGATCACCTACGCCCACCTGCTCGACAAGGACACCAACCCGGTGATGGCGGCGGCCGTGTTCGGCGACACCGACCTCATCGGCTACACCCAGCAGATGGTCGCGGACAACCAGCTCGGCCCGCTGCTCGCGCTCAACTACACCGACATCCCGACGGACACGCGCACCGCGCTCAACGCGTTCCAGTTCATCGCCGAGCACCTGCCCGCCTTCCAGGCGCAGTCCGCCTCGGCCAGCCGGCTGCCCGCAGGCACCTGGGATCAGCCCGACTTCATCTTCACCGACGAGGTCGACGCCGTCTTCGCCATCAAGAACGGTGAGCAGATCCTCTACGGCGACCTGTACTTCCGGGCCCGCCAGGCCGTCAACGACATGGCGCGCGTCCACCTGATCACCCCGCAGTCCGAGCAGTCGGCGACCATCCGCGTGACGACGGTGTTCGACAAGGACCCCGACGACACCTTCACCATCCAGGACTGGATCACCTGGGACTACGGCATCTACGACCCCGACAGCGGCGTGGAGGTGTCCGCCGGCGGTTTCACTCCGCCCGCCGACGGCCCGACGACGCTGACCCAGGCGTTCGCGGGGGAGACGCTCTACCTGGCACCGATCCCGTCGAACATCCCCGACCCGACCATGGACTCGACCGGGCTGGGGTCTATGGAGATCCTGGCGGGCAAGGCCCCGTTCTACGTCCTGTACTACGCGGGCTACATCGTCCTGATGAACACCGGCAGCAGTGCCGTCACCCACCAGTTCAGCGGCTCCGAGACTGCGGTCAACCTGCAGACCGGCCAAACGATCGAGCTGAACATCGCGATCCCGGTGCCGCCGCTGAGCACCGTGGTGCTGTACAAGACCAGCGCACTGTAGCGCTGACAAGAACACGAAAATCGGAGACTGACAATGGTGTCAGGAAGTCAAAATCAAAGCGATTCGCGACCGCGTATCCGTACCGGCGCGCCGACCTACGCGGCCAAACCGATCCTCGTCACGACGACAGCTCGAATGATCTCGTGATGTTCAGCGACGTCCAGATCACTCAGTGCCTCATGGGTCTGCACGTCAAGGGAACGAGCAATCTGACCATCCAGGATAGCAATATCCACGATAACGGAGGTGTCGAATATTACGCCCACAACCTCTACCTTCGGCGAGACTCGGACGCCAACGTGCAGAACAGCACGTTCTCTGACTCTCCCACCGGGGACGGCGTCAATATCTCCTACTCTGACAACATCACCGTGCAGGACTGCATCCTCGCCAATAACTACTTCCGCGGTGTCAGGGCGGCCGACTCGAGCTATATCGACGTGCTCGACAACACGGTGAGCGGAAACGGTCAGGACGGAATCACCATGAACTCCGAATCGACCGGCGTCGACGACTTCCGCATCCTGAGCAACACGGTGACGGACAATTCGGTGGGGATCTCGACCTCGTCGGACTCGAGCAACGGCAGCGTCTGGTACAACTCGGTGTCCGGCAACGGTACCAACCTCAGCATCGATTCCTCTTCGACGTCGGTCAAATAAGCTCATGCCGGCCCGACCGCGACGTTCGCGGTCCCGGTGACCGATTCGCCGGCACGGCGCCGCCGCCTGGTGCGGTGGCGCCGTGCCGCTCACCTTTTCGTCGAAACTTCGGGCTGCATGTTCGCGAATAATTGTCGAACAGCTTCGATGGTTTCATCGAAGGTCATCCCCTGTTAAATTTCTCGCACTTCATATTGACAGTCAAACGCCTCAGCCGCAGACTTCGAAGCGCTTCGACTATTTCCTTCGTCGAGGTCAGCCAGTGTTCCAACCCACGGCACGAAGGGAAGTGGCGCAATGACGCGCACACACAAGAGACTGCTCCGCCTGGCCGTCGCCGGTCTGTTCGCCGGGACCGCGACGACGATCGCGATCGGCCCGGCCGCAGCCGCCGACTGCCAGACCTCCGCCCAGTACGGCGAGTGCACCAGCGGGTCGTACACGTTCTACAACGACGAATGGGGCAGCGGCTACGGCTCGCAGACCCTCTGGGAGGACGGCCCCACCTACTGGGGCGTCGACTCGACCCAGCCGAACACCTCGGGTGTCAAGTCCTACCCGGACGAGTCTCTCTCCATCAACGAGTCGCTCAACTCGCTGCCCAGCCTGACGAGCTCCTTCGGCTACAACGTGCCGAGCACCGGCAACTGGGAAGCCGCCTACGACATCTGGCTGAACTCGAGTGGGATCGAGGTCATGGTGTGGACGGACACGAACGGAAACGAAACCCCGCTCGGCTCCTCGATCGGCGACCTCACCATCGACGGCAACACCTGGGACGTCTACGTCGGGAGCAACGGCTCGAACCCGACGTACTCGTTCAAGCGCACCTCCAACGAGACCAGCGGCAGCGTCAATCTCCTCGACCTGCTCAAGTGGCTGGAGAACACCAAGGGCTACTACTCCAACCCGACGCTCTCCACGATCGATTTCGGCTGGGAGATCGCCAGCACCGGCGGCGTCCAGGAGGACTACACCGTGTGGTCGTACTCGCTGTCCGACTGACGGGCTGATACGACGCTGGAGATCGAGCCCCGCGCAGGCGCCTGCGCGGGACTCGTCCCGTCCTCAGGCACAGCAGGGGAGCGTGGCGCGGTGTGCGGACCGCGATGCAACGGGGAGAGTTCTCTGAACTTCCGCTTGGGAGGCGCGCGACTGGTCGACGCTGCGGGAGGTCAGCGGGTGTCGATGCGTCTGGTGAATTCGAGGATGGCCTTCGCCAGTTCGTCGGGGGCCTCCATCGCGGCGTAGTGCCCGACGCCGTCGAGGGATACCGAGCTCACTTCGGTCTCCGCGGCCTGAGTCATGGTGGCGGTGGTGAAGGGGCCTCCGCCGGCGCCGACCGCGAGTACGGGTGCGGTCAGGCCGGGCGCCTCGGCGAGGGCCTTGATCTCTGCGCCTTCGCGCAGCATCGACCGGTAGAGGCCGATCGCTCCGCGCCAGCCGTCGGGTCGCGCGTAGGTGCGGGCGAACTCGTCGATGTCGGCGTCGGTGATCGCTCCCGGGGTCGCGCTCATGGCCGGGAACGCGAACTGTCCCAGGAACTCGCGTTCGCGGCCGGCCAGCAGCATCTCGGGGATGCCGGGTGCGGCGAGGACACCGATGTGCCAGGTGCCGCCGTGGGTGATGTCGGCCAGCGCCTCCAGGCCGAACCCGGGCAGCCCCATCTCGATCGCGGTGAGGCTGAGCACGTCCTGCGGGTGCGTGGTCGCGAGGCGGAACACGGTCGCTCCGGCGATGTCCTGTCCGGTCAGGTGGACCGGCCCGACGTCGAGGTGCTGGATCAGCAGGTGCAGGTCCTCGGCGGAGGTGGCGCTGTCGTACTCGCCCGGCTGGTTGCCGGAGTCGCCGAAGCCGCGCAGATCGACGGCGTAGACGCGGTGGTGCGCGGCGAGCAGCGGGATGAGCTCGCGGAAGGCCCACCAGGTCTCGGGGAACCCGTGGACCAGCAGGATCGAGGTTCCGCCGGCTCCCGCCGCGACGTAGTGCAGCGTGGTTCCGTTGACCTCGGCGCGGTGGTGGGTGATCCCCGGCAGCGTGGCGCCGGCTGGTGTGGCGTTCATCGTTTCCCCTTAGTTCGACAACCATGTTGTCTAAACACTAGCCAACCTGGTTGTCGATGTCCAGGCGTCTGCCGTACCCTTCTGCCATGTCTCGTTCCGGCGCTGATCTCGCGCTGCTCCTGCTCGGGGGCTTCCGCTCGCTGGTAGACGACGCGATCGACGAACTGGCCCAGCGCGGCTACGAGGATGTGCGCCCCGTCCACGACTTCGCGATGCGGGCCATCGCCGCGGGCGCCGACAACGCCTCCGAGCTCGGGCGTCGTCTATCGGTCTCCAAGCAGGCGGCGGCGAAGACGATCGCGGTGCTCCAGGAACGCGGCTACGTGGCGCGCGACACCGACCCCCTGGACGCCCGCCGCAAACGCCTCCAGGTCACCGACCTCGGCTTCGAAGTACTGCGCCAAGGCGAGGCGATCTTCGACGAGCTGCGCGGCCGGTGGCAGCGGCAGATCGGCTCCGCCGAACTCGAGAAGCTCGAGGCGCACCTGGCAGCGCTGGTCGGCGCTTCGTCGCCCATCCGCTTCGACACGGCCGGCTGGATGACGCGCGACCTCGGCGAGCCGGGCTAGACGTCGTCCGCGGTGCTCGCCTGCATCAGGACATCGAGCACCGACCCACCGGCGAACCGGCGCACGCCGACTCAAGGAACGGATGCCGCGGCGCTCATCAAGGAAGGAGTCGAGGATCACGCCGGCCGACTTCGATTCTCGGCACGCCGACCGTACGAACCCGTCCGTGCGATCACGCGGGCCCGAGGTCGCCGATTCCGGCGCCCGAGGCGGCGGCTGCGGCCCGGCGCTCCCAAAACGGCGACTGCCAGCGCCGCGCGACCGTCTCCGCGTGCGCGAACTCGCGCTGTGCCGCCGCCTCGTCGCCGAGCAACCGATGCAGCCTGCCGAGGTTGAAGGCGATCGGGCTGGACGCGAGCCAGAGGCTGGCCGCGCCGCCGAAGTGGTCGCGCAGCGGGCGCTGAAGACTGATCAGCCGCGGCGCCGCGTCGTGCGCCGCGGTGAGCACGACCAGCACGGAACGCAGCGAGAGACTGGCCGTGTAGGCGCTGTTGCGCTGCGAGGGCGTGTTGATGCCGTCGAAGCAGGCGCCACCGATTGTTTGCCCCTGTAAGGCTCGCGTCAGCGCGATCATCGTGTCCGGGACGGAGCCCGGGTCCATGTCGCGGGCGAAAGCCTCCGCCTCCTTGTACCGGCCCTGGCTGACGCGGACCGCGAACAGCGCCGCCGAGGGCGTCGGATTCGCGTGGTGCGAGCCGAGGCCGAGCAGAAGCTCTCGTACCTGTGTGTACCGTTCTTCGGCTTCCTCGAAGCGTCCCTGGATGTGCGCGAGCATCGCCAACGCCGCGGTGCTGACGGCCTCGGGTTCCGCCAGCCGATACCGCCGGGCCAGCGCGAGCCCTTCCTGGGCGTGCCGGCCCAACGAGGCAGGGTCGGCGTGCACGGCCGCGTGGATCGCGCCGAGGTGTTCCGCGTACCACTGATACGCGGGCAGGTCGTGGTCGCGCGCCAGTTCCGCCAACCGTCCCGCTGCCGCATCCCAGCCGTCGTACATCTCACGGGGCGCCAGGCTGCCGCGCAGGCCCAGCGCGGCCGCCTCCAACAGCGGGTCTCCGTCCTCTCGGGCGATCGCCAGCTGTTCCGCGATCGCCTCGGCGCTACGGGCGTCGCCCTCTTCCGCCAGCTCCTGGATCAGCACGCCTAGCAGGCGGCAGCGGGTGGCGGGGTCGAGAGCGTCCTGCTCGAGCAGCCGCTCGACCGTGCCGACGATCTCCGCATCCGGGGGGCCGGTGTAGGTGCGCATCTTCCATGGTGTCGGTTCCGTCCACGCTGAGAGCGCCGTGATCAGCAGGTCGTCGCGCCCGGCTGCGCGGGCGATCTCGAGCGCCCGCTGCCGCGATGCCTGGGCCTTGTCCGCGTGCCCGGCCCTGACCTGGGCTCGCAGCAGCCGTCCAAGGAGGTCGACGGTGCGCTCATCCCGTTCCGAGTGACCGCCGAGCGGGACGGGCAGGAGTTCGAGCGCCGCCACCGCCTGCCCGTACAGCTCCACGGCGCTCTCGTGCGCGAACCTGTGCTCGGCCAGATCGGCCGCCCGCAGCGAGTGGACGACGGCCCGCTCGGCCGCCGTCGGTGACTGCGCTTGCGCGTAGTGGTGGGCGAGCGCGGTGGAGTCCGCGGGGTGGAGACGCTCGAGTGCTCCGGCTACGCGCAGATGCAGTCGGGCGCGGCGCAGTCGGGTCAGATCGTCGTACAGGGTCTCGCGCACCAGCGCATGCCCGAACCTGACCCGGCCGGGGGACGGCTCCACGAGCAGGCCCGCCGCGGCGGCTGCCTCCAGGCCGTCGAGCACCGCATCGGGCGTCAACTCCGCCGCATCGATCAGTACATTGATATCGGTGTCGCGCCCGAGCACCGCGGCGACCCGGAGAACCGCCGCACCGTGCTCCGGCAGTCGGGCCACCCGGTGGCGCACCACGTCCCGCACTCCCTCGGGCACCGCGTCCGCCGCCTCGGCCCCTCCCGGGCCCGCGGCAAGGCGGGCGCACTCGCGCAGGTAGAAGGGGTTCCCGCCGGTCCGGTCGGCGAGCGCGCGCAGCGCGGCCTCATCGAGACCGTCCCCGCAGAGCGCGCGGATCAGCGACTGCGCGTCGGCCGGCGCCAGGCCGTCGAGCGGCAGGCGCAGCGGCGAGCGCGCGGCGAGCACCGCGAGCGTCCCGGTCAGCCGGTCGCCTGCGTCCGACGGCCGGTAGGCGGCGCACACCAGGAACGGTCGGCTCACGGCGGTCGCGACGTGTTCGAGCAGCGCGAGCGTCTCGGTGTCGGCACGGTGCAGGTCGTCGATGAGCACGGCCGGCGGTGCGTCGTCGGCCGCGGCCTCCAGCCAGTGCACCACGGCCTGATGGAGCCGGAAGCGGCCCGCGATGGAGTCCTCGTCCCAGACGGGAGCCTCCGTCTCCAACAGGGTCTGCACGGGGCTGTCCGCCGGGGGAGGCACGCGCGCCGCGTAGGTGCGCAGCGCCTCGGCCCATGCCCAGGCGGGCGGCGCGCCGTCGAACTCGGGGCAGCGGCCCGGCAGCACGGTCCAGCCCGCCCGGGCCAGTTGCCGCGCGAACCGGGCCAGCAACGCGCTCTTGCCGAGCCCGGCCTCACCGGTGACCAAGACGAGCCCGCCCTGTGCGCGGGCCTTCACCGCGGCCCGGTCCAGCGCGGCCGATTCGGCCTCTCGTCCGACGAACAGCGGGTCGACGGGCGGGCAAGCCTCCGCAGGCGGTCCGGTCACCGCCGTCCGCGCGTCGGAATGCCGGCCGCGCAGCGCCCGCTCGGTCGCGGCGAGGCCTGGGCCGGGATCGAGACCTACCTCGACGGCCAGCGTCGAGCGGGCCCTGGCAAGTGTCGCGAGCGCGTCCGCCCGTCTGCCGCAGGCGTCCAGGGCCTCGGCCAGCAGCCGCCATCCCTCCTCGCGCAGCGGGTGTTCGCGGGTGAAGACGTCGGCCAGTTCGACGGACTCGGCGGAGCGGCCGGCCCGCGCGGTCGCGGCGATGAGCGCTTCGCGCGCGGTCAGCCGCAGTTCGGTCAGCCGCGCGATCTCGGCGTCGGCCCACTCCTGATCCGCGACTTCGGCCAGGGCCGTCCCCTCCCACCAGCCGAGTGCCTCGCGCAGGGTCGCGCAGGCCTGGACCGGCGTCAGCTCTCCGGCCTGGCGCAGCGCCGCCTCGAAGTGCCAGGCATCGACGCACTCGTCCGGCAGTCGCAGCGCATATCCGGGCGGTGTGCTCACCAGGAATCGCGCGGGCGTTCGCGGCATTCGGTCCGGCTCGAGTGCGCGACGCAGGTTCGAGACATAGGCCTGCAGCGAGGCGGTGGCACCGGGCGGCGGATCACCGCGCCAGAGCAGGTCGGAGATCCGGTCGGTGGAGACCGCGTCCCCGCGGCCGACCGCCAGCAGGGCGAGAACGGCGCGCTGGCGGCGACCGCCGAGGTCGACCGGCATGCCGTCGAGCAGGGCGCTCGTCGGGCCGAGGAAGCGTAGTCGCAGCATGGTGGAGGACCTGTCGGGGGGCGTCGGGGGCGCGGTGTGTCGTGCAGCATACGGCTCACCGCGCCGCCCGGGAGGCCGCCCCGCCGCGGGGCTCCCCAGAGCTGTGCCACCGTGTCGGCCTGGTCGAAGCCGGGTGCCGCGGCGCCGTTCGAAAAGACGCGCCCGTCCCGACGGACGTTCAGCGCCTTCCGTGAGAACGCCGGCGACGGCAGCGGCCGCGATTCGGGGGCGACTTGGAATCCGGGCCGACGCCCTGCGCGGTTCCCAAGTCGTCGCCAAGCGGCCGCATCGATTATGGGCGGACCCCTCGATTATAATAGCAAGAATATCTGGAGCGTGAGAAGTGTCGAGCAGTACGGACCAGCGTCCATATGTCCAGGAGATGGTCGCTGTGCATCGCGTGTTCCGGCGCGAGGCCGCGCTGTTGCCGAAGATTGTGCGAGCGGTCGCGGAGCGCGATGGTGCAGCCATCGCGCGGACCGCCGACGCGATCGACGAGTATGTCGACGTACTGCGCAACCACCATGCCGTCGAGGACCAGCTGATCTGGCCCAGGCTCAGGGAACGCGCTTGGACCGAGGCTCTCTCGCAGCACATGGAAAAGCAGCATGCCGCGATCGACGGGAGCCTGGAAGCCGTGGGCTTCGCACTCGCGGTCTGGCGTATGTCCGGTGCCCGCTCCGATGCTGAGGCTCTCGCTGCGGCCTTCGACGAACACCGCGTGTGCCTCGTCGAGCACCTCGATGAAGAAGAGGCACTGGCGCTGCCGCAGATCGCCGAGTACCTCACGGCTGAGGAGTGGGCCGAGGTCGGCGCCCGAGGCCTCGAGCGTGTTCCGCGCGACAAACTGCTCTTGGCGCTCGGGGCCATCCTCGAGGAGGCCACACCGGAGGAGGCGGCCTACCTGCTCAGTAAGGTGCCGCTTACGCGTTGCGTGATGTGGTGGATCTTCGGCCGCTACCAGTACGCGACACGCGTACGCGCCCTGCGCAGCCCGATCTTCTGATGGAGATCTAGGCGGTAGAACTGGGTCCTGGACTCCCTTGTCATCGCGCCGTCATGCGCCCGCGGCGAGTTTCCGGTACTCGTCCCAGGGCACGCGCGGCCGGGCGAGACCCCGCCGGTCGAGGTAGCGGGTGGCGGCCCGCTGGTTCTCCTTCAGCAGCAGGAGCGCCGGGTCGGTCGGGCTGTCGGTCGCGGACGGTCCCGTGACCCGATCGGGTATCAGCAGCCATCTCCCCGCGCCGAGTTCGGACAGCCGGCCGCGGACCACGGCGCTGTACGGTCCTGAGAGCCGTTGATCGGGCGGGTACACGAGCAGGGTCGCCGGTCCCGCGGCCACGTCGCTGTCCTTCTCGGTGCGTACTTCGAAGCCCTCTTCGACGGGCGTGGTCGTCGTGCGCATCAGCAGCGGTGCTCCTGCCGGATCCAGCGCACCGAGCACGGCTGTGGGGAAGCGTGCGAGGATTTCCGCGCCGAGGGGTGCGGCGCCGTCCGGCAGGCCGGTGCCAGGTGCGGCCGCGATGCTCGTGATCGGATCCCTGATGACCACGCTGTCCGGCTCTATGGTGATCAGCAGCCGCATGAAATACCAGTCCGTCACCTGGTTGAGCGGGGTCGCGGTGTAACGCTTGCTGATCGGATGCCGCTCGAAAAGGCGCGTCCAGTAACCCTCGAGACCCGTCGGGCTCGTCACGATCTCATACGGGCAATATGCTTTGCCCGAGATGAACACCTGGGGCGCGTCCGGCTGCCCGCTGCCGGCGGGGTCGGAGAACAGCAGGGCGACCCGCCCGTCCCGCCGCACGTTGAGCGCCCTCTGCGGGAACGCCGTCGACGTGGTCACCAGCAGCGTGCCGTCCGGCCGCGACTGGGCGACGGTCGGCCCGGTCAGGGGCGTGCCGGCGCTGCCGAGCGTGGCGAACTCGCACGTGCGGTAGGAGTCGAGAACCGCGGCGAGGTCTGGATCGATGAGCGACATCTACGGTGGGCCCTTCTGATACCGCGCCTCGGCCGGCGCGGAGTCGAATGGCGGTGACAGTAATGGCCGTATATTGGAATGGGCTTGGATGCGGGCCGGTACCGGTACCGCGCGGTCTTCAAGTCGTCGCCAAGTGGCCGCGCTTATCGCGGGCGGGTCCCGCCCTGCGGTTGCCCGCAGGATCCCTCAGCCGCCGTCGGCCAACGCCTTCCGGGCCTCCGCGAGGCAGTGCGGCGAGTTCCAGCGCAGCGCGACTTCCTCCGCGAGACGGAAGTGCCGCATCGCCTCGGTCTCGTTCCCGAGCATGCGGTAGAGCTCGCCGAGGCTTTGCGCGGCCGGCCGGAGCGCGAACACCAGGCTCGCGGCGCCGGCGAACTGCTCGCGCATCGGCAGTAGGAGCTCTATCAGCTCCTCGGCGTAGTCGCGGTCCCGGGTCAGCACGGCGAGCTCCGCGTGGACGGACAGGTTCGTGCCGTAGGAGCTGTCGCGGATGATCGGTCTGCGGTAGTCGATCTCGCGCACCTCCGCGAACCTGCGCTGCCGGGCCAGCACCAGCGCCAGCACGTGCCCGTGCCTGGCGCCGAGCCGCGCATAGAACTCCCGGGCCGGCGACTCCATCTCCGCGTATCTGCCCTGGCTGTTGCGCAGGGTGATCTTCGTGCAGATCCATATCGGCCACGCGTGCGGTGAACCGAGCCGGGTGAGCAGCTCGACGGCCTCCTCGTAGAGTGCCTCGGCCTCGGCGAAGCAGCCCTGGATGTGCGCCAGCAGCCCGAGTGCCGTGAGGGTGGCGGCCTCGGCCTCGGCCAACCGGTATCTGCGGGCCAGCACCAGGCCGGCCTCGGCGTGCCGGCGCGCCGAGGCCGGATCGCCGTCGACGGCGGCGCTCATGCAGTCGGTGTACTCGCAGAACCACTGATAGGCCGTCAGGCCGTGCGCGTGCGCCAGCGTGCGCAACTCGGCCGTGGCGGCTCGGCGGCCGCTGTTGAGCTCGTGCGGCGGCAACGTGGCCACGTCCACGAGCGCGGCGGCCGGCAGCGGTGGATCGTGCACGGTCCGGGCGACCCGCAGCAGCTCCTCGGCGGCGAGCGCGGCGCGCGGCTCGCCGTACTGGGAGAGTTCGCGGATGAGGGCGTGCAGCAAGCGGCAGCGGGTCGCCGGGTCGATTCGCCCGTCCTCCAGCAGCCGCTCGAGCGTATCCGCGATCTGCGTGTCCCGCGCACCGATATAAGGACGCATCGGCCACGGTGTCGGCTCGGTCCAGGCCGTGTGTGCCGTGAGCAGCAGGTCGTCCCGGCAGGCGCGGCGCGCCACATTCACGGCGCGTTGGCCCGCGCCCCGGGCGTCTGTGATCGCTCCGGCCCGTGCATAGGCCCGCAGCAGTCGACCCAACAGGGCGACCATGCGCTCGTCGTGCTCCCCCGGGGTGCCTGGCACGCGGCCGAGCGCCTCGACGGCCTGCTCCAGAAGATGCGCGGCGGTGTCGTGCGCGTATCGGCGGGTGGCCAGGTCGGCGGCGCGCACCGAGTACTCGACCGCAGGCAGGGCGGAGACCGGCGACATCGCCCGCGCGTAGTGGTGCGCGATACCGGTCGGCTCCTGGGGACGGAGCCGCTCGAGCGTCCGCGCCACCCTCAGGTGCAGCCGCGCGCGCCGCAGTTGCACCAGGTCGGCGTAGAGCGTGTCGCGGACGATCGCATGCTCGAACCGCACCCGGCCCGGGGAGGGCTCGGCGAGCAGGCCCGCGATCACCGCCGCCTCCAATCCGTCGAGCACCGCGTTCTCCGTCGCGTCCGCCACCTCGATGATCAGGTCCACCTCGGCCTCGCGGCCGAACATCGCGGCCAGCCGCAGCGCGGCCACGGCGTCGGCCGGCAGCCGCTTCAGGCGGCGGCGGAGCACATCGCGCACGCCCTCGGGTACCCGTTCGGCGGCCACCAGGGCGCCTTCGCCGGCCATCAACCGGGCGCACTCCCACACGTAGAAGGGGTTCCCGCCGGTGCGTTCGCCTAGGTTGGCCACGGTGCGCCGGTCTACTTCGCCGCCGCAGACCGCGCGGACCACGACATCCACGGCCGCGGCGGGAAGCCCGCCGAGGGCCAGCCGCAGCGGCGAGCGGGCCGCGATCGAGGCGAGCGTCTCGGACAGCCGGTCGCCCGCGTCCGAGGGACGGTACGCGACGACGACCAGCAGCGGCAGTCCGTCCAGCTCCGCGGCGGTCACCAGCAGGGCCAGCGACTCGAAGTCGGCCCGGTGCAGGTCGTCGATCACGATGGCCAGCGGCCGTTCGGCCGCGGCGGCCCGCAACCACTCCCGCACAGCCTGGTGCAGCCGGAAGCGCTCGGCCACGGCGTCGCGCGGCGCGGACGCGGCCTCGGGATCGAGCAGCGGCCCGAGCGCCGTGTGATCGGTCGGGACCGTGCGCTCCTCGAGCGCGCGCAGCACCTCGACCCACGCCCACGCGGGCGGCGCGCCGTCGAACTCGGGGCAGCGGCCGAGCAGCACCGTCCACCCGGTCGTACGCAGCCGCGGAGCGATCCGGGCGAGCAGTTCCGACTTGCCCGCTCCGGCCTCGCCGGTGACGAGGACGACGCCGCCCCTCGACCGGGCGGCGAGCGCGGCGTCGTCCACGGCGCGCAGTTCCGCGTCGCGCCCGACGAACGGCCGCGCGTCCTCCCGGTCGGCGCTGGACGCATCGGGCACCAGGACGGCGGAGACCGCCTCGGTCGGCGTGTCCGCACCGTCCCGTGGCACCTCGGCGTACAGCACGTCCTCTCGTCGGTCGACGATGGCCTGCTCCAGTTCGGCGAGCGCGTGCCCGGGATCGAGTCCCAGGTCGGTCGCCAGGATTGCGCGTGCGCGGCGTAGCACCGCCAGCGCGTCACCGCGACTCCCGCGGGCCCAGTGCGCCAGCGCGAGCAGCCGCCACCCCTCCTCGCGCAGCGGATTCTCCCGCGCGTACGCCTCGGCCCGGGGCACGGTCTCGCCGGCGAGGCCGGCGTGCAATGTCGCGGCGATCGCGGCCTCCCGCGCCAGTAGGCCCAGCTCCGTCAGCCGGGCGATCTCAGCCTCGGCCCACTGCTGTCCGGCCGCCTCCGCGAGCGGCGGTCCCTGCCACCAGCCCAACGCCCTGTCCAGGAGTTCCCGCGCCTGCTTCGGCCGCAGCGTGCGCGACCGCTGCAACGCGGCCTCGAAACGCCACGCGTCGACCGCCTCGACCGGCAGCCGCAGCGCGTATCCGGGCGGCGCGCTGACCAGAACCCGCGCGGCGGCGCGGCGCGGCCGGTCCGGCTCCAGCGCCTTGCGCAGATTGCAGATGTAGGCCTGGAGCGAGGCGGTCGCGCTGGGCGGCGGCTGCCCCTGCCACAGGCTGTCGATCATGCGGTCGACGGACACGGCGTGTCCGCGTCCGGTCACCAGTAGCGCGAGCACGGCGCGCTGAAGCGGGCCGCCGAGGTCGACGGGCATCCCGTTGAGTTCGGCGGTGGTTGGTCCGAGCACCCCGAGCCGGATCATGATGCGGAAATCCTAGCGGCGGCCGGTCCTGTTACTACTAGTACTAGTACTAGTGCACGGAGCGCGTCTCGGCGGACGCTCGCGGCGCCTCGCCGACGCGAGGCGCCGGAATGACCGGTTTCTGCCCGAGCTCCCGGCGGGCCGCGGCCACCCAGTGGGTCGCGTCCCACCGCAGCGCCACCGCTTCGGCCTGCGCGAACTGCCACAGCGCCGCGGTCTCGTCGCCGAGCAGGCGGTGCAGCCGACCCAGGGTCAGCGCCACGGGCTGGACCGCGTGCGCGACGGTCGACGCGCCCGCGAACTGGTCCTGGAACGGCAGCAGCCGCCGGATCAGGTCGGGCGCCTGCTCGCGCAGACCGAGTTCCACGATGAGCTCGCCGCGCACCGTGCCGTGCACGGTGAACAGCTTGTCCGGCGCGACCTCGGCCGCCCGCCGCACCGCCGCGGCCTCGTCGATCCGGCCGTCCCGCGCCAGCACCAGCGCGAGCAGGTCGCCGCTGGGCGGGCCGAGACGCTCGTACCGCCCGCGCGCGACCGGCTCAAGCGCGGGGTAGCAGCCCCGGCTCAAGCCCAGCACGAGCAGCGTCAGCTCACGGAACGGCTCGGCGTGCAGCATCCGGTGGCGAACCATCCGGGTGTGCGCCTCGGCATACCGCGCCTCGGCCTCGTCGAACTCGCCGCGGATGTGGGCGAGCATCGCGAGCGAAGCCAGGTTCACCACTTCCGGCTCGCTCAGCCGGTACCGGGCCGCGAGCGCGGCGCCCGCCTCGGCATGACGGCGCAGCGCGACCGGGTCATTGCGTGCCCCCGCGACGCAGCTGTCCACGAACTCGCAGGTCCACAGGTAGCGCGGCAGATCGTAGGAGAGCGCGAGGGTCCGCAGTTCGGCGCCGAGGCGCTCCCGCTCGTCGCGGTGCAGCTCGTGCGACCGGCATTTCGCCGACGACTCGAGGGCCATGGCGAGCAGCTGAGGGTCGCCCAGCCTCCGTGCGATGGCCAGCTCCTCGCGCGCGGCCAGCGCGACCCGCCCGGCGTCCACGCCGGACAGCTCGGCCACGAGCGTGTCCAGCAGGCGGCAGCGCGCCTCGGCTGTCAGGCCGTCGCGGGTGAGCAGGCTCTCCAGCGCGCGCACGACGCGATCGTCGACGGCGCCGTACGGCCGGGTCTGCCAGGGCGTGGGCACGTGCCAGCCGGTCAGCGCCGCGGTGAGCAGTTCATCGCTGCCCGCGCGCTCGGCGATGTCGATGGCGCGCTCGCGGGTCTGCCGGGCGGCGGCCACGCCGCCCGACCTGATCTGGGCGCGCAGCAGCCGGCCGTGCAGATCGACCAGCCGCGCGTCGCGGTCCTGCTGATCCGCCGGCGTCCGCCCCAGTGCCTCGATGGCCTGCTCGAGCAGCGTGGCAGCCGCGTCATACGCGTACCGCCGCTCGGCCAGATCGGCGGCGCGCGAGGCGTATTCGAACGCGAGCGGTGCGAGTGACGCGGTCGCCGCCTGCGAGCAGTGGTGTGCCAGGCCGGCGACGTCGCCGGGGTCCACGCGCAGCAGCGTCTCGGCGACGCGGGTGTGCACGCGGCGGCGGCGCACCCAGGTGAGGTCCGCGTACAGGGTGTCGCGCACGAGCGCGTGCGTGAACCTGACCCGTCCCGGCGCCGGCTCGGTGAGCAGCCCCGCGACGATCCCCGCCTCGAGCGCGTCGAGCACTCGGTCCTCGGGGAGTTCAGCGGCATCGATCAGCACCTCCACCGCGGCTTCGCCGCCCACGACCGCCGCCAGCCGCAGCATCGTCACGGCGTCGTCCGGCAGTCGGGCGAAGCGTCTGCGCAGCACGTCCCGCACGCCCTGCGGCACCTCGGCCGCCGCGAGGGTTCCGCCCTCGCCGACCAGCAGGCGCGCGCACTCCGTGACGTAGAAGGGGTTTCCGCCGGTACGTTCGGCGAGCGCCGCGAGCGTCTCGCGGTCCGTCGGGGCACCGGGCACCGCGGCCACCAGCACGGCCAGTTCGTCGATCGAGAGGCCGGGCAGCGGGGTCCGGCGCGGCGCGCGCCGGGCCAGCCGGGCGAGCGTGCCGGCCAACCCGTCGCGGCCCTCGGCCGGCCGGTACGCGGCCAGCAGCAGCAGCGGCACGGCGTCGAGCTCCGCGACGGCGTCCAGCAGCGCCAAGGTCTCGGCGTCGGCCAGGTGCAGATCGTCCAGGACGATCGCGACGGGAGCCCGGGCCGCCGCCGCGGCGATCCAGTCGCCGACCGCGCGGTGCAGCAGGAACCGGTTCGTCGCGGCGTCGCCGGCGGCAGCGCGCCGGTCAGTGTCGTCCAGCAGCGCGGCGAAGGCTTCGGGACGCTCCGGTGGTACGTGCGCGGCGAGCGAGCGCAGCGCCTCGACCCACGCCCAGGCCGGCGGCGCGCCGCCGATTTCCGGGCAGCGCCCGGCCGCCACGATCCAGCCCTCGGCCGCCAACCGCCGGCCCGCGTGAGCCAGCAGGCGGGTCTTGCCCGAGCCCGCCTCGCCGGTGACCAGCGCGACCGCACCGCCACGCCGTGCCGCGGCGGCTGCCTCGGCCAACGTGCCCAGTTCCCGCTCCCGGCCGACGAAGCCCTCGACCGGTGTCGGCGGAGTCGGTGCGGCCGGAGGCGGCGGAGCCGCGGGCGCGGGCGCCGGGGCGGGCACGACGCCGTGCAGCACCTCCACGCGCTGCGCGAGGATCGCCTCCTCGAGTTCGGACAGGACCGGCGCCGGCGCCGCGAGATCCGCCCGCCGCTGCACCCGGCCGAGGCCCAGCTCCTCCTGGAGCAGTCGGCGCCCGCGGCGCAGCGCGCCGAGCGCGTCCGCCTGCCGCCCGGTCGCCCACAGCGCCAGAACCAGCAGCCGCCACCCCTCCTCGTGCAGCGGATGCCGGCGGGTGAGCACCTCGGCGAGGGGCACGGCCTCGGCGCCCCGGCCGGCCGAGAGCGTGGCTCGGACGTGCAGCTCGCAGGCCAGAACCCTGATCTCGTCGAGGCGCGCCGCCTCGGCCGCCGCCCACTGCTCGTCGGCGAACTGCGCGTAGGCGGGGCCCCGCCACCGGCCCAGCGCCTCGTCCAGCAGCGACAGGGCGTGCTCCGGCGGCGCCGACCGCGCCCGTTCGTACGCGGCCTCGAAGCACCAGGCGTCCACCGCGTCCGGCGGCAGCCGCAGCGCGTATCCCGACGGCACACTGAGCAGGACCTTGGCCTCCGCGCGCACCCGGCGGTCCGGCTCGAGCACCTTGCGCAGGTTGGAGACGTACGCCTGCAGCGAGGTGCCGGCCCGCGGCGGCGGATCCCCCCGCCAGAGCTGGTCGACCATCCGGTCCGCCGACAGCGCCTCGCCGCGGCCGACCAGCAGGAGCGCGAGCACGGCTCGCTGGCGAGGTCCGCCCAGGTCCAGGGGCGCCCCTTCGACCTCGGCCTCGACGGGGCCGAGCACCCTCAGACGCAGCATGGGGACCTATGGTAGGGCGTTACGGTTTCCATGCGAAGTCCGTCGGCACGGCGCCGCCGAGAAGGTTCCGCGAAGCCGCGGTTCGCGGACGGCCTGCACGGACGTCCGGAGCCCGCGGCGAACCTCCGGTACTCGTCCCGGGAAACGCGATGCACGAGCGGGCTCGCCGGTCCCGTGACGCTCGTGAGAGATCTCCCGGTGACCACGTTTTCCGGCTCGATGGTGATCAGCAGGCGCATGAAATACCAGTCCATCAGGCTGTTGACCGGAGTATCTGAGGTAGTGCCCGGTCTTCGGCCGGCGCGAAGTCGAACGGCCGCGACGGTAGCGGCGGTGACTTGGGGCCGGCTTGGAAGCCGAATCGGCGCCGCGCGCGGCAGCCAAGTCATCGCCATGCGGCGGCGGCGATCATTGGCGGGTTCCCGACCGCAATCCCCGCAAGTATCAGGAGCCCGACAGATGCCGAGCAGTACAGAGCAACGTCCTTACGTCCATGAGATGGTCGTCGTACACCGCTTGTTCCGTCGCGAGTCGGACCTGCTGCCGAGGATCGTGCGCGCGATCCCGGAGCACGATGCCGAGGCCGTCGCGCGGACCGCGGACGCGATCGCCCGGTACGTCGGCGGACTGCACAACCACCACGCCGTCGAAGACGAACTGGTCTGGCCCAAGCTCTGGGAGCGCGTCGGGACCGCGGCCTACTCGCAGCAGATGGAGAAGCAGCACGCCGCGATCGACGCGAGCCTGGTGGCGGTGGGCTCCACACTCGGCGCCTGGCGCGCCTCCGGTGCCCGGCCCGAGGCCGAGGCTCTCGCCGACGCCCTCGACGCACACCGCGGGTGCCTTGTCGAGCACCTCGACGACGAGGAGGCGCTGGCGCTGCCGCAGATCGCCGAGCACCTCACGGTCGAGGAGTGGAACATGGTCGGCGCCCGCGGCCTCGAGGGCATTCCACGCAACAGGCTGCTCCTCGCGCTCGGCGCCATCCTCGAGGACGCCACGCCTGCCGAGGCGGCATTCTTCCTCGGCAAAGTGCCGCTCGCCGGCCGTTTGCTGTGGCGGATCTCCGGTCGCCGCCAGTACGCGGCCCGCGTCCGTGTTCTGCGCGGCCCGATCCTCTGACGAGATCGAGAATCCGCGACTCGGGGAATGCCTCGAGACTTCGCGTCGCGTCGGCTGGCGTAGGCGGCTGAGCGTGTTGAGGAGCCCGCCGCCTACCCGTCCTGCGGTTGCCCCGGAGTGAGCACGTCACGCTGCAGGTCCGGGCGAAGAGGACGAAAACGGGGAGTCGTGCGTGTCAGCATCGCAGGAGAGCTCTGTGCCGCACGGCACGCCCTTGGCGCCGATCGCGGAATCGAATGCGGATTCGGCGCATGCGACGCGGCTGCCGACGGCTCGCTCGGTTCATCTCGGGCTTCTGCTGGCGCTGGTGGGCGGCGGGCTCGACGCCTATACGTTTACGACTTGGTCGCGGGACCCCGGCAGACCCCGTTGCAACCTCTGCTCGACTTCATCGCGCAGGGTCGGGAGATCGGCTTCCACATCGTGCTCACCCGGCGCTCCGGCGGCGTCAGCCGGGCGCTGCAGACCGACCCGCTCGTCTCCCAGCTGCGTGAGCTCGGAGCCAGCGGCCTGCTGCTGTCCGGCGATCCGCGTGAAGGAGTCCTGCTCGGCGGTCGGCGCGGAGCCGAACTGCCGCCGGGCCGCGGCTTCCTGGTGCGCAGACAGGGCGGCCAGGGCCTGGTCCAGATCGCGCTGAGCGACGAGGGCGAGAGCGAGGGCGGGGACGTGTCAGACGGCTGACGAGACCAGGACCGCTTCTACCGACCTTCTCGACCCAGGGAGCACTGATGACCGACGACACCCGGATCGACTTCGCCGCGCTCGCCCAGCGCGCGCGGGAGATGACCGCCGATCTGGCCGCGGCCAAGGAGGATCTCAGAACACTGCAGGCGACCGGCCTGGGCGGGGACGGACTCGTGGCGGCCACCGTCTCGGGGGACGGAACGCTGCTGAAGATCGAGATCGACCCCGCGGTGATCGACCCCGACGATCCGCGGCGGCTGGGCGAGCTGGTCGTGCTCGCGGTGCAGGAGGCGCAGCGGGCCCTGATCGAGCAGCGCAAGCAGCGGCTGAGCCGGGTCTCGGGCGGCATGGACGGCCTGACGGCCGGACTGCGCCCGCGGAGCTGACGCGGTGCCGGGGCCTCGGCCCCGGCGACCTCGGTCAAGGGCCGTCGCCGTCGGCGGCGGCCCGCGCCGCCTCGGCGCAGTGCCGCGAGCCCCAGCGCAGAGCCACGGTCTCGGCGTGCCGGAACTGGCGCACCGCCTCGGCCTCGTCGCCGAGCATCCGATAGAGCTCGCCGAGACCGTGCGCGACCGGGCGCCACGCGTTGACCAAGCCCACCGCCCCGGCGAACTGGTCCCGCATCGGCAGCTGAAGCTCGATCAGTTCGCGGCCGAAATCGCGCTCGCCGAGCAGAGCGGCCAGCTCCGAGCGGATACTCAGATTCAGGCTGTACGCGCTGTCGGGCACGATCCGGGAGCCGTGACCGGCGTTCCGTGCCTCGCCGAATCGGCCCGTGCGCGCCATCGCCAACCCGTGCACGGCGCCCGGCCGGCGCCTTCCGAGTCCCTTGAAGAGGGCGTCGGCCAGCGACTCCACCTCCGCGTACCGCCGCTGGCTGAGCCGGATGGTGAGCAGCGCCGTGGTGGACAACGGCCACGCGTGCGGGGAACCGAGGCGTTCGAGCAGGTCGCACATCTCGCCGTAGCGCGCCTCGGCCTCCTCGAAGCGGCCCTGGATGTGCGCGATCATCGCCAGCGTGCCCAGGTTCACGGCTTCGGACTCAGCCAGCTGATAACGGCGGGCCACCGACAGGCCGGTCTCCGCGTGCCGCCACAACGCGATCGGGTCGCCGTCCACCGCGGCGGTCATGCAGTCGAGATGCTCGCAGGCCCACTGGTACGCGGGCAGGTCGTGAGCATAGACCAGGGGACGCAGCTCGGCCGCGGCGGGCCGCCGCGCGACGTTGAGCTCCCGCGGCGTCAGCCTCGCCGTGTTGGTGAGTGCCGCGGCGACGAGAAGCGGGTCACCCGTGCCCCGTGCGGTCGCCAGCTGCTGCTCGGCGGCCCACGCGTTCCTCGGGTCGTCCTCGTCGATCAGTTCCCGCATGAGCGCGTCGAGCAGGTGGCAGCGGGTGGCGGGATCGAGGCCGTCGTCGGCCAGCAACCGCTCCAGGACGGCGACGAGCGCGTGGTCCGCCGAACCCTGGTACGGGCGGATCTTCCACGGCGTGGGCACGGTCCACGCCGCGAGCGCGGCGATCAGCAGGTCGTCGCGCCCGGCCGCCTGGGCCAGCTCGATCGCGCGTTGGCGGGTCTGCCGGGCGTCCGCGACGGAGCCGGCCCGGATCTGCGCCCGCAGCAGGCCGCCGAGCAGCCCGACCATCCGTTCGTCACGTTCCGCGGACGAGCCGGGCGTCCGTCCGAGCAGGTCGACCGCCTGGCCGAGCAGGTCGGCGGCGGCGTCATGGGCGTACCGCCGGGTGGCCATCTCGGCGGCCCGCTCCGCGTATTCGACCGCGACCGCCACGGTGGCCGGCGAGTCGGAGCGGGCGTAGTGGTGGGCGAGGCCGCTCAGATCCTCGGGATGCAGCCGCTCCAGGCTCCGGGCCACGCGCAGGTGCAGCCGTCCCCTGCGCAACCGGGGCAGGTCGGTGTAAAGCGTCTCGCGCACCAGCGCGTGCTGGAACCGCAGCCGTCCGGGAGAGGGCTCGGTCAGCAGACCGGCGATCACCGCCGCCTCCACTCCGTCGAGCACGTCGTCCTCCGGCAGCTCGGCCGCATCGATCAACACGTTCACATCGGCTTCGCGCCCGAACATCGCGGCCAGCCGAAGTATCGCCACGGTGTTGTCCGGCAGGCGCTTCAGGCGGCGGCGCAGCACGTCCCGAACCCCCTGCGGCACCTGGCCGGCGGCCACGAGCTCGCCTTCACTGGCCATCAGCCGTGCGCATTCCCAGACGTAGAACGGATTGCCGTCAGTGCGCTCGGCGAGTGCGGCGACCGCCCGCCGGTCCACCGCGGTGCCGCACACCGCCCGCATCACCGCGTCCACGGCCGGTGTCGGCAGGCCGCCGAGCGCGAGCCGCAGCGGTGAGCGCGGCGCGATCCGGGCAAGCGTGTCGGCCAGCCGGTCGTCCGCGTCCGACGGCCGGTACGCCGCCACCACCAGGATCGGCGCGCCCACCAGGTCCACCGCGCACTCCAGCAGGGCCAGGGTCTCAGCGTCCGCCCGGTGCAGGTCGTCGATGAAGATGGCCAGCGGTCCTCCCGCGATGGCGGCGCGCAGCCAGTCCTGGACCGCCAGGTGCAGCAGGAAGCGCCCGGTCATGGCATCAGCGGGCACCGCTACCGCGTCCGGCTCGCGCAGCGGCCTGAGCGCGTCCTGGTCGGTCGGCGGCAAGTGCTCTTCCAGGCCGCGCAGTGCCTCGACCCAGGCCCAGGCGGGCGGCGCCCCATCGAACTCGGGGCAGCGCCCGAAGGCCGTGATCCAGCCGTCGGCGCGCAGCCGGTGCGCGATCTGGCCCAGGAGTTCCGACTTCCCGGCCCCTGGCTCGCCGGTGACCAGGACGACGCCGCCCTTCGACCGGGCGTCGGCCGCCATCTCGGTGATCCCGTCCAGTTCACGGTCGCGGCCGACGAACAGCCGGGGCGCGGAGGCGATCGAAACCGCGGTCGCGGGATCCGGTGCCGCGACCGCCACGATCGCCTGATCCACCTGGTCCGCGTCCTGCGAGCCGAGGCCGTGCGGGACCTCCGCGTAGAGCGCGTCCATGCGCTGCCGCAGGACGGCCTGCTCCAGTTCGGCGAGAGCCTGCCCGGGATCGAGGCCCAGTTCGGCGATCAGGTGCGAGCGCGCGCGGCGCAACGCGGACAGGGCCTCCGCCTGGCGCCCGGAAGCCCACAGGGCCAGGGCGAGCAGCCGCCAGCCCTCCTCCCGCAGCGGATGCTCGCGGGTGAACGCCTCGGCGCTCGGCACCGCCTCGGCCGCGCGACCGGCCCGCAGCGTCGCGCGGACCACCAGTTCCCGCGCCACCAGACCCAACTCGGTGAGCCTGGCCACCTCGGCCTCGGCCCACTCCTGATCGGCCACCTCGGCCAACGGCGGTCCATGCCACCAGCTCAACGCCTCTTCCAGCGCCGCGCGCGCCTGAACGGGGGGCAGCGACCGCGACCTGCGCAGCACGGCTTCGAAGCGCCAGGCGTCGACCGCCTCGTCCGGCAGCCTCAGGGCGTACCCCGGCGCGGCGCTGACCAGGACCCGGGCCGGGGCGCGGCGCGAGCGGTCGGGCTCCAACTGCTTGCGCAGGTTCGAGATATAGGCCTGGAGCGACGCGATCGCACTGGGCGGCGGCTGTCGCTGCCAGAGGCGGTCGATCATGCGATCGACGGAGACAGTGTGCCCGCGCCCGATCAACAGCAGTGCCAATACCGCACGCTGGCGCGGACCGCCAAGATCGACTGGTACGCCATCGAGTTCGGCACCGGTCGGACCGAGCATGCGAAGTCGTAGCATGGAAGCCAGATGATAGTGGTGACGGGCTTCGTAAGTCACCTATCCTCGCGTGCCGAGCGGGAGTTCGCACCGCGCCTTTCGCGCTTGTTCGCGAACGCCTTCGACGTTACGGTCGCCAGATATGCATCATGAGCAGGCGTCGAGGGCCATTCGCAATCCCGTGCTTCCGGGCTCTCATCCCGATCCGTCGATTCTCCGCGTCGGAGACGACTACTACCTGGCGAACTCGACGTTCGAGTGGTGTCCGGGGGTTCGGCTGCATCATTCCCGCGACCTGGTGAACTGGGTCGCGGTGGGTGGCGTGCTCGGTGAGGATCGGTTGCTGAATCTGACCGGGTGCCCTGACTCGGCCGGGGTGTGGGCACCCAACCTCACGTACGCCGACGGTCTGTTCTATCTCGTGTACTCCAACGTCTCCACCTACGCCGGTGGGTTCACCGACTGCCCGAACTACGTGGTGACCGCGTCGACGATCGAGGGTCCTTGGTCGGATCCCGTGCTCCTGCACGCGCGCGGCTTCGACGCCTCGTTGTTCCACGACGGGGACGAGAGCTGGCTGCTGAATCTGGTGCATGACTGGCGGCCCGGGCACGGCGGCTCGGCCGGGCTCGAGGCGACGCGTTTCGACCGCCGCGAACTGCGCCTGGTGGGCGATCCCGAGCAGATCGAGCTGCCGAAGGGGGCCGACTGGATCGAGGGTCCCAACCTGTACCGGATCGGGGACTGGTACTACTTGCTGACCGCGGATGGCGGTACGGGCTACAACCATCAGGTCACTGTCTCCCGCTCGCGCGCGTTGCACGGTCCCTATGAGCGCGATCCGGACGGGCCGCTGATCACCGCCCGCGACCGCCCCGATCTCGCGCTGCAAAAAGCTGGACACGGAAGCCTCGTGGAGACGCCCGAGGGCGAGTGGTATCTGGCCTACCTGGTGGCGCGTCCGCACGGTCGGCACGGGCCGTGCATCCTGGGCCGGGAGACGGCTTTGGCCCCGGTGACCTGGACGCGGTACGAGTGGCCCGGTGTCCCCACCGGCCGGCCCGCCGACGTCGTTCCGGCACCAACGGAACATGGCGCGACCGTGACCGCGGACTTGGGCTCGGGTGTCGCGGCGCCGACCCGGGACGGTTTCGATGATGCCGTCCTGGGTCCGCAGTGGTCGACATTGCGGCGCCATGCTTCGCCGGAGTGGCTGTCGTTGACCGAGCGCGCTTCGCACCTGCGCCTGCGGGGCGGGCGTTCACCACGCAGCATGCTAGGTGCGAGCCTGGTCGCGCGCCGTGCCGACGCGCCGTGCTGCGGCTTCGAGGCGACGCTCGACTACCGGCCTCATGGCATTCAGCATCTGGCCGGGATCACCGCCTACTACAACAGTGAGAACTGGTACTTCCTGCACGTCACCCTGGACGATGATGGGCGTGCCGTTTTGCGTGTGGCCGGCAGTGATCGCGGCCGGGTGACCGTCGACGAGTCGGGCCGGCACGTCCTGGATGAGGTGTGCCTGTCCCGGCTTAGGCTGGGGCTGGATTTGGCTGGCGGCGAACTGACGTTCCGTTATGACGCGGGGGAGGGTTGGCGGACCATCGGCGCCGTGTACGACGCGACCGTGCTCTCCGATGAGCATGCCCAGGTGTTCGAGGACGGGCAGATCCGGGCGCTCGGATTCACCGGAGCGTTCCTCGGCCTGTGGGCGTGGGACCTGACCGGCGGTAGCCATCCGGCCGACTTCGACGACGCGTCATACGCGCCAGTGCCGACCTGACCGAGAAAGCCTTCGAGTACGCCGACGCGAAACCGGGTGTACCTCTGCTAAGTCGATACCTGAGAGAGAACGCTGATGGTGGGGGCGCGGGGACCGCGTCTTCCACCGTCTCCCAGCGCCTGGCGAGCTCGCTGGAGACGGAAATTAGTCTATGGCCTTCCACTTCTGATTATCCGTGCCAGTGCACTGCCAGAGCTGGAGCGGGGTGCCGGAGCTTGTTCCCCGGTCTGTGACATCGACGCAGAGGAAATCAGTGCCGGTGCTGGTGAGGTCGTTCGAGCCGTTGAGGTCGAAGATCTGGCTCGCGCTTCCGGTGCAGGTGTCGCGAACCACCGGGGTGCCGTCGCCGCTGCCGGTCCCGACATCCATGCACATGCCTTGGCTACGGATGGTGCCGTCCGGGTCGATCCGCCAGCGCTGGTCGGCGGATGCGCGGCAGGCGGCGAGTTCGAGTTGTGAGCCGGAGGCGGGGGTCGTGGGAGTGATGCACAGCCCTGAGCCGATGCCGAGGATCATATTGCCGACAGGGGACACGACGATGGTCGGAACGCGCTCCGAGACCGTCGCGCCCGGGTCGTAAGGGGTCTATCAGATTCGCGGTGCGGTCGAATGAGTAGATGTCGACCTGCGGCCTCTCCCGTGCTGATCACACGCTCGCTGTGGCACTGATAGGAGATTGGACCGCACCGCGAATCTGATAGACCCTGCACGCCACGGTTGGGAGTTCGATGGCAATCAGCTGATGGTGCGCACGACGGCGCGGATCGAGTAGGCCGACGGCACCGCGACGTCACGACTCGGGTACTGAGGAAAACCACCTACCCCAGCAGGATGACGTCGAGCCGGCGCGGGCCGTGGACGCCTTCGACGCGGTCGAGTTCGATGTCGCTAGTAGCCGAGGGACCGGAGACCCAGGTAAGCGGACGTGTCGGGTCCAGCCGCCCGAGTGACTGAGGCAGCGACAGCACGACGTCGCTCGGGACGCGTACTACGCAGATGTGCTGGTCCGGGATCAGGGTCAACGCGCGGCGGCCCTGCCCCGGGCCGCCGTCCAAGACCAGCGTTCCGGTCTCGGCGATCGCCACTGCGCAGCCGGTGAGCACGGCGTCGGCCGTATCGAGTTCGGTGGGAGTGAGCAGCGGCTCATCCCACAGGCACTCGACTCCGGTGGGCAGCCAGGCGTCGGGCAACCCGGATGGCACGACGAGACGCGTCCCGGTCATCAGACCGGCAATTATCGATGCGAGCTCAGTCTCGCTGCCGCAGCGGTGGACGTGCGCGCGGTAGTCCGCCAGGTGTTCCGCGAGCAGGTCGACGGCGTGCTCGGCCGATCCGTGGGCGATCGCGTAGTCCCGCTCCACCGGCGCGGGCTCGGGGGCGTCTGCGGTCGCGGCACGGATGCGGCTCAAGATCTGGTCTCGGGAACTCACCGCTGCTCCTCGTGTTCATCGCCGACATCAGAGGCATGATTCGCCTTCCACCAGTCGCGGAAGGGCTTGGCGGGGAACTCGGGAAGGTCACGCCGGTCGCTCCATGCCTTGGCGGGCCCGAGCGGCAGCCTGCGGGGATGCAGGGCCCTGGTCTTCGCCGCGACACGCTCAGCGGCGGCCAGCGCACCGGGGTGGTCGAGCAGCCAGGTGGCGGCCGTGAACCCGGCCCGCTCCGCCCGGTGCCCCGACGCGTTCTCCACCACCTGTTCACGCAGGTGCACGAGCACCTCGGGGATATCGATCGCGACCGGGCAGACCTCGTAGCAGGCTCCGCACAGGGATGAGGCGAACGGGAGCGAGGCCTCTACCGTGCCGGTGACGTCGGCGAGCTGCGGAGCGAGGATCGCGCCGATCGGTCCGGGGTAGACGCCGCCGTAGGCGTGCCCTCCCGCGCGTTCGTAGACCGGGCAGACGTTCAGACAGGCCGAGCACCGGATACAGCGCAGGGCTTGGCGGCCGACCTCGTCCGCGAGGGTGGCGGTGCGTCCGTTGTCCAGCAGCACCAAGTGGAATTCCTTCGGCCCGTCGCCTTCGTGCGTGCCGGTCCACATCGTCGTGTACGGATTCATCCGCTCGGCGGTGGAGGAGCGCGGGAGCAGTTGCAGGAAGACCTCAAGGTCCTGCCACGTGGGCACGATCTTCTCGATGCCGACGACGGAGATGAGCGTCTCGGGCAGCGTCAGGCACATCCGGCCGTTGCCTTCGGACTCGACCACGACCATAGTGCCGGTCTCGGCGACCATGAAGTTCGCCCCGGACACCGCGACCTTGGCACGCAGGAACTTCTCACGCAGGTGCAGGCGCGCCGCCTCGGCCAGGTCGGCCGGACGGTCCGTGAGGTCCGCGGGCGCCGGCCGGCCGTACTCGGCCATCTTCTCCGTGAAGATCTCACGGATCTCCCGGCGGTTGCGGTGAATGGCCGGGACCAGGATGTGCGAGGGCCGGTCCTCGCCGAGTTGGACGATCAGCTCGGCCAGATCGGTCTCGTAGGCGGCGATGCCCTCGGCCTCAAGCGCCTCGTTGAGCCCGATCTCCTGGGTGGCCATGGACTTGACCTTGACGACCTCGCTCGCGCCGGCGGCCTGGACGAGAGAGGTGACGATGCGATTGGCCTCGGCCGCGTCGGCGGCCCAATGCACAGTGCCGCCCGCCGCGGTGACCTTCTCCTCCAGCTCCAGCAGGTATCGATCGAGGTGACGCAGCGTCTGATCCTTGATCCGCTTCCCGGCCTCGCGCAGCTGCGGCCAGTCCTCGAGCTCGGCGACCGCGCGGGCGCGACGGTCGCGGATGGTGTGGGTCGCGTGGCGCAGGTTCGACCGCAACTGCGCATCGTGGGTCGAGGCGCGCGCCGCTTCCGGGAAGGCGGGCATACCCACGTAGACACCGCCACTGTTGGTGCTCACGCTGTGGCCTCCTGCTCCGTGGATGCGAGGATCTCGGCGATGTGAACCGTCCGCAGTGAGGAGTCCGCGCGGCGCAACATGCCGTTCAGATGCATCAGGCAGGAGTTGTCGGCTCCGCAAAGCACCTGCGCGCCGGTGGACGCGGCGTGCGTGATCTTGTCCTCGCCCATCGCCGTAGACACGTCCGGGTTCTTGACCGCGAACGTCCCGCCGAAGCCGCAGCACTCCTCGGCTCCCGGCAGTTCGATTAGCTTCAGCCCCCTGACCGCCCGGAGCAGCCGTAGCGGACGCTCACCCAGCCCGAGAACGCGCAAGCCGTGGCAGGAAGGGTGATAGGTGACGGCGTGCGGGTAGTACGCTCCGACGTCGACCACGCCCAGCACATCGACAAGGAACTCCGTCAGCTCCAGCACGCGCGGCACGAGCGTGTCGGCGGCGCGCGCCAGTCCGTCTCCCCGCCCCTCCGCCCGCGCCTTGGCTCCGATGCGCGGATAGTTCTCCCGCACCATCGCGACGCAGGACCCTGAGGGGGTGACCACGTGGTCGTAGTCCGCGAACACCCGCGCCATCCGCTCGACCAGCGGCTCGGTCTGCCTGCGGTAGCCGGTGTTGTACTGCGGCTGCCCGCAGCAGGTCTGCTCGGCCGGGAAGTCGACCTCGACGCCGAGCCGTTCGAGCAGGCGCACCGTCGCGATCGCGGTGTCCGGGTAGAGCGCGTCGTTGACGCAGGTGGCGAAGAGTGCGACGCGCATCAGGCCAGCCCCACCCGCGCCGCGGCGGCTGCCCACTGCCGCTCATCGCCGCGCGGCGTGAACTGCCGCAGCGGTTGGGTCTCGGCGACCAGACGCCGCAACTCCGGCAGTCCGCCGATCTGAGCGTGGGTGCGAGCCTGGACCAGGATGTTGCCCAAAGCCGTGGCCTCCGCAGGACCCGCGACGACCGGGAGTCCGGTGGCGTCGGCCGTCAGTTGGCACAGCAGTTCATTGCGTGAGCCTCCGCCGACGAGGTGGATCACCTCGATGTCCCGGCCGGAGAGCGCGGCGGCCTGACGCAGCGTGCGACGGTGGGCAAGGGCAAGGCTTTCCAGGATGGTACGCACCATCGCCCCCCTGCTGACGGGAGGCCGCTGGCCGGTTCGGACGCAGTATTCGTCGATCCGGCTCGGCATGTCGCCGGGGGCGAGGAACTCGGGCGCGTCGGGGTCGATCAGCGCGGCGAACGGCTCGGCGGGTGCGGCCTCGGCCAGCAATTGGGGCAGGTGGGTGGGGCCGACGGTGTCCGCCCAGGTGCGGCGGCACTCCTCGAGCAGCCACATTCCCATGATGTTCCGCAGGTAGCGCACCGTGCCGTCGATGCCGCGCTCGTTGGTGAAGTTGGCGGCCCGCGAGTCCTCGGTGAGTATCGGCGCGTCGAGTTCGAGCCCTGCCAGCGACCAGGTGCCGCAGGAGATGTAGGCGAACCCGGGTCTCGTGGCCGGCACGGCGACGACGGCGGACGCGGTGTCGTGCGAGGCCACGACCGTCACCGGCGTGCTACGGCTCAGCCCGGTCTGCTCGGCTGACGCCGCCGTGAGCAGCCCGGCGAGGTCGCCGGGTCGACGCAGCGGCGGCAGCAGATGCGGACTGATGCCTACGCGCTTGGCGAGATCCACTGCCCACGTGCCCGTGCGCGCGTCGAACAGGCCGGTGGTCGAGGCGTTGGTCTCCTCGGCGCCGATGCTCCCGGTCAGCCAGTAGGTCAGCAGATCGGGGATCATCAGCATCCGGTTCGCGGCGGCCATCCGCGTGCTATCGGCCTCCGCGACGAGCTGGTATATGGTGTTAAATACCAAGTGCTGAAGACCGGTTGCAGCGTAGAGTTCCGCCGGGTCAATCTGCCTCCACACCCGCTGCGGTACGTCCGTCGTGCGGGCGTCCCGGTAGTGGAACGGGTTGCCGAGCAGCGTGCCTTCGCCATCGATCAACCCGTAGTCCACGGCCCAGGTGTCGATGCCGACCGAGGTGATCTCGGCCGCGCGCCCGGCTTCGCGCAGTCCGTCCAGCACGCCCTGGTACAGCGCGGGATTGTCCCAGTGCAGGCCGTCGGCGAGCCGGACCGGAGTGTTCGGGAACCGGTGCACCTCGGTCACCTCGAGGCTGCCGGGGCCGACCTGGCCCACGACCACCCGGCCGGAGCTCGCGCCCAGGTCGGCGGCGGCGAAGAAGTTCGTGCCCTGACTCATCGCAGAAACGCCGCCGCGACACCCGCGTCCACCGGCACGTGCAGGCCCGTGGTGTGCGTCAACTCGCCGCCGGTGAGCGCGAAGACCGCGTTGGCCACGTGCTCGGGCAGCACTTCCCGCTTGAGGATGGTGCGCTGGGCGTAGAACTCACCGAGCTTTTCCTCCGGGACGCCGTACACGGCTGCGCGCTGCGCGCCCCAACCGGCCGCGAAGATCCCGGACCCGCGCACGACCCCGTCGGGGTTGACGCCGTTCACCCGGATCCCGTGCTCGCCGAGTTCCGCGGCCAGCAGCCGCACCTGATGCGCCTGGTCGGCCTTCGTCGCGGAGTAGGCGATGTTGTTCGGCCCGGCGAACACGGCGTTCTTCGACGCGATGTACACGATGTCGCCGCCCAAGCCCTGCTCGATCATGATGCGGGCGGCCTCGCGGGAAACAAGGAACGAGCCGCGCGCCATGATGTCGTGCTGCAGGTCCCAGTCCTTCGCAGTGGTCTCCAACAGCGGCTTGGAGATGGAGATCCCTGCGTTGTTGACCACGAGGTCCACTCCGCCGAACGCGAGAACCGCCGCGTCGAACGCGGCCCGGATCTGCTCCTCGGAGGTGACGTCCACCGTCACGGACACGGCCTTGTCCGCACCGCCCAACTCCTGCACGACCGCCTCAGCGCTCCCGGCGTTGAGGTCCGCGACCACGACACAGGCGCCCTCGGCCGCGAGCCGGTGCGCGATCGCCTTGCCGATCCCCGAGCCCGCGCCCGTCACCAGCGCCACCCGCGTCGCCAAAGCCTTGGGCTTGGGCATGCGCGCGAGCTTCGCTTCCTCCAGCGCCCAGTATTCGATCCGGAACTTCTCCGACTCCTCGATGGGGGAGTAGCTGGAGACCGCCTCGGCGCCGCGCATCACGTTGACGGCGTTGACGTAGAACTCGCCCGCGACGCGCGCGGTCTGCTTGTCCTTGCCGTAGGAGAACATCCCGACACCGGGGATGAGGACGATCGCCGGGTCCGCGCCGCGCATCGCGGGAGAGTCGGGTGCCGCGTGCCGGGCGTAGTACGCGGCGTAGTCCTCCCGGTAAGCGGCGTGCAGTTCCTTCAGGCGCGCGATGACGTCTTCGAGCGGCGCGGTCGCGGGAAGGTCGAGCACCAGCGGACGGACCTTGGTGCGCAGGAAGTGGTCGGGGCACGAGGTGCCGAGCGCGGCGAGTCGCGGATGTTCGGCGCGCGCCAGGAAGTCAAGCACCGGCTCCGCGTCGTTGAAGTGGCCGACTTGCGGACGATCCGTCGAGGCCAGTCCGCGCAGCAGCGGCGCGAGAATCGCGGCACGCGCGCGCCGATCGTCCTCGGGCAGCGCCTCGTACCCGGCGACGACCGGGCCGAAGGGCTCTGACTTGCCGCGCTCGGCGAGGAAGGCCTCTGCGGTGCGGATGATGCGCAGCGAGTTGGCCTCGCACTCCTCGCTGCTCTCGCCCCACGCGGTGATGCCGTGCCCGCCGAGGATGCATCCGATCGCCTGCGGGTTCGCCTCCTTGATCGCGGCGATGTCCAGACCCAGCTGGAAGCCGGGGCGCCGCCACGGCACCCACACCACCTCGTCGCCGAAACACTCGGCCGTCAGCTTCTCCCCGTCAGCCGCGCAGGCCAGTGCGATACCGGAATCAGGGTGCAGATGGTCCACGTGCGCCGCGTCCACGAGCCCGTGCATGGCCGTGTCGATCGACGGCGCCGCCCCGCCCTTGCCATGCAGGCAGTAGTCGAACGCCGCGACCATCTCGTCCTCGCGTTCGACTCCCGGGTAGACGTCCGCCAGCGCCCGCAACCGGTCCAGGCGCAGAACCGCCAGCCCCGACTCGCTCAGCGTGCCGAGGTCGCCGCCGCTGCCCTTGACCCACATGAGCTCGACCGGACCCCCGCTCACCGGGTCGGTCTCAGTGCCCTTCGCCGAGGTGTTGCCACCAGCGTAGTTGGTGTTGCGCGGGTCGGAGCCGAGCCGGTTGGAGCGGGTTACGAGTTCGCTGACGGCGAGATTCGTCACGATGGTGTCCTTATCCATGGTCTCTTAGGCTCCCCAGCCGGCCTGGGTTCCGCCGACGCGCTCCGCGACGATCCGCTCCTGCCATCCGGACGCGCGATACGCGTCGAGCGGGTCAGGGTCCAGGCCCATCTCGGCGCGTACCTCGGCCAGCAACGGGCGCACGTCGGTGTTGTACGCGTCCATCAGCACGGCGTTCGCCCCCAGCACGTCGCCCGACGCCTGCGCCGCGCGCAACGCCTCCAGGTCCACGAGCAGCGCCTTGGCCGTGGCCTCCTGGACGTTCATCACCGAGCGGATGACCGCGGGAATCTTCCCCTCGATGTTGTGGCACTGGTCGAGCATGAACGCAACCTCCGCCTCGGGCGCGAAGCCGCCGTTCTTGGCCACCTCGTGCAGGATCCGGAAGAGCTGGAACGGATCCGCCGACCCGACCATCAGATCGTCGTCGGCATAGAAGCGGGAGTTGAAGTCGAACGCGCCCAGCTTCCCCTCGCGCAGCAGGAACGCGACGATGAACTCGATGTTGGTGCCCGGGGCGTGGTGCCCGGTGTCCACGACGACCTTCGCCTTCGGCCCCAGCTTGAGGCAATGCGCGTACGACGTGCCCCAATCCGGCACGTCCGTCGTGTAGAACGAAGGCTCGAACAGCTTGTACTCGAGCACCATCCGCTGGTCGTCACCGAGCCGCTCGTAGACCGCTGACAAAGCCTCGGCGAGCCGGTCCTGCCGGGCGACGATGTCGTCCTGGCCCGGGTAGTTGGTGCCGTCGGCGAACCACAGCTTCAAGTCCCGCGAGCCGGTCGCGTCCATCACGTCCACGCACTCGAGCAGGTGGTTCGTGGCCTTGCGCCGCACCGCCGGGTCCGGATGGCAGACGCTGCCGATCCGGTAGTCGTCGTCCTGGAAGGTGTTGGAGTTGATCGCCCCGATCCGCACCCCCAGCGACTCGGCATGCGCGGCGAGCTTGCCGAAGTCCTCCACCCGATCCCAAGGAATATGCAGCGAGACGAGCGGCGCGACACCGGTCACCGCGTGCACCCGCGCCGCGTCCGCGAGCTTCTCGAACGGATCGCGCGGCACGCCCTGCTGCGCGAACACCTTGAACCGCGTCCCGGAATTGCCATAGCCCCAGGACGGCGTCTCGATCCGCTGCGCCTTGAGCGCCGCCTTCACCGCGGACACATCTGCCATGGCCTGCACCTCGTACCTGCTTCCACGCCTCATTGGAACGATTCAATGCCTCTGGCAATCACCCTAAGTGGCATAGGTAGTGCCGGTCAAGAGCAGGTCCAGTAGGTAGTGGCGGGACGAATTGAATCCTCTCAATCCAACGGTACGCAGCCACAGGGCGGTCGATGACCCGGTCCGAGCGCGGCGGGGGGATGCGGGCTCCGCTGTCCAGTGTGGGCATGAACAGGTGACCCCGGGCAACTCGCGGTCACTCGGCTAGGACTGCGCGCCGGTCAGCTCCCGCGAGATCGCGTGCGCGGCGGCGCGTACTGCGGGTACGAGCACCATTGGATCGAACTCGTTCGTCGGAGCGACGATCGAGAGCGCCGCGACGACGTGTTCGAGTGTGCGCACCGGGGCCGCGGCGACGCTGCGCGGCCATGGCTCGCGCTGGCTTGCGGTGGCGTATTCGCCTCGGCGGATTTCGGCGAGCGCGCGGCGTAGGTCCTGACCGCCCAGGATCTCGTCGGTGCCCGTTGCCGACTGGCTTGTGCCGATCACGCGTTCGCGTACCGCGCTGGGGGCGAAGGCGAGCAGGACCAGGCCGCCGCCGGTCGTCGGGAGGGGCAGGCGCTCGCCGATCCGGAAGCGCACCGGGCCCGCGTCGTGCGCGGAGAGGCGTTCGACCAGTAGTGCCTGGTCCTCGTCCCGGACCGTGAGCAGCACGTGGTGTCGGGTGACGTGGAAGAGGTCCTCCATGAACGGCATCGCGACCTGGCGCAGGCCGTGCCCGCGCGGGGCGAGCGAGGCGATCTCCAGCAGGCGCAGGCCGATGACGTACCGGCCGTCTTCGAGCTGTTCGAGCGCACCGAGCTCGGTCAGCTTCCTGGCCAGGCGCAGCGCGGTGCTGCGCGGCATGCCCGTGCGCCGGGCGAGATCGGACAGCGGCTGTGCCCGGTGCTCGGTGTCGAACGCGGCGAGCAGCGCGAACGCCCGATCGAGTACCGGCTGCCCGGCAGGCGGCCGGTGGCCGCGGACCCGGCGCGGACCGGACGTGTCATCTAACGGCACCCGAATGCTCCATTTCAATCAATGGCACGAGGCATGCCATTGAATAGTGCCAGCGCCTAGCGTAAGACGCGCACTACACACCGGCCGTTCCAGCGCGCCGACACGATCCGGAAAGGACGCAGCACGATGACCGCCACCGCCCGTGACCGTGTACTGATCGCGGGAGGGATCGTCGTGGACGTGCGCGACGGATCGCAGCGCCCCGACACCGACGTGCTGATCGCCGGCGGCACCATCGTCCGGGTGAGCCCCGCCGCCGAGCGCCCGGCTGAGCCCGACGCCGTCGTCGTCGACGCGCGCGGGAAGTACCTCGTGCCCGGCTACAACGACATGCACGCGCACGCCCTGGGCGTCGCCGACGCCGCACCGGGACTGGAACTGATGCTCGCGCACGGGATCACCGGGTTCCGCCAGATGGCCGGCAGCGACGCCCTGTTGCGCCGACGCGCCGAAGGGCGGCTTTCCCTGCCCGCCGCCGCGCCCGCGCTCCTGGCCACCCCCGGGATGGTCCTGAATCCCGCCAACGCCTCGACCTCGGCCAAGGCCGTCGCCACGATCCGCGCGCAGCACGCCGCGGGCGCCGACTTCATCAAGGCGGGCATGGTCGGCCGGGAGGTGTTCTTCGACGCGCAGGCCGAAGCGCTGCGCCTGGGTCTGCCCATCGTCGGGCACCTGCCGGCCGGCATCGACGTCGCGAAGGCCTCGCGACGCGGCATGAAGTCGATCGAGCACCTCGGCCCCGGCGTGACGCTGTTCGCCTGCTGCTGTGACGACGGCGAGCAGATCAGGGAACTCGCCGCCGCGCGCCCCGGACCAAGACTCCCCCCGTTCAAGATCCCGTTCCAGGACCGCATCCTGGCGAAGCTCCTGGCGAAGCTGGTCCTCAACCCGATCAATCAGAGCACTCCCCAGAGCGCCGCGCTCTTCGAGCGCGCCCTGACCAACTTCGACGAGACGCTCGCGCACCCGCTGGCCGAGCGATTCGCCGCCGACGCCACCTGGCAGGTGCCGACCCTGATCCGGGTCAAGACCCAGGAGCTGTGCGACGCTCCCGGCTTCGCCGAGCAACCCGGCCTGGCCTACATGACGCCGGGTACCCGCAAGGCGTGGAGTGAGGCCGCCGAGAAGTTCGGCACGTTCCCCGAGCAGATGCGCGCCACCTTTACCCGCGCCTACGAACTCCAGTTGCGCCTCACGAAGATCTTCGACGAGGCGGGGGTCGAAATGCTCGCCGGGACCGACTCGACCGGGGCGGCGTGGGTCGTGCCCGGCGCGGCCCTGCACCAGGAGTTCGACGAACTCGCGCGGGCGGGACTCTCGGCGCTGCGCATCCTGCAGATGGCCACCGTGCGCGCCGCGCAGTTCCTCGGCGCCACCGCCACCATGGGCACGATCGAACCGGAAAAGAACGCCGACCTGGTGCTGCTCACAGCCGACCCCACCGCCAGTGTCGAGAACCTGCACCGCATCGCCGGCGTCGTGCGTGCTGGGCGCTACTTCTCGCAGCAGGACCTTCTATCGATCAAGGATCGCATCGCCGCAGCTCACAGTGTCTGGTGAAAACGCCCGCGCGCACTGACACGGCCAACACCGTCACGATCACCCGCAGACGACCGCTCCTGCCGCGATCTCGGTGGAGTCAGTGGAGCAGCAGCACGAGCCTGCCGCGTACGCGTCCGGTCTCACTCACGCGGTGCGCTTCGGCGATCTCGGCGAGCGGAAACGTGCGGTCGACGGGAAGCCAGAACCGGCCCGACTCGATCAGTTCGCCGATCGTGGCGAGGGCGTGGAAGGCGTTGCCGTCGGAGTAGCCGTTGCTGAAGTGCACGCCGTACTGCGCTGCTTTCACAATGTGCTCCGATCCCGACCCCAAGGGTCGAACTCGCTGATGTACGGGTAAGGATTCGCGCACAGCTCCGAGATCATCAGGCTGTCGAGCTCCATCTTGTTCTGCACGTGCACGTACAGCGACGCCGGACTGGTCCGCAGCGCGGCGGCGACACGGCGCATGGTCAGCGCGTCGAAACCCTCGGCTGCGACGAGTTCGAACGCGGCCTCGACGATTCGGGCGACCGACAACGGGGTCCTGCGACGCGCCGAGCGCGGCGAACTGCTCGGGATGGCTCAGCAGCGCCGTGGCACCCAGGCCGATCATGCACATGGTCGGCTCCTGGCCGGCCAGCATGAGGAGCAGGGCATTGATGACGAGCTCGGAGCGGCTCAGCGTGCCTGGCCTGACCTGCTCCTCGAGCACCCGGCTGATCAGGTCGTCGCCGGGCTCGCGCTCCTTCGCGGAGACGATCTCGTCAATATGCTGATACAGCTCGCAGTGCGCGTTGCTCGCGGTCTCGGGCGCGCAGTCGCGGGAGTTGAGGATCGCGTTGCGCTGCCGGAAGAAGTCGCGCTGCGCGTACGGCACGCCCAGCAGTTCGCAGATCACCATCGTCGGCACCGGCAGGCCGACGAGCTTGACCAGGTCGGCCCCCGGCCCGGCGGCCAGCAAATCGTCGACGGCGCCGTCCACGATCTGCTGGATCCGCGGACGCATCGTCTCAATCCGCGTGATGGTGAACTCGGGGGTGACCGCGCGGCGTAGCCGGTTGTGCTCGGGGTGGTCCTTGAACACGAAGCTGCTCGCCCCGCCGAGCACCGCCTTCTGCGCCGGGCTGACCAGCGGATAGCCGGGGCGCGACGGCTCGGCGCTGAACCGCGGGTCGTTGATCATGTCCCGCTGGTCCTCGTAGCGGGCCACGAGCCACACCTCGTTCCCGTCCCACAGCCGGCCACGGGAGACGGGCTCGGCCTCGCGCAGGTGTCTGAACTGCTCGGGCTCGGCGAACGGGCAGCCGGTCGGGCGCGGCATGGGGAAGGAGCGGACCTCGGGCGCGGTCGTCTCGGCGGTCTTGTCAGCCGTCTTACTCATGGTGGGTACCCCCTCGGAGTCAGCAGCGTGCCGATGCCGAAGCCGACGACGAGCAGGACGGCGGCCTGCACGGCCAGGCGTGCACCGGAGACGGATCCGGACGAGGCGGCGGCCAGCAGCAGGTAGCCGAGGGACAGCAACGCGGCGCCCAACGCGATGGTCCGCGTGCCGAGCCGGGCGGTGAATCGGTCGGAAAGGCTCGCGGCGGTGAGGAATCCGGCGCTCAGCGGCAGAAAGCAGACTCCCGCCTCGAACGCGGTGAGCCCCGCGGTGCGCTGGAGCCAGTAGGGGTAGATGACGAAGAACTCCGCGACCGAGAGGTTCCCGGCCATCACCGTGGCCAGGCCCACCGTGAAGCCGCGTCGGCGCAAGAGCCCCGGGCGGATCAGCGGAGACCGGCCGGCCGCCGCGTAACATCGCAGATGCCTGATGAGCAGCGCGGCCGTGGCGGGTGCGAGCAGCGGCATCACCCGGGTCCACCACCGGTGATCAGGCCGGCGCCGAAGGCGAGTGTGTATCCGGCCGCGACCGATTCGACCTGCGCGGGATCGGCGTGCAGCGAGCGCTGGATGGACGGCAGGGCGACGGTGACGATGAAGGCGTCGAGCCCGGCCATGAAGGTGGGGGCCAGGATGACGGGCAGCGCCGCCCACGACGCGGTCGGCGGCGGCCGGCGGACGTAGTCGGCCCCCGGCGCCGCGGCGGAGACCGAGCTCATCGGCGCGACCAGGTCTCGAGCGCCGCCGCGGCCACCGGGCCGACGTGCGGTTCCGTCAGCATGCTGACGTGGCCGCCGGAGACCCGGACGACCTCGAGCGTTCCCGCCTCGATGTCCTCCCAGCCGTTGGCGGGGGCTTCGAGCTTCAGCAGCCTGCGCGGCTGGAGCGTGGTCTCGGTGCCGAAGCCCTCGGCGGGCTTGATCAGTACGAGGTCGAGGTCCGAGGACGCGGGACGACGGCCGGTCACGGCCCGCAGCCCGGCCTGGTAGACCTCCAGGGCTCTGAGCAGGAACTCCTCGGCCTGCTCCGGATCCGGCGCGCCGAGCGTGGCGGCGATTTCAGGACCCTGATCCATCAGCGGTTTCGACCTGTCGACGGCGCAGGTGCAGCCCTGCTCCGGCGTGCACCACAGATGCCGCAGCAGCAGCATTTCCTCGAGCGTGATCAGGTCGTCCTCGGCGGGTGGGGCGACGTCGTCGAGCGGGGTGTACGCGTCCAGCAGGATCAGCGGACCGACGCGTTCCCCCGCCCCGCGCAGCCGCCGCGCGGTCTCGTAGGCCAGCACGCCGCCGGAGGAATGGCCTCGTGCCGGTGGTGCAGCGCGACATAGTGGCCGCGACGGTCCGTATCGCTCGCGTGGTCCTTCGCGAAGTAGAAGCCCGACCGCGGCAGACCGATGGCGGACTGCAGCACCGTGTCGTAAGCCTGATATGCCACGCGTGCGGCCAGATCGCGCTCGTCGTCCGTGGCGTCGAGGAACGGCAGGGCGTCGTCCAGGGGGATCGCGAGGACGAGATCGTCGACCTCGAGTTCCATGCCGTCGGCCGCAATGACCACGGAGTCGGCGCGGCGTTCGACGCTGCGTACGGTCACGCCGAGCCGGACGTCCGCGAGCCGCGTGGCCAGCTGCCGCCACAGTCGCGCGAAACCGCCGGAGACGGTGAACGCCCCGGGATGGCCGAGCAGGCCGCCGCCTCCGGACAGCAGACCGGTCATCTCGACGTATTTGACGAAGTAGAGCGCGGACGGGTCACCGGTGCGCAGATAGGTGACCGGCCCTTCGTCCTCGATGACGGCCTCGAAGACCTCCGCCGAGAGCTCCGGCTTGCCGTAGTACCCGGCGGCCGTGGTGGAGGAGCGCACCCAGATCTCGCCGACGGTGTTCGCGTCGAGCCGCAGATCCACGACGTTGGCCGCGATCTCGCGCGCGAGGTTCCCGTGGGTGACGACGACGCCCTTGGGCGAGCCGGTCGAGCCGGAGGTGTACTGCAGGAACGCCGGTTCGGTCCGGCTGGTCGGCACGGTGCGCGCCGCGGAGCCGGTCGGCGAGGCCGTCGAGGCGCTGTGCGGTGATGACACGGTGTGCCGCGTCGACCTGACCGCGTTCGACCTGCGGCAGGTCGAGCAGGTGGTGCGCGCGGCCTTGGGCGGCCCGGTGAGCCGGCAGACCGTGCGCAGGCTTCACGACTCGAGCGGCGGCAATGCCCTGTATCTGCGGGAACTGGTCTCGGGAGCGCTGAAGGAAGGGGCCCTGGCCGACGACGGGGAGATCTGGGAGTTGGCGGAGGGCCGGACAGCCGGCACACCTCGGCTGGTCGAGCTGGTCAGCGCCCGGCTGGAGTCCGCCGGGCCCGGGGGCCGCATGGCGCTGGAGCTGCTGGCTTTGTGCGAGCCGGTGCCGCTGGCCGACGCGGAGGCGCTCGCCGCGATGGACGTGCTCGTCGAACTGGAGGCGGCCGGGCTGATCCGAACCCGAACCGACCGTCATAAGACGTCCGTGTCTTTGGCGCATCCGCTGTACGCGGAGGTGCTGGGTGCCGGTCTGACTCCGCTGCGCCGGCGCCGACTGCTGTTGGACCAGGTTGATCGGGCCTGGGCCGGAGCGGACTCGAACACGGTGGACACCCGCAGGATCGCCGCGTGGCAACTGGAGGCCACGGGCACCGCCGAACCCGCCCTGCTGATCGAGGCCGCCGCGCAGGCGCGGGCCGCGGGCAGCCTTCTCGGCGAGGCGCTGCTGCTCGCCGACCTGGCCCGCCTGGGCGGTGCCGGGCAGGCCGCCGCCAGGCTCGGCGAGATCGCGGAGGCTTTCGACGGTGAGCTTGTTCCGGCGCTCGCGCACCTGGCCGCCGCGCTGGCCGCCGGCGAGCCCGCGCGACTGGTCAAGGCCGCCGGGGAACTCGCGGCGCTCGGCGCCGACCTGATGGCCGCGGAGGCGGCCTCCGCGGCCTCCGCCGCGTGCGCCCGCGCCGGCGACACCCGCCGGGCCACCGCCGCGGCCCGAGATGCCCGGCGCCATCTCGAGCGCTGCGGCGACCGCCCGCGTACCCCGCTGCTTCGGGAATCCCGGACCACCGCGACGCTCACCGAACGCGAACGCGAACGCGAGATCACCGCGATGGCGGCGCGCGGCATTCCGAGTCGGGAGATCGCCGAGGTGCTGCGGGTGTCGGTGCGTACCGTCCAGAACCATCTGCAACGTGCTTACACGAAGCTCGGCGTCACCAACCGAAGCGAGTTGCGCCGGGCCCTCGGCGGCTGAGCATCCATCGCTCACCGAAGTGAGTACTTGTTACTCATGACAGGCGTGTGGCCGCGCCGGGAGCATCTGCGTGGGCGATCGCGCGCCCTGTGTGTTCCAGGAGGGGAATCCACGTGTTTCACAAAAAGGCTGAGGCGGTGGCCTTGTCGTTCGCCATCGTGCTCGTGTCCGCCACGGGCACCGGCACGGCCGCCGCGGCGATACGGCAGTACAACCCGTGGGCACGGGACACGGTTTACGCGCTGGCCCCGGACGACAGCTATGTGGCCGAGTGGATGGGACTTTCCGCGGGCTGGACGATCATCGGCGGCCCGGCGAAGCAGGTCTACGCGGGTTCGGCGGGGGTGTTCGAGCTCGACGCGTCCGGCAATATCTGGATGTACGACGGCACTCCGTACAGCTGGACCGAGATCGGCGGCCCGCCCGCCTCCGCCGCGCTGGGCGACTCCACGCTCGGAGACCTCGCGGTCGGCTCCGGCGCCGTCTACCGGATCGACCCGACCACCGCCGCGGGCGACACCGTCATCGCCGAGTGGACAGGCGGCACCACCTGGAGCCCGCTCCTGACCCTCGGGAGCGGCAACTACCCGAGCAACCTCATAGCCGGCTATGACGGCGTGTACTACGAAGACATCACCTCCACCACGGACGGATTCTTCAAGTACAACGGCACCCCGAACAGTTGGTCGCAGATCGCCGAACGCGACTACTACGGCGACGGCCTGACTCCGGAGGTGGAAAGCAGCACGAACCTGTACGGCGCCACCCTCGACCCGCTCAACGGGGGCCCGGCCTCGACGGACGTGGAGGTCTACTCGGGCAGCGGCAGCTCATGGACCGTCATCGGCGGGCCTGCCGACGAACTGGCCGCAGGGGACTGACCTCTCCCGGTGCATCGGAGGCAAAGAAGACCAGGGCTCTACTCGGCTCTTGCCTGCGGCTCGGTCAGCGTCCGCAGGCGATTCATCCTGGCCCGGGAACGCTTGTGCGCGTACATCTCCCGGTCCGCGGAGTCCAGCAGTTCCTCGGCCCGCTGGGCTGCTATGAGCCGACTGGCCGGCCGCCCCGGCTCGCAGATTAGGCCGAGCGAGGACGTCACCTGCAGCTGCAATCCTCCGGTGGAGACCGGTGTGTCCGTGAACGCCCGGTCGATGCGGTGGAGCAGCTTCGGCGCGTCCGCCGGCTCCACCCCGGCCGCGAGCACCACGAATTCGTCCCCGCCGATCCGGGCGACCACGTCGGTGTCGGCCACGTTGCGCGCCAGGCGTCGGCCGACCACTCGCAGGACCTCGTCGCCGACGGCGTGCCCGTGCGTGTCGTTGATGCGCTTGAAGTGGTCGAGGTCGCAGAACACGACGGCCAGCTGTGTCTGCGCGGTCAGCAGTTCCTCGAGCCGCTCCTTCAGCAGGACCCGGTTGGCCAGCCCGGTCAGCGGGTCGCGGCGGGTCTCGCGGTGCAGGTGCGTCGCGCGGGCGCTCTGCTCGGCGACCGCGGCGTGCAGTTCGGCCGCCTCGCGCTCGAGCGTCCGCATCGCCCGCAGCGCCTGCTCGTGCCGGCGGGCGTTGAGGATCGCGATGACGGCCTGCTCGGCGAACAGCTCCAGGATCTCGTTGACCCAGGTCGGCGGGATGCGGCCGCCGCGCGGACGGTCGATCGAGAGCATCCCGATCAGTTCACCGTCAGGCCCGTACAACGGCGCTACCAGTTCGTACTCGGGCCGCCAGGCGTCCGGGGCATCCAGCGGCTGGTACTCGGGCCAGTAGGTGACCAGGCCCTCGGTCTCCTCGAAGCTCGACCGAAACCGCAGCGCGCCCCAGCCCACGCCTTCGGCTAGATGTTCGAGCACTGCGTCGCGTTGGCACGTCGTGCCCAGCAGCAACTCCCGAGCTTCGGGCGGGGCGACGACGGCGATGGCGCGCAGTTCGGCCGCGTTCGGTTCCTCGGCGACGGTGACGGCCACGTCCTGGTACGGCGTCGAGACGGTCACGCCCTCCGCGATCGCCTCGAGCGTTGCCTGCAGTCCGACAGCGGCGTGCACAGCGACCAGCGCGCGCTGGACGCGGCCGAGCGCCGATCGCGGAATCCGCGCCTCCGGCCCCGCACCCGGGCCCGGGGTCATCACGGAGCCATCCAATGCCGCATACCTCGATATGGTAACCGTCCCGATAGGGAGACATTGAATATCTGACTCTTATGTCTGTGAAGTGCGTTCCATGCTATCTCTGGCACGTTACATGCTATTGACGCGTGGGAAAATGCCTGATGACGTATTCCAGACTGGTCTCGATGAAGAGGTGTCAGTTGATGGAAGATCCGATCAATCGTACGAGTTCGAATATATTCGGGGACGAGCGCCGGGGGCTGCTGTCCCGCCGTGAGGTTCTCAAGGGAGCGGCGGTCACCGTCGGGGCCGCAGCCTTGGGCGTGGGCGCGGCGAGTCCGGCCAGTGCCGCTGAAACGTCGGTCACGGCCACGTCGCTCGATGGAAGTACCACCATCACCCTGTCCGTCGTCGGCGGCGCGTTGACGTGGTCGGCCCAGCGCGACGGCACGACCGTCATCGACACCTCCGCCTTGGGCCTCGAACTGAGCGACGGGACCGCGCTGGGCACCGGCGGCACGGTGGTGACCGAGTTCCAGCACTGGCACGTCGAGGACACCTGGGCTCCGGTCTACGGACGCAACGCGATCGTTTCCGACGCCTACCAGGAGATGCGCTGGAATCTCCAGGACACCAGCACCCTGATCAACTTCAGCGTCACCATCCGCGCCTACGCGACCGGTGTGGCGCTGTGCTACGACCTGCTCGACAAGGGCACCGCCACCATCGCCGGTGAACTGACCACGTTCGTCTTCCCGGACAACACGCTCGTCTACAGCGCTCGGGACGAGGACCCGTACGACGTGGTCGCCCCCGGCTCGATCCCGTCGACCGGCACGTCCACCACGGACACCGGTCCGTTGACCGACCTGCCGCTGACGGCCGCCCTCTCCAGCGGCCTGATCGCCTGCGTCTGCGAGTCCTCGCGACTCGACTACCCGCGACTCATGCTCAGTTCCGTGTCCGGTCAGGCGAACACCTTGGCCGCGTACCTGATGCAGCACACCGCTCGCGGTTCCGGAACGGTCCAGACGACCAGCACCGTCACGACGCCGTTCGCCACGCCGTGGCGCGCGGTCGTGATCGGATCCACCCACGCCGAACTGGTCGACAACGCGGAACTCGTGCTCAACCTCGCCCCGGCGGTCGCACTGTCCGACACCTCCTGGATCAAGCCGGGCAAGGCTTTCCGCTGCGCGCTGACCACCGCCGCCGGACTCGCCGGGGTCGACTTCGCCGTTGCCCGCGGCCTGCAGTACATCGAGTACGACGCCGGCTGGTACGGCCCGGAGGGCAGCACCCTCGAAGCGACCGAGCCGATCGCAGCCATCGATCTGCCTTCCGTCATCTCGTACGCCACGGCCAACGGCGTGGGAGTCTTCCTCTACGCCAACCAGCTCGCTCTGACCGACCCGAACAGCCTGTTCAGCCTCTACAACAGCTGGGGTGTTACGGGCGTCAAGCTGGGCTTCGTCGACGACGGCACCCAGGCCATGACCAACACGATCACCGGCTGGGCCCAGACGGCGGCCGAGTACAAGCTGCTGCTCGACATGCACGATGACCTGCGGCCGTTCGGCTACGAGCGCACGTATCCGAACTGGATCACCATGGAGGGCGTGCGGGGTAACGAGCACTTCCCGACCGCCACCCACAACGTGACCCTTCCCTTCGCCCGCAACATCGGCGGCCCGATGGACTACACCATCTGCTACGCGCAATCCCGCGACCAGACCACCAACGCCCACCAGATGGCGATGGCAGCCATCTACTACCAGCCACTGAACTTCGTGTACTGGTACGACGTGCCGTCCAAGTACGCTGACACCGCCGACTGGCCGGGATTGCCCTGGTTCAACGCCGTCCCCACCACCTGGGACCAGAGCACGACGCTCGCCGGCTCCATCGGCGAGTACGTCGCGGTCGCCCGGCGCAGCGGCACCACCTGGTTTCTCGCAGCGATGACCAACGAGACCGCCCGGACCTTGCCGATCCCGCTCTCCTTCCTCGGAACGGGCGCGTACACGGCCACGATCTACGCCGACGGAACCCCCGGAGCCAGCCCTTATCAGACCCCTGTCGTCGTCGGCACCCAGGCGGTCACCTCCTCGACCACGCTCGACATGGCCATGGCCGGCGCGGGCGGCCAGGCCGTCGTCCTCCAGCTGAACTGACCGATCAGTGCTCGGCGAACTGGACATTGGTCGCCTGCACGACGTTCGGCGACAGCGCTATTCCGCTGATGGTGAGCTGTTGCCCGTAGATGTCGGTGACTCTGATCGTGCTGCCGCATCCGCTGCCGTTCGCGGAGAGGAAGTAGTTGTAGCCGGTGCGGGGGAGTTGCTGCCAGCCGTCGCTGGTCTCGACTTCGAGCTCGGCGACGGGGTTGCGGTGGCCGATGACCTGGATCGCGCACCAGTACTGGCTGGAGCCGGTCTTGTACCGGATGGATATGGGGTTGCTGATCTGGGGGCTGAGGAGCTGCCAGGTGATCGGGATTTCGCCGGCCGAGAGGTTGGCGAGTTTGGCGAACGCCTGCTGGCTCAGGTCGAGTTGTCCGGGTGCGCAGGGGGCCGGGCATTCGTTGGTGATCAGGACCGTGATGGACGCGCCGTCGGCCGCGTGGACGAGGACGTATGCGCCGCAGGCTTTGGAGTTGTCGTAGTCGGTGTAGTTCATGGCCGCGATCATCATCGTGGCGTTCGGTCCGAACGAGCAGGCGCCGTCGCCGTCCCCGGCTGCGTAGTTGGTGGCGACGCCGTGGTAGCTGACGCCGGGTTCGATCAGTCCTGCCAGCGGTGCTGACTCGGTGGAGGTGGAGGTGGAGGTGGAGGTGGAGGTGGACGCCGACGCGGAACCGGCGGTGGCCGACGGGCGCGCCACGGGGCTGGTCGTGATGGCCTTGGTGGCCGAGGCAGACGTTCGTGGGGCCGGCGTCGTCGCAGGGGACTTCGCCTCCGTCGAGGTCGGCACGAGCACTCGAGCGCTGTCCGCCGGCGTGCTGGCGACAGACCCGGCAACGGTCGTGTGGCCAGGGAGGACCGACGTGCTGAGGAAAGCCGCGAAACCGACGGCAAGGAGAATCGCAGAGGTCGCGGACGCGAGTAGCCACCATCGGCCATGCCTGCTGCGGTGCCGCGTGGCTCGGCGGGTTGCCCTCATGCTGATCCGTCCCTTCGGAAAGCTCGGTTACGTCTACCACCCTCAGTGTTCTCAGGCGGCCAAAAGGTTGCCGAGCGTTCCGCGATTGTGACGTTCTCGACCGGCGTGGTCGAGGATCAGCCGAATCGGTTCGGCTACGCGGCGCCCGAGCAGACCCGGGCGCCGCGTAGCCGATCGACCTGTGCGCAGGGCTCGCGGCGTCAGCCGGAGTGGTCGACGGCCAGTTGGTTGGCGATGCCCTGCATGGTGGTCAGGTGCAGCCTTCTTCCGACTCGGTAGTCGACGGCTCCGCCGTTGTCGAGGATGTTGCGGACGTATCGGGACAGGGACGCCCAACTGTTCTCGAAGTCGACGGCGTTGACGGGCTGGGTGCGGTTGACCTCGTTGACGGAACTGCCGTCCCCGCGGACCTGGATGTAGGTGCCGGCGCCGAAGTTTCCCCCGTCGCGCATGTAGTGGCTGATGTTGGAGGAGATGAAGTCGAACCGGGCGCCTTCGGCGAACATCTGGATGATCGTGGTGATCGCCTCGGCCTGAGCCGCCGGCTGGGTCGCCGGGGCTGAGCGGAGCGGGCGGTGATCGGCGAGCGTCGTGATGGCGCTGGCGAGACTACCCTCACCGAACGTCTGGTCTATTCCGTGCTGGACCCGGACTCGAAGTTGGCGACGACGTTGCGGGTGACGGTGTTCGCATCCGCCTGCGCCTGCGGTGCGGCGGCGAGCGGAATGAGCACGCCGAGGAGCAGGGCGAGCAGCATGGTGACCGAGATGGGGCTGATCGGTTTGGCGCAGCCGTGCGGTGACACGGCCACGGTGGCATCCGCGTTCAAGTTCTTGTCCTTGCGTGCAGGATGCGACGGATGGTCACCTCATTTGTAATTGACATAAACGAGGATGTATGAGGTAGCTAACATCCTGTATCCGTAGTTCTACGCATCCCTAGGGAACGAGTACCTGGTTCGCCGTCCACCAGGCGGCGATCTGGGCGCGGCAGCCGAATTCGAGCTTGGCCAGGAGGTTCTCGATGTGCCGCTCGACCGTGCGCGGGGAGAGCGTGAGCGTGGCGGCGATCTGCCGGTTGGTCATGCCGCGCGCCACCAGTTCGGCCACTTCCCGCTCGCGCTGGGTCAGCGGGCACGGGGCGGTGACGGGGACGGCGAGTTCGAGCCCGGTGTCCAGGGCGTAGGCGATGGCGTCGGCCGGGGTGTCGTGCCTGCCGCCCTCCGCCAGCGCCTGCTCGTAGGCCGCCCGACCCACGGCGGCCTCGACTGCTTCCTCGCACAGCGCGTGGTCCTTGGCCAGCTGTCGGCCGAATGCGCGGATGTTGGTCCCGATGTCCTGGCACAGCGAGCGTACGGCGCCCAGCAGTCGTGCCGCCTGCGCGTGGTCCCCGCCGGCGGCAGTGGTCCACGCGAGCAGTTCCAGCATCAGCGCGGCCCCGAAGTAGTCGTTGAAGCCTTGCTGGACCTCGAGCGCGGCCCGGGCCAGCACCTCGCCCGCCTCCCGGTCGCCGCGCACCCACGCCTCGTAGCCCAGGGCCCACAGGGCACGCGCGCGGCCCCATCGTTCGCCGTGCGCCTCGGCGTAGGCGAGCGCCTGCCTGGCGGGCCGCCCCGCGTGCGGATCCCCCAGGCGGTTGCGCAGCAAGGTCAGATGGAACAGCGCCAGGATGATGCCGGGTCCCTCGTCCAGCGCCGAGTGAGCAGCCGCGGCGGCTTCCTGCAGCGCGACGGCCTCCTCCAGCCGCCCCTGGAACTGCGCCGAGATGCCGCGCAGGCTTTTGACGTAGGCGCGCAGCACCGGCTCGTCCAACAGCCGGCCCAGCGCGCCCGCCTCGTCCAACCAGCGGTCGGCCACGTCCGCATCGCCCTGAAGCAGCGCCACCCAGGCCGCGGCGCCCAGCGCCCAGGCGCGGGCCGGGGTCGGTTCGGGGGCGGCCGTCAGCGCCCGGTCGAGCTGTTGCCGCCCTTCGCCCAGGAACCCGCCGGCGCACCAGTGGAAGCGCAGCGCGGCGGCCAGAGCCAGTGTGACCTGTGCGTCCCCGCTACTCAGCGCGACCAGCAGATTGGCGTGCTCGGCCCGCAGCCGGGCCAGGCTCTCCTGCTGTTCCGGGCCGCACCAGCCGACAGCGATCCGTTCAGCGAGGTTCAGGTGGAAGTCGCGGTGTCGCAGCCGCAGACGCTCCTCGTCGCCGGACTGCGCGAGCTGCTCGAGCCCGTACTGCCGGATGGTCTCCAGCATTCCGTAGCGCGGAAGTCCTTCGGCCTCGGTGGGCAGCACGACGGACTGGGCGACGAGCCGGTCGAGCAGGTCCAGCACCTCGTGCGTCGCGATGCCCTCGCCGGTGCAGGCTTCCTCGACGGTGTCCAGGGCGAAGCCGCCGGTGAAGACCGACAGCCGGTTCCACAGCAACCGTTCAGCCGGTGTGCACAGCTCGTAGCTCCACTCGATCGCCGCGCGCAGCGTGCGCTGTCGGGGCCGCGCGGCCCGACTGCCACCCGTGAGCAGCGCGAACCGGTCTTCCAACCGCTCCGCCACCTGCTCCACATTGAGCGTGCGCAGCCGGGAGGCGGCCAGTTCGATCGCCAGCGGCAAGCCATCCAACTCGGAGCACAACCGGATGAGCGCGGCGGCGTTCGATTCGGTGACCTCGAACCCGGGACGCACGGCCGCCGCCCGGTCCCGCAGCAATTCCACCGCCTCGTCCTGCGCCAGCGGAGGCACCGTGAATAAGTGTTCGCCCAGGATCCCCAGCGCGTGCCGACTGGTCGCCAGAATGCGCAACTCGGGGACGGCCGAGAGTAGCGCCTGGGCCAGATGCGCGCACGCGTCGGCCAGATGCTCGCAGTTGTCCAGCACCAGCAACACCCGGCGCCCGGCCAGGTGCCCGGCGAGTTGCTCCAGCACGGTCCGACCGCCCGCCTGCGGCAACCCGATCGCCGCCGCAGCCGCGCCCGCCACCGCCGACGGATCCCGCACCGGGGTCAGGTCCACCAGCCATACCCCGTCAGCGAAGGCCTTCTTCGACGCGCGGGCAGCCTCCAACGCCAGCCGCGTCTTGCCCAGGCCGCCCACCCCGGTCAGGGTGAGCAGCCGCGCCGAACCCAGCAGCCGGCGAATCCCGGCGATCTCGCTTCGCCTGCCCACAAAGCTCGTCAAAGCAGCGGGCAGATTCCCCGCCGTCGAGACCACGCCGATCAAGCCGGTCCCCGCCTTTCCGCACGTGTCGGCGACCGCTCACAGCCGTCGCACCCAGGGCGGCACTGACCCGGAATTCGTCAAATCGATCTAAAGCAGGGCCAGGATAAGATACCGGGCGCCGGAAAGGCAGAGGTGTTGAACCAGGTTGGTATTTGAAGTCCGTTGCGTGCTAATTCAGGTGTGTTATGTGCTATCGACTCGCGGGCCTGCGAACGGAAGTCGGCGCCCCGGCGGGAGGAATCCGCCGAGGCGCCGCGTGCCTTTCAGTCGTTAACACCGCCGGTTGCGCTATCCGAGGGTCCATTGCTGGTTGGTGCCCCCGTTGCAGGTCCAGATGTCGATCTTCGCGCCGTTGGCCGTGCCCTGGCCGACGACATCCAGGCACAGCCCTGACTCGTCATTCGTGATGCTGCCGTCCGGATGGACCTGCCAGAGCTGGTTGCTTGCGCCGCTGCAGGTATTGATGTCCACGATCGTGCCCGCGGTCTTGCCCTGGCCGTAGG
>Ga0302314_10000644_pt1 | contig 64520 bp, 64 predicted proteins | sample III_Palsa_N2_3_FD_200533 | JGI IMG/M metagenome (GOLD analysis project Ga0302314, IMG submission 200533) | Peat permafrost microbial communities from Stordalen Mire near Abisko, Sweden - III_Palsa_N2_3 | ecosystem: Environmental > Terrestrial > Soil > Palsa > Peat permafrost | place: Sweden...
GCCGATGGCATGGGCGGCTACAACGCCGGCGAAGTGGCGAGCGGCATTGCCGTCAAAACGATCGTCAACCTGGTGCGTGAATCGGTGGAGCGCGAGGATCTGCGCATCGCGGACCAGGCCACGGGCATGTCCCGGCCGAGCATCATCCTGCGCGATGCCATCCACCGCGCCAACAAGATCATCTATCAGACCGCGCGTGCCCAGCCACAGTGCGAGGGCATGGGCACGACGGTCGTCAGTGCGCTGATGTTCGACAATAAAATCGCCGTGGCCCACGTCGGCGATTCGCGCATGTACCGGCTGCGAAATGACAAATTTGAACAGGTCACGATGGACCACTCGCTGCTGCAGGAGCTGGTCGATCGCGGCTTTTATTCGCCCGAGGAGGCCCAACGGGCGGCGAATAAGAACTATGTCACCCGCGCGCTCGGGGTCGAACCGACCGTGGACGTGGAAATACAGGAAGTCCCCACGCAGAAGGGTGACTTTTACGTTCTGTGTTCCGATGGTCTTTCGGACATGGTAGAAGATGACGACATTCACTTAACGATAAGCACCTTTGGTGCTAATCTTGAGACTGTCGCTAAGCAGTTGATTCAGTTAGCGAATGATAACGGCGGACGTGATAACGTTTCCGTTGTGATGGCGCACGTGGCCGAGAACTTCCCGGCAAACAAGGGAGTTCTCGACCGAATCCTGGGCTGGCTGGGCTGATCCTTCGTTAAGAGGCACGCATGGCAAGGTTGATACTTAGCCTGGATAGCCAGGTAATGGCGGAATACAACATGAACAAGGAGCGGTACACGATCGGCCGCCTCCCTGACAATGACATCCGCATCGACAATGGGGCCGTCAGCGGCCACCACTCGCTGATCATCAATATCCTCAACGACTCGTTCCTCGAGGATCTGAACAGCACCAACGGTACCTACGTCAACGGCAAGCTGATCAAGAAGCACGCCCTGCAGCACGGCGATGTGATCACGGTGGGCCACCACCAGTTGCGCTTCGCCGAGGACGATGAGGCGCAGGACGAGTTCGAAAAGACCATGGTGATCCAGCCCTCGCAGCGGCCGGTGGACAAGATCCGCCACGTGCGCGAAGCGGTCACCAATGCGGCGCCCGACGTTTCCGCGACCGCTTCCCGCAAGGCCCTGGGGAACGGCACGCAGCTCAAGAAGGCGAAACTGCAGGTGCTCTCCGGCGCCTTTGCCGGCCGCGAGCTCGAATTGAACAAGGCACTGACGACGCTGGGACGGCCTGGCGTCCAGGTCGCCGCCATCACCCACCGTCAGGACGGGTATTTCATCGTCCACGTGGACAGTGAAAAGGCCAATGACTACCCCCTCCTCAATGGCACGCCGATCGGCGCGCAGGCCACCCGCCTGAGCGACAACGATGTCATTCAGCTCGCGGGCGTCAAGATGGGGTTCTTCGAGGCCTGAGGCGCAGCTTCAGGCCGTCAGATGGCCTCGTGAGGCACGCGCTGGCGCACGCCGCAGAGCATTTCGTAGGAAATGGTCCCGGCGTGAGCCGCGACCTCCTCGACCGGTAGTCCCGGGCCCCATAGCAGGCAGCGTGTGCCAACCCGGGGTTCCGGCAGTTCGGTCACATCCACCGCGATCATGTCCATCGAGACCCGCCCGACGAGCGGTGCCCGTCGGCCTTCGACCAGCACCGGCGAGCCATCCTTCATGCTGCGCAGGATGCCATCGCCGTAACCGCCGGCGAGAATCGCGATGCGCGATTCTCGCTGCGCCGTCCAGGCACCCGCATAGCCCACCGACTCCCCGCGCGGGACCCGCCGCAACCCGATGATGGTCGACTCCAGGGTCATCACCGGCGTGAGGCCGAGCGCATCCCCGTGAACGTCTGCGAAGGGCGAGACCCCGTACAGCGCGAGTCCCGGACGTACCCAATCCCCCGCGGCATCCGCCCAGCCGAAGATCCCGGCGGAATTGCCGATGCTGGTGGCGAGACCCAGATTGCCCGTCGCGGCGCGAAACTGCTGTACCTGCTGGGTGGTGGTCGGCGCCTCGCGCTCATCGGCCCGGGCGAGATGCGTCAGCAGGCGCAGTTCGCGCACCGGTGTGCTCAGTGCCCGCAAGCGCGCGAGCGCGCCCGGAAAGTCCTCGGGTCTGAACCCGAGGCGATTGATGCCGGTATCGATCTTCACCCAGGTCGTGAAGCCGAAGGAGCCGCGGAAACCTTCCAGCAACGCCACCTGCAGCGGATCGTGCACGACGATCTCGAAGCGATGCACTGCCGCTTCGATCAGCTGCTCGGCGCTGAAAACACCTTCCAGCAGAATGACGGGCCGGGTGATGCCGGCCTCGCGCAGCATGATGCCCTCTTCGAGTCGCGCCACCGCGAACGCGTCCGCCTGCGGCAGGCCGACTGCGGTCATCACCAGTCCATGTCCGTATGCGTTGGCCTTCACGACGGCCATGACCTTCGAGCCCGGCGCGCGCGCGCGAATGGTCTGGAGGTTGGCCTGCAGGGCCGCGGTGTCGATCACCGCGCGAATCAGCGGTGTCACCGCAGGATGCCCTCGGCGTACGAGTCCGGCGCGAAGTTCGCGAAGCGCGTGTACTGACCCTGGAATGTGAGCAGGAAAGTACCGATCTCGCCGTTACGATGTTTGACGAGTTCGATCTCTGCAATGCCCTTCTTCGTAGTGTTCTTGTCGTACACCTCTTCACGATAGATGAGCAGGATCATGTCAGCGTCTTGTTCAATCGCGCCCGAGTTGTGACTGACGATTCCATCCGCGAGCCAATTCGCCGGACCCGGAACGGTCAGATCGAACACTTCCTTTTCCCCGTCCGGAACTATCGCGGTCACACGATCCCAGAACACATCGCTCTCGCACACGGCCCGAATTTTTTCGTCGCCGAGAATTTCCGCGTACTGCTTAAGCAGTCCCCGTGACGGCGCAAACCGGACGTTGGAGACGCCGTAGGATCGACCCCGAAGCGCCGCCATTCTCCTATGCGAAATCCCCTGTAGCTTCATCGATGCGCGCACTTCCTCGAATATCTCGACAGGCAGGGCGTCCACATTCGGGTTGCTTGCCTGGTCCGCCAATTTCGCGCCGAGGGCTTCAGCGGCTCTCTCTCGTGGACCCACTCCGCCGACAACGCTGCAAAACTTCCTTTGTGCCTCGCCGCCGCTGACATCAACCGTATGACAGGGTCGGTAACCCTCGGTGTGCACGGACCGGATTCGGCCGACGATGCCCAGTCGTAAGAGCAGCGCAGCGACATCCAGCACCAGACCCATGCTTGAACTTGCGAAGTACACGCGGTCTGCGCCCGGCCGGGCCGCCTTACGCAATGTAATGGACCCATCCGTAGCCCACAGGTGCTGCAACAACAGCGCAATCTGATCATCCACCAGCTCGAACACCTCGGCGGGCAGGCGCTTCTCATGCGAGCGCTGACCGAATATCCCCAGCTCTTTGAGCCAACGTCCCACGCCGGCCGGATGCCAACGGTTGCCGTTGCCGGAAATCACCCACTGCTGCCACAAGCCCCTTCCAGGCCAGCGCTTTACGCGTGAACCGAATTTCTCCGCCGCCTGCGCAACCACCGTCAGATTCCATTCCGAGGCAGATGTGTAGCGCAGCGGCTGGTGTTTGAGATAGCTGCCATCGCCGACCAGATGTCCCAGCAGCACCAGCCAGTGCTCCGGCCAGCGCTTGGATACCTTGGGCTCCGGCAGTCGTCGCGCCAATGCCAGCCGGTCGCCGGCCTGCAGCTGCGACACGCTCGACCAGCCTTTCCCCGCCAGCAGCCGGTGCTCCGCGGTCGCGCGAATCGTGCGCCCGCTCGCCAGCTGGACCCGATAGACCTCTTTCTTGCCCACCCGCCAGACCTTGTCCGAGCGGGCGGGAATCAGCCGGTGCTGCTCATCGAGCGACCAGACCTCCGGCTCCTGGCCTTCCAGGTCGCGGATGGGCACGCGTCTACCATCCGTGAGGCAAACCAATGTATCGCCGGTCACGCATTCGCGCAGATCGGACATCACCGGCTTCTTGTGTTCGCGCTGCTCCACACCTCGATTCAGCTGTGACAGCGCAATCACCGGCACCGCGAGTTCCTTGGCCAGAACTTTGAGGCCACGGGAGATCTCGGCGATTTCCGTAGCCCGATTCTCCCTGTTGCCCGGCACCTGCATCAGCTGCAGATAGTCGACTACGACCAATCCCAGTCCATGTTCGCGTTTCAAGCGCCGCGCACGCGCGCGCAGATCCGTCGGTGACAGCGCCGGCGTCTCATCGATGAAGATCTTGGCTTCCGACAACTGACTGGTGGCGCTGGTGATGCGCGCCCAATCCTCATCGGCAATGCGTCCGGAACGCAGGCTCCCCAGCGGCACACCACCGATGGAGGCGAGCATGCGGGTGATGATCTGCTCGGACGGCATTTCCATGCTGAAGATGGCGACCGGGGCGCGGATGCTGGGATTGACCGCAGCGTATTCGGCCATGTTCACGGCCAGCGTCGATTTACCCATCGAGGGTCGACCGGCGACGATGACCAGGTCGCCGGGACGAAGGCCACCGGTCATCTTGTCGAAATCGGCGAAGCCGGTTGCCAGCCCTCGCATCTTGTCGGGATTGCTGTGCCATTCATCGATCTGATCGATGACCGCCGGCAACATTTCGGCCACGGAGCGCGCGCCGCCACCGGCGCGGGCACCCGCCTCGGCAATGGCGAATACGCCCTGCTCGGCCTTGTCGACGAGCTCACGGGCCGTCTCGCCCTCGGTGTTGTAGGCCGAAGCGGCGATGTCGGTGCCGGTCTTGATGAGCTGCCGCAGCAGCGAGCGCTCGTGCACGATTTCGGCATAGGCGCGCACGTTGGCCGCGGTGGGCGTGTCCCGGGCAAGCGTCCCCAGGTAGGCAAGTCCGCCTACGTCGACGAGCTGCCCATGACGGTCGAGGTGCTCGGAAACGGTGACCGCATCGGTCGGCTTCTGGTTGGTCGCCAGCGCCCGGATGGCATCGAAGATGGTGCGATGGTCGGGGCGGTAGAAATCCTCCGCCCGGACGACGTCAGAGACGTTGAACCAGGCGGAGGCATCGAGGAGCAGACCGCCGAGCACCGCCTGCTCCGCCTCCAGCGAGTGCGGGGGCAAGCGGACGTCGTCGGCGCTCTCACGGTCAGAGTCGCGGCGCGATTTGGCCGTTGCAGCCACCTTAGTGCGCGACTCCCAGTGCAGTTACTCCTCGGGGACGACGATCACCGGCAGGGCGAAATCGACATCGGCATGCAGGTGCAGCTCGACGCCATATTCCCCGATCATACGCAACGGACCGGTCGGCAGGCGCACTTCGCTGCGCGCCAGCGGGTGACCGGCCTTGGTCGCCGCTTCGGCGATGTCGCTGGTACCGATCGAGCCGAAGAGCTTGCCTTCGGTGCCGGCCTTCGACGAGATCGTGAGCTTGAAGTCCTTGAGCTTCTCGACGCGCGCCTGGGCGCTGGCGAGTTGCTCGGAGGCGTGCTTTTCAAGGTCGGCGCGCCGGGCTTCGAAACGGGCGACGTTCGTGGGCGTGGCCAACGTGGCCTTACCCTTCGGCAACAGGAAGTTACGGCCGTAGCCGGATTTGACCTTTACCCGGTCGCCGATGGTGCCGAGGTTGGCAACCTTCTCAAGAAGAATGACATCCATGGCGATTCTCAGTGCTGATCAGTGTAGGGCAGCAGGGACAGGAAGCGCGCGCGCTTGATCGCCGTGGCGAGCTGGCGCTGGTAGAACGACTTCGTGCCCGTGATGCGGCTGGGAACAATCTTGCCGGTCTCAGTGACGTAGCCCTTGAGCGTAGCCAGATCCTTGTAGTCGATGTATTCGACGTTATCGGCCGTGAAGCGGCAGAACTTCTTGCGGCGCGAGAAGCGGCTGCCGCCGCCACTACCACCGCCGCCACCGCCGCCACCGCCGCCATAGCCACCGCCGCCACCGCCACCGCTTCCACCGCCACCGCCACCGCCGTAGCCGCCGCCACCACCGCTGTTACCACTGCCAATCATGATGCACGCTCCTCTGCGGCCGGTGGGTCATCATCGTCCGGGCCGGAATCATCGCGACCGCGATCACGGCGACCGCCACCTTCCTCGTCCTCACCCCGCGCCATCGGCGAGGGCTCCGTGACGGCCTTGTCCATCTGCACGACCAGGTGACGCAGCACGGCGTCGCTGAAGCGGAACGCGCCCGTGAGCTCGTTCAGCGTCTTCTGGTCACATTCGATGTTGAGCAGCACGTAGTGTGCCTTGTGCACTTTGGCGATCGGGAACGCCAGCTGCCGCCGACCCCAATCCTCGAAACGATGCACGCTGCCGCTGCCATTGGCGATCATCGACTTATAGCGCTCGACCATCGCGGGGACCTGTTCGCTCTGGTCCGGATGAACCAGGAACACAATTTCGTAATGCCTCATTAGTCCTCCTCTTGGACTTAAGCCACCCGATCAAGGCATCGGTCGGTGTGGCAAGGAGAACCGGAACTGTACCCATCGGGCTTAAGGACCGGCCGTTCCCCCGTAAATTCAGGGGTCGCGCAGCATACTGAAACGGGGCGTCAGCCGCAATGAGTGCCGCTACTTTTTGTTGCGCTGCCGCACCACTTCGTACAGCAGCATCCCGGACGCCACCGACACGTTCAGGCTTTCCACCGACCCCAGCTGCGGCAGGCGCACCATGTAGTCGCAGGTCTGGCGGGTCAGCTGCCGCAGCCCCGCGCCCTCGGCCCCCATGACCAGCACCGTGCCACCCGTGAAATCGACCTCGGCGGCCGTCCGGGGCGCGTCGGCGTCGGCGCCGGTCACCCAGAGGCTCGCCTCCTTCAGCAGTTTCAGCGTCCGGACCAGGTTCGTGACGGTGACCAGCGGGACCGACTCGGCAGCGCCCGCCGCCACCTTGCGCACCGCCGGGGTCAGATGGGCCGCGCGGTCCTTCGGCACCACCACCGCCATCGCTCCGCAGGCATCCGCGGTACGCAGACAGGCACCGAGATTGTGCGGATCCTGGACGCCATCCAGCGCCAGGATCAATGGACTGCTCGCCTGCGCCAGGGCCCCAACGAGATCATCCTCGGACCAGGGCGGCAGCGGCAGGATCTCGGCGGCCAGGCCCTGATGGCTCACGTCCCCCAGGGCCTTTTGCAGCGCCTGCGCATCCACGCGTACCACCTTGGTGCCGTGCTCGCGCGCCAGCGCCTCGATCGCCCGCATGCGCGGGTCATCGCGCCGTTCAGTCAACTGCAGTTCCAGCACCCGCTCCGGATGGCGCTTCAGCAGCGACTGCACGGCGTGCAGCCCATAGATCAGCTGACTGTTACTCACGATTCAGGTACGAGGTCGAGATCGATGAGGCCCTCGATCGGGTTCACCGAGGTAACGATGACGCGCACCTCGGTACCGATCCGCAGACTGCGACCACTGCCGACGGCACGCCAGGCGTGGCCGTGATCTTCCATCAGGTATTCGTCATCGCGCAGGTTGTCCAGATGCAGCAGTCCGTCGATGGCCACATCCATCAGCTGCACGAAGCAGCCGAACTCGACCACCGTCGTGATCAGGCCGCGGAAGGTCTGTCCGATGCGCTCGCGCAGCCACACGCATTTCAGGAAGGCATTCACATAGCGGTCGGATTCATCCGCCCGTTTTTCGAGTCGCGAGAGTTCCTCGCCCTGACGCGACAGGGCCTCCTCCTCGTATTCGACACCGCTGCCATCCTTCGCGCCCACCAATGCCTTCAGCGTGCGATGAACCACGAGATCGGGATAACGGCGGATCGGCGAGGTGAAATGGCCGTACTCGCCCAGGGCGAGTCCGAAGTGGCCGATGTTCGTGGGCTGGTACACCGCCTGCGGCATCGAGCGCACGACCAGCGATTCCACGAACGGCAGTTCCGGGGAGCCCTTGAGGCGGCGCGTGATCGCCTGAATGTCCCGCGGCGCGACCGTCTCGGGAATCTGCGCCTCGATCCCGAGGACGGTGAGGGTCGCGAGCAGCTTGTCGAGCTTTTCCTCGTCCGGCTTACCGTGCACCCGGTACAGGGTCGGGGTCTTCGTGTGCCCGAGCTCGCGCGCCACGGCGACGTTGGCGAGGATCATGCACTCCTCGATCAGCTTGTGGGCCTCGACGCGAGCGTGCAGCGTCACCGCGTGGATGCGCTGGTCCGCATCGATGTCGAAATCGGCTTCCGGCGCGTCGAAGTCGAGGGCGCCCCGGGCGCGACGCGCCTTGATCAGGACCCGGTAAACATCCACCAGCGGCATCAGCCGCTCCACGAGGGGTCCGAGCTGCGCACGAGCCTCGCTCTTGCCGTCGAGGAGGGCCTCCTGGGCCTGCGTATAGGTGAGCCGTGCGGCCGAGCGCATCACGGCAGGATAGAAGCGCGCCGCCTTCAGCGCGCCCTGGCGCGTGATGATCATGTCGGCCGCGAGGCACAGCCGGTCCACGTGCGGGGCCAACGAGCACAGGTGATCCGACAGGCCCGGCGGCAGCATCGGAATGACGCGGGTCGGAAAATACACCGACGTTCCGCGCCGCAGCGCCTCGGCATCCAGGGCCGTGCCCGGGCGGACATAGAAGCTCACGTCCGCAATGGCGACGATCAGCCGGAAACCATCCGGATGAGCCTCGGCGTAAACCGCATCGTCGAAATCGCGTGCCGTCTCGCCATCGATGGTCACCAAAGGCAGCTCACGCAGATCGATGCGCCGTGAGCTCTCCCCGGCGTCCACCTGGTCGCCGTAGGCATCGGCCTCGCGGACGACCTCCGGCGGGAAGTCGCTGGGCAGGTCGAAACGCGCGATCGCGGACTCGGTTGCCATTTCCACCGGACGCTCCGGATCCAGGCGCCGTGCGACCCGGGCGACCGCGGGGGAGGTCTCGGTTGCATGACGCTCGATGCGCGCGATTACCCAGTCGCCATCGCGCGCGCCCTCGAGCTCTTTCAGCGAGGCAATGCAGCGCAACTGCAGGCGGCGATCCGCGGCGATGATTGCCGCCTGGCGCCCCTGGATTTCGACGGTGCCGAGGAACGCCTTGACGCCGCGATCGACGATCTCTTCCACCTCACCGAGCCAGCGGTTGCTCGCGTCACGCGCCAGGCGCACCCGGACCCGATCACCGTGCATGACGCCGCGCATCTCGCGCGGTGGCAGAAACACACTGTCCTTCAGACCGTCCACACGGACGAAGCCGTAACCGGCACGATGGGCACTCACGCTGCCTTCGGCAGTGTCGCCGGCGCGCAATTTCGTCGCGCTCTGGCCCGCAGCGCCGCTCTTGCGGCGGGTGGCGTGATCACTGCTGTCGTCACTCCCGGCCTTCCTGCTGCGTTTGGCACCGGGACTGCCGCTGGCAATGGCTTTCGGGGCGCCGTGCGTCTTGCGTTTGCCGAACTGTCCTCTACGACTACTCAATTGACAGCTCCCGAAGCCGTGCGTAAATTGCCCCGCTCCCTCGGGCCCCTGGCTGCGGGGGATGTTCGGCTCCCTGCCCAGGTGGCGGAATTGGTAGACGCACTAGTTTCAGGTACTAGCGGGTAACACCGTGGGGGTTCGAGTCCCTTCCTGGGCACCATCCCCTCCCTAGAGCTGACATCCTTTCTACCTAAGTTCATGATTTCCTTGATAATCGGGTAAAACGCCCGCAGGGACATTTTACTTTGCAAAATTGAGTGGGGGACTTGCGCCCGTGAGACTAGCATCGCGGAATTCGCCGCTCGCATTATGGACAATTAAGCCATGAAGCTCACGAATAAGCGGCTCCTTACAACCATCACCCTGGTGGTGCTGTCGGCGACTTCGGCGCTGGCCGCGCAAACAGCGCAATCTGCGCAGTCCGCCAATCATCCGACCCCCGCGAACCGCACCGCCGCAGCTCCAAAAGCATCGCTGGCGGGCCTGGCGAAGCGCCTGCCGGTGGGGAACGCCAAGAAAAAACCCCTGCGAACACCCGCACCGGTTCCACACTTCGGCAGCTGAGCGGCCACCGCGCTGCCGGGCCGGCGCCCCCGACCTACCCGCCGGTATACTGGCGGGGTGAAAAAGTTCCCAACCCACCCCGCCGCTGCGACCGACTCGCCCTGGAGCCCCTCGCGCGAGAAGACGCGCCAGCTCAAGCGTGAGGCAGTGATCCTCGCGGCCGCCCGCGCCTTCCGCGAGCGCGGCTACCACAACACGTCCCTCGAGGATGTGGCCGCAGCGCTCAACGTCACGAAGCCCACGATCTACTATTACGTCGCCAACAAGGAAGAGATCCTGTTCGAGTGCTTCCGTACCGGGTTGGATGAGATCAAGTCGGTATTCGTCGAGCTCGATGCCTCGCGGGAGTCCGCGCGGGAGAAACTGCTGATCCTGATCCGCCACTACGGGGCGGCGATTGCCGGTGAGTTCGGCTGGTGCATGGTGCACGCCGAAGACCAGGACCTGAGTCCCGTGATGAGCGGTCGGATCCGGGCGCTGAAGTCAGAAATCGATCAGCGGATCCGGGGACTGATCAAGGAAGGCATCGCAGACCATTCGGTCGGACCCTGCGACCCGAAGATGACGGCCTTCGCCATTGCCGGCGCCCTCAACTGGATCAGCCACTGGTATCACCGGGATGCCTCGCTGAATCCGACCGAGGTCGGTGCGGCCTTCAGCCAGGTGTTCGAGAACACCCTGCGGCCGCGATCCTGACTCAGCTCTGACGGAACATCTCGACGATGCTTGAGAAATCGAGCGCACCACTGCCGCCCTGGCTGTGCAGCAGGTAAAGCTGCCGCGCCAGAGCGCCCAGCGGGGTCACGCAGCGTGACCCGAGCGCGGCCTCCTGCGCGAGCCCCAGGTCCTTGAGCATCAGGTCCGTTCCGAACCCGCCGCGATACCCTTGGGCCGCCGGAACTTTTTCCATGACGCCCGGCCAGGGGTTATACACATCCAAAGTCCAGTTCCTCCCGGAACTCTTGTTCATGATCTCCGAGAGCACTTTCGGATCGAGCCCATTGGCAACGCCGAGATTGAGCGCCTCGGAGGTGCCGATCATCTGGATACCCAGCAGCATGTTGTTGCAGATCTTGGCGATCTGGCCGGCCCCGCTGGGGCCCGCATGAAAGATGTTCTTGCCCATCTTGCCGAGAATCGGTCGCGCCCGCTCCACCGCGGCCGCATCGCCGCCGACGATGAAGGTCAACGTGCCGGCAGCGGCCCCTGCGGTGCCCCCCGAGACCGGGGCATCGATCATGGCATTGCCTCGCGCAGCCGCGGCGGCTGCGGTCTCGCGGGCCGTCTGCGGCGCGATGGTGCTGCACTCGATCAGCAATGCATCCGGCCGCACCTCACCCAACAGGTGATGTTCACCCAGATACAAATCCCTGACGTGGGCACTCGTGGGCAACATCGAAATGACGACCTCCGCATCGCGTACGGCCGCGCCTGCACTCGCCGCCACCGCGGCGCCGGCTTCGCGCAACTGCGCCAATGGCTCAGGCGAGATATCGAACACCGCAAGCGGGAATCCGGCCTTCACCAGATTGAGTGCCATGGGACGACCCATGTTGCCGAGCCCGAGGAATGCCACGTTCATAGTCATCACCCTATCGGCTGTTTCATAAATCGCTCAAGGGAGAATCCCGCCACGGCGCCCGGAAGTGTTCGGCAAGCCATTGCGGCGACACTTCAGCCAGGGTCGAAGGCGTCCAGTGCGGCGCATTGTCCTTGTCGATCAACAGTGCCCGCACCCCTTCGGCGAAGTCCGGGTGCGCACAACATTGCACCGAAACGATGAGTTCCATGCGGAATGCTTCGACCAGACTGAAATGTTTCGCCCGACGCCGGATCTCCCAGACGAGCGCTGCGGAAGTCGGCGACCCCTTCAGCAGCGTGTCGGCGGCGCGCCGCATCCAGGGGTCATCACCCTGATAGCCGCAGATTGACGCCGTGACCTCGACGAGGTCATCGCCGTCGGTGGCGCGTTGAATGGCATGCGTATTCAACTGCACGTTCGATACCGGAATTTCATCGACCGAGAGTGCGGCGAACGAGCGCAGCAGCCGCGACAGGATCGCGTGATTCTCATCGCCGCTCGCGTCCCACTCGGCGTCCACCAGGTGCTGCCAGACGCCCTCGCGGTCCGCCGCTGCGAGGAAGTGATCCGCGAGCCCGACCACCAGGGCATCGTGGGCGTTGAGTGATGCCCCGGTCAGCGCCAGGAACAGACCGGTACGCCCCGGCATGCGTGGCAGGAACCAGCTTGCGCCGACATCTGGATACAGGCCGATCGACACTTCGGGCATCGCCAGTCTCGACCTTTCCGTCACCACCCGATGGCTCGCGCCGGCGAGCAGGCCCAAGCCGCCTCCCATGACGATGCCGTCGCCCCAGACCATGATCGGCTTCGGGTAGGTATGGATGTGGTAGTCGAGGCGATATTCGGCGGTGAAGAAATCAAGCGCCAGTGGATTGGGCACAGCTGCGGGATGGGCGCGGATCGCCTCACGAATCCGCCGCACGTCGCCTCCGGCGCACAGCCCCTTCTCGCCCGACCCGCTGAGAATCACACAGACGATCTGCGGATCCTCGGCCCACCGCTGCAGCTGCGCGTCGAGCAGCCGGATCATGTCGAGCGACAGAGCGTTCAGCGACCTCGGTGAATTGAGCGTCGCGAAGCCGAGCTTCCCGCCGTTGATGGTCGTTCGTTCCTGCAGCAGAACGAGATTCCCCGCGTCGGTGCCTTCAGCCATTGCGCCACTCCGCAGCGCGCTTCTCCAGGAATGCCTTGACCCCCTCCTTCTGATCCGCGGTGTCGAACAGATCCAGGAAGGCCTGACGTTCGTGCGGGAGGTTGTGCTTGGGGGGTGCAGACCTTGCGAGCTGAATCAGGGTTTTACAGGCCGCGACACTGCCTGGACTCTGTTTGCCGACTTTGCCGGCAAGCTGCAACGCATGCTCGCGCGCCTGTCCGGTCGGAACCACCTCTTCGACCAGCCCGATCGTCTTCGCGGTCGGTGCAGCCACGCGCTCACCGCACAGGATCATGCGCTTGGCCCACCCTTCTCCGACCAGCCACGGCAGATTCTGGGTGCCACCGGCACAGGGAAGCAGCCCGACCGTGGCCTCCGGCAGCGCCAGCTGCACCTGTTCCTCGGCGATCCGCAGATCACAGGCCAATGCGCATTCGAGACCGCCGCCCATCGCGTAGCCGTTGATTGCCGCAATCGACACGCCCCGGAAGGCGCTGAGAGCTTCGAACGCCTCGCCGAAGCGGCGGGCCACTTCCCGTGCCACGTCCCGGTCGCCGTCGGCGAAGAGTTTCAGGTCCGCACCCGCACTGAAGAATTTGCCGCCCTCGCCGGTGATGACCAGGGCATAGATCTCCCGGTCGGCATTCAGATCACCGATCAATCGCGACAACGACTTGAGACTTTCGATCGTCCAGGTGTTGGCGGGCGGATTGGCGAGGGTGACGAGTGCGGTGTGCTGCAGCTTCTCGAATCTCAAATTGACGTAGTCATCGGCGGCGCTCATCGCAGCTCCTCCGTAGCGCCGTCGCGCAGGATGGCCCGGGCTATGATGACCCGCATGATTTCATTCGTGCCCTCGAGAATCTGATGCACCCGATTGTCGCGGACGTGCCGTTCCAGCGGAAACTCGCGGATGTAGCCATAGCCGCCGTGCAGCTGCAGCGCGGCGTTGGCGATCTCGAAACCGGCATCCGTCGCAAAACGCTTCGCCATGGCGCAATAGGCGCTCGCGTTGGGGCTGCCGGAATCGAGCTTCCAGGCGGCAAGTCGCGTCATCTGGCGGGCCGCCACGAGTTCGGTGAGCATGTCGGCCAGTCGGAACTGCAGCGCCTGGAAATCCGCGAGGACGCGTCCGAACTGGCGGCGTTGGGTCAGGTGCGACTGGGCACGCTCGAGGGCCGCCTGCGCAGTTCCGATCGAACAGGTGGCGATGTTGATGCGGCCGCCGTCCAAAGCCTTCATGGCGATGGCGAAGCCCTCGCCCTCAGCGCCCAGCCGCTGGCTCTCCGGCACCTCGACGTTGTCGAAGGTGATGGCGCGCGTCGGCTGACTGTTCCAGCCCATCTTGTGCTCTTTCTTTCCGAAGCTGATTCCCGGCGAGGATGAGGGGACCGCGAACGTCGAGATACCCTTGGCGCCCTTCTCACCGGTGCGCGCGAACACCACCAGCAGATCCGTCGCGCCGGCGCCCGAGATGAAGACCTTGTTGCCGTTGAGGTAGTAGCGATCCGCGCGTTTTTCCGCCCGCGTTTCGAGCGACGCGGCATCGGACCCCGCATTCGGTTCGGTCAGACAGTAGCTGCCGAGTTTGCGCCCGGCGTCGAGTTCCGGGACCCACTCCTGCGCGAAACGACCCGACGCCCATTTCGCCACCAGCCAGGTGACCATGTTGTGAATGGTGAGATAAGCGGTGGTGCTGGTACAGCCCGCGGCGAGCTCTTCGAAAATGATCGATGCATCCAGGCGGCTCAAGCCCATGCCGCCGAGTGCCTCGGGGGTATAGACACCGCAGAAGCCGTACTCGCCTGCCCGCGCGATGGTCGCGCACGGGAATTCCTCGGTCGCATCCCAGTGGGCGGCGTGCGGTGCGAGCTCCGCGCGTGCAAAAGTCCGCGCGGCCTGCTGAAAAGCCAGCTGCTCCTCGTTCAGCGCAAAGTCCATGGTCGGCTCAGCGCATCGCTATCGTGGTGTTGACGCCGGCCGAGGCCTCCTGTTCGTCGAACCAGCGCTGGGTCACCGTCTTGGTCTGCGTATAGAAAAGTACGGCCTGTTTGCCGTACGGGCCCAGATCGCCCAGCTTCGAGGCGCGCGACCCGGTGAATGAGAACAGCGGCACGGGCACCGGTATCGGCACATTGATCCCCACCTGCCCCACGTCGACTTCCTCCTGGAAACGGCGGGCGCTGGCGCCTGATTGCGTGAACACGGCGGTGCCGTTGCCGTTGGGATTGGCATTGATGAGGGAAATCGCCTCATCCAGGGTCTGGGCGAACAGGATGACCAGCACCGGACCGAAGATCTCCTGCTCGTAAATGGCCATGCCGGGTTTCACGCCGGAAAAAATGGTCGGGCCGACGAAGTTGCCGTGCTGGTACCCGGAAACCTGGATTCCCCGGCCATCGAGCTCGAGCTTCGCGCCCTCCGTTGTGCCGCGTTCGATCAGGTCGGTAACGCGCTTCGCGGCGGCTTTTGACACCACCGGGCCGAAGTCGGTGCCCGCTTCCTTGCCGGCGTTCACCTTGAGCTTGCGTGCGCGCTCCACCAGCGTACCCACCCACTCCCTGGCTTTTCCGACCATCACCACGGTCGACGCGGCCATGCAGCGCTGGCCGGCAGCGCCGAACGCGGCACCCAGGAGCGCGTTGATCGTCGCCTCCTGTGAAGCATCCGGCAACACCACCGCGTGGTTCTTGGCGCCCATCATGCATTGGGCGCGTTTACCCGCGAGTGTCGCCCGGCGGTAAACCTGGGTGCCGACCCGGGTCGAACCTACGAAGGACACGGCTTGGATATCCGGGTGATCGCAGATTCCGTTGACGATCTCTTCGCCCCCGTGCACGACATTGAGCACGCCCTTTGGAATGCCCGCTTCGATGGCGAGTTCGACCAGCCGCACCGTGACCATCGGATCCTGCTCGCTGGGTTTGAGTACGAACGTGTTGCCGGTGGCAATCGCCATCGGAAACATCCACAGCGGGATCATCGCCGGGAAATTGAACGGGGTGATGCCCGCGCACACGCCCAAGGGCTGCAGCAGGGTGTAGGTATCGACCCCGGTCGCAATGTTGTTCGCCACTTCGCCCATCTGCAGCGTGCCGATGTTCGCGGCATGTTCCACGACCTCGAGTCCGCGGAAGATATCGCCCTCGGCATCCGGCAGTGTCTTGCCCTGCTCGGCCGTCAGGATTGCGGCGAGCTCCTGCATGTGGTCACGGATCAGCTGCTGATACTTCAGAAAGATGCGCGCGCGTGCGCCGATCGGGGTGCGCCGCCAGGTCCTGAAAGCTTCCTTCGCCGCGCTGACCGCAGCATCCAGCTCCTGCGGGGTGGCGAAGGGTACGCGCGCCAGGACCTCCTGGGTCGCAGGGTTAATGACCTCGCGCCATTCGCTCGACTTCGATTCCACCCAGGTGCCGCCAATGAGCAGTTTCACCGTGGGAACGGCAGCAGGCGACTGGGTCGCGGAGAGGGCTGGCATAGATCAGGCTCCTTACTCGACAGTAACGATACTACTGACGGGTAACTTGGTGGTCAAGTCAGCGCCGCCGCGTGAAACCGCAGATGATCCTCCATGAACGTTGCGATGAAGTAGTAGGAGTGGTCGTAGCCCTCGTGGCGCCGCAGCTGCAGCGGCTGGCCCACGCCGATACAGGCGTCCTCCAGCAGCTCGGGCATCAGCTGTGACTGCTGCAGAAACTTGTCGGCGAGCCCCTGATCGACGAGGATTTTCGGGAATACCTTGCGCTTGCCGGCCCGCATGAGTTCGACCGCGTCGTAGGCCTTCCAGGCCTCCTGGTCCTCGCCGAGGTAGCGCGGCAGCGCCTTCTTCCCCCAGGCACAACGTGTCGGTGAACAGATCGGCGCAAACGCCGACACCGACTTGAAGACCTGTGGGTTGCGCAGCGCCAGCACCAGCGCGCCATGGCCACCCATGGAGTGTCCGAATATCCCGATGCGCTCGGGAGCGGCCGGGAAGTTGGCCAGCACCACCTGCCGCAGTTCATCGAGTACGTAGTCGTACATGCGATAGAAGCGCGACCAGGGCGCCTGCGTGGCATTCAGATAGAAGCCCGCGCCGGCGCCGAACTCCCAGTCATCCGCCTCGCCTTCGATGCCGGTATTGCGTGGACTCGTGTCGCAGGTCACCAGCATCACACCCAGCTGCGCCGCGATCCGCTGCGCACCGGCCTTGATGACGGCGGTCTCCTCGTTGCAGGTCAGGCCCGCAAGATAGAAGACCACCGGCAGCGGACCGCTCCGGGCCTGCGGCGGCCGGTACACCGCGAAGCGCATCGGCAGGCCTATCACGGCCGAAGCGTGGCGATAGAAGCCCTGAGTGCCGTCGAAGCAGCGCTGCTCGCTTAAGGTCTCGATGTTCAAGATGACGCTTCAGTACACCACGACACTGCGGATGGATTCACCGCGGGTCATCAGGTCGAAGGCGTCGTTGATGCGCTCCAGCGGCAGCGTATGCGTGATCAGATCATCGATGTTGATCTTGTGATCCATGTACCAGTCGACGATCTTCGGCACATCGGTGCGGCCACGCGCCCCGCCGAAAGCCGTGCCCCTCCAGACCCGGCCGGTGACCAGCTGGAACGGCCGGGTCGAGATCTCCTGGCCCGAGGCGGCGACACCAATGATGATGCTTTCGCCCCAGCCGCGGTGGCAGCATTCCAGAGCCTGGCGCATCACCTGCGTGCTGCCGATGCATTCGAACGAATAATCGGCGCCGCCCTTGGTCAGTTCCACCAGGTGCGGCACCAGTTCGCCTTTGAGTTCCTTCGGGTTCACGAAGTGCGTCATGCCGAACTGCCGCGCGAGTTTTTCGCGCCCCGGATTGGTGTCGACGCCGACGATCATGTCGGCACCGGCGAGTTTCGCGCCCTGCACGACATTCAAACCGATGCCGCCCAGGCCGAACACCACGACGTTCGCCCCCGGCTCGACTTTCGCCGTGAAGATGACGGCGCCGATGCCGGTGGTCACGCCGCAGCCGATGTAGCAGGCCTTGTCGAAGGGGGCATCCTCACGGATTTTCGCCACGGCGATTTCCGGCATCACCGTGTAGTTGGCGAAAGTCGAGCAACCCATGTAGTGAAAAATGGGCTTGCCCTTGAAGGAGAAGCGGCTGGTGCCGTCCGGCATCAGCCCCTTGCCCTGTGTCGCCCGGATCGCCGTGCACAGATTGGTCTTGCGGGACGTGCAGCTCTTGCACTCACGACATTCCGGGGTGTAGAGCGGAATGACGTGATCGCCCTTTTTGAGCGAGCGCACGCCCGGTCCGACATCGACCACGATCCCCGCCCCCTCGTGCCCCAGAATCGATGGGAACAGCCCCTCCGGATCGGCGCCCGAGAGGGTGTACTTGTCGGTGTGGCAGATTCCGGTCGCCTTGACCTCGATCAGCACTTCGCCGGACTTCGGTCCGTCCAGCTGCACCGTCTCAATGCTCAGTGGTTTGCCCGCTTCGAAGGCCACGGCCGCTCTTACATCCATGGCATCAACCCTTCAGAACGCCCGAGGCCTTGGCAATATGCGTCGCGATGAAATCCATCAGCGGCGGTGAGAGGCAGTCATAGGGCTCGAGCTTCAGTTCCCGCAACCGTGCGCGCACGGCGCCCATCTGGCCCGGATCGGCGCCGGATTCGATGATGGAGGACACGAAGGCGGCAAACTCCGGGGGCGACCAGCCGCTCTGTGCCGACAGTTCGGTGTGGATGAAATCCAGACCATAGAAGGGATGGCCGGTCTTCTCGATGCGGCCGTAGAGGTGCGTGCCACAGACCTTGCAGGCGTGGCGCTGGATGGTCGCGCTCTCATCCACGATGCTCAACTTGTCGCCGTTCTTGCTGACCGTCACCTTGTCACGCGGCGCCACCGCCACCACCGCAAACAGTGCGCCCTTGGGCTTCCAGCACTTGGTGCAGCCGCAGGCATGGTTGTGCGCCGACTGCGACTTGACGGAGACCTCGACGGGATCCTGGCTGCACTTGCAGACCAGGGTGCCGCCGGCGAAATCCTTGGCCGCGGGCTTTGAGCCGTTGTCCACTGCGGGATGGATGGAAACTGTAGCCATGTGAGCGATCCTCGATGAATGGGGGCAGGAGTATAGGGATCAGGCCCGTGCCGGGGGAAAACTGCGACAATTTTGTCGCACACGAATCAGCCGTCGCCGTCGGCCTCCCACACCGCATAGCGGTGCAGGCCGTGAAATTTCAACTTCCGATGCAGGGTGCGGCGATTCATGTCGAGCTGCGCCGCCGCCAGCGTGACGTTCCAGCGGCTGCGATCCATGACTTCCCGCAGCGCAGTGCGCTCCGCGGCGCGCAGCGCATTGGGGGTCGCGGTGACCGGTGGCTGCATGATGCCGAAACACAGTGAGCCCCGGGCCGTCAGCGGCAGCGGCCGCGCCATCGTGGCCTCGCGGCCCAGGCCCGCGAGCAGCGCCATGTCCGCCCCGAACAACTGCCGCACCGTCCGCCCACACAGTTCCTCGTGCAGCGTAAGGCCCAGCCACGCGAGCGCACTGAGGTTCGCCCCGACGATCTCCCCGCCGCCATCGATGGCGAGAATGCCCTCGCCGGCCGTCGAGATGAACTCGCGGTGGGGATGGAAGCGCAGGATGTGCTGCTGCTGATGCTGCACCAGGAGCGCCCGATTCTCGATGTTCTGCACCGCCATCCGGATCAGGGCCAGTGTCGGCGCCGGCGACAGACGCAGCCGACCGGAAATGTTGATCGCGCCGACCAGCTCGCCGCGGGCGCTGAGGATGGGTGCACCGCAGCACGTCAGGGAGGCGTTCTGGTATAAAAAGTGCTCACTGGCTTCGATCAGCACGGCCTCGCGGGTCGCAAGGCAGGTGCCCATGCCGTTGGTGCCCTGCGCCGCCTCGCTCCACAGCGCACCCTCGCGCAGGCCGCTGCGTCGGGCAACTTCCGCGAACTGCGCGGCACCGGCGTAACCGAGAATGACACCCTCGTCATCCGTGAGCATTACGCCGACCGGAGCGTTCAGAAGCTGCGCGAGACCGGCCATCTCGATGCGCGCGATCGAGTAGAAGGGATCGGCGCGCTCGCGGCGCCGCCGCAGATCCGCCTGCGAGACGATCGTGGGCACCTGGCGGGTGTTCGGCGCGAGGTTGTAACTGGACAGGCAGCGCCGCCAGGACTCGCGGATGCGACGGTCCGGCGCGGGCGCGTCAGCGCGCCCGGCCATGGCGGCCTCGATGAAGCGGGCGTGTCCGGTGCTTGCAGATTGTGAACAGGCTTTCATTGGCACAGGTCCGGTGAAAGGCTCCCCCAGGCGCATCCTAACTCAATTATTTGACCGCACTGCGGCGGAATTCGCGCCGTCGGGCCGGTCATGGCAGGATGCAGCTTAACCCTCACAATCATGCGATTTGCCATGCCGTCGCCTCTGCACCGAATACCCGGCCTGCGTGTCGCGCTGTTCCTGGCGCCCGGCCTGGGCCTGTGCGGCTGCACCGTCAACTTCTGGACCTATCAGCAGATCACCGCGCCGGACGCGCAGTACGTCCAGGTCAACTGTAATGGGCGCGATGGGCCGCCGAAACTCGCCTACTACCCCTTCCACGGCATCTCGGTCGGCATTGCGATAAGCCCGCTCGACCTGCGCCTGCGGACCCCCCGTGGGGTGCATGCCCACCTGGACGGGGATTCGGTGGTGATCAGCGGGCACACTGACCAGGGCAATCTCGATCTGCCACTGCACCTGAAGACCGCGGCGCAGGCGAGCGACGCCGGCAGCCTCGCGGAAGTGCGTTACGAGGAGCGCCACGACAGCAGCTGGCAGCCGGGTGTGCCCACCACCGATGCCCAGGTCGACAAAATGTCGGCAGGCACGATCCAGCTGCCGCCGATCACCATCGACGGCATGAGCTGGCCCGCGCAGACCCTGCCGTTTGCGCGCAAGGTCTACCCCGAAGTCACCAAGCCCAACGCGACCTGCACGGCAACGCCGTAAGGCCGCCTACCCTATTGAGCCGCGACCGCGAAGTACGGACCGTCCGTACCACCCGCGTTCAGGCCTTCCATCGCGGTGTACACGTAGTTGCCGTAGAAGATCGGCAACCCGAAGGCGAAAGTCTGGCTTCCGGATTGGCTGCTGCTGCCACCGGCATTGCTGAAGTTGCCACTGCCCCCCAGATTGCTGAAGGCCGCAAAGCTGGGATTGTTCGTGAACAGGTCGTAGGCATTGCCGATCGCGAATTCCGCGGTGGTCGAAACACCGCTCTGACCGGTGACCGTTGCCGTCAGGGACTGCTGGGTCGTGGGGCACATGAAGCCCTGCGCAACGGCCTGGGTACAGGTCGTGATCGCGCTGTCGTCGAAGTAGAGCGCGTTCGAGCCGCTGTCGAAGTAGCTGTCCGGCAAGGTCGTGCCAGCGAAGTCGACGCTGATGTAGCCGTTCTCATCCGTGGTGAGCACGGCGGCACTCGAGGACAGTGCGTTGTTGGATTCGGTACCGATGCCGAAGATCAGATAGCCGTTCACCGTTGCGGCACCGGTCGCACTGACCGCAGGCAACTGGATGATCACCCCGTTGTTATCGGTGACGCCGCTGCTGTTCGCCGCCAGGCCGTATACCGGGTTGATCATCTGCTCCGAGGTCGGAACCACCGCCTGGTTGCAGCCGGCGCTCGTGCAGGTGAAGTAGAGACCGTAGTCCGTCGAGGTGGCGCAGGCAGAGCCGCAGTCCTCGTTGAAGAGGCCTACGCCAATGATGCCGTTCGCGCCGAAAGTAGCCACCGTGTTTTCAGAGGTGGCTCCGGCCGTGGCATCGGAGCAGTCCGTCGGCACCGCGTAGGTGGAGGTCCCGATCAGCTGCACCGGCAGGCTGGGCGCCGACTCACCGGTGGTGGCCGTGTCCGAGCCCCCCACGTGCACGTCGGCGCTAACGATTGGGCCCCAGCTGTAGCCGTCCACGAACTGGGTGCACTCGGCGACCGCCGCTCCGCTCACCGTCAGGGGCTGCAGTGCCGCCAGCAACGTCGTATTCAATACCGAGGAGATGAGGCGCAGGCCCTGCGAGCCGGTATCGACCTGTACGTGGTCGATGGTCTGACAATTGGTCGTGCTCCCCGGGGCACAGACGGTGACGTTGACGTACAGAATGTTGACCGCCGCTTCGTTCGCCTCGGTCAGGCCGGTCGGGCCCTGGTCGACCACGCCATTGGTCACGTTCGAGCCACTGGGCGCACTGGCGCTGGTGGTCCCGGTCGAAGTGGTGGTGGTCGTCCCGGTCGAGGTGGACGAGCTGCCGGTGGAACTCGCCGTGGTCGTGGTGCCTCCGCCGCCGCATCCGGCCAGCAGCAGGGACATGAAAGTTAAACTGACCAACAGTTTTCGCAAGGGTGCATCTCCGTCAGGTGCCGCAGGGCACGAGTGGCAAATCTAAGGCTTCGAGCCGGCTGATTCCGGCTTTCGGGCGTCGCAGCCCTACTGGATGTCCGCAGCGGTGACGCCCGACGGCAAAAGATTGGGTATCCAGGCGCGGCCCACGAAGGCCCGCATCTTGCCGGTGGATTCGATCACGATGTCCGCCGTGTTCATGCGCACCACGCGGTGCCGTATCACCGGGGACTTGGCGGCGGTCTGATAACTGGTGAAGTAGGTTCCCAGCAACTGGTGCAGATTGGGCAGTGTCGGGCCGTGCCAGGTCACGGCGTAGATCGCGCCGGTACTGTTGGTGTACTCGGTGACCACGGTCCCCGAGGGCAGCTGCAGCTCCTGCTTCTGCAGGGTGCCGGTTGGCACCGGACGGGTGAGTCCCTTCATGACGACGCGGTCCGTATCGACGGTGGCGGTGCTACCGCCCAGGGCCGCCCGCGCAGGTTGCGGGAGGCCCTGGACCAGCAGGCAGGCGAGGGTCAGACCATATAGCGTTGCTCGCATGTCGTCGCTTCAGCCGCTGGCAGCCGGGTGCTGGGCCGCCCACTGCGCATGCCGCGCCTGCTCCTTGGCCTGCATGGCCGCGAGCACGGTCGGCAGCTGCGACTTCTGGGTGCTGTTCAGCACGCCGTAGATCTGAGCCTGCAATGCGGTCTCCTTCTGAATACGCGTGGTGGCATTCGCCTGGGCGCTCTGCACCGCCGATGCGTAGCCCGCATCCGCCGGGTTGCCAACCGAAGTCATCGCAGGATGTTCCGGCTGGGTGCCGGCCTGGTGCTTGGGATGGGCTTCCTCGAGGATGGTCTTGATCTGTGACTGCTGCTGAGCCGTAAGGTTCAACTGCTTGGTCGCACGCAGCAGCGTGCCGACGAACTGTCCGCCGAAATGGTGGTGCCCGTGTCTGCCGTGCTGGGCCGCGCCCGGCGCGGAGGAGGCAGGAGCGGAGGAAGTCTGCGCGGAGGCCGTCCCGACCGCACCTGCGCCGATCGTTGCCACCGCCGCGGCAAACAGTACGCGCTGAATGGTCGAATTCATGAATGCAATCTCCAAAAAGCCATTGGGTAGTTGTAACTGACTGTTAACGAAGCAGTTTCCTGTTCCTTCACAGTTTACGCTGTGCAGAGCGTCCTGTGGAACGCAGCGTTGACGTGACAACCCAATAATTACGCGGACGTAAGCGGACGGTTAAACTGCGGCAACAATTAGCACGCAATTACCTGCAAATTGCTTTCAATCCCCGGGCTTTCTGGGCAAACCGTGACGCGCTTCAAGTTCAGGGTGCGAAGGGATTGCGGCGGACGATCGTCTGGTCGCGATCGGGACCGGTGGAGATCATGTCGATCGGAACGCTCACGAGCTCCTGAATCCGATCCAGGTAGCGGCGCGCGTTCTGCGGCAGTTCCTCGAAGCGGGTCGTGCCCACGGTCGACTGCCGCCAGCCCGGCATCTCCTCGTACACCGGAACGACCTCCGAGTAGGCATCGACGAACAGCGGCATGTCGCTCAACAGCTGGTCGCCGCTGCGATAGCCGACGCAGATGCGGATCGTCTCCAGCTGATCGAGTACGTCAAGCTTGGTGACACACAGCCCCGTGACGCTCGACTGCGCCACACAGCGGCGCAGCACCACGGCATCAAACCAGCCGCAGCGGCGCTTGCGGCCGGTGACCGACCCGAACTCATGGCCGACCCGTGCCAGATGTTCCCCGTCACTGTCGAACAGCTCCGTCGGAAACGGCCCGGCGCCAACGCGGGTGGTGTAGGCCTTCACGATCCCCAGCACTTCATCGAACACGCGCGGGCCGATGCCCGTGCCGGTGGCCGCGTATCCCGCAGTGGTATTGGAGGAAGTCACGAACGGATAGGTACCCAGATCGACATCGAGCATCGCCGCCTGGGCGCCTTCGAACAGGACGTTCGCGCCCGCGGCGCGCAGCTCGGTGAGCGCCTGGGTCACATCCGCGACGCAGTGCTTGATGCGCTCCCCGAGCGCCAGCTGCTCATCCAGGGTCTTCTGGAAGTCCACCGGCTGCTGGCGAAAGTAGTTCTGCAGCACGAAGTTGTGAAAATCCAGCACCTGGCCGAGTTTCGCGGCGAAGCGCTCGCGCTGGAACAGGTCCGCGACCCGCAGCGCGCGACGCGCCACCTTGTCCTCGTAGGCCGGCCCGATGCCGCGCCCCGTCGTGCCGATCGCATTCGCGCCGCTGGCATGTTCGCGGGCACGGTCGAGCGCCACGTGCGAAGGCAGAATCAGCGGGCAGTTGGGCGAGATCCGCAGTCGGTCGAACACCGGGATCCCCCGCTCGATGAGCTTGGTCGCCTCGGTGACGAGGGCTTCGAGCGACACCACCACGCCATTGCCGATGAAGCAGCGCACCTGCTCGCGCAGAATGCCCGAGGGGATCAGCGACAGCACCGTCTTGCGGCCATCGATGACCAGCGTGTGCCCCGCGTTGTGGCCACCCTGGAAGCGCGCCACCGCACGCGCCCGATCGGCCAGCAGATCCACGACCTTGCCCTTGCCTTCATCACCCCACTGGGTGCCGATGACGATGACGAACTTTCCCATGACGCCTACTCAGTTGATGAGAAACAGCAGCACGACTCCGACGAGCATGCTGCCCAGCCCGGCAATGCGCATTTCGCGATCGCCGAACGACAGAATCCGGGCCAGGGCACGTCGGGTGCCGCCCGGGGACAGGAAGGGGAATATACCTTCCAGCACGCACAACAGCGCCAGCGCGGCGCCCAGATCCGAGAGGATGCGGGTCACGGCAAGGCCTGCAGATAGCCCGGTTCGGCCGCAACCGGGAGCGCGGCGCCGCCGGTTTCGAGCACCACGACGCCGGGTGCGCGCGCCAGCTCCAGCAAATCCACATCGGGGAGCTCCAGGACAATTTCGATCTGCCCGTCCGGCAGGGCCACTTCCTGTCTGACGACCCCGCGCGCATACAGCCGCGCGCGCAGCTGTCCGGCCGAGGGCGGAATGCGCACGCGCGAGATGTGCACCGCACGGGCGATCCGTTCGGTGATCGCCTCGGCGAGCAGCGGCAGTCCCTGCGACTGCGCCGCGCAGATCCATACCGAGGAAACCCGCCCGTCCGCGTCGCGTTCGAGGCGCGGGGTGGCCTCCAGGCGGTCGATCTTGTTGTAGACCAGGATCTGGGGAATGTCCCCGGCGCCGATCTCCTCGAGCACCGCATTCACCTGTTCCATCCGCTCACCGCGTCGCGGGTCGCTGGCATCCACCACATGCAGCAGCACCGTGGCCTCGCGCGCCTCGGTAAGCGTCGAGCGAAATGCCGCGACCAGTTCATGGGGCAGATCGCGGATGAAGCCCACCGTGTCTGCCACCACCGCCGGCGTTCCGCCTGGCAGCCGGATGCGGCGCACGGTCGGATCGAGCGTTGCGAACAGCTGGTCCGCCACGTAGGCCGGCGCGCCCGTCAGGGCGCGGAACAGGGTCGATTTGCCCGCATTCGTATAGCCCACGAGCGCGAGCGTCGGTATCGGTATCTGCATCCGGGTGCGCCGCCCCGTTTCCCGCTGCAGCTGGATGCGCTGCAGACGCTTGCCGAGCACCTTGACGCGTTGACCGAGCAGTCGCCGGTCCGTCTCCAGCTGCGTTTCGCCAGGACCGCGCATGCCGATACCGCCCGCCTGGCGCTCCAGATGCGTCCAGCCGCGCACCAGCCGGCTCGCCAGATGCTTCAGCTGTGCCAGCTCCACTTCCAGCTTGCCTTCGAGGCTTCGGGCACGTTGCGCGAAGATATCCAGGATCAGACCGTTGCGGTCCAACACCCGCCGTCCGGTATGTTTTTCCAGGTTGCGTTCCTGGCTCGGCGAGAGCACATGGTCGACCAGGATCAGTTGGGCATCCGTCGCGGCCGCGGCATCGCGCAGCTCATCGGCTTTACCGGAGCCGACGAAGAATTTCGAATCGGGGCGCTCGCGGCGGGCGGTGATGGTCGCGACCGGAATCGCGCCCGCAGACACGGCCAGCTGCGAGAATTCCTCCAGGTCCTCCGGATCGATCGGCGCGCCTAGCCCGAGGCGCACCAACAGGGCACGCTCACCCGTTCGTGGGCGTTCGATCACGGCAGAACACGGGTACGGATCGCAGCAGAATTATTCAGCCGCCGGCTCCACGGTGGTGGTCGCGGTGCCATTCTCATCGGTGGCCAGGCGCACGTTGCGGGCCGGCACGACCGTGGAGATCGCATGCTTGTAGACCATCTGACTGACACTGTTCTTCAGTAACACGACGAACTGATCGAATGAGTCGATCTGGCCCTGCAGTTTGATGCCGTTGACCAGATAGATGGAGACCGGAACGCGCTCTTTGCGCAAAGCATTCAAAAATGGGTCCTGCAGCGATTGGCCTTTGGCCATCGGGGTTCTCCTTATTCTCTGGCTTCTAGTTGTTCGGTTCAGCGTTGCAGCCCCGTTGCCGGGGGATCTGCCTGTCAGCAAGTAAGCTTGCCTCCTCGCAATGCAAGGAGTGCGATTTATTCTACCACGGGCCCGGACCCGCGGATGACCCACTCAGCGCCACGCCCACCTCCAAGCTCCAGGAGTCAAACGCGCCGGGCGCGCCGGGATCCACGATGCGGATGGCGGGGTCCGCGCGCAGCCACGTGAGCTGACGCTTGGCCAACTGACGCGTCGCGGCGACACCCCGTTCGACAGCTTCCTGCAAACTGCAGCGCCCCTCGCAGTGCTCCCACAGCTGCCGGTAGCCGACGGCGCGCATCGAGGGGTGCTCGGGCGTCAGGTCGCCGCGACCGTGCAGCGCCCGCACCTCCTCCAGAAAACCCTGCGCCATCATCTGCTTGAAGCGTACTGCGAGTCTCTCGTGCAGGAGCGCGCGGGGTTCCGGCACCAGCGCCCAGATTGGGGCGGAGCCGTGCAACGCAACAGGACTGTCACGTTGCAGGCGTGAAAATTTCTCCCCCGTGATCCGGCACACTTCCAGTGCACGCTGAATACGCTGCGCGTCATTCGGGTGAATACGCTGCGCCGCCTCCGGGTCCAGGCGCGCCAGCTCGGCATGCTGCGTCGGCCAGCCGGTGAGCGCCGCGGCCGCATCAATGGCGGCCCTGATCTGCGGCGAGCCGCGCGGCAACCGCGCCAGCCCCACGCGCAGCGCCCGCAGATACAGCATCGTGCCGCCGACCAGCAGCGCAATGTTGCCGCGTGCGTGGATCTGCTCGATGAGCAAGCTCGCATCCTCTACGAAGCGGCCGGCTGAGTACGCCTGCGCCGGATCGAGGATGTCGAGCAGATGGTGCGCAACCGCGGCGCGCGCCTGCGCATCCGGCTTTGCCGTACCGATATCCATGCCGCGGAACACCTGGGCGGAATCCACCGAAATGATTTCCACCGGCCACTGCCGGCTCAAGCGCATGGCCCAGTCGCTCTTACCGCTCCCGGTCGGGCCGGCCAGGATCAGCACCGGAGCACTCGTGGGAGCCACCGTCACGTCCGCCCTAGCGGCCGCGCAGGAACAGCCGGTCCAGTTCCATCCAGCTCATCCGTACCCAGGTGGGCCGGCCGTGATTGCACTGATTGGCGCGCAGGGTCTGTTCCATCTGCCGCAGCAGCGCATCCATTTCCGGCAGCGACAGACGACGATTGGCGTGTACCGAGGTGCGGCATGCAAGCGTCGCCAGGAAGCGGTCCGAGGCATCCTCGATGTGATGCGCAGCCGTCGGATTGTCCAGATCCCGGGCCACCTCGCGCACGATCTGGGCGATCTTTGCTTCCGACAGCAGCGCCGGCACCCGGCGCAGACCCAGGCGCGTGTGCCCCAGCGCTTCGAGTTCGAAGCCGGCACGTTCCCACTCGGCACGGTCCTCCAACAGGGCGTCGAGTTCGTGACTGGCAAGCTCGATCACCACCGGTTCGAGCAGCGCCTGCGACGGCAGGCCATTCGCGTACTGCGCTTTGAGCTGCTCATAAAGCACCCGTTCGTGCCCGGCGTGCATGTCGACCAGTATCACGCCGTCCGCTGTCTGCGAGAGGATGTAGGTGCCGCGGATCTGCGCAAGTGGCGTGCCCAGCGGTCGATCGGAATCCGCATACGGGTGCGGCGCGGTTTCCTGCAGGCGGGCAGCGACAGTCCAGGGATCGCGGCTCGGCGCGTAGGGCAGCGCCGCCTGGACTGCCTCGCGTGGCGCGACATAGGCGGGCTCGGTGACGGCGGGGCGCAGGTCGCGCGGCGCAACGGGTAGCGCTCCGCTCGGCTGCGGCTCGGTCTCGCCCGGCCGCGTGTGCGACAGCGCCTCGGCGATCGCGCGAAAGACGAAATCATGGATCTGCCGCGAGTCGCGGAAGCGCACCTCCAGCTTGGTGGGATGCGCATTCACATCCACCATGGCCGGATCGAGCGCCAGATACAGAACATAGGCCGGGTAACGGCCATGGAACAGCACGTCCCGGTATCCCAGGCGCACCGCGTTCATCAGCAAACGGTCACGCACGCTGCGACCGTTCACGAACCAGAACTGCTGATCGGCGGCGCCGCGCGATGCGGTGGGCAATCCAAGCCAGCCTCCCACCCAGACCGGCCCCGCGGCATGTTCAAACGGCAGCGCCTGTTCGAGGAAGTCATTCCCGACGATCGCGCGCACCCGCGCCGCGACCGGTTCCTGCGACGTATCGGTGGCCTGCGCGTCCAGTATCACCCGCTCGCCGTTGCGCAGCTGGAAGCTGATGTCGGGACGCGATAGGGCCAGTCGCTCCACCAGGCGCACGATGTGGCCGACTTCGGTCGCATCGCTGCGCACGAACTTACGGCGCGCCGGCACGTTGAAGAACAGATCGCGGACCTCTACCGTGGTCCCGACGACGTGTGCCGCGGGCCGCACCGTCGAGCGGATGCCCCCTTCGGCCTGAATTTCCACTGCGTGCGCGGCCAGCGAGGTGCGGCTCACCAGTCGTAGCCGCGACACCGAAGCGATCGAGGGCATGGCCTCGCCGCGGAACCCCAGTGTGGCCACCGACTCGAGGTCCGCCATCGAGGCGATCTTGCTGGTGGCGTGCCGCTGCAGTGAGAGAGTCACCTCATGCGCATCCATGCCGGAGCCGTCATCGTGCACGCGAATCAAACCGACGCCGCCGCGCTCGACGTCTATTTCGATACGCCGTGCCCCGGCATCCAGGCTGTTCTCGACGAGTTCCTTGACTACCGACGCGGGGCGTTCGATCACCTCGCCGGCAGCGATCTGATCGATGAGTTCGTCGGGGAGAATCTGAATAGGCATGCCCGCGAAAGTATGCCTGATCCGCTCGCCGGATCGCTCAGCCCCCCGGCGTCCCGGTGCCGGCCAGCACGTCCGGCGCATGTGGTGCACGGCTCACCGCGAAGCGCGTTCCGGCCGGTGGATTGTCCGAAAAATAGGTGCGCAGACCGGCGAAGACGGCATCGGCCAGCGCCGCCTGCTGCCCGGGGTCGCGCAGCCGTCGCTCTTCGGCAGGATTGGAGATGTACGCGGTCTCAACCAGCATCGAAGGAATATCCGGTGATTTCAGCACGACGAAGCCGGCCTGCTGTACCTGTGATTTGCGCACCAGGCCCACACTCTCCAGTGCGCCGAGGACGCTTTGCGCAGCCGCCATGCTGGCGCTGATATTCGCCGATTGCGACAGGTCCAGCAGCACCGAGGCCAGCCTCTTGTCCTTGTCGGCCAGCGACACCCCGCCCATCAGGTCCGCGGCATTCTCGCGCTCGGCCAGCCAGCGGGCGCCCTCGTTGGTGGCACCGCGCTCGGACAGTACGTACACGGAGGAACCGGACACCGCGCTGTTCGCGATCGAATCCGCGTGGATCGAGACGAACAGATTCGCATTGGCCGCCCGCGCCCGATGGATGCGATCGCGCAGGGTCAGGAACTCATCGTGATCGCGCGTCAGGATGGCATGCATGCCCGGTTCGGTGTTGATCCGGCGCGCCAGTGCGCGTGCGATCGCGAGCACCACGTCTTTTTCGTGCACGCCGGCATGCCCGGTTGCACCGGGATCCACACCCCCGTGACCCGCATCCACCGCGATCACGATATCGCGACCGGATTCGCGCGGCGCGTGCGCCGCCTGCACCGTGCGCGGCGCATCCGGGACATTCACAGCCGCAGTCACCGCGGTCGCGACGTTGCGAGCGCCCGGGTCCATCCGCAACAGCAGCGTCGACGCCGACCGGCTCGAACTGCTCCATTTGAACTGCACGGGCACGGTGCGGGTCAGGAAAATCGTGAGGCGCAGGTCACCGTTCGATTGCGGCTGCGCCGTCACACCCGCCACCACGCCCTGCGGCGACGGCAATGCCATACCGGCTGCCGCTCGCACGTGACGCAGAACCACTGCGATGCGCGCGGGATTCTTCGCAATGCTGACGTGGTAGGCGGCCCGGGCGCTCAGATTCAATGAAATGCCGGGGGCCGCGTCACCCGAAAGCACGGAAATGGCTCGTAACTGGGTCACGGACGTAGCCGTGGCCGGCGTCCATGGCCAGGCCGCCGCCAGCGCCGCCCACAGCAGGGTCGTTACAAAAACATGTCTTTTCATAGACTTCGCGACAACATTTGCCGTGTAATCTACGACTCCCGGCGCCGCAATTCAACTGAAGGCACGTGTGAGCCACAGCGCGCCCGCCGCGCTTGCCGCAGCGAGTTCGAGGGTGTGCCACCGCGACTGCGCTTCGAGGCTGAGATTGAGGTCCGCCGCGGGCAGCCACCGTCCGGCGCGTTGCGGCCATTCGACCAGCCAGACATGGCCCGCGCCACTCAGGTCGCGCAGCCCCAGCGCTTCGAATTCGTCCGGATCCTGCAGCCGATACAGATCGGCATGAATCACGGTGATGGCGCCGAAATCGTAAGACTCGATGAGCGTGTAGGTCGGACTGCGCACGATGCCGGTAAACCCGAGCGCCCGCAGAAAGCCGCGCGCCAGCGTCGTCTTGCCCGCGCCAAGGTCGCCGTGCAGCTGCACCTGCAGTGCCGCGGGATGCCCGGCGGGCACACTCCGGGCCAATTGCCCGCCCAACGCCTCGGTGTCCTCGGCCGTCTTCGCGACGAGCCGCACCGGCGCAGGCCCGCTCAAGGATTGACGCAGGCCTGCAGCTCGCGCGCCACATCGCTTGCCAGCAGCCCCCGCTCACCCGGCCGCGCCGCGGCATCACCCGCGAGCGCATGCGCCATGACGGCCGCGCGCGTGGCGAGCCAGGGATCCTCGCATTGCGCCAGGACTCCCGCGAGCGCACCGGTCAGAACGTCACCCATGCCGGCACTCGCCATACCCGGATTGCCCCGCTCACACAGGCCCGGCGCCTTCCCGGCCCGTCCCACCAGCGTGCCCGCGCCCTTGAGTGCAATGGTGCCGCCATAGTCGCGCACCAGCGCTGCCAGCGCCGCGAGCCGATCGCCCTGAACTTCGGCAGTCTCGATGCCGAGGAGCCGCGCCGCCTCGCCCGGGTGTGGCGTCAGTATCCAGTTGTCACGCTGGCGGCGGCCGGTCTCGGCTATCGCATTCAGCGCATCCGCATCGACCACCAGCGGCTTGTCGCACTCGAGCGTAAGCCGGACCAGTTCCCGCGACCAGGCACTGCGGCCAAGTCCCGGGCCGATCGCAACCACGTCGGCGCGGTCCAGGGCGGACACCAGATCGGCCGGGTCCTTCAGCGGCAGACAGATCAGTTCCGGGCGACCGGCAACGATCGCCACCAGATTCTCGGGCGCCGTCGCGACGGTGACGAGCCCCGCGCCCGCACGCAGACAGGCCTCCCCGCACAGCCGGGCGGCGCCGGGCATACCGAGCCCACCACCGACGATGAGCACCCGTCCGAAATCGCCCTTGTGGGCTTGCCGGGGCCGCCGCGGCAGCGCCTCCACGACACAGGTTTCGGTGATGCGCTGCAGGCGCGGACTGAACTGCGGAATGTCCGGCACCGGAACTTCGAGGTCATCGAAGAAGATCCGCCCGGCGCGCTCGGGCCCCTCGCCCAGGAACAGCCCGGTCTTGAGGCCCACGAAGGTCACCGTGGAGTCCGCCCGGACGGCCTCCCCCAAGGGCATGCCGCTGTCACTGTCCAGTCCGGATGGAATATCGAGGGCGAATATCGGACGGCCCGCGCCGTTGATCGCGCGGATGGCCTCGGCCGCCCCATTGCGCACCGGCTGGGTCAGACCGGTGCCGAATACGGCATCGACGATCACTTCACCCTCGCGCAGCAGCGAGGTGCTCAGTGGCTGGGCAATCCCGCCACTCGCCGCGAAATCGGCATGTGCGTGGCGGGCGTCGCCCTTGAGTCCCGCGACGGGCGTGGCCGCGATGACGCTGACCTCGAGACCGGCGGCCTGGGCAAAGCGTGCGAGAACGTAACCGTCACCACCATTGTTGCCGCCGCCGCAGACAATGACGATCCGCAGCGCCATCGGCCAGCGGGCGCGCAGGTAACGCAGTGAGGCCTCACCCGCCCGCTTCATCAAGGTGTAGCCGGAGAGCTCCAGCGACTCGATTGCGCGCCGGTCCAGCGCGCGGACCTGTTCAGCGGAGTAGACGGCGATTGGCAGTGCCATGCTTCATTATACGCAGCACCCGGCCTAACGCGTGACGCGCAGATTGTCGATGAGCCGCGCCTTACCGAGGCGGGCCGCCACCAGGACCACCAGTTCACGCGTATGCGGCAGCGATCCTTGCAGATCGCGGGCGTCGCGAACCGCGAAATAGTCCGGACGCAAGCCCGCCGCGGACAGCGCCGCCAGCCCCTGGGATTCGACGTCCCGATCGGCCGTGCCCGCCAGCAGTTGCGTGCGCGCGAGCTGCAGCAGCCGGTGGATGAGCGGCGCCATGCCGCGTTCCTCCGCAGTGAGGTACTGGTTGCGCGAACTCATCGCCAGGCCGTCGCGCTCGCGCACGGTGGCCGCACCGATGATCCGTACCGGCATGCAAAGATCAGCCACCATGCGCCGGATCACGGTGAGCTGCTGATAGTCCTTCTCACCGAACACCGCGGCCTCGGGTTCGACGATGTTCAGCAGCTTGGTAACGACGGTGGCGACGCCTTGAAAGTGCCCCGGACGGAACTCGCCATCGAGGATGTGGGAGAGTACCGGGACCTCGACGCGGGCCGCGTTTTCCGGACCATTGGGGTAGATCTCGACCACATCGGGCATGAACATCAGATCGCAGCCCGCCGCGGCCAGCATGCGTTCATCCTCGCGCGGCGTGCGCGGATAGTGCGCATAGTCCTCGTTGGGCCCGAACTGCATGGGGTTGACGAAGATGCTCGCGACGAAACGGTCGCCGTGTTCGCGAGCCGCCTCGATGAGGCTCACGTGACCCGCATGCAGATTGCCCATCGTCGGCACGAAGGCGACCCGCAGGCCCTGCGCCCGCCAGGCGCGCACCCGCTCGCGTACGTGGGCGATGGTCGTGACCGTGTCCATCGTCAGATCGATGCGTGGCGCATTGCGTTGTAGTAGTTGCGACCGCGCTTGACGCGGCTGATCGCCACCAGCAGATCCTCGTAGTCGGCCTGGTTGCCGATCGGGTCGATGGAGGCGGCATTGACGATCAGCAGCGGCGCCTCGTCGTATTCGTGAAAGAAGCGTGAGTACGCCTCGTTGAGCCGCGTCAGGTAGGCCCGCTCGATCTGCTGCTCGAAGGCAATGCCACGGCGGGCGATGCGTGCCAGCAGCACATCCACCGGCGCCTGCAGATAGATGACCAGATCCGGTTTGGGTGCGAGGCCACCGAGCTTGGTATGCACCTGCTCGTAGAGCTCAAATTCGGCCTCATCCAGGGTGATGCGTGCGAACAGTTGATCCTTGGCCATCAGATAGTCCGCGACCCGCACCGGGGAAAACATGTCCGACTGATTCAATCCCTGCAGCTGCTGGGTGCGCTGGAACAGGAAGTACAGCTGGGCGGGAAAGGCCGCGGCGCGCGGATTGCGATAGAAACGTTCCAGGAAGGGGTTCTCCGCCGCCTGCTCGAGGATCAGCGTCGCACCGTAGGTCTCGGCCAGTCGCCGCGCGAGACTGGTCTTGCCCACGCCTATGGGACCTTCGACGACGATGTAGCGGAAATCGGTGGCAACGGCGGTCATAGCGCGTGAAGGTCAACCTTCTCCGGGGCGTGCTTCGCCCAGGGGCCAGACGCCATCAGCAGAAACACGGGCCAGCAGCGCCCGAACCCGGCCTCTTCCCGGCACTTCCAGATCCGGCGCGATGTCCGCCAGAGGATACAGAACGAAGTTACGCTCCACTACACCGGGATGCGGCAGCACCAGTTCGGTGCTGTCACATTGCTCGCGGCCGAACACCAGCAGATCCAGGTCGAGCACCCGCGGCCCCCAGTGCTCGTGGACCGCGGGCCGTCCGCTGCGCACTTCCAGTTCCTGCAGCGCGTGCAACATCTCGAGCGCCGTCAGTTGCGTGAGCACGGCGGCGGCAGCGTTGACGAAGTCCAACTGCGGCGCCGGACCCAGCGGCCGTGAACCAAAAAGACGCGACCGGGCGATCAGGCGGGTCTGCGGCAGTGAGCCCAGGGAGTGCGCGGCCAGACGCACCTGGCTCACCGGATCGCCGAGATTGCTGCCCAGCCCGATGTAGGCGGGCTGCCATGTAGCCGTCACGCAGAACTGGCCGGCCTGCCGCGACGTCGACGGCGCGGGCCGCGACGCGCGCCTTCCCGGCGCGGCGTCGAACCGCCCAACTCGTCGGCCATGTCCTCGCGCTCCTGGTTCGAGACCTCCTGCAGCCGGGTCCACCATTGCGCGATTTCCTGCGAGGCGAGCCCGAGCTGCGCACGCAGCAGCAGCAGGTCGTAGGCGGCGCGGAAACGCGGATGCTCCAGCACCCGCAAGGCCCGTCGGCCCCGCGGATGTTCCAGGCGCGGCTGCAACGCGAACATCTCGCGCACGCCCAGTGCGAAGCGCCGCGGAATTGCGATACGCGACTGCGCCTCGCGCAGCGCCTGATCGCAGGCGTCGAGGATGGCGCCGGTCTCATGCCATTGCTCCGGCGGCATCGCCTCGATGATCCCCGCGACCGGTCCATAAAGCAGCAATGCGAACAGGAAGGTCGGCGCGACCGGCTTGTCGGCGGCCACCCGTTCGTCGGTATTGCGCAGTCCCTGTAACAGCAGCTGTTCCACCAGGTTGCCGGGATGGGCCGCGGCATAGGCGTCGACGGTGGGCAGGAGCGCCGCAAGCAGGCCGCGTCGTCGCAGCACTTCGTAGCTGCTGGCACCATGTCCCGTCAGGAACAGCTTCAGCGTTTCATCGAACAGGCGCGCCGGCGGCACGCCGCCCAGAAGATCAGCCAGGGTGGCAATCGGTGCCGCGGTCGCGGCGTCGATCGAGAAACCGAGCTTCGCCTCGAAGCGTGCGGCCCGCAGCATCCGCACCGGGTCTTCGCGATAGCGGGTTTCGGGATCGCCGATCAGCCGCAGCGTGCGCGCCGCGATGTCTGCCGCACCATCCACGTAATCCCAGAGCGAGAAATCGGCGATGTTGTAATACAGCGAGTTGGCGGTGAAGTCGCGCCGCCAGACATCCTCCTCGATATTGCCGTAGACGTTGTCGCGCAGGATGCGTCCGGATTCATCGAACGCGCGATGAGTGTCCGTCGCCTGCTCGAACGGATCGCGCCTGCGACCCACCGGCTCGGGCGGCGGCTCGATCGGATCATCATCGGTCGCATCCGCAATCTCGCCCGGGACGCCCTCATCATCATCGAGATCGGCAATCGGCTCCTCGGCCTGCGATGGCGCGCTGGACGCGCGAAAAGTCGCGACCTCGATCGTCTCGCGGCCGAAGAACACATGGGCGAGGCGAAAACGCCGGCCCACTAGCCGACAGTTGCGAAACAGCTTGCGCACCTCTTCGGGCAGCGCATCGGTGGCTACGTCGAAATCCTTGGGCGTCAGGCCCAGCAGCAGATCGCGCACGCAACCGCCCACCAGGAAGCCCTGGAAGCCGCCCTCGCGCAGTCGATAGAGCACGCGCAGTGCATTGTGGGAGATATGCGCGCGGGAAACGGAGTGTTCAGCACGCGGGATGATTCGCGGCTTGACGGCTGGCGCCGCAGGGTCAACAGGTAAGTTCAAGGAGTATGGCTTCTAAGGCTTGAGCAATGTTCACAGCTCTCTATAATACCGCGCTCTCGCGCCGGAGCTTGAAACGTCGCTCCCTTCGTCTAGAGGCCTAGGACATGGCCCTCTCAAGGCCAGTACACGGGTTCGAATCCCGTAGGGAGCGCCAATAAATCAAAGACTTACGAATCCGCGTAGGTCGCAAGGCGCAGCGCAGTACCCCACCGCCCGGCTACTGCCCTGAAGATCGCGGTGCGGAGCCACCCCCCGGAGCACCGCCGCCGGCACCCATCGGGCGCACCGCGTTGGTGTCGTTCCGGAAGCGCCCGACGTAGGCCGCCTTGGCCAGGACCTTGCCCTTCATCGCCTCGAGCAGTTCGGCCCGAGCCCCGGTGGCCGGCAGGTCGAGCTTGCTATTGAGCGCGAAGAACTCGAATACGTAGTGGTGGTAGCGCGGACCATTGGGCGCGCCCATTCCCATGTAGGTGCGTCCATTGCGTCCATTGACGGCGCCCTCCGGCAGCTTGCCTTCCTCGATCTGCACGACCGGCGGGGTGGCCGGGATGTTCCAGGCCAGCCAGTGCAGGTTGTCCTCGGGGTTGTATGCCGCGGCTACGTCCAGGTCGTGCAGGATGATGGCGATGCTCTGCGTGTTCGGCGGCAGGTTACTCACCTTGAAATCCGGCAGCGTGTTCGCGCCGTAGAACGAGTACTTCAGCGGCACGATGCCGCCATCTTCGAAGGCCTTGCTCTCGATCAGCATCGGCACCAGCGTCCAGCGCGGCTGCGCGGACGGCGCGGAACCGGCCGCGCCGGGTTGCTGCGCCACGGCGGCGGCACCTGCAGCTGCGAGCACCAGCAGCGCGGCGTACTTCAACAGTTTACTTCCCATGGCGGTCTCGCTTCTTCTGTTATCCGGCGGGGCTCCTATTATGGCTCAAGGCTCACAGGGCGTGGGCACCGACGCACCCGAAAGTGCCCTGCAGGCGTCGATACTCGAGATTTCGCCCGTGGCTGAGCCGACGTGCCGCGAGCTGTGCTGCAGCAGGTTGCGCACTTCGGTCGCGCTCAAATGCGGCCTCTCGGCGAGCATCAGCGCCACGACTCCCGTCACTTCGGCCGCCGCCAGTGAACTGCCGGAAGCAAAATCGTAATGGCCGCCTGGGACCAGCGTGAGCACATCCCGGCCCGGCGCCTGCAGATGATTCTGATTACCGGAATTGTCTTCCGCGGCATCCACGGCCAGGACCGCAGCGACGTCCGCGGGGAAGCCGCTCGCGGTACCGGGCCTGCCTGCGGCGCCGACGAAAATGACCCCCTGGGCAACGCCGCGCTCGATGAGACGCGCCAGCAGCGGGTCCGCGGGCCCTCCCAGGCTCATATTCACGATGTCCGCGTGCGCGACGATTGCCGTCTCCAGCGCCTGGGCGAGCGTAAAGCTGTTGCAGACTCCGGCGGCGCCGACCGCGGGCTGCCAGCAGGCCTTCAGGGCGATGATGCGTGCCTCCGGTGCGATACCAACGATCCCGATGCCGTTGTCAGCAACGGCCGCAATCACGCCGGTGACCTCCGTGCCATGTCGGTCCTGCTGAAATCTGCCCTCGTCTGCGTCGACGAAATTACGCTGCGCAATGACGCGGCCCTTCAGATCCGGATGGTTGGAGTTCACACCCGTATCGATCACTGCGATCTGGACCCCGGCGCCGCGGGAACGACGCTGGGCCGCGAACACCGACAGCTCGCGCAACGAAACCTGGAGCCTCGCGTAAGGGTCGTTGTAGGGCGTGGCCACCGCGCCCGCATCGCTCTTCGCAACCGCAGCTTCGGGTTCGGACTCGGTGGTGAATTCATTCAGTGGCTGCACCGATTCCACGCGCCGATCATTCCCGAGTTGCGCAATGAGCGTGGCGCGAACAGTCGCACCGGGCAGCCGGAACATGATGCAGTGAACGTGCAGCGTTGCAATGGGCCACGCCGAGACCTCGCGCAGGCCATAGTCGTGCTCGAGGGCCCGGGCTGCGGCGCTCGCACTGCCGGTGACGCCGTAACGACCGGCGGAATCGTAGCCCCGGGGCGTCGACCCCGGATGTTCAGGCAGTACCCGCGACTCATTGCGCAGCGTCACGACGATGTAGCCGGCGGCATCGTCACGCGCCTGCTGCGGTATCGGCTTCGCCTGCGGCGCGACCAGGGTTGCGCATCCGCTGACCAGCACGCCGCTCAGCAGCGCCAGGCTCGCCAGGGCCAACAACCGGTTCATTTCAATCCGTCACCCGCGCTGCCCTCTTCGCCCTGGGGTTCCGCGAACAGCACATCAGCCTTGCCACGCAGCGCCGCGGCCCGCTGCGCCACGACATCCGGCGTGACTGCCGAGCCTGTGAATCCCAAAGTGTAGACATTCGCGGCAGTCGGACCGTCGATGATGTGCGCGCCGGCACCCTGCAACAGGACGCCCAGGCCCTGCACCGACAAACCGGAACGGAACACGATGCGCACGCGCGGGCTGTCGCGATAGGAAGGTTCCGGCGAGGTCAACGTGACATACGAAGCCGCGGTCGTGTCACGTGCGTGCCAGGCCCAGGCTCCGTAACCCAGGCCCAGCCCCTCCAGTATCACTGCGGCGGCCAGCCACCGCGCCGCCCCGCCGAACGCACGCCGCTTCGCGGGCGCATGAGCCATCGGGACCATCGGGACTATGGGCGCCAGGCCGGCACCGGCTGCCCGGGCCTCCCGCGCATCCCCGATCCGCGCCATCAGCTTCTGGAACGAGGGCTCGGCGGCGAATACCAGCGAGCCATCGGCCTGCATGGCTTCGAACAACCGTCCCTGCGCCTCATAGTCGCTGCGACAGCTCGCGCACCCCTCCAGATGCATCGTGAGCCAGGAGGCCTCGGATGCCTCCAGGGTTCCGTTCACATGCCACGGAATCCGGGCCGCGGCGCGCTGGTGGGGGTCGGCATCTGACAGTTCTGAGTTCAAGTTGGCTTCTCCGAAGGCTACAGTGAGCCCGCAAGGCCGCTCAACAGGGTCTTGAGCTTGCGTCGTGCATGGAACATTCGCGTCTTCACGGTATTGACCGGGCACTGCATGATCGTGGCGATCTCCTCACAGGAGTGGCCCACGTGATAGGCGAGCTCCAGCACCACGCGCTGCTCGTGGGGCAGTTTCGCCAACGCCACGCCCAGCCACTCGCGCAGCTCGGCCTGCAGCCAAGGCTCCTCGACCTGCTCCGGGGCTTCGCTCTCCTCGACCATCAGGTCCGGTCGCAGCCGCTTCAGGGTCTTCAAACCCCGCCGATACGCAATGCCGAATATCCAGGTCGACACCCGCGAGGCACTGCGAAAGTCCGCCGCGTGTTGCCAGATCACCCAGAAGGTGTCGTTGATGATCTCTTCGGCCAGGTCATAACGCGAAGTCAGGCGCATCAGGAAGCGCGCCAGGCGGCGGTGGTAAAGATGGTAGAGCTCGTGCATGGCCTGCGCATCCTGGGCCGCGATGCGCGCCAGCAAGGCCAGATCCTGCTCGTTTTGGTTGGCGCCGGGGGGGCCCGGCCGCCGTTCGGAGGCTTGGTGCATACGTGTATGTACCCCTCCGATGCGCCAAAGGTTCAAAACCGCCACACCGCGGAGGCGGCGGCGCGGCTGCCGGCCACATCAGACCCGAATACCCGCGTGGCCCGGCTCTGCGTCCCGAAATAGCCGACCTGCAGCTGGACCGGCCCGAGGCTGTAACCCAGCCCGGCATTCCAGAAGCCATAGCCGGCACCGGATGGCTCGGGAATTTCGTCGTAACCGACCCCCGCCGAGAATGTAATCCCGGCCAGCAGTGGCTGGTGCAGCTGCAGGCCATAGGACAGCGCGTTGCGGTCCCGCTGCGCTGCGTAGTCGGCAAAGCGCAGTGCGTCCGGGGCCCAGGAGACCGTCAGGAAGACCCGGTCCTGCCAGGCCCATTGGGCCTCGAGCGTGTCGTAGTCATAGCGATACCCGGCAAGGCGCGGCAAGGTGTAGCTGCCGCCGGGATAGGCGTAGTGCGTGTAGGTCAACGCGGCGCTGGAATCCTGTCCCAGCGCCAGACTGTAACCCGCGTAAAGGTTGAGCTCGCGCGCTTTACCGCAGGCCGACTGGCCCAGCCCGGCCGACCCCCAGACTCCCGCGAACCCCTCCGAGGCGGTTTGTCCACCCGAACTGCGGTAATGCACATCGGCCTGCGCCGCAGGATCGCCGCAGGTCTGCGAGAGTCCCTGATAGATCTCATCGCTCGTAAGCGCAAGCGAACCGCCGAAGTCATCCAGCGCGAGACCCGCACAGGCCAACCGCGCGACGCCAAGACCGGCCATGAACAGCAGACAGCGGCGCGCGGCTTCCATGAACCGGAATCTAGCGCCTTTTGCGCCCGGTCAGAAGAATCCATGCAATTCGATGAAGTACTGCCGGGTATTCTCGGTGTCGCTTTGCGGAATCCCGTCGTAGTAACGGATGCCGGTGCGGATCTGCGCAAACTGGATGGGCGTCAGCTCGTAGACCACGCTCCAGCGGGTTTCGCCGTTGTTGCGGACATCGCGGTTCGGGTCCAGGTATTCACCGGTGATCTTCAGGTTGTTGCCGCGGGTGATGAGCCAGTTGCCTTCGATCAGTTCGGCAAGCGTCCGGCCTTGGTAGATCCCGAGACTGCGGTCATCGACGACTTCCGCCTGTGCCAGCCAGCTGATCGGACCGGTGCGCAGGCCGCCGAAGAGACCGTAGACGCTCTTGGAGCCCCCGAGTTTGTCGTTGTAATTGGCTGCGGCACCCAACCGCCAGGCCGACTCGACGTACTGCAGCTGACTGCTGTACTGCTTGCGCGAGTCATCGACGGGGCCGCTCGCGGTGCCGTTGGTGACATCCAGCTGTGCGTCCCAATGCCCCCGCAGCCAGCCGAATTCGGCCCCCTGGTCAGGGGTCGTCATGTTGATGCCGCTGGCCTGCTGGACGAAGGCGGTCTGGTCCTGCAGGCGCCAGCCAAAGGGCAGGTACATCTGACCCGCCTTCAGGTACCAGTCGTGCCCGGCGTTCCAGTACATGACATAGGCCTCACGGTTCAAAGCGCCGCCCGGGGCGATCTGCTCATCGACATACACCAGCAGCCGTTCGGGTATCACCTGCGCTTCGAGGTAGGTGCGCACCTGTTCGAGTTCGAACTGCGCGATCGTTTTCGAGTGTGGTATCTCGGTCGCCAGCGCCTCGGTTCTAAGATCGCCGCCGACCCGCAGGAAACTGCCGACATCTCCGGTCCACGTGTTCGTGCCGGTATCCAGGTGCGTTGCCGGCATGAGGGTCTGCGCGAACACATCGCCGTAGGCACCGCGCAGGCCACCGCCGGTGGGATTGACGTGACACTGCATGCACTTCAAGCCGGTTTGCACGGCAAGGTAGGGTTCGGCGTACACACTGCCCGCGGCCAGACCAAGGCTCGCCACCAGGCAGCGCGCCGCCAACAGCAACAACCATTTGCGCATCAGGGCTTATCCACGGTAAAGGTGAAGGAGAAATCAGCCGGCAGTGACTCGCCATCGATCGCGCTCAACGCGGCGGCGCCACCCCCGCGCAGCGTCACCCGGTAAGAACCCGGCAGCAGCGGCGCCAGCGGCGTCATCAGCACCGTGGCGGGATTGCCGCTGGCCGGGGCGATCAACACCGGCAGGTCGACGGGTTGCGTACTGATCTCCTGCAGGCGCACCGTGGAGTTCAGCAATGAGACGTCCGGTTCCCGGCTCAGTCCGACCGCGATCGTGGTCAGCGGCGCGGTGATTGCCGAGTGATCGACGGGCCCGGTGCTGGTGACGGCAAGTGCTCCGGTCGCTGCCGCGGACGGCGGCGGGGGCGCGCCGTTGGTGATCCACTGCGCGATGACATCGATGGTCGACTGCGCCAGATAAGGGCCGCCGAAGGGCATCTGCGCGCCGACGATGCCGCTGCTGTCCTCCAGTTTCTGGATGAGGTAGCTGGCAGTGGGATTGCCGGGATCCACGCGCAGTACGCTGGGCACTTCGGCACTGGGAACACCCACCAGCAGTGCGTAGCTGTGCGCCGCGTCCAGCTGCAGCCCCTCGGGAGCACCGGCGCCGCTGTGGCAACGGGTGCAGATCGGCGTGAAGACATTGTCCTGGATCGACTGGAAGTCAGCCGTCAGCCCGGTGCTGGCCGGCGCGGAGCTGGGCGCGGAACCGGGTGCGGAGGCCGGCGCAGAGGCCAGCGCGGAAGTCAGCGGATTGCCGTTGGCATCAAGTCCTGCACCACTGCCGGCGCAGCCATTGAGCACCGCCGTGCCCAGCGCAAGTGCCGTCGCGACGATACGCGGTATCGTCCGGTAAAACTGGTCCGCCATTGGTGCCCTCGGCCTGGATGCTTACGATTGAACGTAAGTGGCCGGATCGGGCGTCCCGGTTTTGCACCGGTGCGTTATTTAAATTTGCGGGCGCTTTGAACCTTGTCGGGGCGGGCTCAAAGTACCGCTTCCTGCGGCCGCAGTTCCTGCTTGCGTTCTTCGTGGGCCTTGACCCAATCGGCCACGGCTTCGGCCGGCATGGCTTTGGCCATGAGCCAGCCCTGCACGAACTTGCAGCCGTACTCCTGCAGCAGCCACCAGTCCTGCATCGACTCGACGCCTTCGGCGACCGTGTTGAGCCCGAGCCGCATGGCCATCTCAAGCGCCGAGCGCAGCATGACCTGCACGCTTTCACGTTCGTGCACACCATGCACGAACGAGCGGTCGATCTTCAGCTCAGTGAAGGGGATGCGTGCCAGCTGCTGCATGGAGGAGAAGCCGGTGCCGTAGTCATCCAGCGATAAGCCGAAGCCCCGCAACCGCAAACGCGTCAGCACGGACAGCGCCACGGACAGCTCGCGCAGCAAGGAGGTCTCGGTGATCTCCAGCACGACCTTTTCGGCCTTGAGGCCGTAGCACTGCTGCAGACCCGAAATCTCCTGCAGCAGATTTGGGCTCTCGAGCAGCACCGGTGAAAGATTGATGGCAACCGACAGATCCATGCCCTGGCCGTTCCACAGGGCCGTCTGCAGCATCGCCTGGTTCATCACCTGCAGGGTGAGCTTGTGGATGAGCCCATGCTGTTCGGCCATCGGGATGAACTGATCCGGGGGTATCAGACCCAGGGTCGGATGATTCCAGCGCGCCAGGGCCTCGACGCCATGCACATCGCCGGTGAGTACGGCGACCTGCGGCTGGTAATGCAGCACGATCTCGCCGCGATCGATTCCGGTGCGCAGTGCATCAGGATCCACCGGCAGCGCGCGCGCGGCCTGCTTGCGCTTGTCCGCGACGCTGTCCCAGTTGCGCAGGATCGCGCTCAGAGTCTCCAGCCGCAGCGGTTTCTGCAGCACGCCGAGGATGCACAGGCCCATGCCGCCGCCCATGTCCTGCACCGAATGCAGCAGTGAGCGTTCGCGGGAGGAAGCCACGATGATCGGGGATTCGACGCCGCGCTCACGCAGGCGGGTCAGCAGTTCCGGGCCGTCCATCGTCGGCATTTCGAGGTCGATGATCAGCAGATCCGGCTGCGGGACCAGGGCACCGAGCAGTGCGAGGGCCTCTTGACCATTGCTGGCCTCGCGCACCTCGGCGATGCCGAGCTCCCGGCACAGGGCATTGGCGTAAGCGCGTTGGGCCGCGCTATCGTCGACGAGCAGCACGGAGCGGATCGCGGGCGAACTCGCCTGAGGGGGCATCGTTGCTCCCGCCTCAGGATCATCAGCGTTGGGGACGAATACGTCCATGGCCCAGAATATGTCTCAGCTTTTTTCGATATCAGGGAGAGCTTACCGGCCCGGGATGCCGCGCCGGTGGTCACGGTTCACAGTCCGGCCCCATTGCCTGCCCCGCCCCGAGGGGAGAAGCTTGGGCGGCACTACTGTTAAAAGGGAGCGGTAAGGTCATGCGGGATTTGGGCGGCAAGGTCGCGTTCGTGACGGGCGGCAGCAGCGGGATCGGTCTGGGCCTGGTCCAGGTGCTGGCCGACGCCGGGATGAAGGTCGCCTTCACCTATCGCCAGGAGCGGCACCGCGAGCAGGCGCTGGCACAGTTCGCGGACCAGCCCGACCGGCAGGTGCACGCGATCCGGCTCGATGTGACCGACCGCGTAAGGTTCGCCGCCGCCGCGGACGAGGCCGAACGGATGCTCGGCGGCCCGGTACAGGTGCTCATCAACAATGCCGGCGTCGGCCTGCTCGGCCTGATGGAACACGCGACCTACGCCGACTGGGACTGGGTCATGGGCGTCAATGTCGGCGGGGTCGTGAACGGCGTCATGACCTTTCTGCCACGCATGCTCGCATCGGGTCTGCCCGGCCACATCGTGAACGTGTCCTCGATCGGCGGTATTGCCGCGCTCGGCTCCGCGGGCGTCTATGCGACATCGAAATTTGCCGTGGTGGGGTTGAGCGAGGCGCTGCGCACGGACCTCGTCGGCCGAGCGATCGGAGTCTCGGTGTTCTGCCCGGGCCTCGTGCAATCGAACATCGGCGACAGTGGCCGCAGCCGACCCGCGGAGTTGGCCGAATCAGGCTATGCACCGCCGCCAGCGCCGGCTGCGGGTGCCGCCCCGCCCGACTTCATGCTGCAGGCCATGGATGCCGTCACCGCGGCCGGGTACGTTCTGGATGGCATCCGTCATGACCGGCTCTATATCCTCAGCCATCCGGAGTTCCGGGAGGTGCTGACGGCCCGCAGCAACCTGCTGCTGAATTCCATTCCCGATGAGCCCCACAACGCGGCGCGCGCGGACTCCGCGCGCTGGCTGCTCTCAAACCCGGTATACAGCCCATGACATCCGACACTGTCTTTCTGATCGATGTCGACAACACCCTGCTCGACAACGACCGTCTCATCAGCGACCTGATGGATCACATCGCCAGCGCCTACGGCGCGGGCAGCCGTGACCGCTATTCGCAGATCCTGGAGGAGGTCCGCACTCGCCTGGGGTATGTCGATTATCTCGGCGCCCTGCAGCAGTTCCGTCTCGAGCACCTGGATGCGCCCGAACTGCTGGGCATGTCGAGCTTCCTCATCGATTATCCCTTCGCCGAGCGGCTCTACCCCCGTGCGCTCGAGGTCCTCGGGCACCTTGCCGGCATGGGCACCACCGTGATCCTCTCCGACGGCGATGTGGTGTTCCAACCGCGCAAGATCCAGCGCTCGGGCATCTGGGATGCGGTGCAGGGACGGGTGCTGATCTACGTGCACAAGGAGCAGATGCTCAACTCCGTTGCGCAGCGCTATCCCGCGCGCCACTACGTGATGGTCGATGACAAGCTGCGGATCCTGGATTCACTGCGGCGGCAGTGGCAGGACCGGGTCACGACGGTATTTCCCCGGCAGGGTCACTATGCGCATGACACCAAGGCCATGGCCGGCCTCGCGCCGGCTGACCTTCCGGTCGAGCGTATCGGGGACCTGCTCAACTACGATGCCGCACGGCTGCTGGGTCGTGCGGGCAAGCCCTAGCCCGGTCGCGGATCCTTCAGCGCCGCGGCCACATCCTCCGCCGCACCGATCAATACCGGCTGCTTCCAGGCGCCAAGGTGGCCGACGGCATTCCTGCCGTTCGGCGGATTGAAGCGCAGCAGCGGCGCCCAGCGGCCATGCTCCCAGGTCAAGGCGGTGCAGCCGGCCGCATTCAGCAGCGCGAGGCCCGCCGCCGCGTCCCACAATCCCGGCCGCGGCATATGCGCCAGGCGCAGCAGCCCGCAGGCCACCCAGGCGAATTCGACGGCCGATGTGCCGAGCACGCGGATATCCCAATGCGCGGCGTAGCGGGAGGTTCGGCCGTGTTCGGCCGCGAGCCCGCGCCAGTTCCCGGCCGCGCGGCGCTGCAGTGGACGACCCTCGAAACACAGCGGACCGCCGGCATGTGCATGGTAGATGCCCGGCCCGACCGCATGGGTCGCGGCGCACCAGATCGCCCCGGCCACCGGCCAGCCCTCGTGCAGCACCCCGATGGAACAGGCATAGAGAGGCACGCCGTTGATGAAATTGCAGGTGCCGTCCACCGGGTCGATGACCCAGCTGATCGGCGCGTCGGGGGGTCCGCCCGGGGGTTGTTCCTCGCCGATGATGGCGTGCTGCGGATGGGCCGCGGCCAGCTCGGCGCGGATGAAGCGTTCGACCGAGCGGTCCACCTGACTCACCGGGTTTGAGTTCGCGGCCCACTCCGGCCGGGTCTCCTTGAACTGCACGTCGAGTGCGCCGTTGACGGCCTGGGTGATCTGACTGCCGGCCGCCCGCGCGAGGCGCACGGCAGTGGCTTCCAATGCCGCGGCCTCCCCGGGCGGCAGCTGCATCGATGGTGACGGTCCGGTGGCTTCCACCCGTTCATCCTATACTGATGCGCATGGTCCACCACAGACCCCATGCTGCTCGACGCTGGTGAATGGCAGGCCCTGCGCCTGAGCCTCGAGGTGGCCCTGTGGAGCCTCCTGTGGAATCTGCCCGTGGCCACGGCCGTGGCCTGGGTGCTGGTGCGGCGCCGCTTCCCCGGACGCACTCTGTTCGATGCATTCGTGCACTTGCCCCTGGTCCTGCCACCGGTGCTGACGGGTTACCTGCTGTTGATCCTGTGCGGTACGCGTGGGCCGATCGGCGGCTGGCTGCAGCGGGCCTTCGGCATCCATCTGATTTTCACCACTGCGGGGACGGTGCTGGCGGTGACGGTCATGACTTTCCCGCTGATGGTGCGCGCGATCCGCCTGACCCTCGAGGGCATCGATGCCGGACTCGAGGAGGCGGCCCGCACGCTCGGCGCGGGTCCCCTCGACCGCTTCCTCAGCATCACCTTGCCGCTGATGCTGCCGGGCATCCTGGCCGGCGCCGTGACCGCGTTCGCGGCCGGGCTCGGCGAGTTCGGTGCGGTGATCACTTTCGTTTCAAACATTCCGGGTCAGACGCGCACGCTGCCGCTGGCGCTGTACACCGCACTGCAGACGCCGGATGGCGATGCCGCCGCCGCGCGGCTGGCGATCGTCTCCTTCAGCCTCGGCCTCGCCGGCCTGGTGCTGTCCGAATTTCTGTCGCGCGCGTTGCGCAATCAGCTCGGACGCGGGACCTTCTGACAGTGCTGGAAATCGACGTATCCAAGCAGCGTGGCACGTTCGCGTCCGCGGTGGTCTTCAACAGCCCGACCCCGGGTGTCACGGCGCTCTTCGGTCGCTCGGGCAGCGGCAAGACCACCACCATCCACATGCTCGCCGGGCTGCTGCGCCCGGATCGCGGCCACATCCGCATCGACGACACCGTACTGTTCGATGCCGCACGCGGCATCGATGTGCCGGCGGAGCGGCGCGGGATCGGCTACGTGTTCCAGGATGCGCGGCTGTTTCCGCACCTGTCGGTGCGCGACAACCTGCGCTACGGCGAGCGCCGCGCACGCGGTCGGCGCCAGACGCTGAAGTTCACTGACGTGGTGGAGCTGCTCGGCATCGCGGCGCTGCTGGCACGGCGCCCGGCCGGACTTTCCGGCGGCGAACGCCAGCGGGTCGCCATCGGCCGCGCGCTGCTCGCGCAGCCGCGCCTGCTGCTGCTGGATGAGCCGCTGGCCGCGATCGATGTCGCGCGCCGCGGCGAACTGTTGCCGTATCTTGAAGGACTTCGCGATCGCTTCAGCCTGCCGATGGTGCTCGTCAGTCACCAGTTCGAGGAAGTGCTGCGCCTCGCCGGCGAGGTGGTCGTGCTGGACAACGGCAGCGTCATCGGCCACGGCGATGTCATTACGATGAGTCAGTCGCCCGCGCTGCGCGCCATCATCGGCGACGAACTGCTCGGGGCCGTGGTCGAGGGCATCACCTCTGACATCGATGCGACCTCGGGCCTGGCACAGATCCGGGTGGGCGCAGGCGAGCTGCTGGTGGAGGCGGCCCAGCTGCACAGCGGCCAGCGCGTGCGCGTGCAGCTGCTGGCCCGCGACCTGATCCTGGCGCTCGCCCCGCCGACGGGCCTGAGCGTGCGCAACAGTCTGGCCGGCGTGATCACGCGCCTGGAGCCGGATGGTGCGCACGCGTGGCTGGTATTCACCGACACCGGCGGTGCGACCCTCATGGTGCGGGTCAGCGAGGCTGCCCGCACGGCGCTGCAGCTGGTGGCGGGGCAGCGCGTGTGGGTGCTGGTCAAGGCGGTTTCACTGCGTGGTCACGTGTTTCCGGGTGCGCCCCCTCCGCCTCAGGGGTAGCGTCCGCAGCGGGCGCCCCCCCGCGTGACTTGCCCAGCGCCCGGGTCACCGCACGGCGCGGTGCCACCGGGATCGGGGTGGGCGCAACGCCGGCCTGCAGCAGCCAGTTCAGGTGCGCGGCCGCGGCGCCTTGCGAGGCGCGTTCGATTTCCCGGAAAGCGGCCGCGACCTGGCGGCCGAAGGGCGTGATGTGCGCACCACCACCGCCGGCCCCGCCGATGCTCGCGGTCGTCACGGGTCGCCCGAGCGTGCGGTTCAGGTCCTCGAGCAGCAGCCAGGCGCGGCGGTAGCTCATCTTGAGGATGCGCGCGGCCTGCGACAGCGAACCGCTGCGCTCGATCTGTTCGAGCAGGGCGATCTTGCCCGGCCCGATCGAACAGTCCGGACCGATGTCGATGCGCAGCCGGACCCCGATCAACGCTGCGGAATTACTCATGCGTCCATTCTCCGGTAACCTCACGCTATGTTGACGGGGATATAACACATGACGCATCGCCACAACGACTGGATGCCACGCGCGCTGACGCGGCGGGCCCTGCTGGGCACCATCCTGGCTGTCACGGCGCTGCTGGCCTGGGCGCCGACACCCGGCCGCGCGCAAGGTGGCGATGCCAAGCCCGATCTGATCGTGCTCGCGGCCTCCTCGCTGACCGATGCCATGAATGAAATCGGGCCGGCCTACACCGGTGCGACCCACCTCGGGGTCAAGCTCTCCTACGCCGCAAGCTCGGCACTCGCCAAGCAGATCGAAGCCGGCGCGCCGGCCGATGTCTTCATGTCGGCCGATACGGATTGGATGGCTTACCTGCAGACCCGCAACCTGATCGATACCGGCTCCCGTCGCACCGTCGTCGGCAACCGCCTGGTGCTCATCAGCCCGGCCGACAGCACCGTGAGCGTCAGAATCGCACCGCACTTCGCCCTGGCGAGGCTCCTGGGCGACGGCCGGCTGGCCACCGGCAATCCGGACTCCGTGCCGGTGGGCCGCTACGCCAAGGCCGCCCTGACCAACCTGGGCGTCTGGAGCCAGGTGCAGGACAAGGTGGCGGCCGCCGATAATGTGCGCGCCGCGCTGGCCCTCGTGGCCCGTGGCGAGGCGCCGCTGGGCATCGTTTATCGCACTGATGCCCTGATCGAGAAGAAGGTGCGGATCGTTGCCGACTTTCCGGCGAACTCCCACGAGCCCATCGTCTATCCCGCCGCGACCACTGCTCATCCGCAGCAGGGCGCGGCGGATTTCGTCAAATTCCTGCTCTCCCCGACCGCCCAGGCGATGTTCGCGAAGTACGGCTTCGATCCCGCCCCAAAATAGTGCAGGCGCTTGATTAATTTCCTGCACTAAGGCTTGCGGCAAGGCTCGTCGTTGCCGATCTGATGCGCTAGACTTGCCGCCCCTTGAAACCACCCGGCCGATGGACGGTCCGATAACGGTGGGCTAAGGACAGCGGGACCCTAGGAGATTTCCGACCATGGCAATCCAACACGCACGAGTTTGTGGCGCATGTGAGCGCGAGTGTCCCTCATGGGCCAATCGCTGCCCGGCATGCGGCAGCACCGCCATTTCGTTTCAGATGATCATCTCGCCGCCCAGCGGCGCCAACATCCACAAGATCGCAGACAGCGCACCACGTGTGCGGCGCAACCGCGTGCAGATCGCAGCGGTACAGGAACCCGGCGGCGCGACGGTTCGCTCCAGCGCCAGTTAAGGTTCCATGCGCGGCCGCCCGTTTACGTCGACTACATTCTGCAAAGCGCCCGCAGCGGGGTGCTTCGGGTAGTCGCGGATCACAACGCGACGTCCTCAAGCAAGGCCCCGCCGGTATCCGACGGGGCCTTTTTATTTTCAGGTGATTTTTCATGCCGTCCTCATCCCCGAGCAAGACCGCTCCCGCCCTCGTCGTCGCCGTAGTCGGCGCGACCGGCGCGGTCGGTGTCGAAATGGCCCGCTGCCTGGAGCTGCGCAATTTCCCGGTGGCGCAGCTGCGGCTGCTGGCCTCGGCCCGCTCGGTCGGTAGGACCCAGACATTCAAAGGTGACGAAGTAGCCGTTCAGGAACTCACCGAGTCGAGCTTCGCGGGCGTCGATGTCGCGTTGTTTTCGGCCGGCGGCGGCATCTCGAAGCATTACGCGCCACTCGCCGTGCGTGCGGGCGCCATCGTCATCGACAACTCCTCGGCATTTCGCATGAATGCGGACGTGCCGCTGGTCGTGCCGGAAATCAACGCAGGTGAGATCGCGAAGCACCGGGGCATCATCGCCAATCCGAACTGCGCGGCGATCATCTCGATCCTGCCGCTGTGGCCGGTGCACGTTAAGAATCCGATCCGCCGCCTGCAGCTTGCGACCTACCAGGCCGCCTCCGGCGCCGGCGCGGCGGCCATGGAAGAACTGCGCGAGGCCACCCGCGCGCATCTGGAGGGTCGCGAGTACCGCCACACGGTGCTGCCGCATCCCTACGCCTTCAACGTGTTCAGCCACAACACCCGGATTGATCCGGCGACCGGCTACAACGAGGAGGAGACCAAGGTCATGCAGGAGGCCCGCAAGATCATGGGTGCGCCGGACCTGCGGGTCAGCGCGACCTGCGTGCGCGTGCCGGTGCTGCGCGCGCACTGCGTCGCCCTCACCATCGAGTGCCGCGATCCGATCACGCCGGACCAGGTGCGCCGACTGCTCGAGGACGCGCCGGGCGTGCGCATCGTGGATGACGTGGCCAACAACTATTTCCCGATGCCGAAGGATGCAACGGGTCAGGATGATGTCCTCGTGGGTCGCATCCGCCAGGATCTGAGCGACCCTTCAGGGCACTCGATCGCCCTCTTCTGTGCCGGGGATCAGCTGCTGAAGGGCGCAGCCCTGAATGCCGTGCAGATCGCGGAAGCGTGGGCCGCGACGCGACCCTCAGCCTGAAGCGGCGGCGCCGGCTGGCGCGGTGTCCTCGGCAATCACGAGTTTGCCCGGGGTCGGATAGGAATACGGCGGGATCCGCAGGTTGACCGACGCCGGCGAACCATCAAACACCCGGCCGGCCATGTCGAACCGCGAGCCGTGGCAGGGGCAGCGCCAGCCGCCCGGCCAGTCCGCGCCCACGACCGGGTCGCCGGCATCGAAGAACTGCTTCGGCAGGCAGCCCAGGTGGGTGCAGATGCCGATGAGCACCAGGTATTCCGCGCTCCGTGCGCGGATCGGGTTCTTGCAGTAGTCCGGCTGATCGGATTGCGTGGAAGCGGGATCCTTCAGCCGACCGTCGTGATTGCCCAGCAGCTTCATCATGTCCGGCGTGCGATGGGTCACGTAGATCGGCTGGCGGCGCCAGATCGTGATGATCATCTGGCCCGGTTCAATCTTGGACACGTCCACTTCGGTCGGGCCCCCCAAGGCGCGGGCGCGCTCGGAAGGCAGCCAGGATTCGATGAACGGGGTGGCGACGAAGGCGACGCCGACGACTCCCATGCCGATGGTCGCCCGCAATAGAAACTTGCGTCGGCTGTCATCGACCTCCCCGTCTTCGGGCTTGAGAACCGCAGAACCGTGCGCCGTCAAATCCGCCATGACATCTTCCCACTAGCAACAGCGGTTAATACTACCCCACTTGCGCCGCTGCTCGTCAACGTAAAAGGCCTTGCGTGACAGCGGTGGCAGTTCCGGATGGACCAGCTGCTGATGCCTGCAGTAGCGCTCGTAGGCGTCATCGCCGGAGAGTGTCCGCAGGGCCCGCCAGCAGGCGCGCCAGGCACTCATGGCACCGGCCACGGCCGCCGTCATGACTGGCTCCCGCCTGCCGCCGCGATGCGTGCCACGTGCGGTGCCTCGGAGCTGGCGCGCATCGGCATACCGCGCGCCGCGCGCAGCGCCACGCGCAGCATGTCGACGATCACCAGCCAGACGATCACGGTGAAAATGATCGTGAGCCAGCCATCGAGCTGTTGATTGAAGATGAGCTTCGGAGCAGAGGCGGCGCGCGCCGCCGACAGCGTCCCGCTCGCGAGCTTGTTGGCCAGATCCTGCGCCCCGGAGAAGAACCCCAGCGTGACGTCCCGGCTCATGACCTTCTGCCAGGCCGCGACCGTCGTCACGATCGCGAGCCACGCGAGCGGGCCGCCGGTCACCCACGCGTACCTGAGCTTGCCGCTCTTGATGATGATCCCGGTGGCGACGCACAGTGCGATCGCCGCCAGCATCTGGTTCGCGATGCCGAACAGCGGCCACAGAATGTTGATGCCGCCGTTGGGATCGATGACACCCACGTAGAGGAAGTAGCCCCAGCCCGCGACGATCAGTGCGCTGGTGAGCAGCACCGAGGGATACCAGGAGGTGCGGCCCAGCGGCTTCCAGAAATGCCCCAGGAAATCCTGCAACATGAAGCGCCCGACGCGGGTGCCCGCATCGATGGTCGTGAGGATGAACACCGCCTCGAACATGAGGGCGAAGTGATACCAGGCCGCGAGCAGGCCATTGCCGAAGGTCGAGCTGAAAATGCTCGCCATGCCCACCGCCAGTGACGGCGCCCCGCCGGTGCGGGCAAACAGCGTGCGCTCACCCATCTGGTGGGCGAGCTGCTGCATCTGCTCGACGGTAACCGGGAAGCCCCAACCGGAAATGGTCGCCACCGCGGTGTGCGCATCCGCGCCGACGACGCCGGCTCCGGTGTTGATCGCAAAGTACACGCCCGGATCGAGCAGCGTCGCCGCGATGACCGCCATGATGGCGACGAAGGACTCGAGCGCCATGCTGCCGTAGCCCACCAGGCGCACGTCGGCCTCGCTGCCGATGAGCTTCGGCGTCGTGCCGCTGGACACCAGGGCATGGAAGCCCGAGACCGCGCCGCAGGCAATGGTGATGAAGACGAACGGGAAGACCTTGCCGGCGAAGATCGGCCCGTTGCCCGCGGTGAACTGGGTCAGCGCCGGCATCTTCAGTTCCGGATGGATGACAATGATCGAGATCGCAAGCAGCCCGATCACGCCGAGCTTCAGGAACGTCGACAGATAGCCGCGCGGCGCGAGCAGCAGCCACACCGGAATGATGGCCGCGAACCAGCCATAGACGATGACGAAGCCGGCCAGCTGGGGACCGGTGTAGTCGAACAGACTGCGCAGCTGCGGGCTTTGATCGATCCAGCCGCCGCCTGCAACCCCGACCAGCAGCAATATCATCCCGATGATCGATGCCTCCAGCACCCGCCCGGGACGCACGCTGCGCACGTACAGCCCGATGGCGACCGCAATCGGGATCGTCGCGAACACCGAGAAAGTCGCCCAGGGACTGCCCTTCATCGCATTGACGACCACGAGCGCCAGCACCGCGATCAGGATGATCACGATGATGAGGGTACCGGCGAGCGCGGCGAACCCGCCGAAGGGTCCAAGCTCATCGCGCGCCATCTGACCCAGGCTGCGGCCGTCGCGACGGGTGGAGTGGAACAGCACCACCATGTCCTGGACGCAGCCACCGATCACCGAACCGAACAGGATCCACAGCGTGCCCGGGAGGTACCCGAACTGCGCGGCGAGAGTTGGTCCGACCAGCGGCCCCGGCCCCGCGATGGCCGCAAAGTGATGCCCGAAGACGATCCAGCGATGGGTGGGCACGAAGTCCCGGCCGTCATTGAGACGCTCGGCCGGGGTCGCGCGGGTGGGGTCCACCGTCAGCACCCGGGCGGTGATCCAGGCGGCATAGAACCGGTAGCCGATGACATAAATGCAGACGCCGGCGGTAACCAGCCACAAGGCGTTGATGGGCTCGTTGCGATGCAGGGCTATCCCGCCGATCGCAAAAGCACCGATGATCGCCAGAACAATGCCGACCAGGCTTTTGAGCATGGTTCCCCCCCGAGACAATTCTCGGGGGGGATTATGCGGCCTGCGGTCTCAGTAGCGGTAGTGATCCGCCTTATAGGGACCCTTGACGGAAACGCCGATATAGGCGGCCTGCTCCGGGGTCAGCTCGGTCAACTGGGCGTTGAGGGTGGTGAGCTGCAGCCGGGCCACCTTCTCGTCCAGGTGCTTGGGCAGCGTGTAGACCCCGACGGGGTACTTGGCGGTGTTGGCATACAGTTCGATCTGGGCGATCGTCTGGTTGGCGAACGAAGAGCTCATCACATAAGACGGGTGGCCGGTACCGCAGCCCAGGTTCACCAGGCGGCCCTTCGCCAGCAGGATGATGCGCTTGCCATCCGGGAAGATCACATGGTCGACCTGGGGCTTGATCTCCTCCCACTTGTGCTTTTCGAGCGCCGCGACATCGATCTCATTGTCGAAGTGACCGATGTTGCAGACGATGGCGTTGTTCTTCATCCGCTCCACGTGCGAGCCGGTGATGACGTGGTAGTTGCCGGTGCAGGTCACGAAGATGTCCGCCTTGTCGCAGGCGTACTCCATGGTGACCACGCGGTAGCCTTCCATCGCCGCCTGCAGCGCGCAGATCGGATCGACCTCGGTGACCCACACCTGTGCCGACAGCGCCCGCAATGCCTGCGCCGAGCCCTTGCCCACATCGCCATAGCCGGCCACGAGGGCGATCTTGCCCGCCACCATCACATCGGTCGCGCGCTTGATGCCATCGACCAGCGACTCGCGGCAGCCATAGAGGTTGTCGAACTTGCTCTTGGTCACCGAGTCATTGACGTTGATGGCCGGGAACATCAGCCGCCCGTCCTTGAACATCTGATAGAGCCGGTGCACGCCGGTCGTGGTCTCCTCGGTGACGCCGCGGATTTCCTTCGACACGCGCGAATACCAGCCTGGGGAACTGCTGAGCTTTTTCTTGATGGCCGCGTACAGGAAGGTTTCCTCCTCGCTGGTCGGCTTGGCGATCAGCGAGGCATCCTTCTCGGCGCGCACGCCCAGGTGCATGAGCAGCGTGGCATCGCCGCCGTCATCGAGGATCATGTTCGGGCCCTTGCCATCCGCGAATTCGAAGATGCGGTGGGTGTAGTCCCAGTAATCCTCGAGCGACTCGCCCTTCACGGCGAACACCGGCGTACCGGAGGCCGCGATGGCGGCGGCGGCGTGATCCTGCGTCGAGAAGATGTTGCACGAGGCCCAGCGGACCTCGGCGCCGAGGGCCTGCAGGGTCTCGATCAGAACCGCGGTCTGGATGGTCATGTGCAGCGAGCCGGTGATGCGCGCGCCCTTCAGTGGCTGGGTGGCGGCGTATTCCTTGCGGATGGCCATCAGCGCGGGCATCTCGCCTTCGGCAATGGCGATCTCGCGCCGGCCCCAGCCGGCGAGATTGATGTCGGCAATCTTGCAGTCAGTAGTGCCCGTAGCGGGCTTGAGTGTGGCGTTCATGTTCAATGCTCCAGTTGAAGAACGAGCGCCGTGTACTTCACACCGTCCACTCACCTGAGCCTGGCAGGCGCGGCCGCACCATCGAAGCATGCGGATGCCTGTCGCAGCGCTCCTCAGGCGCCGGACGCTGCCGCGCGCAATGCGCGGCAGAATTCCTTAGCTAGGCCGCACGGGCCTTGGTCTTCAGTTCCGCGGCCAGAATGTCCGCCTTGTCGGTACGCTCCCAGCTGAACTCCTTCTCGGTACGGCCGAAGTGACCGTAGGAAGCCGTCATCTGGTAGATCGGGCGCACCAGGTCGAGCATTTCGCGCAGCCCGTACGGGGTCAGATCGAAGTGCTTGCGCACCAGTTGGGTGAGCCGCTCGCGGGTGACTTTGCCGGTGCCGAAGGTCTCGATCATGATCGAGGTGGGCTCGGCCACACCGATGGCGTAGGAAACCTGCACCTCGCAGCGGTCGGCGAGACCCGCCGCGACGATGTTCTTCGCGACGTAGCGGGCGGCGTACGCCGCCGAGCGATCAACCTTGGAAGGATCCTTGCCCGAGAACGCGCCGCCGCCGTGACGGGCGAAACCGCCGTAGGTGTCGACGATGATCTTGCGACCGGTGAGACCGCAGTCCCCGACCGGACCGCCCACCACGAAACGGCCCGTGGGGTTGATGTGATACTTGGTGCGGCTGTCGATCCACTTCTTCGGCAGCACCGGAATCAGGATCTCCTCCATCACCGCCTCGCGCAGCGCCCGGGTGGAGATGTCCTCGCTGTGCTGGGTCGACAACACCACGGCATCGATGCCGACCGGCTTGTCGTCCTCGTAGCGCAGGGTGACCTGGCTCTTCGCATCGGGGCGCAGCCACGGCAGCTTGCCCTTCTTGCGCACCTCGGCCTGACGCTTGACCAGGCGGTGTGCCAGGGTGATGGCCGCCGGCATCAGCACGTCGGTTTCATTCGTGGCATAGCCGAACATCAGGCCCTGGTCCCCGGCGCCCTGCTTGCGCGCGTCCTTGCGGTCCACGCCCTGCGCAATGTCCGGCGACTGCTTGCCGATGACGTTGAGCACGCCGCAGCTCGCGCCATCGAAACCCATCTCGGAGGAGTTGTAGCCGATGTCGAGCACGGTCTTGCGCACCAGCGCTTCGACATCCACCCAGGCAGAAGTCGTGACCTCACCGGCCACGATCACCACGCCGGTCTTGATCAGCGTCTCGCAGGCCACGCGGCCGCGTTTATCCTGCGTGAGGATGGCATCGAGCACCGCATCGCTGATCTGGTCAGCAACCTTGTCCGGATGACCTTCCGACACGGACTCCGAAGTGAACACGTAATTATTGGCCATGAATGGAATTCAAGTCCTGTTAGGTTAAAAGCACATGGTTAAGGGCACATGATACAGCCAGCGGGCTCAGCGCGGCAGGTCGCTGCCGAACGCAGTCCTGTAACCGGCTGCGAATTCTGCGATCGTGAAGCGGTGGTTCTGGGGACCGCGGCTCGCAACCTTGAGCGCCCCGAGCAGTGAGGCGATGCGGCCCGTGCCCGGCCAGTCCAGGCCGTGCAGCAGACCATGGATCAGGCCGGCGCGGTAGGCATCCCCGCAGCCCGTAGGATCCACCACGGCCTGTGGCTTTGCCGCAGGGATGACGATCTCCCCCTGCGCGGTGTAAATGGTCGAGCCCTCGGCGCCCCGCGTCACGATCAGCGCCTTCACGTGCCTGACGACCTCGGCGGCTGACCAGCCGGTACGCTGCTGCACCACCTGCCACTCGTATTCGTTCACGGTCACCCAGGTGGCCTGCTGGATCATCCCTTTGAGGTCATCGCCGCTGAACATCGGCAGCCCCTGGCCGGGATCGAAAATGAAGGGAATTCCGGCCGTGGCGAACCCTGTGCAATGCTGCACCATGCCATCGCGGCCGTCCGGAGCGACGATCCCGAGGGTGATGCCGGCATTGCCCGGGATCGCGTTCAGATGCGACAGCTGCATCGCACCCGGATGAAAGGCCGTGAACTGGTTGTCATCCAAATCGGTGGTGATGAAGGCCTGGGCGGTGTACTCGGTATCCACCACCCGCACGTAGTCCTGCGGGACATCCGTCTCGCGCATCCACTCCTGGTACGCCGCAAAATCACGGCCGACCGTGGCCATCGGATAACCGGTGTCCCCGAGCAGCCGCAGGTTGAAGGCGATGTTGCCGGCGCAGCCGCCGAACTCGCGTCGCAGCTGCGGCACCAGGAAGGACACATTCAGCATATGGATCTTGTCCGGCAGGATGTGATCCTTGAACCGGCCACCGAACACCATGATGCTGTCGTAGGCGATCGAGCCGCAGATCAGGGCTTTACCGGCGGCTGCCATCAGACGCTCACCTTGGCGCTGGCGCGTACTTCGAGCGGGTCGGGATAGGTCGCGGTCATGGTAGAGAGCCCCTCTTCAGTCCTCATTGTCACACAATCATCATGCGGCTAAGCCACCAGCCGCTGCCCGTTGGCGTACACCACGTGCTGCTCGCGCCGCGCGAATGCCACGAGCGTCATCCCGCAGCGCTGCGCGTGGCGGATGGCGAACGAGGTCGGTGCGGACAGCGCCGCCATGAATGTCACACCCATGGTCGCAGCCTTCTGCACCATTTCATAGCTGGCGCGACTGGTTACCAGCATGAAGCCGGCTTCCAGGTCAGCCCCGGTCTGCACCAGTGCCCCCAGCGTCTTGTCCAGCGCATTGTGCCGCCCCACATCTTCGCGCAGGCACTCGATTCCCCGGCCCGGAATCACCCACGCCGCCGCGTGCACACTACCCGTGAGCGCGTTCAACACCTGCCGGCCGGGCAGCTCCTCGATGGCGGCATGCAGCTGGGCGATACTGACGCTCGGTCCGGCACCCACCAGGGTCTGGGTGCGCACGGTTTGCTCGAGGGTTTCCGAACCACACAGGCCACAACCGGTACGGCCGGTCAGATTGCGGCGCCTGCGCAGCAGTTCCGGAAAGCGCTCCCAGGCGATCGCGATCCGCACTTCCGCGGCGTCGGCGAGCGTGCTCACTTCGATGCCGCGGATCTCAGCGGGCTGATCGACCAGCTCCTCGCTCAGCGAAAAGCCGCGCGCGAGGTCCTCAAGATCATGCGGCGTCGCCAGCATCACCACATGCGGCTCGCCGTTGTACAGCAGCGCAACCGGAACTTCTTCGGCGACCCGGTCGGTGGTGTGTACGGAGCTGCCCCGAACCCACCGGTCGACGGTTACTTCCACCCCGGCAGCCGCAGGCGCTTCCTCCATGCGGCGGATTGTACCAATATAGCTGCCCGCGTAAGGACCTGATGACTCAATGCAGCTGAACCGCTTTGACCTTAACCTGCTGATCGCACTCGACGCCCTGCTGCACGAGAAAAACGTCACCCGGGCCGCCGAGCGGGTCTTCCTGTCCCAGCCCGCCATGAGTGCCTCGCTGCAGAAATTGCGGGATTTCTTCCAGGATCAGCTGCTGGTACGGGTCGGACGCGACATGGAGCTGACACCGCGGGCGCTCTCCCTGGTGCAGCCCGTGCGCGAGGCCCTGCTGAAAATCCAGGCCACCCTCGGCACCCAGCCGACCTTCGACCCGCAGACCGTCCGGCGCACCTATACCGTGATCGCAACCGATGAGGCGGTGCCGGAACTGGTGCCGCGGGTCCTGGGGCGGCTGGCCCGCGAGGCGCCGCAGATCCAATGCCATATCGAGCAGGTGTCCCAGACCAGCCTGACGCGGCTGAGCTACGGGGATGCGGACCTGTGCCTGTCACTGGACATCACCCGGCTCTATGGCCTGCGCGAGTTTCCCGACACCCTGAAGTTCCTGCCGCTGCGGCCGGTGCGGTGGGTATGCGTTATGTCCAAGGACCAGGCCATCCCGGGGGATGCGATGACGCTCGCCGACTACCAGTCGCTGCCACACGTCTTCGCCCGTCCTAATGGACACACGGCGCCGGTCGAGGAGCTGGTGCGCCGCATGATCGGCATGGATCTCAACGTGCGGGCGACCACCCAGAGCCTGCTGGAAATGCTTTTCATGCTGCCCGGCTCACCCTTCGCCGCGACCGTCCCCGAACGGGTCGCGCGGCTGGTGATGCCGCTGGTGCCGCTGAAGATCTTCGCCCTGCCCTTCGATGCCCTGGACGGTCACGAGATCCTGCTCTGGCATCACCGCAATGAGCTGGATCCGGGACACACCTGGCTGCGCTCGCTGTTCATCGACGTCGCGCGCGATCTAACGGCATGAGCGCGCCCTACGAAGCCCCCATCGCGCTGATCCGAGCCGCCCAGGAACAGGCCGCGCGCGCCTGCGGTTTCGCGCCTACGGCGGCCCACGAGGAAGTCCTCGGCGACACCGCCGCGGCCGTGCTCGAGGGCGCGGCGCGCATGGCGCGCGAGATTCTGTCGCCCTTGAACCGCCTCGGCGACGCGCACGGTGCGCACCTGAGCGCGCAGGGAGTGGCGACGGCCCCCGGCTTCACGGCCGCCTGGCAACGCTTCTGCGTCGACGGCTGGCCGGCACTCGCGGCACCGGTGGACTGGGGCGGCCAGGGGTTGCCGATGCTGATCTCCGCGGCCACGACCGAGATCTGGGCGGGTGCCAACCTGGCCTTCGCGATGTGCCCGGAAACCGCGGTCGGCGCCGTCATCGCACTCGAGGTGCATGGCGATGAAGCATTACGCGCGCGCTACCTGCCGCCGCTGGTGAGCGGTGAGTGGACCGCCGCCATGAGCCTCACCGAACCGCAGGCGGGCTCGGACCTTTCCACCGTGCGGACCCTCGCGCAACCGGACGGCGATGCCTGGCTGCTGAGCGGCAACAAGATCTACATCTCCTGGGGCGAGCACGATCTGGCCGCGAACATCGTGCACCTGGTGCTGGCGCGGACCCCGGATGCACCCGAGGGGGTCAAGGGACTCTCCCTGTTCCTCGTGCCCCGCCGCCTCGAGGTGCAGGGCCAGTGGCTCGACAACGATCTGCGCGCGGTGTCGCTCGAACACAAGATGGGCATCCGTGCCAGTCCGACCTGCGCGATGGCGTTCGGCGGGAACTCAGGCGCGCGCGGCTGGCTGGTGGGTGAACGGCACAACGGCCTCGGTTGCATGTTCACCCTGATGAACCACATGCGCGTGGGCGTCGGACTGCACTCGACGGGCCTGAGCGAGCGCGCCCGTCAGCTCGCCCTGGCCTACGCCGCCGAGCGGCGCCAGGGACGCGACGCCAAGGGCGCCCAGCGGCCGATCATCGAGCATGCCGACGTGCGCCGCATGCTGTTGATGATGAATGTCCTCACCCATGCCTCACGCTGCCTGGCCTACTCGGCCGCCGCCGCGCTCGATCTGGTGCACAGCCCGGAGACGGACGCGCAGACACGGGCGCGCGCCGAGCGGCGCCTGGGGCTGCTGACGCCGCTGGTGAAGGCCTGGGCTTCGGATACCGCCGTCGAGGTCTCATCACTGGGTGTACAGGTGCATGGCGGCATGGGCTATGTCGATGACTGCGAGGCCTCGCAGATCTATCGCGATGCACGGATCGGCCCGGTGTTCGAAGGCACGAATTTCATCCAGGCCCAGGATCTGCTCGGACGCAAGATCCTGCGCGACCGCGCGCTGGCATTCGCGGAGCTGCTGGCGCAGATGGAAGCGGCCGCGAGCGCGCTCGATACCGGCTCGAGGTTGCGCGCACCATTGTTGAGTGAATGCATCGCGCTGCGTCAGTGCGTGGAGCGGTTGCTCATCCATGCTCCCGCACAGCCGGAGCTGGTGGGCAGCATCGCCTATCCGTTTCTGCAATGGCTGGGGGTGGTCGCAGGGGGTTGGCAGTGGGCACTGGCCGCACGCCATGCCGCGGCGAGCTACCCGGGCGGCGGCGCAATGCGCTCGGCGCTGGACCACGCTGAATTCTACGCGGCGCACATTCTGCCGCGCGCGCGCAGCTTCGAGGCGATCGTCAACGGTGGCAGCGACATCATCAGTCGCGCGCAGCTATAGCCGCACGGGGCCGCATATGAAAACGGGGGTGGAGATTTCTCTCCACCCCCGCATTTGCGCCCGTGTCTTACTTGGCCTTGGTGCGCCAGCCCGAAGCGTAGTTCTTGCGGGCCTCCTCGCCGTAGGGAACCGCGGCGACCTGCACGCGCACTTCGGTCTGCTCGTGACGCTCCACGGTGGCCTTCCCGGTGCCGCCATCGGCCTCGCCCCAGACCAGCGTGAGTTCCTCGCCGATCTGCACGTCCGGGTTGACGACGCCCAGCGACAGCGCCGTGCGCTCGTTGTAGCTGTAGCCGCCGAACATGGAATAACCGACGACCTTGCCGCCTTTCTTCACCGCATCGAACGATGATGAACCGTAGTTCGCGATCGGCCACTCGAAGTACTTGTTCGAGAGCTTGCCGGGATGGAAGAACGAAGCGAAGATCTTCGCCATGTCCTCACCGCTCCAGGCGAAGGTCACCTTGTTCTTGTGCGGCAGCTTCGAGAGCTTCTCGAGCGCTTCGCGACCGGCGAAGTCGTGGTCGAACTTCACGAACGGACCGTAACCCAAGTCGTACGGCGTCGTGTAGTAATCCTCGATCTTGTCCGATACGAAGCTGCCGGCGATGGAGCCGGTGGCCTCGTAGCTGTTGGCCGGCAGCCATTCACGGTACTTCTTCATGCTCTCGCCGCTGTACACGGCCGGCAGCGGGGACGGGATCCAGCCGGACTCCAGAGTATTGGAGGCGTAGGCGCGCGAACCGACGGCGGTCAGGCCGAACTCACGGCCCGTTTCCATGACGGTGTTGAAGATCTTCTCGTAATCCGCGTACGGGCCCCAGATCTCGAGTCCGGGTGCGCCGGCCATGCCGTGGCGCAGCGCCTTGACCTTCTGGCCGCCGAGGTTGATGTAGTCCCAGTTGAAGAATTTGATTTCCTTCGGCAACGGGCCGCCGTTCAGCTTCTCGATGACCTTCCAGGCATTCGGGCCCTGGATCTGGAAACGGTAGTGGCGGCGGGTGACGGCCTTGCCGCGCGGCGCTGAGGGCGAGCGGTCATCACGAATGGTGTCGACCTTGAAGTTGCCGGTCTCGGCCTGGAACTGCAGCCAGTTCACGGTGGGCGCGCGGCCGACGAATACCAGCTCATCCGTGTCTTCATAGAACAGGATGCCGTCGCCGATGACGTAGCCATCGTAGCTGATCGGCACCATCTGCTTGGCCTTGCCGATCGCGAAATTGTTGAAGCTGTTGATCGTGCAGTAGGACATCAGCTTCAGGGCGTCCGGGCCCTTGACGGTGAATTCCGCCATGTGGTGCGACTGATCGAACAGCACCGCGCCATCGCGCCAGGCGCGCTGCTCGTCGCGCCAGTTGGTGTACTCGCTCGGCACCACGGGGTACACGTAGGCTCCGATCTTGGAGTTGCGCAACATCTGGACCGGATTGCCGGCCGCCTTCAACACACTTTCCAGGTTCTGCTGGCTCATTGCCCCACCTCTTGAAAAATCATCTGGCCTAAATAAACCGTCCCGGACACGTGTGAAACAGGTCGGGATCAGGAAATGGCAAGGACTGTCGTTGCTATCGCGATCTTTTTTCGAAATGTCTCAACGGACGTCCAAGGCTTTGGTTAGCGGCGGGCCGCTTCCGGCCGTGGCCGGGGGCCACCCGCCGCGGGTGGCATTGTCCGCCTGCCGGCGACGTGCCGCAACGCGATTTGCGCAATACCGACTATCCGCGCCGTAAATGGTTGACGCACCAACACGGGGCGATTGCCGCGGCCGGTTTCGAAATCAACTGCTACGCAAGCCGAGCAGCCGGATGGCGTTTTCCTTGAGGATCATGGGCCGTACTTCGGGCTTCATGGCCAGCTTTTCGAAATCGGCCATCCAGCGGTCAGGGGTGATGGCCGGATAATCGGAGCCGAACAGCACCCGGTCCTTGATCAGCGAATTGGCATATTGCACGAGGATCGGCGGGAAGTACTTCGGCGACCAGCCCGAGAGGTCGATCCAGGTATTCGGTTTGTGCGTCGCGATGGCCAGTGCCTCGTCCTGCCAGGGAAAGGAGGGATGTGCCATAACGATGGTGAGCGTCGGAAAGTCGGCGGCCACGTCATCCAGGAAGATCGGATTCGAATACTTGAGCTTGACCCCCATGCCGCCGGGCATCCCTGCGCCCACGCCGGTCTGCCCGGTATGGAACAACGCGGGCAGACCGGCCCCGGCGATCACCTCGTAGAGGGGATAGCACTTCGGATCGTTTGGATAGAATGCCTGCATCGAGGGGTGGAATTTGAAGCCACGCACCCCGTAATCCTCGATCAGGCGCCGGGCCTCACGCACTCCCATCTTGCCGCGCGCCGGATCGATGCTTGCGAACGGGATCAGGACATCGGCGTTTTCGGCGGCAACCTCGGCGACCTCTTCATTGGCGATGCGCCAGTGCCCGGCCCCGGCCTCGGCGTCCACGGTGAAGATGACCGCGCCGAGGTTTCGTTCCCGGTAGTACTGTGCGACCTCCGGGATCGTGGGTGCCTTGCCGGAACGGAAATACTTCACCATCTGCTCATCGAAGGCATGCGCACAAGGATCCCGCGGCGCGCGCCCGGAAATCGTGGCATGCGTGTGAATGTCGATGGCGACGAGCTTTTCGAGATCGAGCCGGGGCTGGTATTTGGACATGAGTTCGCCGCCAAAAGCGCAAGTATAAACGGCTATCATCGGCACCTGCTTGGATTGACTGCTCGGGAGATTTGGAAAATGCCAGCCGCAACAACGACCCCCGGAACCGACACT
>Ga0302314_10000645_pt1 | contig 64463 bp, 63 predicted proteins | sample III_Palsa_N2_3_FD_200533 | JGI IMG/M metagenome (GOLD analysis project Ga0302314, IMG submission 200533) | Peat permafrost microbial communities from Stordalen Mire near Abisko, Sweden - III_Palsa_N2_3 | ecosystem: Environmental > Terrestrial > Soil > Palsa > Peat permafrost | place: Sweden...
TGCACGTGGGTCACGACGGGCCCGATCGGATCCAGCGCCCGGGCGTAGACCAGGTTCTGGACGGCCCCGGGCTTGGATCCGGCGGGATGAAAGCGGGTGATGGTCACGACGTAAGGCTCCGGCAGCGCCTTGGGGGAAGAAATGCTGAAGTCGACATCCATCGCGTCCAATCCCTGGGTGGCGAGGCGGCCGGTGGGTTCGGCCGCGCCCGAGGCCATGGCGGCGGCTTGCTGCGCTTGGATCCGCGTGGTGGGATTGCTCTGCCAGCCCTTGGCCCCGGTGATGGCGTGGAGGTTGTTCCCCTGGAGGTTGGGCATCATGCCGGCCTCGCCGAAGGTCTGGTCGGATTTGGCCGCCGTGGAAGCGCCGGCGAGCGCTTTGTTCTCGATGGTGTCCTCGGTGTTCTGGGCGTCGTGCGCGACTTCAAGCAGGCTTTGGCTGAGCGTGCCGGCGTTGGTGAGGCCCACCGTGAGCAGCACGCTCGGGTCATTGTGCCAGGAATAGCCGGGCTGCCGGTTGAACCCGACGATGGTGGCCTCGCCCTCGGCGAGCTTCAGCTTGGGCGTGATCTTCAGGTCCACCGCGCCGTGCTTGGAGGAGATTTCATGATTCTCGTTGTTGATCACGATGACCCAGTCCGAGCCGACGACGTTGCGGATCGGGTAGACATCGCGGTCGAGGTTGATGTCGAGGTCGGCGCCCATGAACAGGGTATGGGTCTTCGCCTCGGTGACATCCACCGGGGGCATCACGGTCGGGGGCTGGCTGCGCACCGCGGGTTCGGCGGCCAGGGTGGGGGCAAGGGCGGCCGCAGCGAAAAGCATGACCTTTCTCATGGTCAGGAAAGCGGGTGGGCGGGCCGGCGATCCAACAGTTCTAGGGGTACCGCCGGGTCGGCTGGATGAACAACGGAGGGTCGGTACCGGGTGGAAACGGCGCGGAAAAGGCCTAGATGGCGAGCTTGCCGAGGTTGACGGCGGCCACCCCATCCACGGGTTTTCCGTGGGCGAGGGCCGGCTTGAACCAGATGCCCTGGACCACCGACGCGAGGAACGGGTCGTCGATGCGGCGGGTGCACTCGGCGTCGGCGTACGGGGCGGTGGGCATGCCGTCCTTGTTCACCTTGACGAAGAAGGTGCCCGCGTACTTGCCCTGGTGCAGGTAGACGGGAAGCTGGGCCGGGAACTTCCCCAGCGCCGGCACCGCGTCGAGCGTGGCGCCGGGATGGGCGCCGACGTACTCCATCTTGATGTATTCGAACGCCTCGCTGCGGGTGAGTTCGACCCGCTTGGACGCGACGTTCGTCGCGATCTCGACGCCGCGGTCGTAGAGGTGCAGCTGGAAATCCACGAGCTCGTAGTTGAAGGGGAAGCCCTCCTCGGTGAAATGCACGTGGCTCAGGTGGGCGTCGATCGGACTCAGCGCCCGCGCGTAGACCAGGCTTTGCACGTTGCCCGGCTTGGAGCCCTGGGCATGGAAGCGGGTCATCGTCACCAGGTACGGCTCGTGGAGCGGCTTCGGGGACGAGATGCTGAACTCGATCTCCATCGCGTCCATTCCCTGCGACGCGATCCGCCCGGTCGGCTCGTTCGCGCTGGCTGCGTAGTCCTCGGCCTGCTCGGCGGCGTGGTTGGCCGTGGTGTCTGCCACGGTATTGGCGCCCGTGCCGCCGGCCAGGAGGGTCGGCGAAACCAGGGAGTTCGCCGGCGGCGCGCTGGCTCCCGCCACGGCCTTGGGAAAATGCTCGATCGCGCCCGCCGTCATCGCCGTCTCCAGCAGCGCGTTGGCGCCAAACTGGTTGTCGGAGGAGGCGAGCACCGCGGCGCCGGCCAGGGCCTTGTTGTTGACCGTGTCGGAGAGGTGCTGGGCATTCGCCGAGACCGCCAGCAGGTCGGCGTTCAGGGTCCCGGCGTTGGTGAGCCCGCGCGTGAGGCGGACGCTGGGGTCGTTGGCGAAGGAGTAGGCGGCCTTGCGCTCGAAGCCTGTGATCGTGGCCTCGCCCTCGGCCAGCTTGAGGTTCGGCACGATCTTCAGGTTCACGGGTGCCGACTTGGCCGAGATTTCCTTCTCGCTGTTATTGATCTCGATCACCCAGTTCGAACCGATGACGTTGCGGACCGGATAGACATCGCGGTCGAGATTGACCGCGATGTCGGCTCCCATGAAGAGCGTGTGGGTTTTGGTGGCGTCGACCACCAGCGGAGACATGAGGGTTGGGGTCTCGGCCCGGACCGAGGGGTCGGCGGCGCGGGCGCCGATTGCGAGGGCCACGGCGGCCAGGGTTAGAAGGGGTAATCTCATGGAGGCGGAGACTTTCGGGGTACTGGTCATTTGCAGGCGCTGTGCCAAGGCACGTGGGTCATGATAACCCATTGCCAGGCAATCGATAAAAAGGCCGCTCCGGAGAGGGGCCTCCTGAAAAGGGCCGGAAATGGTGCAAAGGAACTAAGCTGGAGCCCCCGTCGCTGCCGGGGTGGGCGCTGCCAACCATTGCCGTCCCGCGGGCTCGGGAATAGGGGGCCGCTCAGGACCGCCCGCTGGGACGGGTGAAATCCAGTTCCGGCCCGAGCGGCACGATCCGGGTCGGGTTGATGTCGTCGTGGGTGAAATAATAGTGCCGCTTGATGTGGTCCAGGTTCACCGTCGCCGCGATTCCCGGCCGCTGGTACAGGTTCAGGAGGTAGCCCTGCAGGTTCGGGTAGTCCACGATCCGGCGCAGGTTGCACTTGAAGTGCCCGACATAGACGGCATCGAAGCGCACGAGCGTGCAGAAGAGCCGCCAGTCCGCCTCGACGATCCGGTCGCCGAAGAGGTAGCCCCGGGGGCCCAGCCGGTGCTCGAGGTGATCCAAGGCCGCGAATACTTCCCGGCAGGCTTGGGCGTAGGTCTCCTGGACCGTCGCGAACCCCGCCCGGTAGACGCCGTTGTTCACGTTCTCGTAGATGTAGGCGGCGAGCTCGCGGTGCTCCGCCTCGATGTCGGCCGGGAAGAGGTCGGCCCGGCTGGTGGCAAACGGGGCGAAAGCCGTGCTGAACATCCGGCAGAGGTCATCCTCCGAGTTGTTGATGATCCGCCGGGACTGGCGGTCCCAGAGCGCCGGCACCGTTACCCGGCCCCGGTAGCCGGGCTGGCTGGCCTCATAGGCCTCGCTCAGGAAGGCGAAGCCGTTCACCGGGTCGGAGCTGTACCCCGGTCCATCCCGGAAGGCCCAGCCGCGATCGTCGCGGACCGGATCGAGGACGGTGAGACCGATGGCCGGCTCGAGGCCCAGCAGGTGGCGCACGATCACGGTCCGGCAGGCCCAGGGGCAGGCCAAAGAGACGTAGAGGTGGTACCGGCCGGGCTCGGCGGCGTACGGCGTCGACCCATCAGCGGAAACCCAGTCGCGGAAGGCGTCCTCCTGGCGCGCGAACGCCCCGTCCGCCGTCTGCTCATCCGGAAACTGGGCACGGGTCGCCATGGGCCCAACGTGCCGAGAAAAATCCCGCGTGCAAGGGTGACCGGCCTCCTGGCAGGGAGCGGCGGCCCCGCCCTTGACGCGGAAAATCCTAGAAGAAGGGAGCGATGACCGGCAGGTTCCCACCCGCCAGGACTTCCAGCCGCTCCCCGGCCGAGCGGGCGTCGGCCACGCCGCGGGCCCCGAGGTCGGTCCAGGGGACGCCGGTGTCGAGCATCACCTTGCCCCGGGCGTGCGCGTGCTCGAGGAAGTCGTGGGCGGCGCCGGCCTTCCGCAGCGGGAAGATCTTGGCAATCTCGACCTGCACCCGGCCCGCGGCGATGAGGGCCGCGATCTTGGCCAGCTGCGGCGGCTTGGAGACCACCATCATCCGGAGCGCGCGGGCCCGGTGCCGGCGCGCCTCGGCCTTGGAGGGATCCTCCAGCGTCGAGACGATCACCCCGCCCTTGGGCTTGAGGACGTCCCAGGAACGCTCGAGGATTTCGCCGCCGATCAGGTCCAGCACCAGGTCGACGTCGTTGGTGTGCTCCTCAAAGCGCTGGTTCTCGAAGTCGATCACCTCGTCGGCGCCGATCTTCTTCACCCAGGCGAGATCGCGCTTGGAGGCCGTGGCGATCACGGTGGCGCCTTTCCACTTGGCGAACTGGACCGCAAAATGCCCGACGCCGCCGGCCCCACCATGGATCAGGACGCGCTGGCCGCGCCGGAGCCGGCCGTGGTCGAAGAGGCCCTGCCAGGCGGTGAGCGCGGCGACGCCGATGCCCGCGGCATCGCGTTCGCTCACCTTGGTCGGCCGGTGCGCCAGTTCGCGCGGCGAGGCGACCGTATATTCGGCGTAGCCGCCGCGGTTGTAGTCGAGCATGCCGAAGACCGGGTCGCCGACCTTGAAGCGGGCCCGGTGGCCCTTGCGCGGCTTGCCGACGACACTGCGGACCACTCCCGCGACATCGCGCCCGAGGGTGGCGGGCAACACGGCCCGGAAGACGGGGAACTTGCCCTGGCGGATCTTGGTGTCGACGGGGTTCACGCCCGCGGCGTGCACTTCGATCAGCATCTCGCCGCGGCGGGGTTTGGGCAGGGGTACCTCCTCGTATTTGAATACGCTGGGGCCACCAGTTCTATGCATTCGGATCGCTCTCATGGGCCTACGGACCCCGTATCCCGTCTCCGGTTCGGGCGGGAAAGCTGCCCGCGGGACTATTTGTCGACGACCGAGGTCAGGAACGAGCGCTCCGCTTCCGAGTCCGCGAACTTCAGCGTGCGCCCGACAATCGCCTCCGCTTCCGGGCGGAAGCCGTAGCCCGCGTAGAGGGCGGCCACCTGGTGCGCGAACGGTACGTCGGCCGGATAGAGCGCGACCGCGTCGCCGAGCGGCTGCAGCTCCGCCCGGGTCGGAACGGTGGGCGTGTGCGCGAGCGCCCGGGCGAGGACGAGGTAGGTGGCCTGCAGCGACGGCATCTGCCGTCGGGCGGTGCCGAGGAGGCCGAGGACGTCGACCAGCTCGTCATAGGACAGGCTGCCTTGGCCATGCGGCAGCGCGGCTTCGAGGCGCAGCCGCGCCAGCTCAACGTAGGCTCGGGGCCGCTCGACTCCGGCCGCAGTGGCGCGTTCCAGGGCCTCGCGGGCGCCGGCCTTGTCCCCGCGCTGGAGGGCGTACAGTCCGTAAGAGGCGAGGAAGAGCGGATCGCGGTTGCGGCTGGCGGCCGTGGCGTGGAAGAGCTTCTCGGCCTGGTCGAGGCATTCGTTCTGGAAGTCCACGTCCTCCAGGCCGAGGGCGCGCCCCTCCAGGCGGCCCCAGTCGCCGATCACGCGGGCCACCTCGGCGGAGGTGGCGTCGCGGGAGGCCGCGGGCTCCGCCGCGGTCGGCGGGAGCGGCACCTCGATGGGATGGGCCACCGCCGGGCCGAGATACGCCGCCAGTCGCTGGCGGGCTTGGTCGTAGCTGAGCCCAAGGTTGCGCTCGAGCATGGCCTCGCTCACGGGCTCGCGGGTGGCGTCGTCCACCAGCGCGAGGAAGGCCGCCCGGTCGGGCCCGGCGAAGAGGCCCCAGCGGACGAAGAGCGCCGCCTCGGCGTTCCAGAGGTTCTCCTGGCCGGGGCGCACCCGCCCGGCGAAAAGCTCTTCCATTGGGAGCAGGAGGTGCGCCGACGGCCGCGACGCCCGGTGGTCGGGCGGGTCCTGTTCCGCGCGGATGGCGAGCGTCTCCTTGGTCGTGCTCCACTCGGCCGGACGCAGGACCAGGCGCTCGTGGGGTTCCGATCCCAGGATCCGGTGTTCGGCATACACTCCGCAGGGTCCCTCGACCCCGGCGACGAACCAGGCTGGCAGGCGGGGCGCCCGCTGGGCGATCCGCACATCGCTGTCCGGGTCCACGCACAGGTCCTTGATGCCACCCTGGAGGTCCCAGTAGTTGCCGCAGCTGATAAAGGTGTCGCCGTCGCCGACCACGAGCGGGTGGGTGAGCATGACCGTGTCCGCCTGCGCGCCGCTTCCGCCTGCCCAGGACAGGTCGATCGGCCGGCGCGACCGGTAGCCCTCCGTCATGGCCGGCTCCCGGTTGTAGAGGATAAGCTTCATGGGCGTCGGGATGTCGCCCCAGTACGCGGCCGGCAGGAAGGCGAGGCGGGCGGCCGTCGCCTGACGCAGCGCCTTCACGTACGCGGCATTGAAGGCGTCGCTGCAGTGCGACAGCACCTCAAATCCGGGTACCGAGAGGTAGCGCCATGGCGTGCCGGTGGAGGCCTCGACGAAGACCGGGTCGAGGACCGTCACCTCCGGGTCATCCGGCTGGGCCGCCAGGCGTGCCGCGGACACGGTCGCCGCCGCCAGGAGCACGAGAAGCGGCCGGGTTCTCATGGTCGGGTTACCAGGAAAAGCCGACCCCGAGCTGGACCCCGCTCCCGGGGGTGGCGTTGCCGCCGTTCAATTCGGGCACGCGGTAGAAGTGCAGGAAGACGTTGGTCGTCACCCGGGGCCCGACAAGGTGAAACAGGGTGCCGTCCTGCTGGAACTGCTGGAAACGCGTCTCCGGGACGGCGTCCAGCGCCCGCGGGACTTTGGTCGCGCGCAGGACATAGGGTGCCATGACCACGGGGGCTGGACCGCCGGTCGGGACGGCCGCGGTGGCTTGGCTGGCCGGGGCGGGCGCCCGCCTGGCATCGGTGGCGATCAGCCGGAGGGTCTCCGCCCGCACGTCGGTGGCAGGAGGCCCGGGGACCGGCTCGGTTTCCGCCGGCAACCGTGGCACCGCAGCGCCGAACGCGGCGGCGAGCGTCAAGCAGCGTAGAGCCAAGCGCCCCGGGTTCATGGCGGCGCGATCCAATGCCAGCCCGGCCGGGGTTCCAAGCCAAATGGGCGGCCGCTCAGGTCTCCTCGAAATCCGTGAGGATCGAGAAGCGGAAGGTCGAGCCCTCGTTGGGCCGGCTCTCGACCGAGATCGTGCCGCCCATGAGCTCGCACAGGCGCTTGGAGATGATGAGTCCGAGGCCCGTGCCCCCCCGCCGGCGGGTGCTCGACGTGTCGACCTGGCTGAAGGGCAGGAAGAGGTGGTCCAGCTTCTCGGCCGGGATGCCGATCCCGCTGTCCTTGACGGCGAAGAAGAGGCGCGCGACCCGCCGGCGCGAGCCCGGCTCGGTCGGCTCGCCCCGGGCACAGGAGACCTCCAGCGAGACGCCGCCCCGCTCCGTGAACTTGAGGGCGTTGCCCAGCAGGTTGGTGAGGATCTGGCGGATCCGCGACTCGTCGCTGTTGACGATGTCCGGCACGCCGGCGTCGACCTTGAAATCGAGCGAGAGGGCGAGCGAGCGGGCCTTGGGCGCGAAGAATGCGCAGATGTCCTGGACGCAGTTGCGCAGCGAGAAGGGGGCGTGGTCGATGTCGATCTTGCCCGAGTCGATCTTCGAGAGGTTCAGGATGTCGGCGATGATCTTCTCCAGGGCGAGGCCGCTGGAGTTGATCATCTCCACCTGCTCCCGCTGGTCGAGGTTCAGGTTGGTGGAGAAGAGCATCTTGGAGAAGCCGATGATCGCGTTGATCGGGGTCCGGAGCTCGTGGCTGACGATGGCCAGAAACTCCGACTTGGCGCGGTCGGCGGCCTCGGCGGCCTCCTTGGCCCGGAGCAGGGCGGCCTCGGCCTCCTTGCGCTCGGTGATGTCGTGGCCGACCGCCTGGTATTCCATCGTCTGGCGCTCGTCGTCCTTGATCGCGCGCTGGGTCCACCGGATCCAGAGCCGGCGCCCGTCGTTGAACAGAATCTCCGACTCGAAGGTGTAGGGTTCGTCCGCGATTGCGGCGCCCGGTGCGAAGTACGGGAAGTCGACGCCCACCAGCTCGTTGCGCTTGCGGTTGACCGCCCGGGCATAGGCGCCGTTGACGAAGGTGATCTTGCCGTCGCTGCGGTAGCGGCAGATGAGGTCGGGCTGGTCCTCGACGATGCCCTTGTAGCTGGCCTCAACCTGCTGGAGGGAGCGCGCCATCCGCTCGATCTTGCGGGCGAGGCCGATGATCTCGTCGGAGTCGGATTCCTCCGTATCGAGGGCGGCGTCCTCGGTCTTGATCGCATCGGTCGTGTCGTGGAGGGACTTCAGCGTCTTGACCAGCGACTGGTCCCAGACGTACATCGCCAGGAACATCAGCATGCAGCCGGTGATCGCGAAACCGATGATGTAGAGCGTGCTCCCGAGGTGCTCGCGGACCTGCTCGTCGGTGATGATCGCCACCCAGGCCATGATCAGAGCCCCGGCGAGGATCAGGACGAACGTGGTTTTGCGCTTCATGGGTTGCGGATGGCCTTTGGAGGCGACTTTGCGGGTGGCCATGGGGGAGTCGAGTTCGGAAGATACCTATGGGGTGGACCTTAGGTAGTGAAGAACGGATTATGCCGTTTCTCCTGGGCCACGGTGGTGAGGGGCCCGTGCCCGCAGGCCAGCACCGTGTTGCGGGGCAGCCGCAGGATCTTTTCCACGTCGTTCTTATACTGGTCGGCGTAGTGGGTGGCGCTGCCACCCATCGAGCCGGCAAAGAGCGAATCCCCGACGATCGCCAGCGGATAGCTGAGGCCGGTGATGTAGAACGTGGTCTGCCCGGGCGAGTGCCCCCAGGTCGAGAGGGTCTTGATCGCCAGCTCCCCGATGTGGAAATGGGCGTTCTCCTTGAAGACCCGGGCGCCGGGGTGTTCGGCCGGCTCCCGGTCGCTCGCCCAGACCTCCGCCCCGGTCTCCCCGGCCAGGCGCTTCAGGTCGGCCACGTGGTCGTCGTGGGTGTGGGTCAGGAAGATCAGCTGGAGCTTCAGCTTTTCCGACCGGAGGAGGTCGAGCAGGCCGCCGCTGTCCGCCCCGGTGTCGAAGGCCGCCGCCACCTTGCTGCGGGCGTCCCAGACCAGGTAGCTGTTGACCCGCATGTCCTCGAAGGCGGTGTTGAAGATCGCGAAGCCGTGCGGGAAGACCGGGGCCTCCGGGTACCACCGCTTGTGGGCCGACGCCTCCAGGGCGTCCGGCCCGAGCCGCAGGTGCCGGGCCGCCCGCCGGAGCACGGCGTCGTTCACGTTGCCCGCCTTGAGCGCCGCCAGGTCCGCCGCCTCGACTTCCGCCCGCTTGGCCAGCTCGGCATCCGAGATCTTCAGGCCCCGCTGGGCCTTGGCGATGATGTCGGTGTAGTTGTCCTCGAGCGGGATGCGAGCCATGGGGGGAAGGGCTATCAGTGCGCGGGCCCGGCGGCGAGGCTTTGCGCCGCCTGCTGCGCGGAAAGTGCCGCCTCATGGCGTCCCTCCTTTTCGAGCAGGGTCGCCAGCGTCTGGTAGGCGGCGAGCCCGCGGCGGGGGTCCTGGCGGGCGATCTCGGCTGCCTGGTCCAGGGCCTTGCCCCCGTCCCCGAGCGGCCAGGGAGCCTTGGCGTAGAAACGCATCAGGCCCTCGCGGGCCTCGAGGTCGCCCGGGTTGCCGGCAATGGCGCGGGTCATGGCGTCGCGGCCCTCCAGGGCCAGGGTGAAGGAGCTGTCGCGGTCGGCGAGGAGCAGGCACACGCCCGCGTACTGCGCCAGGTAGGTGGGGTTGCCGGGGTTGAGCCTCGAGGCCTTGCCGAGCCAGCCGCGGGCGCCGTCCAGCGCGGCCGGGCCGCCGGCCCGCAGGATGCTCATCCCCAGGTAATAGTTGGCCGCGGCGTTGGCCGGGTCGGCCGCCACGATCCGCTCGAGTCCGGCCTCAGCCAGCGCGTAGTGCCTCTGCTTGTACTGGGCGATGGCGTCGTCCAGCGGGGCGGCCGCCGCGGTGCCCGCCACCGCCACGCTGGCCAGGATCCACAGGGGGAGCCGCGGCTCCCGGGAGATCCCGGCGCGCATCAGGCAAAGGCGCGCTTCAGGGCCTCCGCCACGTTGGCGGGCACGAAGTGGCCGACCGAGCCGCCATACCGGGCGACCTGCTTCACCAGGCTGCTGCTCGTGTAGCTGAACTGCTCGTTCGGCATGACGAAGAGCGTCTCGAGGGCCGGGTGGAGGTGGCGGTTCATCAGCGCCATGTTGAATTCGAACTCGAAGTCCGACAGGGCCCGCAGCCCGCGGATGATGGCATCGGCCTGCTGGGCGCGCGCGAAGTCGACGAGGAGGCCGGAGAAAGTGGTCACGGTGACGTTGGGCAGCGCGGCCACGTTCGGCACGATCATCGCCAGCCGCTCGGCCGCGGCAAACAGCGGGCCCTTCACCGGGTTGTCGGCCACCGCCACCGTCACCCGGTCGAAGAGTCGGGCGGCGCGGGACAGCACGTCCAGGTGCCCGTAGGTGATCGGGTCGAACGTGCCCGGGTAGATGCAGTGACGCATGGGGACTGGTTCCCCAGCAAACCCCACGGGCCGCCGGCTGGCGAGCGCGTTCCTCTCCGTTGTTGCGTTCGACCGGGAGCGGCATGTCCTAGCAGGAAGGGAATGAACCTGCCCAACGTCATCACCCTGTCCCGCATCCCGCTGATGTTTGTCATCGTGGGCCTGATGTACTGCGACTTCGCCGGGGCGGCCACGCTGGCCTTCGTGCTCTTTCTCGCCGCCGCCCTGGGCGACTGGCTGGACGGCTACCTGGCGCGGACCCGCCAGCAGGTCTCCAGCTTCGGCAAGCTGATGGACGCGATGGCCGACAAGATCATGGTCCTTGGGATCGTGATCGCCCTGGTCGAGCGGCACGAGGTCTGGATGGTCCTCGCCCTGATCACGCTCTGCCGCGAATTCCTGGTGACCGCGATGCGGATGGTGGCGGCCTCCAAGGGCGTGGTGGTCGCCGCCGACAGCGGCGGCAAGTCGAAGACCCTGACCCAGCTGGTCGCGATCGGCTTCTTCCTCGGCGCGGGGGTGGTGGCGCAGGACCTGACCCGCCTCGTGCGCGGGGACGTCTCCACCTTCGTGCACTACGTGCTCCAGATCGGCCTCTGGCTCTTCGTCTTCTCCACCGTGCTCTCGGTGTGGTCGGGCTGCCGCTACGTCTCGCGCAACGCCCGGATAGTGTTCGGCGACGAAAAGGCGGGCGCATGAGCCTCGAACAGCCGGCCTGGCCGCGGCGGTTCGCGCCCGAGGTGGTGCTCAACCTCGCGACCCTGGGACCGGTCGGCCGCACCCTGGCGGCGCCCGGGACCTGGGGCTCCGCCGCCGGCATCCTCTACTTCTTCCTCGGCTACACCCCCTTCGACATCGGGGAGATCCTCGTCATCGGCTTGGCCTGCGCGTACTTCGCGGTCGGGATCTGCGGGCAGGCCGAGATCCAGCTCGGCCGCCCCGACCCGGGCGAGGTCATCCTGGACGAGGTGGTGGCGATCCCGTTCTGCTTCCTCGGCTGGCGCATGATCGCCACGCCCGGCTACGCCGGGTTCTGGGAGCTCATGCTCGCCGGGTTCCTGCTCTTCCGTTTCTACGACATCCGCAAGCCCTGGGTCATCGACCGCCTGCAGAAGCTGCCGGGTGGATGGGGGATCGTGGCCGATGACCTCGGCGCCGCGCTCGCCACCTGCGCCACCCTCCACCTGGCGCACGCCGTCTACGCGCTCTTCCACCACCCGGCGGCCGCGTAGCCCGTCAGTAGTAGAATCGGACCGTCACCTCTTGGGAAGACCCCAGGGCCTCGGCCATCGGCGTCGGCCACCTCCCGAAGGGCGCGGCCAGGGTGAGGGCCGTCAGGCAGGCCCCCTCGCCGTCCGCGGTCGAGGTGTTCCCGACGTCGAGGAACGTCACCACCTGGCCGCGGGTATCGAGGGCGAACTGGACCGCGACAATGGTCCCTCCGGGTGGCGTCGCCCTGCTCGTGGCCAGGACCTCGTTCCATTTCCGCTGGATGGCGGCCATCATCCGCTGGAGATAGGGGCCGTAGGGGTCCCACTGGGCACCCACGTCCAGCACCTGCCGCCGGGCGGGCGGCTCCGCCGGCGCGGCGGTGGCCAGGAGAACCGCCGCCGCGCCCACCGCCAGGAGCCGCCAGGAATTCATCGGGCAGCCTGCTTCTGCTCCCGGCTGGCGGCGCGCCGCTAGCCCTTGAGGAGGAACCGGACGGCGGCGTGGTAGCCCTCGAGGCCCAGCCCGGTGATGACCGCGGTGCAGGCCGGTGCCGTCAGCGACGTGTGCCGGAACTCCTCCCGCTTGTAGAGGTTCGAGATGTGGACCTCGACCGCCGGCAGGTGCGCGCCGAGGAGGGCGTCGCGGAGCGCCACGCTCGTGTGGGTGAGCGCGCCGGCGTTGATCACGATCCCGGCCGCCTTCGCGTCCGCCAGCTGCGCGATCCGGTCGATGAGCTCGCCCTCGTGGTTCGACTGGAAGAACTCGAGCTCGGCCTGCCCCGCGAATTCGGCCCGCAGCGCCGCCTCCAGGTCCGCGAGGCTCACGTGTCCGTAGATCTCCGGCTCGCGCTTGCCGAGCCGGTCGAGGTTGGGTCCGTTGAGGATCGCGATCTTTTTCATGCCCGGGGCTTAAAGCGGATTTTCGGTCGCAATGAACTCCCACGGCAACCCAAACTTTGCCGCGGCCTCCGCGGCGAGCGCCTTCACCCCATGCACCTCCGTCGCGTAGTGGCCGCAGAGGTAGAGGTTGAGCCCACGCTCCTGCGCGACATTGAACCATTCCTCGCGGAGTTCGCCGGTCACCAGCGTGTCGACGCCCGCGGCGGCCAGCGCCGGGATCGCGCTGTTGCCGCTGCCGCTGCAGAAGGCGACGGCCCGCGGCCGGGCCGAGCCGTACTCGATCGCGATCACCCGGCCGTAGAGGGCCTCGAGCTTCTGCCGCAGGGCCGCGCGGGTGAGCCGGCTCGGGGCAATCCGCCCGATGTCGCCGCCCTGGTTGGGGAGGAATCCGCGCGTTGCCCGCAGGCCGAGCTGGCGGGCCAGGAGCGCATTGTTGCCGATCTGCGGGTGGGCGTCGAGCGGCAGGTGGTTCGAATAGAGCGCACAGTCGGCCCCGATCAGCGCCGCCACCTGCTCATAGGCGGGGCCGGTCAGCGGCCGCGGCATGGACCAGTACATGCCGTGGTGCACGATCAGGAAGTCGACGCCGGCGGCGGCGGCGCGGCGGAAGGGGACGACGCCCGCGTCGACCGCCGCACCGATCCGGCGCACTTTCCCGCGGTTGGCCAGCTGCAGGCCGTTGCAGGCGCCGGGGGCGTCCTGGAAGGCCGCCACCCGGGTGCGGGTGTCGCAGAAGCGGACGAGTTCGCGGAGGGTGGCCATGCGTTCAGGCGCCGAGGCGGCAGCTATGTGCGCTAAAGCCCGCCCCGAAACTCACGAGCCAAAAATCGCCGCGGGCGACCGGCGCCGGATCGGCCAGGGCCTCCTCGAGCGCGAAGAGCACCGAGGCGCTGCTCATGTTGCCGTTCCGCCGGAGCGTGCGGATGCTGGGGCCGAGATCGAAGGGTGCGACCACCGGCGCCAGCGCCTCGAGGACATCCCGGCCCCCGGGGTGGGCGACCACGCGGCCAACGGCGCGTTCGCCGCGGCTGGCCCAAAGGATCCCGACCGCCCGGGCGGCCAGGGCCGGGACGCCCGGGTCAAGGAGGTTGCGGAGCCGGCCGTTCCGCTGCTCGAAGCGGAGCTTGTCGCGCTCGGCGGGCAGGTGCAGCGACTGGAAGTCCCGGGCGCGGAGGCCGGTCGGGCCGGGGACCGAGCGCCAGAGGGTGGCCGCCGCGCCGTCGCTGAAGAGGCAGGCGCTGATGATGACGCCGGGGTCGTCGTCCAGGTAGAAGGCGGCCGAGGAGAGCTCGACGGCGACGCAGGCCACGGTCGCCCCGGGCTGCGCGGCCAGGAGGTGGCTGGCCGCCCGCAGCATCGGGATGGCGGCGCCGCAGCCGAGCCCGACCAGGTCCTGCAGCACGGCGTTCGGCCGCAGGCCGAGCTGCTCCGCCACGTAGCTCGTGAGCCCGGGGCACAGGTAGCCCGTGCAGGTGCAGATGAGGAGCGCGTCGAGCTCGGCGGGCGCCACGCCCGCCTGCGCGAGCGCCGCCGAGAGTGCCTGCCCCGCCAGGCGGGGGCCCTCGGCCCGAAAGGCCTGGTTCAGCTCGTCGGCGGTGCGGTCAAACACCCGGTCGATGTCCGGGACCGCGAAGTGCCGCTCGCCGATGCCGTGGTCGCCCTTCAGGATCGTCCGCAGGATCAGCATCGAGCGCCGTTGCAGGCGGATGCGGACATCCGAGCGCTCGACGATCGACCAGCAGTCCCGCTGGGTGAAGGTGGCGGCGGGGACGGCGGTCGCCAGGGCGTGGAGGAACATGCGGGGCTAATGCAGGACGCCGTAGAGCGTGCGGAAAGGCAAGAGTTGGGCGCGGGCGAGGCCGGAGAGGAGCGCCTGCCCCCGGCGCCCGAGCAGGAAGGGGTGGAGGAGCGAGGCGAAAAGGAGGCGCCGGCGGAAGCGCCGTTCCTGACGGCCGGCCACCACCCGCCGCGCGTGCGTCCACGAATCCCGGCCCTCGGCATAGGCGCGCAGCGGCTCGAGCGCGGACGCGGCGCCCTGGAGCGCCATGGCGAGGCCGTTGCCGGTGAAGGGCGGGATGGTGGCGCAGGCATCGCCGAGGCGCAGGCGGTCGGTGGGCCGGACCCGGCGGTCCCCGAGGGGCGCGGCGCAGGTGCAACACGAGGCGAGGTCGAGGTCGGAGGCCCGCAGGCGCTCACACAGGTCCCCCAGCCCCGTGTATTGGAGGGTGGCGAGGAACAGGGGCAAGCCCGTGCCCGCGGCCAGCGGCGCAAAGAGACCGCAGACATTCACGGCGCCGCCCTCGACGCGCGAGACCCCAACATAGGCGCGGTCGCCGAGGTGCACCTCGAAATCGCTGTCCATTTCAAGGCCCCGCGTATGGATCTTGAGGCCGACCCAGAAGGGCCCTTGGCGGTGCCGGCCCGCGGCGAACACCCGGCCCTCGGGCGCCGGCGCCTCCGGGACGCGGGTGCGGCGGCGAAGGTCCCCGCCCGCCGCCTCGAAGGCCGCGGCCAGGCGGGCGTCCAGCGTGTAGCGGCTGATCCCCCAGGCGATCGCCGGCAGCTCGAAGGGCGGAAGCTTCCGGCCGCGGATGGCGTAGGTCACCGAACGGTGGGGGACGGCATCGGCCAGGAACGGGTCGAGCCCGAGGGTCTCCCGGGTGGGGTCGTCGAGGCCGGCGATGAATTCCCCGCAGACGCGGTGCCGCGGGAAGTCGCCCGCCTCGAAGACGGTGACCGGCACCCCGGCGCGCCGCAGGGCGAGGCCCAGGGCGAGGCCGGCCACGCCGCCCCCGACCACCTCGATCGGGCGGCGCGGGCTCATGGCCGGCGGACCGCCACCATCCGGCAGGCGCCGGGCACCGTCTCGGAGCACGAGTAGTCCCAGGCGCCGTCGTCGAGCCCCAGGGCGAGCGGCAGCTCCGTGCCGATGAACCCGGCCGCGATGCTGACGCGGGAGTCATGGAGCGTGACATGGTTGGCCCCCAGGAGGGGGCCGATCGCGGCCATCATCCGCTGGGAGAGCCGGCGGCGGAGGGGCTCGCAGGCCACGATCACCCGCGCCCGCGCCCGCAGGCGCGCGCCCAGTCGGCCCAGCTCCTGCTCCGTGAACTGGTGGAAGATCAGGTTGCCGATCACGACCGGGTAGGCGCTGTAGCCCTCAAAGGCCAAGAGGTCGGTGCAGTGCCACGGGCGGGCGGGCGGCCACGCCGCGGGCCGGGGCCAGAGGTCGAGGCCGTCGAGGAGGACGCCGTCCCCGATCAGCTCGCGGCCCAGCTCCCCCTGGCCCGCCCCCAGCTCAAGCACGGTTTCGCCGGGCCGCAGGAGGGGTGGCAGCGTGCGGCGGAACCACGGGCGGTTGCGCATGAAGCCGTTCACCAGGCGAAGGTCCCGGCGGTTGCGGACGGCGTCCGGGTGGTCGAACGGCAGGGAGTCCAGGAGCTCCGGCTCGCACACCCGCTTCATAGGGCGGCCGGGTCCTCCGCGGGAAGGGAGCGGCGGGGAGTGGCGCCTGGTGCGAGCGGGCCCATGGGAGCCGGAAGGGTGGCGCGGGGTCCGCGGATTGGCAACCCCGGCGGGCAAATCCCCGGGCGAAAACGGCTGGCATTTGTGAGTCGAAGGTTGCCGGGCCGCCGACCGCTGCCCACATTGCCCGCCGACATGAGCGCCGCGAAGTCCACCCCGGTCGACCTGATCGAGCAGGCGACCAAGAAGTTCCGGGACCGGCCCTCGTGGGACGAGTATTTCATGGCGACGGCGATCCTCATGGCCACCCGCTCCAACTGCGAGCGGCTGCACGTCGGCTGCGTCCTGGTGGCGGCCGGCGAGCGCAAGAACCGCCTGGTGGCAGCCGGCTACAACGGCTACCTCCCGGGCACGCCGCACGTCTCGCGCGTGCGCGACGGCCACGAGCAGGCAACCGTCCACGCCGAGCAGAACGCGGTCGCCGACGCCGCCCGCCGCGGCAGCCCGGTGGCGGGCTGCACGGCGTACCTGACCCACTACCCGTGCGTCAACTGCGCCAAGATGCTCGCCGCCTCCGGCATCGCCGAGATCAAGTACCGCGCCGACTACCGCAACGATCCCCTGGTCGCCAAGCTGATGGCCGACGCCGGGGTCTCGATGCTCCGCCTCTAGACCGCAAACCCTCTGCGCCCGTGAAACGGAGAATCCGCCCCGCCGCCCAGTCGCTCGCCGGCTCGCTGCTCCTCGCGCACCCGGTGCTCCGCGATCCCAACTTCCGGCGGACCGCGGTCCTCATGTCGACCCATGGTCCGGAGGGGGCGATGGGCGTCGTCCTCAACCGCCCGCTCGGCAAGAAGCTGGGCGAACTCAAGGGGGACTTTGCGCTGGGGCCGCTGTCGCCGACCCCGATCTTCACCGGCGGCCCGGTCCAGACCGAGCAGCTGATCCTCGCCGCGTGGCAGGCCCGCGAGGACGCCTTCCAGCTCCACTTCGGGATCGATCCCGAGAAGGCCGTGCAGATGCTCGCGGAGGAGAGCACCCGCCTGCGGGCTTTCCTGGGCTATGCCGGCTGGTCCGCCGGGCAATTGGAGAACGAGATCGAGAGCGGCACCTGGATCATCGCCAGCCCCCCGCCGGACCTCTTTGAGCGCCCGATGCAGGAGTCCTTGTGGCGCTACCTCTTAGCTAACGAGGGCGAGCAGTGGCGCCTGCTGGCGGACGAGCCGGACGAACCCGGGAAGAACTGAGTTGACAGGGTGGGGGTCCGGTCTCTGTTTTGTTTCCTTTTATGAAAGTCGTTTCCTCCATCAAATCAGCCAAGAAGCGTCACCCCGACTGCCAGGTAGTCCGCCGCCGCGGCAAGATCTACGTCATCAACAAGACCGACCCGCGCTATAAGGCGCGCCAGGGCTGAGCCTTAACCCCTTTCTACCCGTGAAATCCGAAGGTCACCCGACGCTCAACCCGGTCTGCTTCCTCGATGTCGCCACCGGCAAACGCTTCCTCACGCGCTCGACCATGAAGTCGGCCCGCAAGGAGAAGATCGACGGCGAGGAGTACTTCATCGTCCTGCGCGACGTCACGATGGATTCCCACCCCGCCTACACCGGCGAGAAGCGCCTGGTCGACACGGCCGGCCGGGTCGAGAAGTTCACCACCAAGTTCAAGCGCAGCACGAAGAAGTAGGCGGCGCCGCGGTTGAAGCTCGTCTGTCTTGACTGCGACAGCACGCTGAGCTCGCTCGAGGGGATCGACGAGCTCGGGCGCCTGCGGGGGCCGGACGTCTTCGCCTCCGTCGAGCGCCTGACGACCGACGCCATGGAGGGGCGGATCCGGATCGAGGACATCTTCAAGCTGCGGCTGGACGTGATCCGGCCAACCCGCGCCGACGCCGAGAAAGTCGGCGCCCAATACCTGGCGACCGTGGAGCCGTCGGCCCTGGCCATGGTCCGGGCAGTCGAGCAGCAGGGGTGGACCCCGCTCATCATCAGCGGCGGCTTCCGGCCCGCCATCCGCCCCCTGGCCGACTTCCTCGGCATCGCGCGGATCGAGGCGGTCGACCTCCATTTTGCTCCCGACGGCTCCTACGCGGGCTTCGACGAGACGTATCCGTCCACCCGTTCGGGCGGCAAGGTGGAGATCATCGCCACCCTGCGCCGGGAATTCGGCCCGGAGCGGGTGGTCATGGTGGGCGACGGGGTCAGCGACCTGGAGACCCAGCCAGTGGTCGACCTCTTTGTCGGCTTCGGCCGCTACGTCGCGCGCGAGCGGGTGCGGCGGGAGGCCGCGGCCTTCATCACCGCGCTTTCCGAGCTGCCCGCCCTGCTGCCGGCCTGAACCTTCAGGGAAAGAGCCCGCGCTTCTGCTTGGCCTCGGCCACCCGGGCGATGCCAAGCGTCAGGGCCGCCAGGCGGCGGCCGAACTTGAACTTGCGCTTCTGGTACTCGACCGACTCCTTGGCCTTGTCGAGGATGCCGTTCAGTTTCGCCAGCACCTCGTCCCGGCTCCAGTAGAAGTTCTGCAGGTTCTGCAGCCACTCGAAATAGGAGACGATGACGCCGCCCGAGTTGCAGAGGACGTCGGGGATGAGCTCGATGTCGCCGCGCTCCTCGATGATCTTGTCGGCCTCGTTGGTGGTGGGCCCGTTGGCCGCCTCGGCGAGCAGCCGGCAGCGCAGCTTGGCCGCGTTGTCCTTGGTGATCACGCGCTCGAGGGCCGCGGGAACGAGGACCGTGCACTCGAGCTCGAGCAGCTCCTCGTTCGTGATCACCGTGCCGCCGTCAAAGTCCTTGAGGACGCCGGCGTACTGCACGTAGGCCACCGCCTTCTTGACGTCCAGGCCGGCGGCGTTGTGGACCGCGCCGGTGTAGTCGGAGACGGCGATGATCCGGGCACCCATGGCGGAGAGGGCCAGCGCCGTCTCGCTGCCCACGTTGCCGAAGCCCTGGATTGCCACCGTGGCGCCTCCGATCGGGATCTTCATGTCCTCCAAATACTTGCCGACCAGGTAGGCGACCCCGGCCCCCGTCGCCTCCCGGCGGCCCTGCGAGCCGCCGAGCGCGATCGGCTTGCCGGTCACCACCCCCGGCGAGATGTGGCCGACATGGTTCGAGTAGGTGTCCATCATCCAGGCCATGATCTGCTCGTTGGTGCCCACGTCCGGCGCGGGGATGTCCAGCTGGGGCCCGACGAAGCCGATCAGTTCCTGCATGTAGCGGCGGGAGAGGTGCTCCAGCTCGGTCGGGGAGAGGTCGCGGGGGTTGACGATCACGCCCCCCTTGGCGCCGCCGTAGGGCAGGCCGACCAGGGAGCATTTCCAGCTCATCCACATGGAGAGCGCCGCCACCTCGCCCAGCGTCACGCCCTCGTGGAAGCGGATGCCGCCCTTGGAGGGTCCGGTCGACAGGTTGTGCTGGACCCGGTAGCCCTCGAACACGGTGACGCTACCGTCGTCGCGGCGGACGGGCAGGGAGACGGCGAGGCAGCGGCGGGGGTATTTGGTCCGATCGCGAATGTCGTCCGCGAGGTTGATAGCGTCCGCCGCCTGGTCAAATTGGCGGCATGCCATGCGGAAGACGTCGGAATCGTATAGGGTGGAGACAACGGCCTTTGACATGGGCGGAGCGTAGACGATCTGATGGCCTTCGCCATGCAATTTAAGCTCGCAGCCGAGTACCAGCCGACGGGCGACCAGCCCCAGGCGATCGAGAAGCTCGTGGCCTCGATCCACGCCGGCCACCGCTACCAGACGCTCCTCGGCGTCACCGGTTCGGGCAAGACGTTCACGATGGCGAACGTCATCGCCCAGTGCGACCGGCCGGTGCTGATCATCTGCCACAACAAGACCCTGGCGGCGCAGCTCTACTCGGAGTTCAAGGCCTTCTTCCCCGAGAACGCGGTCGAGTACTTCGTCAGCTACTACGACTTCTACCAGCCGGAGGCCTACATCCCCTCCAGCGACACCTTCATCGAGAAGGACTCCTCGATCAACGAGGAGATCGAGCGGCTGCGGATGTCGGCCACGAGCTCGCTGGTCAGCCGGCGCGACGTGATCGTGGTCGCCAGCGTCTCCTGCATCTACGGCCTGGGTTCGCCGGCGGACTTCACCGAGCTGAAGATCCCGATCCAGCGCGGGGCCGAGCTCGGCCGCAACCCCTTCCTCGAGCGCCTGGTCGACAACATCTACTCCCGCAACGACTATGAGCTGAAGCCGGGCCGCTTCCGGGTGCGGGGCGACGTCGTCGATGTCATGCCCTCCTACCTCGAGCACGGCCTGCGGGTCGAGTTCTTCGGCGACACGGTCGAGGACATTAGCGAGTTCGACCCGCTGACCGGCGAGGTCCTGCGCAAGCTGGACAAGTTCGACCTCTACCCGGCGAACCAGTACGTCCGCACCCGCGGCTCGCTGCTGCCGGCGCTCGGGAGCATCCGGGCCGAGCTGGAGGACCGGGTGGCGTGGTTCGAGGGCCAGGGCAAGCTGCTCGAGGCCCAGCGGATCAAGATGCGGACCAACTACGACCTCGAGATGCTGCAGGAGATGGGCTTCTGCAACGGGATCGAGAACTACTCGCGCCACTTCGGCTCCCGCCGGCCGGGCGAGCGGCCCTACTGCCTCCTCGACTTCTTCCCCAAGAATTTCCTCCTCATGGTGGACGAGAGCCACGCCACCGTGCCCCAGATCGGCGGCATGTACAACGGCGACCGCTCGCGCAAGCAGACGCTGGTCGACTTCGGCTTCCGCCTGCCCTCGGCGCTCGACAACCGCCCGCAGAGCATGGCCGAGTTCGAGGCGGAGACCGGGCAGACCCTCTACGTCTCGGCGACCCCGTCCGAGTTCGAGGTCACCCGCTCGGCGGTCGTGGCCGAGCAGGTGATCCGCCCGACCGGGCTCCTCGACCCCGAGATCACCATCCGCCCGATCAAGGGCCAGGTCGAGGACCTGATCGGGGAGGTGAAGGCGGCGGCGGCGGCGGGCGAGCGGGTGCTGGTGACGACGCTCACCAAGCGCCTCTCCGAGGACCTCACGATCCACCTGCGCGAGGCCAAGGTGCGGGTGGAGTACCTGCACTCGGACATCGACACGATCGAGCGGATCGAGATCCTGCGCAACCTGCGGCTCGGCAACTTCGACGCGCTGATCGGCATCAACCTCCTGCGCGAGGGGCTCGACCTGCCCGAGGTCGCCCTGGTCGCGATCCTGGACGCCGACAAGGAGGGCTTCTTGCGGAGCGAGACGAGCCTCATCCAGACCGCGGGCCGCGCCGCCCGCCACGAGAAGGGCCGCGTCATCCTCTACGCCGACACCATCACCGGCTCGATCGCCAAGACGCTCGAGATCACCACCGCCCGCCGCACGAAGCAGATCGCCTACAACCTGGAGCACGGGATCACGCCGCGGAGCGTGAAGCGCGGCGCCCAGGCCAGCCTGCACGTCTACGACGGCACCGGGGTGGACCGCAACGCCGCGGTGGTGGTGGAGGAGGCCCCGGACGACGTCGCGGCGGTGATCGCCGAGCTCGAGGACGAGATGGCGGAGGCGGCCGCGCACCTGGAGTTCGAGAAGGCCGCGGTGATCCGCGACCAGATCGATTCGCTCAAGTCCGGCGCCTACAAGAAGACCGCCCAGCCCGGCCGGCGCCTCAGGCCCACTCGGGCGGGTTCTGGAGCTGCGGGTTGAGGATCCCGATGCAGGGCAGGTTCCGGTACCGCTCGGCGAAGTCGAGGCCGTAGCCGACGACGAAGCGGTCCGGGATCTTGAACCCGACGAAGTCGGCCTCGAAGGGCACCTCGCGCCGGCCCTTCTTGTCCAGGAGCACGCAGGTCTTCAGGCTCGCCGGGGCCAGCTTGTTGATCAGCCCGGCGACCAGCGTGATGGTCTTGCCGGTGTCGAGGATGTCGTCGATCAGGAGCACGTGGCGCTTGGCGATGTCGATCGTCAGGCTGTGCACGATCTGCGGCACCCCGACCGACTTCGTGCGGTTGGCGTAGCTCGAGATCCGGATGCAGTCCAGGCGCACCGGGTTCTCGATCTCCCGCATCAGGTCGGACGTGAACATGATCGCGCCGTTGATGATCGAGACGATGGTGAACTCGCCGTCGCCGTACGCGGCCCGGATCTCCCGGCCGATTTCGCGCACCCGCTTCTTGATCTGCGCCTCGGTGAACAGGATGCTCTCGAGGTCGGGGTGCTTGCGGGGCTTCCTCTTCGGCTGGGCGGGCGGCATGGGTGGGGATCCAGACAGCCCGACCCCGGCGCCGGAGGCAAACCGTTAAGGGCCGCCCCGGAAAACTCCCGGCCGGTTTCCTTTTGACTTCGACTCGGCCCTTCCTTGCGTCGACCTTCGTGCGCTCGCGCGCGGCATGATCTCCATCCGGATCCAGAAACTGACCAAACGCTTCGGGACCGTCACCGCCCTGCACGAGCTGGACCTGGTCATCAACCCGGGCGAACTCTTCTTTCTCCTGGGTCCCAGCGGCTGTGGCAAGACGACGCTCCTGCGCTGCCTGGCCGGGTTCTACATCCCGGAGGCGGGGCGCATCCTCTTCGGGGACGAGGACGTGACCCGGCTGGCGCCGCACAAGCGCAACACCGGCATGATGTTCCAGAGCTATGCCCTCTGGCCGCACATGACCGTCGCCCAGAACGTCGCCTTCGGCCTGGAGGAGCGGAAGTTACCGGCGGGGGAGATCAAGGTGAAGGTGGCGGAGGCCCTGGAGTCCGTCCACATGGGCAAGTTCGCCGACCGCCGGCCGAACCAGCTCTCGGGCGGCCAGCAGCAGCGGGTGGCGCTCGCCCGGGCCCTGGTGATCCGCCCGCGCTGCCTCCTCCTCGACGAGCCCCTGTCGAACCTCGACGCCCGCCTGCGGCTCGAGATGCGGACGGAGATCCGCCGCATCTGCAAGGAGTTCGAGCTGACGACCGTCTACGTGACCCACGACCAGAAGGAGGCGCTGTCCGTGTCCGACCGCATGGCGGTCATGGAGGGCGGGCGCATCGCCCAGCTGGGCACGCCCCAGGAGATCTACCGCCGGCCGGCGACCCGGACGGTGGCCGACTTCATCGGGGAGACCAACTTCCTGCCCGGCACGCTTTCCGCCCTGGACGGCGGCCGGGCGCGGATCGCCACCGCCGTTGGCGAGCTGGAGGGCGTGCTGGGCACCCCCGCCAGCCCCCCGGCCGTGGGCGCGGCCGTCACGGTCTCGGTCCGTCCCGAGTGCTGGACCATCTCGCCCACGCGGCCGGCGGGCAACGCCGTCGCCGGCCGGATCGGCGCGTCGATCTACCTCGGCGAGAACGCGCAGTACGATTTTGTCGCCGGCGCCACCACCCTCAAGGTCCTCGAACTCAACCCGCGGTTCGTCGACGACCCGGGGGCCCGCGAGGTGTTCGCCACCGCGCGGCCCGAGGACGTCGTGGTCCTGAAGGACTGAGGCCGCGGCCATGCTGAAGCGCGGGATCATCGTCCTGGTGCTGGTGGCGACGGTCGCGCTTCCCTTTCTGCTGCGGCCCGCCCGCGAGTCCCCGGCCCAGGCCGACGACACCATCGTCATCATCTCGCCGCACAACGAGGCGATCCGCCACGAGTTCACGCTCGGGTTCCGGGCCTGGTACAAGGCGAAGACCGGGCGGACCGCGTTCGTCGACTGGCGGAACGTGGGGGGCACGAGCGAAATCGCCCGCTACCTCGAGGGCGAGTTCGTCGCCTCGTTCCGCAACCTCTGGACCAAGCAGGGAAAGCCCTGGAGCGCGGAGATCCAGGCGGGATTCACCAACGGGCGGCTGCCCGCCACGGCCCCGGACATCGTCAAGGCGGCCCGCTCCGCCTTCCTCGCGTCCCAGGCCACGAGCGGGATCGACCTCTTCTTCGGCGGCGGCCCCTACGACTTCGAGCGGCAGGAGCGGGCCGGCCGCCTGGTGGATTCCGGGCTCGCGCAGCTCCACCCCGACTGGTTCACGCCTGAAACTTTCCCCCGCACCTTTTCCGGCGACACCTACCGCGGCGACCTTTGGTTCGGCGCCGTCCTGAGCTCCTACGGAATCCTCTTCAACCGGGACGCGCTGAAGCGTCTCGGGATCGAGCGCGAGCCGGCGCAGTGGTCCGACCTGGCCGATCCGCGCTTCGTCGGGCAGATCGGCCTCTGCGACCCGACGAAGAGCGGCTCCATCAACGCGGCGTTCGAAAATGTGATCCAGCAGCAGATCCACCGCCGGGTGGACGCCCTGGCGCCGGCCGCCGATCCCCAGGCCGACCGCGCGGCGGCGGTGCGCGCGGGCTGGATCGACGGCCTGCGCCTGCTGCAGCTCGTGGGCGCCAATGCCCGGTACTTCACTGACACCTCTCAAAAACCGCCGATCGACGTGGCGGCCGGGGACTGCGCGGCCGGGATGTGTATCGACTTCTATGGGCGTGAGCAGGAGGAGGCCGTGCACCGGCGTGATCCCGAATCTCACCGGCTCGGCTACGCCCAGCCGGTGGGCGGGGCCGCCTACTCGGTGGACCCGATCGCCCTCCTGCGGGGGGCGCCCCATCCCGAGGCGGCCCGCGCATTCATGGAGTACACGCTTTCCCTGGAGGGCCAGAAGCTCTGGAACTTCCGCCCGGGAACCCCGGGTGGGCCCCGGGACTTCGCGCTCCGGCGCCTGCCGGTGCGGCGCGATTTCTATGGCCATGCGGAATGGACGCCCGACCGGAGCGATCCGACGGTTGATCCCTATTCCCAGTCGGCGTCGCTGGTCTACCACGGCGAGTGGACGGGCGCCCTTTTTTCCGAGATCGCGTTCGTGATCCGGGTCGTGACCGAGGACACGCATCCGGAGCTCACGAGCGCCTGGCGGGCGATCATCCGGGCCCCGGAACCGGCGCGGGGCCGCGCCCTGGCGGTCCTGCAGGACCTGTCGGCCGTCGACTACAACCAGTCGCTGGGCCCGATCACGAAGGCGCTCACGTCCAAGAACCTGGTCGACGCCGTCAGCCTGTCGCGCGACCTGGACGCGGTCTTCCGCCGCAACTACCAGCGGGCCGAACAGATCGCCCTCGGCCGGGACTAGGATCGGAAGAGCCGGCGGCCGCCGGTGCAGCCCTCCCCGTTCCTACAGCGCGGCGAACGCGGCGACGAAAGCCGGCCGGTCGTGGGCCTTGAAGAAGGAGGTGCCGGCCACGAAGGTGTCCGCGCCCTCGGCCCGGCAGAGCGCGGCGTTCTCCAGCTCGATCCCGCCGTCGACCTCGATCCGGTAGTCCAGCGCCAGGTCGGTGCGCCACTTCGCCACCTGGCGGATCTTCGCCAGCATGTCGGCCCGGAAGGCCTGCCCGCCGAAGCCGGGCTGCACCGTCATGACGAGGATCAGGTCGACCTCGGAGAGGAAGGGCCGGACCGCCTCGGCCGGCGTGCCGGGATTCAGCGCCAGCCCCGGCGTGCACCCGTGCGCGCGGATGGCGGCGAAGGCCGCCCGGTGGTCGAAGTCGGGCTCGATGTGGATCGTGATCCGGTCGGCCCCGGCCTTGGCGAAGGGCTCCACGTACTTCTCGGGCTCGGAGAGCATCAGGTGGGTGTCGAAGAAGAGCCGCGAGCCGTCCCGGCGCAGCGCCGCCAGCGTCTCCGGCCCGAACGAGAGGTTGGGCACGAAATGACCGTCCATCATGTCCAGGTGCAGGTAGGTGAGGCCGAGGGCGGCCACCGCCTCCGCGCCCTTGCCGAGCGCGGCGTGGTCGCTGGCGAGGAGGGAGGGGGCGAGGATCGGGGTATGCATGGGCGGGCGGGGTTTCCTACCAGACGTCGAGGACCGCGTGGGTGGCGCGGTCGGCCAGCTGCTGGGCCAGGAAGGGGAAGGTGTTGTACTCGGACTGGAGCTGGTTGTTGCTGGTGCCAAAGGGCACGTTGCCCAGGCCGTTGTCGACGAAGGCCTCGCGCTGCACCTCGACCTGCCGCTTCGCGAGGAGCATCTTGCCGGTGCGGTTGTCGCGCAGGGTGAGGATGGCGTCCAGCTTCAGCGTGAACTTGCGGGCGAGCCCGTTGTCGTCCTCGCGGTTGGCCGCGTTCTCCCGGCGATAGTTGGTGAGCGTCACCGTCAGGGTGGCGTCGGCATCGGCCTCGCTGCCCACCACCTCGACCCGGCCGTCCTTGATGAAGGCCTCCCGCATCACGGTGCTCACCGTCACCTCGGACTGGGCGAGCATCGTCTTGTTCTTCGACGGCTCGACATAGAGGGTCGCGAAGCTGGGGCCGGGCCCGGCCCCGAGGTGGTAGTGCGAGCAGCCGGCGGCGAGGAACGCCGAGGCCGCGAGGAGGCTCCACAGGCGCGTCATCGGCGGCGGGGCCCTGGGCCGGTCAGAACAGCCAGAACCGCTTCTTCGCCGGGTGGCCGGGCGTGATCGAGTACTTCGCCACCGCCGCGTCCAGCGCCGCCAGCCGCTTCTTGGCCAGCGCGGCGGGGTTGGAGTCGGGGTACGAGGTGATGGCCTCGTTGTAGAACACCTTGGCGGCCTCGAAATTGTACCGCTTGTAGAAGTAGTAGTCGCCGATGTAGATTTTGCTCTGGGCGAGGATGGTCTTCATCTTGTCGACGCCCGCCGCGGCGTGGGCGACGTTGGCGTCGCCCGGGTAGAGGATCATGAAGTCCTCGTAGTAGGTCATGGCCTCCTTGGTCGAGGCCTGGTCGTACTTCGGCCCCTCGGTCAGGGAGGCGTGCAGGTCGCCGAGCTTCAGGTAGGCCACCGGGGCCAGGACGCTCTGGGGATAGGTGTTCACCAGGCGGTCGAGGGAGTCGATTGCCTCCTCCGTGTTCTTGGCCGCCTGGTCGCCGCGGGCCGCGTCCATGAGGGCCAGCGGGGCGTAGTCGCTGTAGGGGGCGTCGAGCACGATCACCTGCATGTACTCAACCGCGCGGGAGCGGTTGGAGAAGCCGGGCAGGATGCCCCAGAACCAGTTGTGGGCGCCGTCGAGGAGCAGCGCCGCGACCCGGTACTGCTCGCCGATCACGTCGTTGAACCGCTTGGTGTTCGGGTAGCGCCGCAGCACCAGCTGGAAATCCGTGAAGGCCCGGTAGTATTGCTTGTCGAGGAGGCAGATCTTGCCGGCCCGGTAGAGGGCCTCCGCGGCGTAGACCGAGCCCTGGTACTTGGTGCCCACCTTCTCGTAGGACCTGATCGCCGTGTGGTAATGGCGGCCCTCCTCGGCCAACCGCGCCTTGTTCATCAGGTCTAGGGCCGCCCGGCCCTTGGTGCCCGTGAGGCCGGAATCCGCGCTACCCTCGATCTGCCAGCCGCTTGCGGGCGTCCAAGTCAGTTCGGCTCGGGCCTGGGGGGCGAGGAGCAGCACCAGCGCCGCAGCGGTCCCCATGAGGAGCAGGGAACGGCGGAAAAAGGGGATCGGCATTTGGACGGAAATCACCAGCGAATCAGGGCGCTCCCGTAGGTCAAGCCCGCGCCGAATGCGACCAGGAGCGTGAGGTCGCCGGCCTTGATCCGCCCCGCCTTGCGGGCCTCGTCGAGTGCGATCGGGATCGAGGCGGCGGAGGTGTTGCCGTACCGGTCGACGTTGACGAAGAACCGCTCCACCGGCAGCTCGAGGTACTGGGCGATCGCATCGATGATGCGCAGGTTGGCCTGGTGGGGGATCACGAGCCCAATCTGAGTCGCGGCCAGCCCGTGTTGTTCCAAAATATCCCGGGCGGCCTCCTCCATCACCCGGACGGCCAGCTTGAAGACTTCCTTGCCCTTCATCTTGATGAAGTGGTCGCCGCGGGCGATCGTCTCCGCCGAGGTCGCCGAGCGGCTGCCGCCGGCCGGGATGTAGAGGAGCTCGGTGTCCTCGCCGAGGGCCCCCAGGCGGGTGCCGATGAGGCCCACCCCGGGCTGGTCGCTGATCCCGATGACGGCCGCCCCGGCGCCGTCGCCGAAGAGCAGGCAGGTGCCCCGGTCCTGCCAGTCGACGACCGACGAGAGCTTCTCCGCCCCGATCACGAGGGCCTTCTGGTAGCGGCCGGAGCCGACCATGGCGCAGGCGGTGTCCAGGGCGTAGAGGAAGCCCGAGCAGGCGGCGTTCACGTCGAAGCACGCGGCCGTCGTCGGCACCCCGAGCTTGTGCTGGACCACGCACGCGGTCGATGGCATCGGGTAGTCCGGGGTGATGGTCGCCACGATCACCAGGTCGATCGCCGCCGCCACCACGCCCGCGTCGGCCAGGGCGCGCTGGGCCGCCGCGATCGCCAGGTCCGAGGTCGCCGTCCCCGCGTCGGCTATCCGCCGCTCGCGGATGCCGCTGCGCGCCCGGATCCACTCGTCCGAGGTGTCGACCATCTTGGCGAGGTCGTCGTTGGTGAGGATGCGCTCGGGGGCATAGGAACCGGTTCCTAGGATGACGGTTGAACGGGTGGGCATTCCGGGGAGGCTAGGTGACGGGCACGATCAGTTGGTCGTTGGCCCGCGCGATGTCGGCCTCCATCCGCTGGTTCATGTCCGCCTTGATGATCTCCCCGGCGGCCCGGATGGCGCTCTTGATCGCGTTGCGGTTGGACGAGCCGTGGGCCTTCAGGATGTTGCCGCGCAGCCCGAGCAGGGGCGCGCCGCCGTACCGCTCCGGATTGATCCGGTCCTTCATCGCCGCGAAGGCGCCCTTGGACAGGAGGGCGCCGGTCCGGCGCATCGGGTTGGCCCCGAGCTCCTCCCGCAGCATGCTGCGGATGAACTTCTCCAGCGACTCCCAGCTCTTCAGCATGATGTTGCCGACGAAGCCGTCGCAGACCACGACGTCGACGTGCTCGGCGAAGACCTGGAAGCCCTCGATCGGGCCCGAGTAGTTGATGATCCTGTCGATCCGCTTCAGGAGGTCGTTCGTCTCGGTGATGAGCGAGTTGCCCTTGCCGTCCTCGGTCCCGATCGACATGAGCCCGACGCGGGGGGCGGGGATGCCGAGCATCACCCGGCAGTAGTGGCTCCCGAGGATCGAGTTGTGGACCAGGTGCTCGGGCTTGGGCTCCGGGTTGGCGCCCGCGTCGATGAGCACGAAGTGCCCGCCCTCGCGCGGCACCACCGCGGCCAGGGCCGGGCGGGCCACGCCCTCCATCGTCCGCAGCCGCAGCGTCCCGCAGGCCATGAGCGCGCCGGTGTTGCCGCAGCTGACGACCACGTTGGCCTGGCCGGCCTTCACCAGCTCGATGGCGCGGACCATCGAGGAGTCCTTCTTCTTCTTCAGCGCCACGAGCGGCTTGTCATCCATCGTGATGACCTCCGAGGCGTGGAGCACGCTCACCCGCTCGCTGCGGGAGAGGCCGTAGTGGGCGATGATCGGCCGCAGCACCGCCTCGTCGCCCACCAGGGTGATGGGGTTCAGGTTGGGGCTCTGGGCAAGCGCCAGCTTGACCGCGGCGACCACTTCGCTGGGGCCCAGGTCTCCACCCATCGCGTCCACCGCGATGCGACCGGGAATTCCGGGGGCCATGACGTCGGCGTACCGACCAGGATTGGGTAGGGGTCTTAGACCTCTACGTTCAGCACTTGGCGGCCGCGGTAGGTCCCGGTCTTGGGGTTCACCCGGTGAGGGCGCACCAGGCTGCCGTCAGACGGGTCCCGGGCGAACTCGGGCGCCTTGAAGGCGTTGGCGGCGCGGCGGTTGGCACTACGGCGCTTGGACTGCTTGCGTTTTGGATTGGCCATGTGGAAGGGGTTTAAAGGTCGACCGTTTAAAGGCCGCGGGACCGTCCCGTCAAGCGCCTATCTGGGCCGCATACAAGACTTGTGCCCCGGGCGGGGATTTGTACAAGGAGCGACGCATGTCGCCCACCTTCATTCAAATCATTCTGTTGGGCCTCGTGCAAGGCGCGGCCGAGCTCCTGCCGGTCTCCAGTTCGGCCCACGTGATCGTGGCCGAGAAGCTGATGGGCCTGCCCCCGTCGACCCCGGAGATGACCTTTCTCCTCGCCATGCTCCACACCGGCACCATGGGGGCGGTGATCCTCTACTTCTGGAAGTCATGGAGGCAGAGCTTCTTCGCCAACGCCGAGACCTTCCGGGCCACGGTCATCCGGGTGGTCGTGGCGACCTTGGTCACCGGCGTGGTCTTTCTCATCCTGCAGAAGGTGGCGAAGAAGGTGCTCCTCCACGGGCGGCCGGACGCCCCGGTGGAGGAACTTTTCTCCAACCTGCCCCTCATGGCGGTTTCGCTCGCGGTGGCGGGCGGGGTGATTGTCCTCTCGGGCCTCAAGGTGGCCAAGGCGGCCGACCGGGCGCCGGCGGTCGCCAGCGACGTGCCGCTTCCCCAGGCGGCCTGGATCGGCTTTTCCCAAGGCGTCTGCCTGCCGTTCCGCGGCCTGTCCCGATCCGGGGTCACGATCTCGACCGGGATGCTGGTGGGCGTCCCGCGGCGCGCCGCCGAGGAGTTCAGCTTCGCCCTCGCCGTCGTGCTGACGCCCGCCGTCATCGGCCAGGAATTCCTGCGCCTCTATAAGGAGCGCGCGGCCTCGCCGGTGCCGTTCCAATTGGGCGCCCTGGTCGGCCCCGGCCTCCTCGGCATGCTCGCCAGCTTCCTTGCCGGGCTCCTCGCGCTCCGGTGGCTCTCCGGCTGGCTGGAGCACGGTCGCTGGCACTACTTCGGGTTCTACTGCTTCGCCGCCGCCGCCGGCATCGCGTTCCTCGCGTCCCGGGGCTACTGAGCATGGGCGACCTGACCGCGCTCAGCGCCTCGCTCCGCGCCGGCCGCGAGCTGGCGCCCGCCGAGATCACGGCGGCCGCGGCGGCCCTGGGCGCCCCCGCGCCCGACGACGCCACCAAGGCCGGGTTCCTCTCGGCCCTGGCCGCCAAGGGCGAGACCGCCCGGGAGGTGGCCGGCTTCGCCGCCGCCTTCCGCCCGCTGACGCTCGACCCGGGGATGGGAGCCTGGTCGGCGCGGGCCATCGACATCGTGGGGACCGGCGGGGACCATGCCGGCGGCTTCAACGTCTCGAGCCTCGTGACCCTGGTGGTGGCCTGCGCCGGCGTGCCGGTCATGAAGCATGGCAACCGCGGGATCACCTCCCAGTGCGGGAGCGCCGACCTCTTTGCCGCGCTCGGCTACGCGCTCGCGGCGCCGGCCGCCCGGCTGCAGGCGGCCATGGCGGCCCTCGGCTACGCGTTCTTCTTCGCGCCGGCCTGGCAGCCGGCCTTCGCGCGCATCGCCCCGGTCCGCAAGCTGCTCGCCGCCCGCGGCGAGCGCAGCGTCTTCAATGTCCTCGGGCCCCTCCTGAATCCCGGGCGCCCCGCCCACCTGCTGCTCGGCGCCGCCACGCCCGGCCTGGCCGAGAAGCTGGCCGACGCGCTCGAGCTCCTGGGCACGGGCGCGGGCCTGGTCGTCCACGGCGTGATCGCCCCGGGCCGCGGGATTGACGAGCTGACGACCGCGACCACCAACCTGGTCCGCGGGGTCGGCCGCCTGGCGCCGCTGCGGGCCGAGTGGACGCCCGCGGACTTCGGACTCGAGCCCGCGCCGTTCGGGGACATCGCCGGCGGCGACGTGGCGGCCAACCTGGCGCTGGCCACCGCGCTCGCGGCCGGGGGCGGACCGCGGGGCCTCGCCGACACGATCGCGCTCAACAGCGCGGTGGCCCTCTGGATCACGGGCGCGCGGCCGGACGCCCGCGGGGCGGTCGCCGAGGCCCGCGAGCTGCTGCTTGGCGGGGCGGTGCGCCGGAAGATTGCCGACACGCGCGATTTCTTCGCCTAGGCTGCGCGGCATGGAACGCCTCTACTTCGGCACCGACGGGGTCCGCGGACCCTATGGCGGCCCGCTGGTCAACGAGGCGTTCTTCGCCCGCCTCGGCGCCGCGGCGGCGCGGTGGCTCGCGATCCAGGGCGCCCCGGGCGGCAAGGTCGTGATCGGCCGGGACACCCGCGCCAGCGGCGCGGGCCTCGTGCTCGCCGCCGGCGCGGGACTCGCCCAGGCGGGGGCGCGGCCGGTCTCGCTCGGGATCGTGCCGACCCCGGCCGTCTCGCGGGCGGTGCTGGTCGGGCGGGCGGCGCTCGGCATCTCGGTCACGGCCTCGCACAACCCGGCCGCCGACAACGGCATCAAGTTCTTCGGGTCGACGGGAGCCAAGCTGGCCGACGCCGAGGAGGCCGCGATCGAGGCGCTGATCGCGGCGGAGCCGGCGGCGGCGGCGGCCGCGCTCCCCAGCGAGGAGATCCTCGAGTCCTACATGGCGGCCGCCCGCGGTCTCCTGCCCGCTGGCGCGCTCGCGGGCTGGAGGGTCGCGCTCGACACGGCGAACGGCGCCACCTGCGTTTCCAGCCCCGGCGTCTTCCGCGCCCTCGGCGCCGAACTTTCCTGCCTCGGGAACGAGCCCGACGGCCGCAACATCAACGCCGGGGTCGGCAGCGAGCACCCGGAGGCGCTGGGCGCGCGGGTGGTGGCGACCGGCGCGCGCCTCGGCATCGCCCACGACGGCGACGGGGACCGCTGCGTCCTCTGCGACGAGACCGGCGCGGTCCTCGATGGCGACGAGATCCTCGCCATCCTCGGCACCGACGCGCTCGCGAAGGGCGCATTGGCCCGCCGCATGGTCGTCGTCACGCAGCAGAGCAACCTCGGCCTCGACGCCGCGATCGCCGCGGCCGGCGGCACGACCGTGCGCACCGCCATCGGCGACCGGTACGTGGCCGAACGGATGCGGGCCGAGGGTGCCATGCTGGGCGGCGAATCCTCCGGCCACGTCCTCAGCTTCGAGTTCAGCCCGACCGGGGACGGACTGGTCGCGGCGCTCAAGGTGGTCGCGGTCATGCACGCAACGGGCCGGCCGCTGTCGGAACTCCGGCGGGCGATGCGCCGGTTTCCGCAGCGCGCGTCGGCCCTCGTCGTGCGGGAGAAGAAGCCGTTTTCCGCCCTGCCGGCGCTGACGCGCGTGATGGGCGACCTGGAGGCGGAGCTGGGGGCGAGGGGCCGGATCCTGGTGCGCTACTCCGGGACCGAGCCAAAGCTGCGCTTCCTCGTGGAGGGTCCGAGCGACGCCGTGGTGGACCAAGGGATGGTCCGGCTCACGGCTGCCGCCCGCGCCGACCTCGACCTCGGATAAGGCGCGGCCCCCGCCCCGACGGCAGTCGGCCGGGACCGCGGGGGTTCCCGGCCGCTGCGGCCGCCGGCTCAGTTGACCGCAATCTTGCGGGGTTTCAGCGCCTCAGCCTTGGGCAGCGAGGCGCGAAGGACGCCTTCCCGCAGCTCGGCGTGGATCTGGTCAATGTTGATGGCGTGGTCATGCTCGAGGGTCATCTCGAACGACTCCTCGGGCAGTTCGCTGTAAAGCGATGTCCAGCCCTCGGGCTGGCGCCATGTGCGCCGGCCGATGATGCGGAGCAGGTTGTTTTCCGCCGTCAGCTCGAGATCGTTCTTGGCCACTCCCGGCAAATAGACCGTCAGGCCATAGCCGTCCTTGTTGTCCACGAGCTCGTAATGGGGCTTGATGGTCGCCGCCGCTCCGTTTTCCAGATGGCTTAGCGCGCGGGCCCGGGAGGGAATGAGGGTAGTGATGAGGGACATGTGGGATCCTTTTTCTTGAAGGTGGTTGGAGGGATGCGGGCTCACTTGACGGCGATGCTGACTTTCTTCGGCTTTGCCTCCTCCCGCTTCGGCAGGGTCACGGTGAGGATGCCGTTCTCGTAGGCCGCGGCCACGCGGTCGGGCTGGACGTCTTCGGGGACGCCGATCGTGCGGCTGAGGAAAAACGACTCCCCGGACTCACCGTTGCGCTGCTTGCGGGCGGCCGAAATCTGCAGGTTGCCGTCGACCATCTCGACGTTGATCTCCTCCCGGTTGGCGCCCGGGAGCTCGGCGCGGACGTAGGTGTTATCCCGGTCCTGGTAAAGCCCGATGGCGAACTGGCGGCCCGGGAGGGCGTTGTTCAGGCCGGAGAGGGCGGAGGTGAACAGCCGGTCGATTTCGTTTTCAAGTCCGGTCCACGGGCTCAAAGCGGAATTCGTCCAGCCGGTACGGCGGTTGCCGGGATAGGTGTAGCTTTCGATACGCATGGGTTTATCTCCTTTCTGGTAGGTTGTTTCTTTGTTGGTAGGCGCTGACAGCGCAGCCAAATGCTTACGGCGTGCCAGCGAATCGTGGCAATGTAAGTTATTGGTGAATAATGCTTAGAGATTTTTGTTTCAGGGGGTAAGTGGAAACAAATGACCCGCCGCCGAGTCGAATTTTCCCAGTGGGCGCCCGGCGGCGCGCTTCGCGCGGGGGACCGACGGGCCCTCCTTCCCGCGGCCTCAGAATCGCCGCCCTTGGCGGATGATGTCCCAGGTGATGTAGACCCCGAGCAGGGCCGAGAAGATGAACCCGATGATCCCGAGCGCGGGGTAGCCGAAGAGGTGAGGTTTAATCCCGGTCATGACGATCAGAGAGGATCCTACGATCAGCGCCCCGATGATGACCCCCAAGGCAATGCGGTTGGCGGCAAACCTGATCGTCTCGTTGTGCTCGCTCAGGCCGCGCAGCTGGAGGTTGATCGCCAGATTGTCGTGCTCCAGACGGCGGACCACCCGACGCAGCTCGGCCGGCAGATCCTGGATCCCGAGCAGGGTCTGACGGACCAGGTCGCGCGATTGGCGAAGGAAAGCCCGGGGACTGATGCGCTGGTGGTGGAGCTCGCGGAGGACCGGCTCGGCCTGGCGGCGGAGGTCGAACTTGGGGTCGAGGGCCCGCGCCACCTCCTCGAGCGAGACGATGGCCTTGGCCATGAGCGCGTAGTCGCGCGAGAGGGGAATGCCCTGCTCGCCGAAAGCGTAGAGCAGGCGGAACATGGCCCGCCCGAGAATCGGCCGGCCGAGGGCGAAGTTGAGCTCTTCCCGGAGGGCCAGGGTGACGTCTCGCTCAAGGGCGCGCAGGTCGGGCCGCGCCTCGACCGGCGCCAGATCAGCGACAATCTGGACGATCCGCTCCGTGTCCTGCTCGACCGCCGCGACCCAAAAGTCGGCGAGAGCGTACCGCAGACGCCTAGCCTGAATCTTTCATGAAATAAGCATCGCGTATCTTGGTACTCCTTGAATATCAAGGAGGTGCACAACAATCAACCAAGACTACGCGATGCGGAAAAACTCACGGAAAAAGATCCGGTTCACAAGTTCAAAGCGACGGTCGGTGGAGGGCCGTTTTGATGGCGGGGAAGTATCAAGCGACGGCGGGCTTATAGTGGTGAGGGAGGTAGATCGGCGGCTCGGTTTAATTAAAGCTGTAGCCCGTCGGCTGAGCGACAAGCGCCAGAAGGGGAAGGTTCGGCACGAGGCGCAGACTCTGATCAGCCAGAGAGTGATGGGGCTCTGTGCGGGATGGGAGGATCTCAACGACGCGGAGCAGTTGAAGAGCGATCCCGTGCATCAATTGGCGTCGGGAGCGGAGGTACTCGGCAGCGCGCCGACATTGTCCCGCTTTGAGAATGCCCAGAACCGGGCGAGCGCATGGGCCGTGAACGAGGAACTGGTGGAGCAGTTCATCCGCTCGAAGAAGGAGGCGCCCGCGTACCTGATCCTGGACTTTGATGCGACGGACACCCCAGTGCATGGGCAGCAGGAGGGCCGGTTCTTCCACGGCTATTACAACTGCCACTGCTTCCTGCCGCTGTACGTCTTCTGCGGGGACCAGCTGCTCGTGGCGTACTTAAGGAAAAGCAACGTTGACGGGGCCAAGCACGCGTGGGCGATCCTCGCCCTGCTCGTGAAACGGCTGAAGGCCGCGTGGCCGAGGACGAAGATCGTGATCCGGGCGGACAGCGGCTTTTGCCGGGACCGGATGCTCACCTGGTGCGACCAGCACGATGTGAAATACGTGATCGGCCTGGCCCGCAACAGCCGGCTCCTGGAGCACAACGCGCCGCTGATGCGGCGGGCCGAGGAGGAGTTTAACCGGACCGGAAAGAAGCAGCGCCTCTTTGCCGCCTTCGACTATGCGGCGCTGACGTGGCAGGGGCCGCGCTGGGTGATCGCCAAGGCTGAGCACACGGAGAAGGGAGCGAACCCGCGCTTCGTTGTCACCAACGTCGGCGGCGACGCGCAGAAGATCTACGACCAGCGCTACTGCGCCCGAGGGGAAATGGAAAACCGGGTGAAGGAGCAGATGATGCTCTTTGCCGACAGGGTGAGCGCCCACCGCTGGTGGGCGAACCAGTGGCGCCTGCTTCTATCCGCCCTGGCCTACACCCTCATGGAGGCCGTCCGGCGCCTCGCCCTTGCCGGTACGGAACTCGCGCAGGCCACCTGCCAGACGATCCGCCTCAAGCTGATCAAGATCGGCACGGTCATCGAGCGGAAGCTCACGCTCGTCAGGCTCCACTTTAGTTCCTCCCATCCACTCCAGGCCCTGTTTGCCCACGCGGTGCGCTGCCTGGTGCCACCATAAATCCCATAGCCAGAGCGACGGGGGTAAGGGGGCAGTGTCGCATCGTATATAGAAACGGGCCGCTTTTGAGCTCCAAACCGTCCCAAACCCGAGAAAGCCGATCAAGCCATCAAAGTTGATCCGGCAAAAGTCGCTTCATGAAACATCCGGGCTAGTGAGGTGGCCCGCCAGACCCCAATCGAGGAAGCACAGCCTTCCATCCGGGGTGACAAAGAGGTTGCCGGCGTGGGGATCGGCGTGGAAGAAACCCTCGATAAAGACTTGGCGCAGCAATGACTCGGCGCCGCGCGCGGCGAGGCGGCGGCGCGACTCGGGATCCATGTCGGAGGCCTCGCGGACCGACCGCCCGGCGATCCGCTCCATCACGAGAACCCGCTCGCCGCAGTAGGCGGAGTAAACTCGCGGGGCGAAGACCCTTTCGGGATGGGGATTAAGGGCGTTGAAGTATTCCTGGTTGCGCGCCTCTTGCCGAAAGTCGAGCTCCCGCAATATGGCGTCGCGCGACTCCGCCAGCATCCCCGGCAGGTCGAAGGGCTGAAGCCGTGCGACCCGGTGGTGCAGCAGGCTCGCGAGCCAAACCGCCAGCTCGAAATCGGTTTCCATCCGCCGGCGCAGGTCGGGCTTCTGGACCTTGACCACGACCGGCGTGCCGTCGTGAAGCTGCGCCCGGTAAACCTGGGCCAGCGACGCCGCCGCCACTGGATTTTCGTCGAAGTCGCGGAAAACCTCCGCGGGCTCTCGGCCCAGGGCCTCCTCGAGCGCGGGCCGCATGATGCTGCAGGGCAGGGGCTCGACTTGATCCTGCAGCTTGCTGAGTTCAAGGATGAGGTCGGGGGGGAGGATGTCGGGCCGCATCGAAAGTAGCTGGCCCAGCTTCACGAAGGTCGGGCCGAGTTGCTCCGCGGCCATTCGGATCCGCTCAGCGGTGCTGCGCCGCTCCGTGCGGCTGGGGAGGACCCGGCGCCACACCCCCTCAGGCAGCTCGATCTGGTCCAGGAAGTCCGCAAAGCCGTGCCGTGCCAGGATGGCGAGGATCTCCTTGGCGCGGACGGCGTGGTTGAGGACGTTGAAGGCCTTCATGCGCGGGCCCGAAAAGGAAACCCGGCGACCGGTCGGCCGGCGCCGGGGAACTGATCAGAGCCGGGCTCTCAGTGCACGCTGACTTGGACCGAAGCGGAAGCCTGGTCGGCCTTGGGGAGCGTGAGGGTCAGGACGCCGTTGTCGTACTTGGCGTCGACCGCGGCGGCCTTGATCGGTCCAGGCAGCTGAACGGTGCGGACAAACTGGGCTAGGTTCCGTTCGCTGCGGAGCGCCGCGTCGCCGTCCCGGGTCTCGCTGAGCGCGGTCCGCTGGCCGGAAATCGTCAGCATCCGACCCTCGACGCTGACTTTGATTGTGGCCTTGTCGGCGCCGGGCATGTCGGCCCGCACGGTGTAGTGGTCCTTTTCCTCACGCAGGTCGAAGTTTGGACTGCTGATGCCGCCGACGAGGCCGGGGAGGTCAGCCGGGAACTGGCTCAGCGTGTTGTTTAACACTTGGTCCATTTCCTGATGCAGGAGGTTCAGCCGGTCCCAGGACGAGCCGGTACCGGTGCCCACCAGCGGCAGGGGTAGGGGCCAGTCGGGCAACCGCTCCGCGGCGGCGGCCTGGGTCGGGGCGGTCGTAACCCGGCCGGCCGGCCCGGCGCTCGGTGCCGCACCGGCTGCCCGCCCCGCGCTGTGGTACAGGGTGTAGGACTCGAAGCCGACGGCCGCCGCCAACAGCGCGACGACGACGGCGAGGGTCAGCGCGGCGGTCTTCCAAGCCCGGGGATATCGCCCGGTTTCGGGCGCGATCGAGGCGGACGGGCCAGACCGGTTGGTGGGAGTCGGGGTGTTGAGGACGGGCGAGTTCATGGGTTTCTCCTTTCAGTAGACTAGGTTTTGAAGGGTTGCGGACTGCCGCCGTGAGGCGGTGGGCCAGGACGACCGATCGACCGTCTACCGGCCTCGGCGACGGCATCTGCATACGGCGTTCCAACTCGCCCCGGCCGACCGGCGTCCAGGCGTTAGCGGCTTGCCGAGACCGACTTAGAGACCGCGTGCTTGCCAGTGCTGCGGCACCTGCGGGCGGAACGCCCGTCCAAATCTGTTTCACTTTGTCCCACCTGCTCGCCGGGGAACTGGGCAGGACTGACCCGAGCCGCCCCGTTCCTAAGGGGGCGGGGGGGCCGGCTCTGCGCTCGTTCGCGCGATCCAGACCCCGAGGGCGAGGAGGACGAAGCCGAGCGTCAGCCGGCCCAGGTCAGCCCGCTCGCCGAAGACGAGGAGCGAGGCGGCAATTCCCAGCGGGATCTTGGCGTTGTTCATCGCGGCCAGCGTACCGGCGTTTACCCGGGACGCCCCGAAGTTCCACAGGAAGAAACAGAGGCCCGAGGCGATGGCCCCGAGGTAGGCGAGGATCAGCCATTGGGCGGGGGTCGGCGCGAAGGCGGACCAATGGGTGCTGAGGCCCGAAGCCGCCAGGGTCAGGACGAGCGCGCCGGCGAACGGCAGCGCGAAGAGCCGCCCGTCGACCAGTTCAGGGGGCAGCCGCCGGCGCTCGCGGCGCCAAGCCACCTGGCCGGCGGCGAAGCACAGGTTGGAGGCCTGGACCAGCAGGAAACCGCGGTCGACCCCGGCGCCGCTCTGGGACCGCCAGACTACCACCGCGGCCCCGGCCACGGAGAACAGCGCCGCCGCGGCGTAGCGATTGCTCCACCGCCGCGCGAGTGCCGCGTCCAGAAGCGCCACGAAGAGCGGCGTCGTGATGGTGAAGAGCGCCACCTCATAGGCCTTCAGGAAGGCGTAGGAGCGCAGGTAGAGGAGGTACATCACCCCGAATTGGATCGCTCCGATCGCCGCCAGCCGGAGCATGGCCACCGGTTTCAGGCTGCCGCGCCGCAGGAACGGAAGGAACACGGCGAGCGCGATGGCGAGCCGCACCGCGCCCACCGCTGCCGGGTCGAGCCCGGCCAGGAGCTTAACCAGGCCGAACGAGAACGCCCAGATGAGGGAGACGACGAGGAGGATGAGCATCGCGACCGGCGGCGCCTAGACCCGGAAGATGGCGCCCAGCCGCTTGCCGAGGAGCAGGCTGATCCCCGCCACCATCGTGCCCAGGAAGACCATGGCCCAGACCCCGAGGGCGCAGGCGAGGAACTTCCCGTCGCCGAGGAGCTGGAAGAGCTCGAGGATCGCCTTGGTGATCGGGAAGTAGACCATCTTCTGGGCGAGGATGATCGAGTCGCTGACCTCGAGCATGGCGAAGGCGAAGGCGAGGAGGCCGCCGGCCAGGAGGTTGGCGGCGATGAGCGGCAGGGTCACCTTGATCATCGCCCGCAGCGGCGGGGCGCCCAGGTTCGCGGCCGCCTCCTCCAGCGTCACGCTCGTCTGCTGGAAGCCGGCGGCGGCGGAGCGCACGACGTAGGGCAGCCGCCGGATCGAATAGGCGATGATCAGGAGGACGGTGGGGTTCTGCACCGGGTTGATGAAGTGGAAGAACCGGCCCTCCTGGGACATCGCGAGGTAGCCGAAGGCGAGGACGATCCCGGGGACGGCGAGCGGCAGCATGGCGAGGAAGTCGAGCACCTGGCGCCCGGGCAGGCTGGTGCGCACCACCACGTAGGCGATGGCGATGCCGAGGAAGACGTCGATCACGGTCGAGAGGCTCGCAAACTTGAGGCTGTTGGCGATCGCCGGCACGGTGAGCTCGTGCCCCAGGGCGGCCCGGTAGTTGTCGAGGGTGAAGCCGTGCGGCAGGACGGTCGCATACCAGTCGCGCGAGGACGCGATCAGGACGACGCCGAGGTGGGGGAGGATGGCGAGGAAGGTGACGCCGGCAAAGAGGGCGGTGCAGAGCCAGGCCCGCGCCCCGGGGAGCGCGCGGGCCCCCCCCGCGCTCGTGGCCTTGGCCATCATGGCGTGGCCGGTGCGGCCGAAGATCCCCTTGCCGACCGCGTAGATCAGGATCGAGCTGACGAGCATGACGGCGACGAGCGCGTAGGGGAACGGGTTGCCGCCGATGTCCTTCAGGCCATAGAAGATCTGGACGCTGGTCACCTGGGCGTAGTCGAAGATGAGCGGCGTGCCGAGCTCGGTGAAGATCCAGATGAAGACGATGGTGCCGCCGGCGAACAGGCCGGGGTGGATGAGCGGCAGGGTGATCTTCCAGAAGCGCCGCAGGCCGGTGCAGCCGAGGTTCTGGGCGGCTTCCTCCATCGCCGGGTCGATGTTGGCCAGGGCGGCCACGGCGTTCAGGTAGATGATGGGATAGAGGGAGAGGGCCTCGACCACCGCGATCCCCCAGAACTGGTTGGCCGCGAACCAGTCGAAGGTCCAGCCCGGCGGCCGCAGGTGGAGGGCGATGAGGAGCGCGTTGAAGGCGCCGTACTGCCCGAAGATCTGCTTGATCCCGATCGCGCCGACGAAGGGCGGCAGGATCATCGGCACGAGGACGGCCGAGTTGAGGAGGCCCTTGAGCGGGAAGAGGTACCGGTCCGAGACCAGGGCCAGGGGCAGGGCGATGAGGAGCGCCAGCGTCGTGCCCGCACAGGCGAGCAGGAAGGAATTGCGGAGCGCCCCGAGATAGGTGGGGTCGGTGAGCAGTGCCCGCAGGAACGCGAAGGTCAGGCGGCCGTCGGCGTCAATGAACCCGCCGCGCAGGATCTGCAGGATCGGCCAGAGGAAGAAGACCGCGAAGAAGGCGGCGGTCAGGAGGAAGACCAGGCGGGCCGAGGTCCGGGACATGGCGCACGCCGGCCCCTCAGCGGAAGGGCCAGATCTTGAAGAACGAGAGGAAGAACATCCCCGCCACGGCGTAGCCGAGCGGCGGGATCCGGCGGGACTTGCCCATCCCGATCCCGATCAGCACCGAGGTGATGAGGCCGAGGCCGATGCCCTGGGCGATGCTGAAGGTGAGCGGGATCGCGAAGATGGTGATCACGGCGGGGGCCGCGGTCTCGAAGTCGTTCATGTCGATCTCGATCACCGACTGCATCATGAAGACGCCCACGATGACGAGCGCCGGGGCGGTGGCGCAGGGCGGGATCGCGAGGATGAGCGGGGTGACGAAGAGCGCCGTCAGCATGAAGATGGCGACCCAGATGGTGGTGAGGCCGGTGCGGCCGCCGGCCTCGACGCCCGAAGCGGACTCGATGTAGCTGACGACGGTGGAGGTGCCGCACAGGGCGGAGAGGAGGGTGGCGATCGAGTCGGCGAGCAGGGCGCGGCCCGCCTTGGGCAGCGTGCCGTCGGGGTTCAGGAGGCCGGCCCGCTTGGTGACGCCGATCAGCGTCCCGATGTTGTCGAACATGTCGACCAGGAGGAGGGTGAAGATGAGGGGCAGCGCCGTCTGGACCCCGTGCCAGCTGTGGAGGAAACCGAAGGAGAGCTTGAGGAAGATGGGCGCGGCCGAGTGGGGGGTGGAGAAGATGCCGCCGCTCAGGTCGGTGACGTGGCCGCCAGAGCCGTTGGGGACGACGAGGCCGACCAGGGTGATGGTGAGGATGCCGAGGACGATCGCGCCCGGCACCTTCCGGGCGACGAGGATCGCGGTGAGGATGATGCCGGCAAGGCAGAGGGCGGTCGGGCCGGTGGTGAAGTCGCCCGGGCCGACGAACGTGGCGCTGTTCTTGACGATGACGCCGCCGTCCTGGAGCCCGATGAAGGCGATGAAGAGGCCGACGCCGCAGGTGACCGCGATCTTCAGGCCGAGCGGGATCGCGGCGATGATCTTCTCCCGGACGCCCGTGACCGAGAGGAGGAGGAAGATGAAGCCGTTCACGAAGACCATCCCGAGCGCCTCGTTCCAAGGCACGCCCCGGCCGAGGCAGATGGTGAAGGTGAAGAAGGCGTTGATCCCCATCCCGGGCGCGAGCGCGATCGGGTAGTTGGTGAAGAGCGCCATGAGCGTCGTGGCGATGGCGGCGGTGATGGCGGTCACGGTGACCAGCGCGCCCTTGTCCATGCCGGTGTTGGCGAGGATGCCGGGGTTGACCGCCAGGATGTAGGCCATCGCGGCGAAGGTGGTCAGTCCGGCCTGGAGCTCCCGGAGAGGGGTGCTGCCCCGTTCCTCGAGTTTGAAAAAGCGGGAGATCATGCGGGGACCATGCGCAGCGCCCTGTGTGAGGGAACCGCCAGCCTCCTGCAACGCCAGTTTTTGGTTCTCATTTGGCGGGTCTAGAGCGAGATTCGGGCCATGAGCTCCCCTGAATCGAAGATCGCGGAACTGGGCCTCGTGCTGCCCCCGCCGCCCGCGGTGGCCGGCAGCTACGTTCCCTCGGTGCTGACCGGCAGCCTCCTCTACTGCGCCGGGACGCTGCCGATGAAGGACGGCAAGTTGACCCACGCCGGCCAGGTCGGCCGGGAGCAGACGACGGAGTCGGGCGCCCAGGCCGCCGAGATGTGCGCGCTCAACACCCTGGCGAACATCAGGGCCGCCCTGGGCTCGCTCGACCGGGTCGCGCGGGTGGTCTTCATGACCGGCTTCGTGAACGCCGTCGACGGCTACACCGACAGCCCGGCCGTGATCAACGGGGCGAGCGAACTCTTCCTCCAGGTCTTTGGCGAGGCCGGGAAACATGCCCGCGCCGCCGTGGCGGTCTCGGGCCTGCCGCGCGGGGCCACCGCCGAGGTCCAGGTGGTGGTCGAGGTCCGGGCATGAAAAGGGCCGGCCTGGCGGCCGGCCCTTGCAAGCTGTCCGGACTCAGCGCCAGTAGCCGCGGACGTAGACCCGGGCGCCGCCGCGGTAGGCGTAGCGGGGTCCGATCCAGCGGGCGCCGGGGTGCGGCGGGCGCTCATAGTGGCCGCCCACCCAGCCCCAGCGGTTGCCGTACCAGTGGTAGTAGCCGCCGATCCAGAAAAAGCCGGGTCCGGGGGCGACGCCCACGGTCTCGACGATCGGGGCCGGCGGCTCGGAGTTGACGACGACCTCGCCGGGTTCGGCGTAGACGGTGGCGACCGGCGCGGGGCGCACCGCAACGACACAGCCCGATGTGAGGGCCAATAGGGAGGCCAGCAGGGCGCCGCCGGCGGCTGCGCGTAGCAGCGGGAGGCGCTTATAGGCAGGAGATCCCTCGGATGTATAAGTCTTCATGGGTTTTATATAGTTAACTGCAAACCCATAGACGCCGGGGTCGTCGTTTGGTTACGAGATATTTTTGGTCAGGACCTTGGCGTTGCGGCCGTTGTCCTCGTAGAGCTTGAGCCGCGCCTCCGGCAGGATCTCCTTGGTGCTCTCCTCGAACCCGCAGACGTTGGTGAAGAAGCCGAAGCTCTGGGTCGACAGGGCGATGATCTTCTTCGCGCCGCGCTCCTTGGCCTGGAGGCAGGCGAACTCGACCATCTTCTTCCCGATGCCCCGGTTGTGGTAGAAGGGCGTCACATACAGCGAGCCCACCTCGGCCGTCTCCGGCTGGTCGGTGTAGAAATACAGGGTGACGCAGGCCACCACCGCCTCGTCGACCTCGAAAAGGTAGAACTGGTCGATGTTCTTCTCGATCGCCTGCTGGGTGCGGTGCACGAGCTCCTCGCGGCGGACCGCGTTGCGGGTCAGGTTGTAGAGCAGCCGGACGTCGCGGCGGGTGGCCTTGCGGATCTGCTGGTAGTCGTTGCCGTAGATGAGCGAGCCCACCCCCTCGTTGGAGAAGATCTCGTTGAGCAGCCCGTCGAAGACCTGGCCGTCGACGACGTGGACCCGCGGGACGCCGTTCTCGATCGCGCGGACGGCGTAGGTCGCCTTGCTCCGGCTCGACTCCGCCACCCGCTCGGGGTGCTCGGCCAGGATGGTGCGGAGCGCGTCGACCGACACCTCGTGGCGCACGGCCCCGTCGATCTCGAGGCCGGCGTGCGGTGAGAGGTAGATGATCTTGGTGGCGTGGAGCGCCTCGGCCATCTCGGCGGCCAGGAGGTCTGAGTTGACCCGCAGCGACTTGCCGTCCGGGCCGAAGGCCATCGGCGCCACCAGCGGCACCACCTGGCGCTCGATCAGCGCGTTGACCAGGTCCTTGTCGATCCGATCGACCTTGCCGGTCAGCTGCTGGTCGACGCCCTTGATGATGCCGACCGGCACGGCCCGCACCGCGTTCGTGATCACGGCCTTGAGCGCGTTGCCGGTCAGCCCCTCCATGATGAGGTGGGAGACCCGCGAGGAGGCGCGGACGGCGAGGTCGAGGGTGGCGGCGTCGGTGATGCCGGTGCCGTCGCTGTTCGAGATCGGGACGTTGCGCAGGACGGCGAGCTCCACCAGCTGGTGGCCGATGCCGTGGACCAGGACGACCTTGATCCCGAGGCTGCGCAGGACGGCGATGTCGACCAGCAGGTTCCCGAAGTTTTCGTCCGCCACGATCGCCCCGTCGATCGCGATCACGAAGATCTGGCCCTGGAACCGCGGGACGTACTGGAGGATCCCGCGGAGGTCCGTGGGCTTGATCGTCGTCGCGAGGGCGGCGGTGGGGGCGGCGGGCGGCTGGCCGTTTCCGGGGGTCATGGCAGGCCCGCGTTCTCAGGGAAGCAGCCCCCCACGTCAAGGGACCTCTCGGCCGGGCCTACCGGACGCGCAGCGTCCAGGTGCGCGACGCGCGCTCGCCGACGAGCGTGACCTGGTAGGTTCCGGGCCGCAGCGCGCCGGGCGGGACATCGAGGAGGGCGGCGCCCGCGCGCTCGCGGGCGAGGAGGCCGCCGTCCAGCCGCTCGAAGTCCGGCACGATCACGATCTCGCCCTCGCGCACGTAGAGGTGGGCCCCCGAGAGCTGGCGCTTGTTGTCGGCCAGCGTGTAGGTGAGGGCGATCGGGTAGTCGATGCCGGCGACCGCGGTCGGCGCGGCCGCGGCCGTGTTCACCTCGAGCGGCAGGAGCGGGGACTCGATCAGGGTCGTCCGGAGGCCCGCGGGCAGCCCGCCGGGCGCCGCGGCTGTGGCGCCGCCGGTGGCCGGCGGGGTGTCCGCCGGCCGGCTGGCCTCCAGGTTCACCCGCTGGTAGCCCGCCTTCAGCAGCCGGATCACGTCGGCGCGGTCGCGCATGTCGCGGTAGGGCTCGAAGGCCTTGCCCGGCCGGCGGAAGTGCAGCGTCAGGTAGGTGTAGACCACGATGAACGCCAGGATCGACAGGACGATCCACTTCATCGGCCAGGGCTTGCGGTCCGGGGACGGGCTCATTCGGGGTGACGAAGGCACAGCGGGGTCGTCCCCTTGGCAACAAACGTTTTCGCGTGTTGCCATCGGGGGCGGCAGGTTCTTGGCTGTCCCGCTCTCATGACATTTTGGTCGCGCTACTTCATCCCGACGCTCAAGGAAAGCCCGGCGGACGCCGAGATCGCCTCCCACCGGCTCCTGATCCGCGCCGGCCTGGTCCGCAAGCTCGGCGGGGGTCTCTACACGTACATGCCATTGGGCCTCCGCGTGATGCAGAAGATTTCCCGGCTGTGCCGGGAGGAGATGGAGCGGGCCGGGGCGATTGAACTCTCGATGCCGCACATCCACCCGGCCGAATTTTGGGTGGACGGGCCGCGCTGGGGTCCGGTGCGCGAGATCATGTTCCGGGCCGACAGCGCCGGGGACGGCAAGCGCGGCCCGCGCGAGCCGGAGTTCGTCCTCGGGCCGACCCACGAGGAAGTCATCACCCCGCTGGTGAAGGCCGAGATCACGAGCTACCGCGACCTGCCGAAGAACTTCTTCCAGATTGGCACCAAGTTCCGCAACGAGATCCGCCCGCGGTTCGGCCTCATGCGGGCCCGCGAGTTCGTGATGATGGATGCCTACTCGTTCGACACCACCGACGAGGGCGCGATCGCGAGCTACATGGCGATGAAGGGGGCCTACGAGGCGTTCTTCCGCCGGGTGGGCGTGCAGGCGATCGCGGTCGAGGCCGACACCGGCGTCATGGGCGGGAGCTTCTCCCACGAGTTCATGGTCCCGGCGGAGATCGGCGACGACAACCTCTTCTACAACGAGGAGAGCGGCTACTCCGCCAACCGGGAGAAGGCGCGGAGCGCGCTCGTGCCCGCCGACCTGGCGGACGCGGCGCCGGCCGGCGCCCTGGAGGAATTCCCGACGCCCGGGGTGGTGACGATCGCGGCGTTGGCCGCCGCGCCCTACGGCGTCCCGGCCGACCAGCAGTTCAAGACCCTGATCTACATCGGCGACGGCAAGCCGTTCGCGGTCGTGCTGCGCGGCTGCGACGAGCTTGAGGAGGCGAAGCTCGGGAGCCTCGGCTTCTCCCTCCTGCGCCCGGCGACGCCGGAGGAAATCGAGCCGGTCATGGGCGCCAAGCCGGGCAGCCTCGGCACGGTGCGGGGCACGATCAAGAACTCCGGGGCGCTCGCCGGCATCTTCGCCGACCACGCGATCCGGCTGATCGGCAACGGCACGACCGGCGCCAACCGCGACGGCGTCCACCTCCGCCACGTGAACGTGGCCCGCGACCTCGAGGTCACCCGGTTCGGCGACTTCCGCCGGATCCAGGCCGGCGAGCCGGACCCGATCGGGGGGCGCCCGCTGCAGGTGCGCCGCGGCATCGAGGTCGGGCACATCTTCAAGCTCGGCACCAAGTACTCGGAACGGCTCGACGCGGGCTACACCGACGACAAGAAGGAGCGCCACCTGTTCGTGATGGGCTGCTACGGCATCGGCATCAGCCGGACGCTGCAGGCCGTGATCGAGCAGAAGCACGACCCGGACGGCATCATCTGGCCCTGGGCGATCGCGCCCTTCCAGGTCCTGATCACGCTCCTGGACCCCCAGGACGCGGCCGCCGCCGAACTGGCCACCCGGCTGGCCGCCGCCGCCGAACGCGGGGGCGCCGACGTCCTCATCGATGACCGGGCCGAGCGGCCCGGGGTCAAGTTCAAGGACGCCGACCTCATCGGGATCCCGCTCCGCCTCACCGTCGGCGGCCGCGGAATCAAGGAGGGGATCGTCGAAATGAGGTGGCGCGGGAGCCCGGAAACCCTTAAGGTTCCCCTCAATGAATCGGAAGCCACGCTGGAGGCGGCCGTCCGCGCAAAGGCCTGAGGGCGCGCGCCCGTCGGAGCATTTCCGTGCCTGATTCCCGCTCCCATACCCGCAGCGACCCGCGCGGGGCCACCGAGCTGCAGCTGGAGGATGCCTGGCGAGTCGTGGTGCTGAACGACCCGGTGAACCTCATGTCCTACGTGGTCATGGTCTTCAAGAAGGTGCTCGGCTTCGACGAGACCAAGGCCCGCAAGCACATGCTCGAGGTCCACGAGCAGGGCCGCTCGATCGTCTGGGTCGGCCACCGCGAGACCGCCGAGGCCCACGTCTTCACCCTCCAGCAGTGGCACCTCACCGCCGTCCTCGAGCCCGATGAAACGCGTTGAAGTGAAGCTGAGCCTGCCGGTGGTGGCGCCGCTCCTCGACATCATCCGCGAGCTCTCCGTTGACCTGGAGAAGACCCTGGCGGCGCCGCAGGCCCTGCACGACCTCGACCAGGATTTCCGCGGCGCGTGGATCGGCGAGCTCCTGGAGGGCCAGGCCGGGGACATGCGCGCGCTCCTCTCCCTCTTCGACGGGGAGTTTTTCACCGAGGGCGTGATCGCCTTCGACGAAAAGAACGCCGAGCCGATCGTCCGGGCCTGCACCGCCTTCCGGCTCCACCTGCGCGACCGGCGCCTGCGGAGCCTCGGCGACGAGGCGCTCGAGACCGGCGACATCGACATGGCGGGCCTGGACGAACCGGTGCGCAAGGCCTTCATGTGCTACCTGTTCCTCGCCACGGTGCAGGAGCTCATTATCCAGCACCTGGACTCGAGCATCATCGGGTCGTAGCCGGGAGGGTGCCGTGAAGACCAGGAAGGTGGCCGCCCCCAAGCCGCGCTATTTTTCGGACGCCGGGGAATGGCGCAGGTGGCTGGCGGAGCACCATACGGCCGAGACCGAGCTGCTGGTGGGCATGTACCGGCGCGGTGCGCGGCGGCCCGGCATGTCCTGGTCGGAGTCGGTCGACGAGGCCCTCTGCTTCGGCTGGATCGACGCGGTCCGCGCCAAGGTGGGGCCGGACCGCTACACGATCCGCTTCTGCGTGCGCAAGGCCGCCAGCAACTGGAGCAATGTCAACGTGGCCAAGGCGGAGGCGCTGATCGCGGCCGGCCGGATGCGGCCGGCCGGGCTCGCCCGCTACCGGGAGCGGACGGAGGCGCGGACCGGGGTTTATTCCTTCGAGCAGCGGGCGGTGGAACTGGACGCGGCTTCGCAGGCGGCCTTGGCGGCCCGGCCCGCCGCCTGGGACTATTATCAGGCGCAGCCGGCGTGGTACCGGAAGCAGGCCGCCTGGTGGGTGACGCGGGCCCGCCGGCCGGAGACGCGCGCCCGCCGGCTGGATCGCCTGATTGCCCTCTCGGCCGAGCACCGGCGCCTCGGATGAGTGCCACCAAGCCCGAGCCGGGTCTCTTCGTCAGCGCCTACGAGAAGCTGGGCGGGATCGTCTGGATCCCGCGCATGCTCCGGAAAATCCGCATGAACGCCGCCGGCCGCCTGCCGGCGGAGTACCAGCCGTTTCTCGGCAAGGGCTTCGACGGCCGGTGCGTCCGTTTCCTCGGGATCGATTACGATCGCCTGGTGGCGCGGGTGCTCGAGGGCACGACCGACGGGGAGGTCCTCGTGTGGATCCGGCAGCACGGGACCCAGCTGACCGACGAGCAGGTCGGCGTCTGGAACGAGTTCATGACCAAGCGGGGCTGGAACGACACCGACGTGCCGCCGGAGAAGTTCCGCGACTACAAGGAGAAGCACGGCTTCGGCCACCGCGACGACATCCTGACCTACTTCGACTTCTACGAGGTCGACGAGGGCCGGAAGGCCTGAGGCGGCCGGGCACCCTTTCGCTTACGAAAGGGCCTCGAGGAGAATGCAGGCGCGCGCGAGCGCCGCCGCCGCGTCGACCCGGGGCGCGAACTCGCGGCATCGTTCGCGCACCGCGCCCGGTCCGGCGAGGGTGGCCAAGGCCCGGGCGGCGGCGCGGCGGCGGTAGCGCCCCGGCGGCACGCTGAAACCGAGCCCCAGGCGCCTGATCCGCTGGCCGTTGTCGGGCTGGTCGTGCGCGTTTGGGACCACCAGCTGCGGCACGCCGGCCCGCGCCGCCTGGGCGAGGGTGCCGATCCCGCCGTGGTAGATGAGGGTCGAGCAGCGGGGGAGGATCTGGCTAAAGGGCACGTACGGGAAGGCCCGGATCCCGGTGGGCAGGACGGGCGGCAGCTGCGCCCGGTGGTTCGTCACCAGCATGGCCCGCAGGCCGAGGCCGGCGCAGGCCTCGACCGTGTGGCGAAAGAAGGCGGTCCGGTCCCGCGCGGCTGAGCCCGGGGTGACCAGGACCGGCGGGGGGCCTGCCGCCAGAAATTCCTCGGCCTCGCGATGGGCGGCGACGGTGCCGCCTGCGTCGTGCAGGATGAATCCGGTCAGGCGGGTCTGGGCGGGCCAGTCGGGCTGCACGGGCGCGAACCAGTCGGGGAAGAGCCCGAGGACCAGGGTGGGCGAGTGGTGGTAGTCCGCGAAGATGCCCCGTACCGGCGCGAGCCCGTGGCGGGCGCGGAAGGCGTTCAGGCCCGGGGCGACCACCCGGTCGACGAAGAAGCGGTCGACCACCCAGAAGAGCGCGCGCTTGGCCGGACGGGGCACGGTGGGCCCGAGGTCGAGGAGGGCCAGGCGCCCGTTGTCGACCAGGCTCCGGAAGACGGACGGCTGCAGGTGGAGCGAGGCGGTCGGGATCCCGAGCTTCTCCTGCGCCACGCGGGCCCCGAGCCCGAGCGAGGTCGCGGCCACCCGCAGGTCGGGGCCGCGCCGCTCCTCAATCAGGCGGTAGAGCCGCTCCAGGTTCGGCAGCAGGGCCTGCCGCATGATCAGGCCGAAGCCGCGGTAGGGATCCCAGAGGAGCGGGTCGTCCATCAGCGCATTCGCCTCGGCGGTGGTGCCGAGCGGCACGAAGCCCACGCCCTGGGCCTCGATGGTGTCCCGGAAGTGCTCGTTGGTCGCGATCTCGACCTCGTGGCCGCGGGCCCGCAGGCCCACGCCCAGCCCGATCACCGGGTTCACGTCCCCCGAGCTGCCGATCGCCGCGAGGAGGAATCGCAAGGGCATACTTGACGGTGGGCCGACATCACCCAGTGTAAAGGCCAGACACCCTGCAGTGTTCGAGGTGCTTTCAATAACTGCTCTTTGCCTTGGAAACATTACGGGAGCCGAACCCGCCGCGGAAGCTGCTAGGCCGTAAACCGGAAAGCAAACGCCGTGACGGAGGCGCCCACCTTGACATGAAAAGGTCTTGAGCCTTTGGGCATACGGCACACGCGGGGTGTCTATTTTCTTTTCTCCAGCCCAATGATCTCCGTCACGACCTACCTCCTCATCCACCTGTCGGCGATCTTCGTGCTTCTGGGCTACACATTCTATGCCTTCGCGGCGCCGGCCGAGACCAAGCGTCGGGTGATGATGGTGACGGGCATCGCGGCGCTGGTCATCCTGGTCACCGGCTTCGGGATGCTGGCGCGGGAGCACCTCGGGTTCCCCGGCTGGGCAATCGTGAAGTTCGTCTGCTGGCTGGGGCTGGCGGCGATGGGCAGCTTCGCCTACCGGCGCCGGGCCCAGGCCAACGCCTTCATGCTGCTGACCTTCGCGCTCGCGATCGTGGCCGCGGCGATGGTGCTCTACCGGCCGTTCTAGGCGGGGGGCCTCCCGGGATGGACGGCACCCTCTGCGGCGTCTGGATTGACGGCGACGGCCGGGCGCACGTCGCCGTCGCCACCCCGGACGGCGGCCGCGCGGAGGAGGTCCGGCCGTTCGAGCCTTTCGCCTGGCTCGGGAGCAACCCGTTCGACACCCCGGTCGCCGGCGTCCAGGTGGAGCCGCTGGCCGGCACCGCCGCCCTGGGGTACCTGGCGCGGGCGGCCTCGCTCGAGGCCTACGACGGGTTCCTGAAGACCGCGCGCGAGTCGGCGGCGGTCGACGCCATCCGGCCGCTGGAGAGCCAGTTCCTGCTGCAGCATCGGGCCCGCCTGTACGGCGAACTCGGCTTCGGCAAGCTGCGGCGCCTCCAGCTCGACATCGAGACCGCCTCCACCGGCGGGGCCTTCAGCGACGCGGCGCAGCCGGACGACCGCGTGCTGGCGATCGGGCTCCGCACCGGCGGGCGCAACACGCTCCTCCTCATCGAGGAGATGACGGACGCGGCGGAGCGGAAGCTCCTGCTCGACTTCAACGCCGCGCTGGCCGCGGCCGACCCTGATGTCATCGAGGGCCACAACCTCTTCAAGTTCGACCTCGACTACCTGCGGCAGCGCTGCCGGCTCCGGAAGGTCCCGGTCGCCTGGGGCCGTTTCGGCCAGAAGGCCACCTTCCGCAGCAGCCGCCTCAAGGTGGCCGAGCGCTGGATCGACTTCCCGCGGTGCGACCTGCCGGGCCGGGCGGTTGCCGACACCTACCTGCTGGCGCTGCTCCATGACATCTCGGCGCGCGAGCTGAACGCCTACGGCCTCAAGGAGGTGGCGATCCACTTCGGGATCACGGAGGAGGAGGACTCCGGCCGCACCTACATCGAGGGCCACCGGATCGCCGCGGCCTTCCACGGGGACCGCGAGCGCTTCCTGGCCTACCTGGGGGACGACCTCCGTGAGACCGAGGGCCTGGGCGACCTTTTCCTGCCGACCTATTTCGAACAGGCGCGGGCCTTCCCGATCCCCCTGCAGGAGGCCACCCTGCGGGGGACGACGGTGAAGATCGACCTGCTCTTCCTCGAGGAATACTACCACGCCCGCCAGTCCTGCCCGCAGCCGCCCGAGATCCGGCCCTTCGACGGCGGCTACACCCGCAGCTTCAACGAGGGGGTGTTCCGCCACGTGCTCCACTTCGACGTGGCGTCGCTCTACCCGAGCCTGCTCCTCAACATCGGGCGCAACCCCGCGAACGACACGCTCGGCGTCTTCGGGCCGCTCCTGCGCCGGCTCCTCGAGTACCGCCTGCGCTACAAGCAGCTGGCGCGGACCGCCCCGGATCCGGCCGAGCGGGCCGAGGCCCAGGCGCGCCAGGCCGCCTACAAGATCCTGATCAACTCCTTCTACGGGTACTTGGGCTTCTCCGGCGCGCGCTTCGGCGACGGCGAGCTGGCGGCCGAGGTGACGCGCCGGGGCCGCGAGCTCCTGCAGAGCCTGATCGACGAGTTCGCGCGGCATGGCTGCGCCATCCTCGAGGCCGACACCGACGGCATCTACCTGTCCTCGCAGGAGTACTTCGACCGCCCGGCCGACCTCCTGGCCCTGGTGGTGCCGATCCTGCCGGCCGGCATCGAGCTTGAGTTTGACGGCCGCTACGACGGGATGTTCTGCTACAAGGCCAAGAACTACGCCCTGAAGGAGGACGGCCGGGTGACGCTGCGCGGCAGCGCGCTGCGCTCCCGCGGGATCGAGCCCTACCTGAAGCGCCTCACCGACTCCCTGATCGACTACCTGCTCGGGGTCTCCGACCAGTCGCCCCTCCACCTGCTGGAGGAGTACCGGCGGCGGCTCGGCGACCGCTCGCTGGTCGTGGCCGAGGTTGCCAAGGGCGAGGTCCTGAGCATGAACCCGGACGCCTACGAGCGCTTCATCGCCGGCGGCGGCAAGCCCCGCCGGGCCGCGGCCGAGGCGGCGCTGCAGATGTCCAGCCGGCCGCGGATGGGCGAGCGCGTGACCTACTACATCACGCCCAAGCAAAAGGGGCGGCCGAGCGACTGGCAGCGGGCGCGGCCGGTCGAGGCCTTCCACCCGACGGAGGCGCCGTACGATCCCGACCACTACGCCGAGAAGCTCGACGACTGGCTGGAGCGCTACGGGCGCTTCCTCGGCGTCAAGCCGCCGCCGGCGGGCAGCGACCCGCGCCAGGGCGAACTCCTGTAGTCCCCTTTTAGGCCGACTTGGCGGCCTGGCTGCGGGCGGCCACCCAGTCGATGGTGGCGGCGTCATTGTCGCCGTTGCGCCAGATCACGCCCAGGAACTCGGCCGGCAGGATGTCGTGGGCCTTGAAGAAGCGCCGATCGCCGCCGCAGCAGTACATCAGGCTCTCGGGCAGCTCGCCCTTCAGCTTCGCCTTGGCCTTGGGGATGATGCGCGGGAGCCAGGCGATGCCCTTGGCCTCGGCGTCCTTGGGCGGAAGCTTCGCCTCGTCCAGGACCACCTTGGAGGGCACGGCGTGCTGCACGTTCAGGAAGTAGTTGTGGCGGGCCGACTCGATCGTGACCGCATGCCCGAAGCCGGGCTCGCCGCCGCCGACCTGGTCCTCGGCGTAGTCGTAGAGGTGCTGCGGGGTGAGGCCGTTGGCGGCCAGCCAGGCCTTCTGGGCGGGGTCGAAGAACGTGGCGGCGCCGCGCTGCCCCTTGGCATAGAGGGCGACGGCCTGGTCGAAGAGCTCGGCGAACTTGGCGGGGAAGTCGTAGTTTTTCATGCGGGGCGGAAGTCGATGATCCGCTTGAACCGGTCCACCTTGTCGACCTCGACGTCAAGTCGGCCGTTCAATTCGTAGCTCTGGTGCCGGCGGCGGCCGACGAGGGCGGTGCCGGCCGGGTTCAGCTGGTAGTTGTCGTCGCCCAGCGTGTCGGCCGAGACGAAGCCGAAGGTCATCGACTCGACCAGCTCGATGAAGAACCCGTGGCGCCGGACATCGGTGATGATGGCAGCGAACGCCGTCCGCTTCTTCTTCGCCAGCTCGCGCTCGAAGAACTCGAGCAGCTTGATCTTCACGCTCTCGCGCTCGGCGTTCGCGGAGTTGATCTCGGTCAGGCTGAGGTGCTCGGCCAGCTGGTTGATCCCGCGGATGTCGTGCCGGGGCGCGCCCTTGGTCAGGTAGGTCTGCACCACCTGGTGGACGACAAGGTCGGAGTACCGGCGGATCGGCGAGGTGAAGTGGGTGTAGTCCTTCTTGTGCAGGCCGTAGTGCCCGTCGGGAGTCGCCCGGTAGCACGCCTTCTTCAGACTGCGCAGGAACTGGGTGCGGAGGGTGTAGCCCTGGGGGTGGGTCTTCAGGATCCCGAGCAGCTTCACCACCTCCTCGCGCTTGGTCAGGTCGCCGACCTTGATCCCGAAGGTGGCGACGAACTGGCGGTAGTCGCTCAGCTTTGCGGCGTCGGGCTGGTCATGGACCCGGTAGAGGGAGGGCAGCTTGTGGGTGCGGGTCAGGTGCGCGACCGCCTCGTTGGCGGCCAGCATGAATTCCTCGATCAGCTGGTGGCTTTCGTCCTGCTCGATCCGCTCGAGGCGGTCGGCGTAGCCCTGGGGATCGACGAAGATCTTGGTCTCGGGCATGTCGAGGTCCAGGCTCCCGTGGGCCATCCGGCTGCGGCGCAGCGCGCTCGCGATCCGCCAGAGGGCCCGGATCCAGGACTGGAGGTCCAGGAGCTGCTCGTCCGACAGCTCGCGGAGCGCGCGGCCGGTCGAGCCGGTCTGGTGCTTGGGCGGCACGGGCAGCGCGCGGATCTTCTCCAGGTTGTCCTCGAAGAGGAGGGCGTAGGCCTGGCGGTAGGTGAGGCGCTTGCGGCTCCGGATCACGGTGTTCGCGTACTGCGTCTCCCGGATGCGGTGGTCGGGGCCGAAGGTGAGGAACACGGCCTTGCACAGGCGGTCGTGCGCCTCCACGAGCGAGCAGAGGCCGTTCGAGAGCTTCTCCGGCAGCATCGGAATGACCGTGCCCACGAGGTAGGTGGAGTTGCCCCGGGTCCGCGCCTCGCGGTCGAGCGCGGTGCCCGCCTTCACGTAGTGCGAGACGTCGGCGATATGGATGCCGACGCGGACGTCGCCGCCGCCCAGGTCCTCGATCGACAGGGCGTCGTCAAAGTCCTTGGCGTCGTCGGGGTCGATGGTGAAGACGGCGTGCTTGCGGTAGTCGAGGCGCCCCTCGAGGTCGTGGGGGCTGACCTTGGGCGCGATGGCGGCCGCCTCCCGCTCGACGTCGGCGGGGAAGCTGGGCTCGAGGCCGTGCTTGATGAAGATGCCCAGGAGTTCGGCCCGGGGCTCGTGGGTCTTCCCAAGGCGGTCGGTGATCTCGCCCACCAGCGGCTGCTCGCGCCGGCGCCACTCGCCGAGCTTCACCACCACCTTGTCGCCCGGCTGGGGCGCGGGCTTGAGCCCGGAGTGGGCCGGGTCGGGGACGGCCACCTCGTAGACGAAGCGGGGGTCGTCGGGGGCGACGAAGAAGTTGCGGCCCTCGCGGCGGAGATCGCCAACGACCGAGGCCTTGGCGCGTTGGACGATCTCGGCCACCCGGCCGACGCGTTCGCCGGGGTTGCGCCCCGCGACTCCCCGGTAAATCCGCACCAGGACGGTGTCGCCGGGGAGGGCGACCCCGGTGTCATCCGGGGCGATCTGGATTGAGGGTTCGTCCCGCTTTCCATCAACGATGATGAAAGCAGAACCACCTGCTCTGAATTGAATTACGCCTTTGACTGAGTCATCGGACTGGGGGCCCTTCCGGCCCTGCTTGGGATGTGACATTGCTTGACGGGACCCGCGCTGCGGCGAGTCAACCGTTCCCAACCTCGCTCAAAACGGCCCCCTTGGCGAGGTATTCCGCACGATCGGGGCCTCTCCGGTGGTGCCTTCGCGCTGTTGCCAGTGTTTTTCATCTTGTCGGAACGGTTGGGGAAAGACATGGTCCTCGCATGGTTGGAACTTGCATGCGCTGGCTGGCTGGGGCTGCTGCGTTGGCTTTCGGGGCCGCCGGGCTCAGGGCCCAAACTGTCATCTGGGTCGGTGGCGTGGACAATAATTATGAGACCGGCGGAAACTACTCCGGCGGCGTGGCGCCGACCAACTCCGGTGCCGAGACCCTGGAGCTGAGCTCCGATGGCGCGAACTTGATCGTCATCAATACCGCGGCCAATGTGAACGGCATCTACCTGCCGGGACCGGACGGTTACTACAACCTCAACCAGGGCGGCAGTGGGACCCTCACCATCGGTTCCGGGGGTGTCTCGCTGGGCGACAGCACCGAGCCGATCGTATTCTTCAACGTTCCGATCGTCATCAGTGCCAACCAGACCTGGAGCGGTTCGGAATCGGGGTTCCTCTACGACGACGGCGGCATCAGCGGGCCCGGCAAGCTCACGATCGACGGCCGCCTCTATATGGTGGCGGCCGACACGTACTCCGGGGGTACCGAGATTCTCAGCGGCGGCATCCTGTATTTCGGCAACTCCTCGGCCGCCGGCACCGGCACGCTCACGATCGACAGTGGGGGCACCCTCCAGACCTGGAGCGGAGTCGGGAATTACACGGTGGCGAACCCGGTCAGCCTCGGCGCCTCGGTGACCCTGAGCAATGACGAAGCCTCGGACCCGCTCCTCATCAGCGGACCGGTCACCGAGACGGCCTCGATATCCACGATCAACGTCGGCGCCTTTTCCACGGTCGTCTTCAGCGGCGCCCTTGCTGGGCCCGGTGAAAGCAGCCTCACCTTCAGCGGGAGCGGCGGCCAGTTGCCGGTGGACGGCGGCTCCCAGGCGGTGCTTGAGGGCAACCTGAGCAACATCTCGGCCCTCACCGTGAATGCGGCCCAGGTGATCCTGGCCCCGGCGGGCGACCCGTTCTCGGCCCTGGGCGACCTGACGGCCTCGAGCGTCCAAGTGACGAACGGCGGCTACCTCGGCCTCGACGGCACCTATGCCAGCACCGCGGGCGCAGTCGCCAGCTTCATCAGCAACCTGGGCTCGGCTCAGGGCAGCTCGATCAACGGCTCGGTCGGCCTCGATAGCTACGGCCACACCAGCTCCCCCAGCACCTATTCGGATACGATCGACCTCACGAATTTCACGAGTTCCGGCTTCACCGGCCTCGGCTCGGCGACGGCCGCGATCGTGTCCGGCACGATCATGCCGGTCGGCGGCAACAACTACATCTTTGGCGGCGGCGGCGGCACCCTAACGGTCACGAGCCCGCTCAACGACGGGGAGGGCGGCGCGACCAGTCTCACCATGGCGGCGGCGACGGCGCCCCTGACGCTCATCCTCCAAAACGGCAACAACGGCTATTCGGGCGGCACGTTTTCCCAAGGCGGCGTGCTCATCTTCGACTCGTCCATCCATGCCGGGGCCGAGACCTTTGAGATGCAGGGCGGTTATGTGGGCTACACGGAGCAGGCCGAGCTGACGCCGACGCAGTTCGTCAACTTGTTCGATACCGAAGGATTCCAGTCGGGGGTGATCGGCTTTGATTCCCACGACATCTCCGAGCCCGTGACGATCAATGGCACCATCGACCTTTCCTCCTTCGGCACGGACAATCCCGTCTACATCGGGACCGCCACCGCCGCCTACATCGACGCGACGATCATTCCCTCCGGCGGCCAGTTTGCGTTCACCGGGGTGAAGGGAGGAGCCTTGACCGTCGACACCGACCTGACCGGGGAGAACAGCCTCACCATCGGCCTCTACGCCCCGATTGAGTCGAATGGCAGCCAGTCTTCGGTCACGCTCACGGGCAACAACACCTTCGCCGGGCCGATCACGTTCTACAGCGGGATCCTCTACCTCGAGGGTTCGAGCCCGCTCAGCACCAGTAACGTCAGCGTCCCGGACCAGTCGGGCCTTAACGACCTGAGCCCACCGACGATCGAGACCCTCAACGGGTACGTCACCATCTCCAACAACTTCTCGGTCGGCAACTTCGGCAGCCAGGACCCTGGCCTCCTCCTCGGCAACCCGGCCACCAGCGACATTCTAAATCTTTCCGGCGTCATTTCGGACGGGGGTATCCCGGGCATCATTGGCATCCAGGGCTCGGTGGAGCTTTCCGGCGTGAATACCTACACCGGCGAGATGATCAACTCGGTGCAGATCGGCACAATCCTGCAAGGCAACGGCAATCCCGTGCTGTACGTGACCAACAGCGCCTCGCTGGGGGCGTCGACGGCCGGCCTCCTGCTTTCGACGAATGGCAGCCTGGCGCCGATGGGCGCCAACGTTTCGCTGGCGAACCCGATCAACGTCCAGGGCAATACGCTGACCCTGGGCTCGGGGGAGAACGATTTCACCCTCACCCTGACCGGACCGATCATGGGCTCCGGCCAGATCAACATCGTCAGTAACGTCGACCTGCCGAACGCGAACGCCGGCTTCACCGGCGAGGTTTCGATCACCGACGCCACGGTGACCGTGGGCAACGAGCTGTCGCTCGGCACGGGCCAGCTGGTGACGAGCGATGCCAACGTGGTCTTCGGGTTCGCCGACCCGACGATCGACAACCTCTCCGGCGACGCCGAGAGCGAAGTCAACCTGGAAGCGGGCTCCACCCTGACCCTCTACACCACGACGCCGCAGGCGCAGTACTTCTATGGCACGATCAACGGCGACCCGACGAGCTCGGTGGTGAAGACCGGCGCGGGCAGCGAGTACCTCGGGGGCGCCGACACCTACGGCGCCGGCACGACCATCAGCCAGGGCACGCTGATCGCCGGCAACGCCGCCGCCTTCGGAAGCGGGGCCGTCGCGGTCGCCAGCGGGGCGACGGTCGGGGTCGACGGCGGCGTGGTGCTGACCAACCCGTTGTCGCTCACCGACGGCGCCATCGTCTCGGGCATCGGCACCTTCAGTCCGGTCGGCGGCGTGGTCATCCAGAACGGTACGGTGGTGCAGCCCGGGAACATCAGCACGACGAGCGGCGTCGGCAACCTGTCCTTCGGCACCGGGCTCACCTTCGCGCCGGGCGGCATCTACAACTTCAACGTCGCCACCGCGTCCGGCGTGGCCGGCAGCGACTACAGCACCATCACGGTGACCGGGACGCTCAACGTCACGGCCAACCCCGGCTCGCCCTTCAGCATCAACCTGGGCTCGATCAACTCGGAGTCGGGCCAGGCCGGCACCGCCACCTTCAGCAGCACCACCAACTACGCCTGGACAATCGCCAGCGCCACCAGCATCACCAACTTCAGCGCGGCGGACTTCAACTTCACGACCACCCAGTTTCAGAACGGCCTCGGTGGGGGCCAGCTCTCGCTGGTCCAGAGCGGCAACACCCTGGTGGTGGACTTCACGCCCGTCCCGGAGCCGTCAACCTGGGCCCTGCTCGGGGTGGGGACGGTCCTCGCGGGTCTGATGGCGGCGCGTCAGGGGCGCCAGCGGGCGACGCGGGTTTGAGGGGGCGGGTTGCCATCGTTAAGCGGGGCGGCCGTCGGGAATGAACGGAACCACCATGGCCCCGACCATCGAGCACTGGGTGGCGCCGGAAGCCTGCTGCGACCCGCAATGGGAGGCGGCCTACGCCCGCTTTGAGACCCCCGCCGAGGAGGTGCGAAAGTTTCGGAAGCGACTCCATTGGTTTGGGGTCCAGGATTGGCCGCGGGACCTCGAAGTGGTGGATATCTTCTGCGGAAGGGGCGGGGGACTCGAAGCCTGGGCGGCGCTGGGATTCGCGCGCCTCGAGGGCGTGGATTTGTCCGAGACCCTGCTCCGCCAGTACGCCGGCCCGGCGCGCCTCTACGTCGGAGATTGCCGCAGCATGCGCCTGGCCGATGCCTCCCGCGACGTCATCTGCGTGCAGGGCGGCCTGCACCACCTGCCGGCGCTTCCCTCGGACCTGGATGCCGTCATCTCCGAAGTTTACCGGGCCCTGCGCCCGGGCGGCCGGTTTGTCGTCGTCGAGCCCTGGGAGACGCCGTTCCTGCGTTGGGTGCACGCGCTCTGCCGCCGGCCCGCCGCCGTTCGGCTCTCGCCCAAGCTGGAGGCGCTCGCCTGCATGATCCGCCAGGAGCAGCGGACCTACGACCAATGGTTGTCGCAGCCCCGCCTGGTGCGGGCGGCGCTCGAGCGGCAGTTCCGTCCGGCCAAGGTCAAGGTCAGTTTCGGCAAGCTCTACTGGCTGGGGGAAAAGCCAGCGTGACCGGCTCCCGTCGCCGCCGGTAGGGAGACGAGCAGCGCCATGAAGTGGAGCCGCCGGCCAAAGAGGAGATTGGCCGGAAAGGGATAAAGATCCTCCAGCGGATCCCGGGTCGCCTCGGTCAGCCGGCAGGCGGCCAACACCTCCCGCCACTCGCCCGCGTCCAGGTATTTGAAGGGCAGCGCCACGCCATAACGGCGGTTGCCGACAATATCCATGAAGCGCAGGCACGGGGCCGCGGCCAGGCCTTCGCGGAGGTGGTCCTTCAGCAGCACGTTCCCGGCGCCGACCCGGGCCGCCTCCGCCAGGAGGGCGGCCGGCGATTCCGTGTGGTGCAGCACGTCGATGAGGAGGCTGGCGCCGAAAGCGCCATCGGGAAACGGCAACGCCCGACCATCGAAGGCCGTTACCGGAATCTGACATCCGGGACGCGGGAGCACCTCGGCCCCCTCGATGGTCAGGTCCGGGCGCCGCGCCCTCAGGGCGGCGGCGAACTGGCCGTCGCCGCATCCGACATCGAGGACCCGTAGCCCGGCCGGGAGCGCGGCCGCGGCCGCCCGGGCCAGCACGCGGATCCGCCGGCGATGCACCCGGGTTTCGTGAAGCGTGTCGATCCACTTCACTTTGATTCCAGGCTCAGGATGCTGACCATGAAGCTGCTGAACATGACCTGCGCGGCGAGCGCCACGAGGGTCACCCCGGGGATGACGACGCCGAGGGTCTGGGCGTACACCAGCGGCCCAAAGCCGCCGGCCCGCCAGTGGAGAAACACCGACGTGACGAGGGCGATCCCGGCGAGGGCCAGCACGGCGGCGCTGACCAGGGCCTTCTCGAGGTCGAAGAAGCGGTAGAAGCCGGTGATGAAGGCGCCGGCGGGGCGCAGCCCGCGCACCATCGCGTAGGTGTGCGCGAAGATGCCGAGAAACGCGCATTGGGTTCCGAGCAGCACGAGCAGCGCCGAGACGAGCAAGGTGTGAAGGCCCAGCGTGGCCGGACCAATGCGGACGGCGGAGAGGCTGAGGGTCGCGCCCAGCAGCCCGCCGACCGCCAGGGCGGCCCCGGGAAGCAAAAAAAGCCAGTCCGGACTGCAGAGGAGGAAGAGGCGCAGCGTGATCCAGCCATCGCGGAAGGTCCGCAGATGCGACGGCCGGCCTTGCCGCCCGTCGCGGCTGAGGGTGATGGGAATCTCGGTGGTGGGGACGCGCAGCTGGGCGGCCTTGATGATCATCTCGGTCGCGAATTCCATTCCCCGGCACCGCAGGCTGGCCCGCTCATAGAATGCGCGGGTGAAGCCGCGCAGCCCGCAGTACACGTCGTGGACGGGCGTCCGGAACATGAGCCGGGCCAGGAGGGTGAGGGCCGGGTTGCCGAGCCACCGGTGGGTTGGCGGCATCGCCCCCGGCTCGATCCGGCCTCCGCCCCGGGGCAGCCGGCAGCCCTGGACCAAGTCGTGGCCGGCCCGCAGCGCCGTGACGAAGCGGGGCAGCTCGCTGAAATCATAGCTGCCGTCGGCGTCGCCCATGACGATAAAGGTCCCGCGAGCGGCCGCGATGCCCCCGGCCAGGGCGTAGCCGTAGCCACGCTCGGCGATGGGGACCACCCGCGCCCCCGCCGCCGCGGCCAGCTCGCGGGAGCCATCCGTGCTGCCATTGTCGGCCAGGATGACCTCGCCCGCCAGCCCGCTCTGCGTGATCGCCGCCACGGCCTGGCGCACGCAGCCGGCGACGGTTTGGGCCTCGTTCAGACAGGGGATGACGACGGAAACCTCGAGGTCGGTGGGGTTCAATCAGCCCGGCAAAGTGGATATGCGAAGGACAAGGGCCGGCAGTCTAGGTGGCCCGTGCTTTCCTTGCGAAGCGCAAAGTGGGGCGGGGCGGGCCGAGTTCATGGCCGGGCGGTCAGGTGTTGGTGGAAGAATTCCCGGGCCTCGGGGACGGAATACGGCTCGGCGGCGATGCTGGCGGGATAGTAGTTCTCGGCGGAGCTGAATCCGGCGCTGTTGGAGCCCACCTCAAAGAGCGGATCGGCCGGGTCGTACGATTTCTTGAGGGTCGTTTGCCAAATCGGGCGGCCGTCCAGCCAGACCATCAGGCTGTGCGCGAGGGGAGCCAACCGGGCCGGGAGATCGGGAAACGCCGGCCAATGGGCCGCTCGAGCGAGCGGTCCGACCAAAATCTCGACCACGTGCACCTCGTTCGGCTGCACCGGAATCAACGGTGAAAGGCCCCCTCCCACCGACCACTCGTCGACCCCAAAGCGCACCTGGTTCCCCGGCAGCACGCTCAGGAAGACCATCGTGCCGGAGCCGGTTAAACCCACCGATGCCAAGGGGAAGACCAAGCCGGGATGATCGAGGGGGAACTCACAGCGGATTCGCCACAGCCCGTTGTTCTCCCGGGTCAACAACTGCAGGGGCGGAAGCCGGCGGGTCGAGAGGATCGCGCCGGTGAACGCGGTCCGGTAGGGATTCATCGAAATGTCGTTCCGGCCCAGTTCCACGGTCCAGGGCGGCGCATCGAAGGCACCCATGCGCTGGTCCAGCACCACCTGGCCGTCCAGCTCCACGTGGATCCGGTTCTTCTGCAGGCGCTCGCGGGCGACCTGATAGTCGCCGATGAACGGCTGGCTCTGGGGCGGGTACAGTGCGCCCATATCGACCTGGAGCGTGTAGGTTCGGCCGGGCACGATTGGGATCGGGCCCGAGTCCGGCCCCCCGTATCCGCTGTGGTCGCCGACCAGCTCGATCTCATCGCCGGGAGGCCGGAGCACCACATAGAGGCCATCGCAGTATTCCGGCGTTCCCGCGACCAGGAGCGGCTCGACCCTCGGATCCGAATGTACCGCGGGGAAGACCACCCGGAGCTCGACCGGGCCAGACTTGAAGACGCCGAGCTGATGCAGCCAGCGCGCCGGATAGTTTCCCCACGTCTCCAGCTGGGTGAAGGTGACGGGCCGGAAGTTCTTGAACGCCTCGAATTCCTGGAGGCCGGCCAGGACGTTGAAGAGCGCGCAGAGGAGCGCGAGGGAGGCGAAGCCGGCTGCGCGGCGGCGGGAACCGACCGCGGCGGCGCCGGCGCCGAGGGTAGCGGCCAGCACCAGGGCTGGCTGGCAATCGGCCAGGTAGCGGTCGCCGCGAAATCCGATCGCGCAGATGGTGACGAGGGGGCAGAGGAACATCCAGGCGAGGAAGCCGAGGTAGAGGGCCAAGGGCCGGAGACGAGCCCGGCTGGGACCGAGTGCCGCCAGGGCAGCCACGCCCACGAGAAGAAAGACGGCGAACTGCCCGTGGATCGTCTCGCCGCCCCGGTAGGCCGGGGGCCCGAAGTAGGCCTTCTCGGGGAAAACGTAGGGAAAATACGGGCTCAGCTGGGGCGGTGTCAGGTAATACCAATGGAGATTCGGCCACAGGTAGGCCCAGCTGAAGAGGGGCTTGTCGCCTTTGATGAAGTAGTTGACGGCATAGTGCACCCCGAACTCGGTCGGATGGCCGAACCGTTCGTAGTTGTAGACCGCGAGGCTGAGTCCAACCGCGGCGGCGGGGACCGCCGCCGCCGCGACCCACCCGGCGATCGAGCGGGAAAAGGGAACCCGGGCACGTTCCCGCCACGCGACCAGGACCGCCGCCAGGAGCACGAGCGGGACACTGAAGACCAGGTCCGGCCGGCATCCGACGGCGAGGCCGAAACTGAGGCTCGCCAGCGCCAGCGAAAGCCGCCGGCCGGTGCGGTCAAACAGGGCGCGGTAGGTCCAGAAGGCGCCAGCCATGGTGCAGGCGTAGCCCGCGCTGATCGCCAACTCGTAGAACATCGCGCGGGTGATGAGGGACGGTCCGACCGAGGCGAAGGCCAGCAGCGCGACCGCCGCGACCTGGAAGCGGGCGCTCACTGACGGGAAATGGTCGCGGACCGCCCGGCGAAGGGTGGCCACCGAGAACGCAAACCCGACGAGGACTCCCAAGACCACCACCACCCGGGGCTCGAGGTCGCTGCCGGTCAGCCAGGCGTAGGGAAGCAGGACCAGCGCCGCCGGCGTCACGCCAAAATACAGGTAGTAGTGTCCGTGGTAATAACTGGCATCGAGCAGGAATGGGGTTTTCGCCCGCACGGCCAGGTCCGGGCTGTCCAGCCGCGGGTCCGCGGCCTTGTCCATGTACAGGTGACCGGAAAGGAAACCGTGCACTTCGGAGCTGTAGTAGTCGGGCTTCCGGCCCCGGTAGGTGTCCCTCCCAACCAGCGCTGCCCAGCCGAGCCCCATCCAAATGATAACAACGGCGCAGGCCGCCGCCGCCAGCCATGCGGCCAACCGTCCGGAGGCAGCCCGCGGGCTTTCCGGATCCAAGGGATCGGGGCGATTCATGTCGGCATTCGGGCGGGCCTGAGCTGGAGAGGTCCCCCTGTCGACGGGGACTCCGCG
>Ga0302314_10000646_pt1 | contig 64456 bp, 63 predicted proteins | sample III_Palsa_N2_3_FD_200533 | JGI IMG/M metagenome (GOLD analysis project Ga0302314, IMG submission 200533) | Peat permafrost microbial communities from Stordalen Mire near Abisko, Sweden - III_Palsa_N2_3 | ecosystem: Environmental > Terrestrial > Soil > Palsa > Peat permafrost | place: Sweden...
ATAACCCTGAATCTGGCCCGACTTGAGCGCCTTCCAGGCGATCTCGGTCGATCCCAGGTTCGGCTTCAAGGTGACCTTGTAGCCCTGGGCCTCGAGCGCCTGCTGGTACAGGTCGCCGAGGATGTACTCCTCGGCGAAGTTCTTGTCCCCCAGAACGAACGCCGGCTTGCCCTTACCGGGCAGGCTCCGCGCCGTACTGGCGCTTGCAGAGGCAACCAGCGCACCCACCAGCGCAGCCGCCGCAACGGCAACCACGATCAGGCGCACCAGCCGCAAATCACTGAACCTCATGCTTCCTCCTGTTGGTTTTCGTTCGTAAGTCCCAGAAGTGCCACGGTCGTTACAGGCCTCCCGCCAACGCCGCCGGCAGGTCCATGGCGATCAGCTCGTCCGGAATCGCCAGCCGCTCGGCGCCCCGCAGCGGCGCCGGCGTCATTGCGCGCTGCAGCAGCGCCAGCCCCAGCTCGATCAGGACCGCCATCGCGGCGATGCAGATCGCGGCGCCGAGTACGCCTGAGAGGTGGTAGCCGGCCTCGTTGTTGACGACCTCCCCGAGGCTGTCGCCGTAGCCCGCGTAAGCCGCGAGAGTGGTCGTCGAGATGACGAACAGCGTCGCCGTGCGCACCCCCGCCATCACAAGCGGGATCGAGAGCGGCAGCTCGACCTTGGTCAGCACCTGCCAGCCCGTCATCCCCATTCCACGTGCGGCATCGACCAGGTCAGGATCGACCTCGTCGACGCCCACGTAGGCGTTGGTGATGATCGGCGGTATCGCCAGCACGATCAGCGCGAGCAGCACATTCTTGAGTCCGATTCCGAGGAACGCAGACCCGATTGCCAGCACGACCAGGCTCGGGAGCGCACGCCACACGTTCCCGAGGTTGATCGCCACGAACGAGCCGCGATGGCGGTGGCCGAGACCGACGCCGATCGGCAGCGCGATCACCAGCGAGATCGCCATCGCGATAGCGGTGACCTTCAGCGTTCCGAGCGCGTAATAGGTCAGCGTCGTGAAGTGCGGGTCACCGGGGATCTGCCCGTTGCGGAAGATGAACTTGACGGCATCGACGAAGTTCTGCATCGCCGTCCCCTACGCCGCCCGCATCCGCGTCCACGGCGTCAGCAGCCGCTGCGTGCCGACCAGCAGTCCGTCCGCGGTGATCGCCAGCAGCACCGCGAGCCCACCCGCGGCGATCAGTTCGGTCTTGAAGTAGTAGTCGTTGATCCCGCTGATGATCGGGACCCCGAGCCCTTCGTTGTCGACGAGCGCGGCGATCGTCGCCAGCGCCACGGTGCTGACCGTCGCGATCCGCAGCCCGGCGATGATCGCGGGCAGCGCCAGCGGCAGCTCGACGCGCACCAGCATCTGGCGCCGGCTCATGCCCATCCCGCGAGCGGCGTCGAGCACCTCGGCGGGAACGTTGCGCAACCCCGTGAGGATGTTGCGGAAAAGGATCAGCAGCGTGTAGGACACAAGCGCGACCTCGGCGGTCGCACGGCTGAGCCCCAGCCCGGGGACTCCCACGAGAAGTTCGAAGAACGCCAGCGAAGGGATCGTGTACAGAAACGACGTGAAGACGATCACGGGCTGCTCGACCGGGCGATAGCGGTGTGCGAGCAGTGCCAGCGCCATCGCGATCGCGAAGCCGATCCCCACGGCGATCACCACCAGTACGACGTGCTGGCGCAGTGCCGGCCACAGCGTGCCCGACCAATTGCTGCTGAACCAGTTCCAGCAGAAGAGGTGGTTGGCCTTCACGCACGCGAGCGAGTGCGAGGAGCCACCGAAGTTTGGAATTACCGGCCCGGCGCCCTTCATCCCCGCTCCTGTGGTGCGTGACCCGCGCTGGTGGAGCCGGACAGACCGTTGGAGCTGCCGTCAAAAACGTGGCCGATCGCATCGAGCGTCGCCAGTCCGCGCACCTCACCATCGTCGTCCAGAACCCGCAGCGGCTGGCCGCCGGCAGCCAGCACTGCCGCGAGGGCATCACGCACACTCATCGTCAGCGGCACGTCACCGGCGGGCTTGTCGCCGTTCATCGGCGGCAGGTTCACATCGGCGAGCGTCGCCAGGCCGAGCCGCTTGAGCGCGCGGTCGGCACCGACGAACTCGGCGACGAACGCGTCTGCGGGGTGATCGAGGATCTCGGCGGGCGTGTCGTACTGCGCGAGCACACCGCCCTCGCGCAGGATCGCGATGCGGTCGCCGAGCTTGATCGCCTCGTCGATGTCGTGGGTCACGAACACGACGGTCTTGCGCACCTGCCGCTGCAACGCCAGGAAGCCGTCCTGCAGGATCGCGCGGTTGATCGGGTCGATCGCGCCAAAGGGCTCGTCCATCAGCATCAGCGGCGGATCGGCGGCGAGTGCACGGGCGACGCCTACACGCTGCCGCTGGCCGCCCGAGAGCTGGTGCGGGTAGCGGCTGGCGATCTCGGCGTCGAGCGAAATCAGCTCGAGCAGCTCACGCACGCGCGGCTCGACGCGGTCCTTCGACCAACCGAGCAGCTTGGGGACGGTCGCAATGTTGTCGCGGATCGTCAGGTGTGGGAACAGCCCGACCTGCTGGATCACGTAGCCGATCTCACGTCGCAGCTCGGTCGGGTCGCGCTGCAGAACGCTGCGCCCCCCGAGCAGAATGTCGCCGCTGGTCAGCGGGATCATCCTGTTGATCAACCGCATCGCCGTGGTCTTGCCCGAGCCCGAGGGCCCGACGAGCACACACACCTCACCAGCGGGGACGGTGAGGCTGAGATCCGGGATCGCGGCCTCTCGGCGACCCGGATAGCGCTTCTGGACGTTGCGCAGCTCGAGCTCGAGTGCGCTCGACGCGTCATCGCCTCTGGCGTTGCCCGAGCCAGGGCCCGCGTCTTGACGCAACGACGAACCCATCAAATCGTGAATTTCGATTGCTTTAGTCGAGATAGCCCGCTGAGGGTACTCCAGCGGCGAGCCTGGCCGACGCCAATCGAGCCGGCCAGCGCGTACTCCGCGACCTTTGCCGCGGGCCAGCGTCCGAACGATCTCTTGGGTCCTGTCACCTCACTGCACCTCCTGCCCGGGCTGCGGCTGCGCTATCCAGAAGCTGACCTCGCCAATCATTGTGCCCGATGCGATTGTCCGGCTAAGAAGCCACCCGGACAGCCACGGACAGCAACGGTCCTAAATCAGGCGCTCCGTTGGCACCGCGGCCAGCGACGCGGTGGCGTGGCCCAGCAGCTTGCGGTCCGCTCCGTACGCGTGGGCCTCGGCGAAGGCGACCCTGCGACCGAGCGACTGGATCCTCCCCACCACCTCGACCTGCTGCCCGTCCAGCGGCATCGGCTTGAAGAAGCTCACCTTGAGCTCGATCGTCGCGTACTGCCGCATCGGTCCGGACTCGGTGATCACCGCGCAACCGATCGCCGAGTCCATCATCGTGGCGAGAAAGCCACCGTGAACGAGCCCAGCCGGATTCAGGAACGACCGGTCCGGCGTGGCACCGAACGTCACCTGCCCCGGCTCGACCGACAGGATGCGAGCGTCGAACAGGCTCATGATCGGTGGCGGCGGGTAGCGCCCGTCAGCGATGCCCTGGATCAGTTCGACGCCACTCAGCTCCGCGAAGCTACCTCGCAGATCTTCGGGCCAGAACCAGGTGGCCTGTTTGACGTGCGGCTCTCCCCACTCCGGCGGATATTCGGACCCATCGCTCATGCGCTGCTCCTTATTCAACTGTGAGACCGGCCGACTTTGCGGCCACCGGCGCTGCCGCGACGCTGCTGCTCGGGTTGCGCAGTCCGATCGCGCCGACAAGCGCCGCCAGTGCGGCGATAACCGCGATCACGGTCCAGCCGTGCTGGAACGCGCTCACCGAGGCGTGTGGGCTGTTCGGGGTCCCAACCACAGCCACGAACACTGACACGCCGACCGCGAGGCCGACCTGGCGCAGCATGTTCATCACGGCCGAGCCGGTGGCGAAGGCCGTCGGTGGCAGCGCTGAGGCGCCCGTGGCCATGAACGTCGGCAGTGTCAGCCCGACGCCGATCCCGGTGCAGATCGTGCCCGGCAGCACCTGTCCGAGGTAGTTGGGATGAAGTCCGGCACGCAGCGCCCACCAGGCGATGCCGACGGCGTAGATCCCGGCGCCCGCACCGATGACGCGGCCCGGGCCGAAGCGCGTGATCAGACGGCCCGTGAATACCAGGCCGAACAGCGGCACCATCAGCGGGCCAGGAGCGAACGCCAAACCGGTGTGCAACGCCGACCAGCCCCAGACGTTCTGCATCCACAGCACGATCGAGAGCAACATCGCCCCGAACGCCGTCGAGAACGAGAGCGCAACGATTGCGGAGCCTCGGAACGCGCGGATCTTGAACAGTCCCGGATCAAACAGCGGGTTGTGGTGGCGCAGCAGATGCACGACGAAGCCGCCCAGCAGCACGACCGCTGCGATCAGCACACCGAGAAACCGACCAGAGCCCCAGCCCCAGCTGTTGCCCTCGACCAGCCCCAGGCTGAGCAGGGCCACACCGGCGGTAACGAGCGTCGCGCCCAGCGCGTCGGGCGCCTTCACCGGGTGGCCCGGAACGTTGGGCAGGCGCATCCAGCCGATCACCACGGCCACCAGGCCGATCGGAACGTTGACGTAGAAGACCCAGCGCCAGCTGAGCGCCACAAGAACGCCACCGACGACGGGGCCCAGTGCCGCTGCCGCACCACCGATCGCCGTCCATGCGCGGACCGAGCTATGGCGCTTCTCCGGCGCCGCCGTTGCGAGTACGAGACTCAGGGACGCCGGCGTGAGCAACGCCGCGCCCATCGCCTGGATCACACGGAATGCGATCAGCATGCCCAGATCCGAGGCCAAACCGCACGCGGCCGAGGCGAGCGTGAATACGAGCGCGCCGATCAGAAAGCCGTTCTGGCGGGCACGCGCCTCCGAGAGACGGCCGAACAGCACTAGCAGCGAGGCATAGACGATCGCATAGCCGTTCAGCACCCATGAGAGCGTGGTCAGGCTGCGCTGGTGAAGATCGCGAGCCATGCTCGGCAGCGCGAGGTTGACGATGAACAGATCGAGGCTCGCCAGCACCACGGCGGCGCAGACGATCACGAGTACGAGCGACGGCGATGCGTCCTGGCGGCGGAGCTGGCTTAGCTTTGACATAGCCAGCAACCTAGCACACCTGACTTACCTAGTCCTATGTCAGCTACAATCGCTGCCATGACCACAGCTGCCATCCACATGACAGGCAAGCTCGAGCCGCGCGAGTCCTGGCCCGCCCCCGGCGACCACTGTCCGATCGCCCGCACGTTCGGGACGATCGGAACCAAGTCGGCGCTGGTGATCCTGCGCGAGGCCTTCTACGGTGCAACCCGCTACGAGGAGTTCGTCGAGCGCACCGGGCTCAGCGAGCCGGCGGTCGCAGCGCGCCTGCGCGAACTGAGCGACGAGGGCCTGCTCGAGAAGTTTCCGTACCAGGAGGCGGGGCAGCGTGCGCGCAGCGCCTACCGGTTGACAGAGAAGGGCGGCGAGCTGCTGCCGGTGCTGGTCGCGATGATGCGCTGGGGTGATCGCTGGCTGTTCCCACACGGCGCCCGGGTCGAGGTCAAGCACACAGACTGCGGTAGCCCGGTGCACGCGATGCTGCGCTGCGAGGAAGGCCACGACGTGACGCTCGACGAGCTCGACCTGTCACAGGCGCCGCGACGGCCTTAGTCGCTGCGCGGATCCTCGTCGAGCACGAGCGTGAGATCGGGCACCGCAAGCTCCGTGTCCTGCTGTGGCGCGCCGGACGCACGAGCCGAGTAGATCGACGCCGCCCCCAGCCTGCGCGAGACGATCGTGGCCTCAACCACCGCCAGCAGTGTCGGCACCATCATCGCCTCGAAGTGCGGCGTGAGCTCGAGCACGAGCACAGTTCCGGCGAGCGGACCCTGCATCGCCGCGGCCAGGAACGCACCACCGCCGATCAGGGCGTAGGCACCTGGCAGCGACCCGTGCCACACATGTCCCCAGAGCGTCCCGCCGGCACCTGCCAGCAGCACGCCCAGGGCAAAGGTGGGCGTGAACAGCCCGCCCGGTGAGCCCGAACCGACGCAGGCCGCGGTCACCAGCGGCTTCAGCACGAGCAGCACCAGCATCAGCCCGATACCGAGTTTCCCGACGATCGCCAACTGCACGATCCCGCGGCCGTTGCCGAGCAGCTGTGGGTACTGCAGCGACAGCAGGCCGAGTGCGCCGAACACGAGCAGCGGCGCGAACCAGCGCCCGATGCTGCCCGGGCGCATCCGGTTGGCGGCGGTGATCAGCCGCGTCCAGCCCGTCGCGACGATGCCGATGATCGGCCCCATCAGCACCGCGAACACGATCTGCGAAGCGCGCAGATGGACGGCGCCGAGGTGATAGACGGTCGCGTTGCCGAGAAAGATCCAGGCGACCGCAGTCGCGGTCAGCGACGCCAGCAATGCCGGCAGCACAAACGGCAGCACCAACGATCCCAGTAGAACCTCGAGCGCGAACAGCGCCCCGCCGAGCGGCACGTTGTAGACCGCCGCAAAGCCAGCGCCCGCACCGGAGGCGACCAACAGGCGCCGCTGCCAGACGGGCAGGTTGGCCCACACGGACACGCGACTCGCAAACGCCGCGCCGGCCAGCTGCGGCGCCGCCTCACGTCCGAGCGACACGCCCATGCCCACGGTGATGATCGAAAGCAGACCGCGCGCGATGCTCGGGATGAACTCAAGGCGCCCGGAGCGATGCCAGATCGCCTCGCTGACCTCGGTTCCTCCCGTTGAAGTACGCCCCAGAACACGCAGCCCGAGGGTCACGATCACCGCCGCGACCAGCAGCCCGACCACGCGTCGCCAGCCCGGCGCCGCTTCCACCGCGGCGAGCAGCGAGGAGCGGTGCACGCCGTAGGTCAGGCGCTCGACCGCGCGCAACAGCTCAACCAGCCCACTCGCCGCGAGCCCGGCGAAGACGCCAATCCCGATCACCAAGGTCCAGAAACGGACCGTGTAGGAGGCGACGATGCCGAGGCCGGTCACGTTGCCCTGCGGCGATGACCAGCGGGTCTGATCGAGATCAGCGCCGCTCACAGAGCCCGGATTCTATGCCCGACCCTGCCGCCACCGCAGCACGTACCCTGGCAACAGCCATGTGGGATCTGAAACCAACGCTCGAGGGACACATCGTGCGGCTCGAGCCGCTCGCCACCGGGCATCACGACGGACTGCGCGCCGCCGCCTCTCCGCCCGAGATCTGGGACTACTGGTCGTTCAACCCGGGCGCCAGCGACAGTGCGTTCGATCAGTGGTTCGACGGCGCCGTCGCCGCGGCGACCGACGGTGGTGACGCCCATTTCGCCACGATCCTCCAGGCCACAGGCGAGCCCGTCGGCAGCACGAGCTTCTGCACAATCCGCGAGCAGGATCGCGGCGTTGAGATCGGTTGGACCTGGCTGACTCCGGCGGTCTGGGGCACCGGCGCCAACACCGAGGCGAAGTTCCTGCAGCTGCAGTACGCGTTCGAGACGCTCGGCTGCATCCGCGTCGACTGGGACACCTATGAGCAGAACGCGCGCTCACGCGCGGCACTCACAAAGCTCGGCGCGACCTTCGAGGGCGTCTGGCGCAACTACTCGATCCGCAGGGAAGACGGCAACAAGGTCTCCTCCGCTTTCTACTCTGTGATTGACGATGAGTGGCCAACTGTTCGCGCGAACCTGATTGACAGGGTCGCCCGTGCGCGCGGTACCTGACGAACCCAACGTTGCTCTCCGCCCCACCGGCGACGGTGAGGGCCAGGAGATCGTGATGGCCTTCCCCTACGACGCCCATCTGGTCGCCGCTGTCCGCACGCTGCCGGGGCGCCGTTTCGACTGGGACCGCAAGGAGTGGTCGGCACCGGCCGACGGCTGGGTCGCGGCCAAGCTCGCAGAGATCCTCAAGCACCGTCCAGAGCTGAGCCGTACCGAGGAGTTCGACGACTGGCTCGCCGCCGCCGAGCACCGCTGGGTCGGGCACGTGCGTACCGCGCGCCATGACGGTCGTGGCTGGTTCGCGCTCGACACGCTCGCCGGCGTTCCCCCAGCGGAGATGCGCGCGGGGGCACTCGAGCTCGATCGTCGCTGGCTCGTGCCGCTGACAATCGAGGCGGCAGCCGCACTCGTCGAAATGCGCGACCCGCGTCTGAGTCTCGGCGCCCGCCGCTGCATCGAGGCACTCGAGTGCGGTGAGCAACCCCCGCCCGCGCGGATGATCCTGACGCGCGGTGTCGCCGGCGAGCGGCTCACGCTCGAGACCTTCTGGGATCCCGACGTCCAGTACGCATTCGAGCAGCTTCCCGGCGCCGCATCCAACGAGCTGAAGCTCGACGCCTGGATCGTCGACCAGCTCGACGAATTCATCGCGATGCACGGCGTCGAGGTCACCCCGAACGCGGCCGAAGCGCTCGAGCAGATGGCCGCGGAGTATCGCGCCGCCCAGCGCGCAGTTGCGGCGTCACGGGCGACAACCGCCGAGGCGATGCCCGAGGTCGCCGCGCGACTCGGTGGCGAGCTCGCGCCGTTCCAATGGGTGGCGGTCCGCTACGCGCTCGAGGCTCGGCGCACCTTCCTCTCCGACGAGCAGGGCCTCGGTAAGACGGTCGAGGCACTCGCGGCGCTCGAGGCCGACGAGGCGTTCCCCGCGATCGTCATCTGCCCGGCGTCGATGAAGCTGACCTGGGCGCGCGAGGCAGCCCACTGGCTGCCTCACCGCTCACAGCAGGTGCTGAGCGGCCGCGGCGAGGGCCCGATCGACCAGGCCGACATCACGATCCTCAACTACGAGATCGTCCAGGCGCGTCTGGCAGGGCTCGTGGCCAGCGGGCCACGAGCCCTGGTTGCCGATGAATCCCACTACTGCAAGAACCCGCAGGCGAAGCGCACCAAGGCCGTGCGGCGGTTGGCAGAGGCGCTTCCGCGCAACGGGCTGCGGCTGGCGCTGACGGGCACGCCGGTGATGAACCACGCCGACGAGCTGATCGCGCAGCTGCGCGTGATCGGACGGCTCGGCGAGTTCGGATCGGGCGCGAGCTTCAGCCGCCAGTTCGAGGGCGAACTCTCCGAGGAGCGGCTGCACTGGCATCTGCGCCGGCACTGCTTCGTACGGCGGCTGAAGTCCGAGGTGCTGCCACAGCTACCGGCCAAGCGCCAGGTGGTCGTGCCGGTATCGCTGAACAACGAGGAGGAGTACCGGCTCGCCGAGGACGACGTGATCGCGTGGCTGCGCAGCCAGCCGATCGATCTCAAGGAGCTCGATGCGAAGATCGCCGCGACACTGCGGGCAGAGCGCCTGGCGCAGCTGACGACGCTGCAGCGGCTCGCGGCTCGCGGCAAGCTCGCCGCGGCGCTGACCTGGATCCATGACTTCCTCGCCTCGGGCGAGGCGCTGGTCGTGTTCGCGCGCCACCGTGAGGTGCAGGAGGCGGTGATCGCGCGCTTCCCCGACGCGCTGCACATCCTCGGCGGCGACAGCATGCGCGCGCGGCAGGAGGCGATCAATGCCTTCCAGCGACCCGACGGGCCACAGCTGATCGTCGGTGCGACACGCGCCGCCGCACAGGGGATCACACTGACACGCGCCTCGAACGTCTGCTTCCTCGAGCTCGAGTGGACACCGGCGATCCACGATCAGGCCGAGGACCGCTGCCACCGCATCGGCCAGCGCGACGCCGTGACCGCCTGGTACCTGTTGGCAGCCGACACGATCGACGAGACGATGGCGCGGCTGATCAAGCGCAAACGCGAGGTGATCGACGCCGTCACCGATGGTCGCGATTTGCCCGACGGCGGCCTGATCGAGGGTGTCGTGCGCGAACTGCGCGAGGGCAAGCCGTTCCGGCACCTGCACGCGGTCGCGCTGGACACCGGCGCCGATGCCTCGCTTGCCGGCGGAGCGGAGAAGCGCTGGCGCAAGACGTGACGCGGCCGTAACTGCCCTGTTACCGGCGGCGGCGTACAACACCGCTCATGCCAGTGCGGCTGCGAAACGGTGTGCTCCTGATGTTGGCCGTGCTGGCATCCATTCTTCTGCTGGCCGCCTGCGGCTCGTCATCGTCGAAGCCCAAGCACGCGCGCATCGCGGCGAATGTGTTCATCGCCTACAGCAAGTGCATGCGCGCCAATGGCGTCACCAACTTCCCCGATCCCACCGGCCACGGAATCCAGCTCTCCGCCAGCAGCGGCATCAACCCGCGCTCACCGGCGTTCCAGAAGGCGCAGTCGACCTGCTCCAAGCTGCTACCTGGAGGCGGCCCTCAGAGCCACAGGGCCAGTGAGCAGGAGATTCGCACGGCAACCGCCACCGCCGAGTGCATGCGCCGCCACGGCGTACCGAACTTCCCGGACCCGATCGTCTCTCAGAAGCCACCGTCCAGCCTGAACCCGGCCGACTACAGCGAGGTAACCGCAGGTGGCGGGATCATCATCGCGATCCCGAAATCGATTGACCCACAGTCACCGGCGTTTGAGAAGGCAGCAAAGGCCTGTCAGTTCGAGCGCTGAACCCAGCTGCCGCGGTGAACAACCTCGTCGAACGGGCGGCGGTTGGGCTTCTTGATCGGATTCAGCGGGCGGTCGGCGGGATGACCGAAGTCGATCACGTACTTGAGGATCTTGCCCTCGGGTAGGCCGAGGACCTGGCGCGCGAGGTCCTGGTCGCCAACGGCGGAGTGGCCCGAGCCGATGCCGAGATCGGCGGCGGCGACCATCATCTGCAGCGAGGTCTGGCCGAGGTCGTAGAGCGCGATCTCGCGGTCACGCGAGCCTGCCTCGAAGTCGTCGATCACCAGGCCGACTGCGGCGGCGGCACGGGCGATGTGTCCACCGCCCTGCCAAACCTGCGAGAGCCTCTGCAGCTGCTCACGGTCGCTGACGACGACAAAATCCCACGGCTGCCAGTTGCGCGACGACGGTGCCCGCCAGCCAGCCTCGAGGATCCGCTCGAGCGCCTCGGCGGACAGCGGCTCGTCGGTGAAGTCGCGCACGTTGCGTCGCGCGCTGATCGCTTCCCAGGTCTCCATCGTGGACCTCCGTGCTTCTTAGGATTTCTCAACCGAGATGCTAAAGATCGCTTCGAAGTCCTGCCCGGGCTTGACCCAGCGCAACCCCTCCCCCGAGATCAGCGCGTCGACCGGTGCGGTCATCGGTTCGAAGCAGATGAACTGCGAGTCCTCGGGGGCGTAGACCTGGGACACGGGATAGCCCGAGACGTGCTTGAGCGCCAGGCGGTGGCGATCGTCGGCGACCACGAACTCAGGCGCGTCGCCGCTCAGCACGGGATAGCCGCTGTCGAAGGTGCGCTCGCCGAGCGGCCCGTCCAGCTCACCGGGCGCGACCTCGACCGTCTTACCGGTCGGCAGCATGCGCTCATCGACCAGCGCCTGCCGGGCCACGGGGATCTGCAGCTGCCAGCCACGACGGTCCGAGCTCGGCAGCGTCAGGTACGGGTGAAAGCCGAACGAGATCGGCACGTCGACGTCACCGGTGGCACGCACGCCGAAGGCGACCGTCAGCGTCGTGCCCTCGATCCTGGCGCTGTAACGAACGATGTGCGGCAGCGGGAAGGCGGCCATGTACTCGGGCACGCGCCCGAAGTCGAGCTCCGCTGTGAGCGCGTTGCGGTCGGCGTCGGTAACCGTCCAATATGGGCTCGCCGTCAGCAGCCCGTGGATGGCCGTGCCGGTCGCCGAGTCACGGTGCGTGATCGGCGAGTCGGGGTCAAGCGTGACGTGCTGACTACCGAGCTCGAAGTCCCATGCCCGCACGCGGTTGGCCCACGGGTGCAGCAGCGGCAGCGCGAAGGTCGAGCCCTTGCTCTTGTAGGCCGCGAGCCCCGCGCCCTCGAAGAGGAACTCCTCACCCTCGAAGCGGAGCGAGTTTCCGATCATGCCGACCTCGGGGACGAAGGTCGCCTCGAAGCCGGTATCAGGGTCAGCGATGTTGATCTCGTATGGCATGCGTTGCTCCTCTCTCGGGGGCGAAGCTCACTCGGGGGTGCAGCGGCCGGGACGACCCTATCCGGTATTGCGCAGACCGCTGGCGATGCCGTTGATCACGAGCAGACTGAGACGCGTGAGCTGTTCGTCGCTATCCCCCCGGCGCCGGCGCCGCAGCAACTCGATCTGGATGAACGACAGCGGGTCCACGTAGGGGTTGCGGCGGTCGATCGAGGACTGCAGCACCGGCTCCTTGTCGAGCAGCCTGCTGCCGCCGCGCACCAGTACAAGCTCGGCGCGCGTCAGCGCGAGCTCGGCATCCAGCCCTCCCCAGATGCGGTCGCGCGCCTCGACGTCCTCCCACAGGGCGATGTAACGCCGCGCGATCCCCGGATCGGCCTTGCTGCAGCCCATCTCGGCGTTCGCGATCAGCGCCGAGAAGAACGGCCAGTCGGCCGCCATCGCCTGCAAAGTCTCGAGCCCGTGGCGCTCGCGCGCCTCGCGCAGAGCCGTGCCGAGCCCCAGCCATGCCGGCAATACGATCCGCGACTGGGTCCAGGCGAACACCCACGGGATCGCACGGAGATCGTCGATCCCTCCGGCCTGCTGACGCCGCGCCGGTCGCGAGCCCAGGCGCAACCTCGAGACCTCCTCGACGGGCGTTACGTGGAGGAAGAACTCGACGAAGTCCGGGTCCTCGTGCACCAGCCGGCGGTAGACCCCCTCAGAGGTCTGCGACATCTCCTCAACGACCTGCTCATAGAGTTCCGGATGCGGCTTTGAAGGTCGTAGCTGCTCGTCAATCAGCGCCGCGGCGGATGCGAGCAGCGTCGCGCTGGTGGTGAGCTCGAGCTCGCGGTGGGCGATCTCGCCGACGTTGTACTTCGCGGTCAGCACCTCGCCCTGCTCGGTCATCTTCAAGCGCCCGTCGACAGTGCCCGGAGGCAGCGCAAGGATCGCGTCGTTGGTGCGGCCACCGCCGCGGCCGATCGAGCCGCCGCGACCGTGGAAGAAGATCCAGCTGATGCCGTGCCGGCGGAGAACCTCGGCGATGCGGCCCTGGGCACGATAGGTCCCCCACCCGGAGCCGACGTAGCCGACGTCCTTGTTGGAGTCGGAGTAGCCGATCATGATCTCCTGATGGTCCCCGACGGCGCGCAGCGCCTCGCGGTAAACCGGGATGGCGAGCAGCGTCTCCAGCGTCTGGTCCGCGGCCGCCAGCGTCGCACCGGCCTCGAACAGCGGCACGATCCGCAGCCGGGCCTCGCTGCCACCGGCGTGCGCGAGACTCGCCTCCTTCATCAGCAGCAGCACCTCGAGCAGGTCCGATGGGCCCTCGGTGCCGGAGATGATGTAGGCATCGATCGCACCGCCGTGCGCACCGTCAAGCGCGCGCCTGATCATCCGGAAGGTCTCTATCGCCTCGCGAGTCCCGTCGCTGAAGCGGCTCGTGTCGCCCGGGATCAGCGGGCGGCGCTCAGCGATGTTGGTGGCGAGCAGCTGCGCGCGCTCGGGCTCGGGCAGTGCCGCATAGCCCTCGACGATGCCGAGCGTGGCGAACACCTCATCGAGCGCGGCGCGGTGCACCTTCACGTGCTGGCGGATGTCGAGCTTGGCGTAGTGGAAGCCGAAGACCTCGACCTGGCGGATCACGTCGCGCAGGTCCCCGGCGGCACTGAACTCACCGCCGTCAGCCTGCAGCGAGTGCTCGATGCTGCGTAGGTCGGCGAGCATCTCGCCCGGCGAGAGGTAAGCGCCGGCCACCTCGCCGGCTGTCGCACGGACGCGCTCGCGCACGAAGGTGAGCGCGCGGCGGTAGGGCTCATCCTGGTTGAGCGAGGCAACGCGCCGCGTCAGCTCCGGAAAGCACTCCTCGCCGAAGCGCAGGATCTCGTCAAGCCCCGGGCCTGCTGGCGCGATCTGCTCCGAGAATGAGAGGCGGCCGGCGATCGTCTCGATCCGGCCTTCGAGGAAGCGCAGGCATTGCTCGCGCAGCAGCGAGAGCGTTTGCACCGTCGTCTCGGGTGTCACGAACGGATTGCCATCGCGATCGCCGCCGATCCAGGAGCCGAAGCGCAACACTGGTGGGACAACGATCTCCTCGTCTGGGAATGCTTCGCTCAAGCCCCGCTCGAGCTCGCGGTAGACGTCGGGCACCACGTCGACCAGCGTGCTCGTGAAGTGCACGAGCCCGCCGCGCACCTCCTCGAGCACCGTCGGCGAGATCGCTCGCAGCTCGTCGGACCCCCACAGCTCCTGCACAGTGGCGCGGATCCGGTCTCGCGCGGCTTCCAGGTCGCGTCCGAGCTGCTCGTCGAGCGCACGCAGCTCGCGGAAGATCCGCGCCTGCTTGTCGATCGTCGTGCGGCGACGGGCCTCGGTCGGATGTGCCGTCATCACCAGCCTGATCTCAGCCTGGCCGAGCAGCTCACGCAGCGCGCCGGCGCCGATCCCGCGCTTGACGATCTGCGTCAGAGCGTCGTCGATCGAACCACGTCGCGGCGCCGGTGCCTCGCGTGCCTCACGGGCACGGATCCGGCGCACGCGCTCGTTGTCCTCAGCCAGGTTGATCAGCTGGAACCAGCGCGTCAACGAGCGAATCAACAGCTCGATTCGCTCGAGGTCGAGCTCGGAGATCATCCGCGCAAGTGCATCACCGGCGTCGCCGTCTCCGGCGCGCGCACCCTGGGCGAGCTCGACGGCGCGGGCGCGCAGTTCGAGGATCTCACCCGCACCGGCGGCCTTGCAGACCTCGTCGAGCGTTGCGCCGAGCAGCTCGAGGTCAGCGTCGAGGTCGCGCAGCGCAGTTATGGTCGGGGCTGTCCCCGCCGGGGTCTCGTGGTTCGGCAAGGCCCCAGCGGGGGTCCCGATCACTCGAAGTCCGGAGCCGAGTGTGACGGCGTCTCGGCGGGCGACTCGGGAGCCGGCGCCGGTGTCTCAGCGTGCGGCTCGAACGCGGGCGGCATCCCTGAGGCTGCCTCATCGGCGGCCGACGGCGTGACCGGATTCGCCGGCTCGTGCACGATCGGTGCGGCCGCCGCGTCGTTGTCGTCTGCATCATCGCCCTGCGCGAACTTCCCCACGCCCTGCTCGACCCGCTCGCCGACCTTGGCGATCTTGGTCGCGTACTTCCCGTGGGTCTTGGTGTTTGCAGCCTCACCCACGACCTGCACGGCGTCCTGAATCTTGTCCTTGTTCTCGGCGACCGCCTGCTGTGCCTGGTCGCGCAAACCCTTCAGCTTGTCCCCAAATCCCATTGCGGTTCCTTTCGGTGGTGGTCCGCTAGCTGCTGTGAGAGTCTTACGACCGCAAACAGTACTTTCCCGCGGGGCCTTTACGCCTCACCGGTAAAGAGCGCGATGGACCGCTCCCACTCTTCCAACGCCGTCGCGACCGTCGAGAGGTTCGCGGAAGGTATCCGGCGGCAGGCTCGCGTGCAGCCCGCGTCGGCCACCGGCGGCCGGCTTCAGTAGCCGCGTCCGATGTCGGGAGGTCCTTCCCACAGGTTTTGAACCGATATCGCAACCGATATCGCGGCGATATCGGTTCAGAATCGCCGTTTGGGCTATCCCAAGCTGGCCTCCAACGCCGGCAGCCCCGCTGGGCTACCGGCGCGCTAAAGCGTCCACGCGATACGGTCCAGACATGAGACTGGACCTGATGATCGAGGGCCAGGAAGGCGTCAGCTGGCCGCAGTGGCAGGCGCTGGCGGGCGCCTGCGAGGACCACGGAATCGGGACGCTGTTCCGCTCGGACCACTACATCAACCTCGATGGCGAGCACCCCGAGCGGGGCTCACTAGACGCGCTCGGCACGGTGATCGCGCTGGCGGCGCAGACGACCGAGCTGAGATTCGGGACGATGGTCTCCCCCGCGACCTTCCGGCATCCGTCGGAGCTGGCGAAGCTGATCACCACTGCCGACCACGTCTCGGGTGGTCGGGTCGAACTCGGGCTCGGTGCCGGCTGGCACGAACGCGAACACGCTGCCTACGGCTTCACCTATCCGGCGCTCAAGGAGCGGATGGAGATCCTCGATGAGCAACTGCAGGTCGTGCTCGGGAATTGGTCTGAGGGAGAGTTCTCATTCAGCGGCAAGCACTACCGGCTGGAGCAGCTTGACGCTCAGCCCAAGCCGATCCAGCGCCCGCATCCGCCGCTGCTGATGGGTGGCAAGGCGGGACCGATGGCCGCCCGTCTGGCAGCAAGCTACGCAGACGAGTACAACACCGCCTTTGCCACCGTCGCCGACGTGCGTGAGCGCAGCGAAAAGATCACCCGCGCCTGCGAGTCGATCGACCGCGAGCCGATCCCGTTCTCGGTGATGGGGCCGGTGATCGTCGGCCGGGATGAGGCCGACCTGCGCGCCCGTGTGGACCGCACCGCGCAGTTCCGCGGGATCGACGCGGAGACACTGCTGAGCAGCCCGCCCGAGGGCTTTGTCATTGGGACGCTCGAGCAGGCGGCCGAACAGTTGCGTGAGTACGAGCGCGCCGGAGCGCACCGCATGCTGTGTCAGCACAACCCTCACGACGATCTCGAGTTCGTCGAGCTGCTGGGACGCGAATTGGCGCCGCTGGTCGCCTGAGTGACGGGGGCGGCAGGCGGCAGACGCTGCCGATCAGCTGGTCCCCTTCGCGGCGACGGAGAGGATCCGGGCCGCGCGGCCAGAGCAGTCGTACAGCACCGATCCGTCGACCGTGGTCGCGCGGCGGCAGGCCTCGCTGACCCATTGCATCGCGTCACGGCTGCCGACACGGCCTCCTGAGATACCACCGCCGAAGCCGCCGGAGGAATCGTCAAGCACCCAGCGGATCTTCCCGGAGCGCACTTCCTGGGCCAGCCAGGCTGCGCTGACCTCGGACTCGTTGCCGCTGAAGCCACCGATGCCGGCAACGTGCGCACCCTGATCGATCACCGCCGTCTCAGCAGTGGACTGGCTCGAGACAGCGAGTGTGCCGCCGCCGTGAGCCTTGATGTAGCTGAGCGCGGAGCTGAGTGATTGGCCGCCGCCAAAGCCGCCGCCGGCGCCGCCACGTGAGAGCGCCGCTCCGCCGCCCGAGAATCCAGCTCCACCGGGGAAGCCGCCGCCGGCGAACGCCCGTCTCCGTCTGGCCGAGCCAGCGCTTCCGAACAGGCCGGCGATGCCGTTGGTGCTGGCGGTCGAGGTGGAACCGCCGGCGCCGGGGAAACCGCCGCGAGCGGCGCCGCTGCTGCGTCCACCAAAGCCACCACCACCAAAGCCGCCGCGCCCGCCAAAGCCGCCGCGCCCACCGAACCCGCCGGGCCCAGCGACGCCGCCACCGGCGTTCGCGGGACCACCCGCGGGGAACGTGCTGCTGGTGGCATGCCCGAGCGTGTCGACGGCCCATGCCGCCGGCGCGATCGACAGCGTCGCGAGCGCTGCCGAGATCGCGATCAGCCGCACACGCGGACGAGTCAGTACGGCGAGCACGATCGCGGCCGCGATCGCCACACCGATGACGACCGGCTCGAGCCATTTGTACGAATCCTCGGAGTGCATGACCGCGAGCTCGGTTGCCACTCCGGCGCCGATCGCCAGCGGCGCAAGCACGCGTGTCACCACGCCGCGTCGCAGGATCAGTGCCGCACCCACGCCGACCAAAGCGGCGCTGAACGGCGCCAGGAAGGAGACGTAGTAAGGATGGAAGATCCCCTGGGCCATGCTGAAGACGACGGCCGAGGTCAGCGCTGCGCCACCGACGGCCAAAAGCCAGCCGGTGTCCGGATCGCGGCGCCGCAGGCGCGTCAGCACGAGCAGGCCGATGCCGCTGACGCACGCGAAGCCGAGCAGCCAGCCCGCCTGACCGCCGAGCGCGGTGTTGAGCAGTCGGAAGACGCCGGAACTGCCACCGAAGGTCGAGCCGCCACCACCGAAGCCCCCACCACCACCACCGAAGCCGCCGGCACCGGCCCCTGCGGGACCACCGGACTGGCCGGCGATACGGCCAACGCCGTTGTAGTTGGTGATCAGCGACCAGATGCTGTTGTCGGCGGTGCCTGAGATCCAGGGACGGTCGGCAGCCGGAGTCAGCGCCACCAGCAGCGGCCAGGCGCCACCCACGGCGACCATCGCGGCGCCGCCGGCGAGCAGCTGGCCCACGCTCTTGCGCAGAGTGTTGGGTGAGGCCCACAGCCAGGCGACGGCGATGCCGGGCACGACCAGCAGCGCCGTGCTCATCTTGGCCTCGAAGCCGAGCCCGACCATCACGCCGCACCAGACGATCCACTTCGTGCGGCCGTCCTCGAACGCACGCACCGCGAACCACAGCGCGGCGACACAGCAGAGGATCACGGCGGCATCGGGGTTGTTGTGCCGGGACATCGCGACGGTGATCGGCGTGATCGCGAGCGTCACACCGGCGACGAAGCCGCCGACGCGACCGAAGCGGCGGCGCACCAGGTCATAGATCAGCGCGACGGTCGCCATCCCCATCAGTGCCTCCGGGACGAGGATGCTCCAGGAGTTGAAGCCGAAGATCTTGGCCGAGAGCGCCTCTACCCAGAATGCCAGCGGCGGCTTGTCGACTGTCATCACGCCGCTCGGGTCGAACGAGGCGTAGAGGAAGTTGTGCCAGCTGCCGATCATCGAGCGCACGGCAGCGGCGTAATAGTCGTTGGCCCAGCCGTTGCGCGAGAGGTCCCAGAGGTTGAGGAACCCGGCGAGCGCGAGCAGCACTACGAACTCGGGCCGCACGTTGCGCGTCGCCCAAGCGCGGACCTGGGTCAGGGGCGCCGAGCGACGCCGGCGCAGGCGCGCACCGGGAAGCGTGAACGCGTCGCCGGCGACCTCGCCGACGACGCGTTCTGCTCTGGGAGAGAGGAATCCGAATCGCAACATGCAGTCAGAGAATCCCGTTGTGTTGTGTGAAAAAGGTGAAAGGAAGTTATGAGTTGGACAGGAACCGAGAGCCCTCAGGGCAGGCGCGCCGTTGTCCGCAGCGACCCAAACGCAGCCGCGAGCAGCAGCACGCCGGCGGCGATCAGGAAGTACACGCTGATGTCGCGCTCGCGGCTCACGGTGCTGAGGCTGCGGCCGAGCGTCGCGTAGATTGAGCTCAGATGCTCCTCGGTCTGGGCGTCATAGGCCCGCCCGCCCGAGCTGCGGGCGATCGCCTGCATCAGCGCCGGGTCGGGCGGGACCGGAACGGGAGCGGTGAAGAAGCCCTCGTTGAGCGTGCCGCCCGGCGTGCCGAGCGCAACCGTGTAGATCGGAATCCGCTCGGCATGCGCCTGCTGTGCCACCGTTACCGGGCTGATGCCGAGATTGGCGGCGCCATCGGAGAGCAGCACGATCGCGGCCGGCGGATGGCCCTTCTGGGCACCGTGTAGCAGCGTCAGCGCCAGCTCCAGGGCGGGGCCGGTGTCGGTGCCGCCGTTTGCCTGCTGGTTGTCGATCGCCGTGCGGGCGTCGGTGTGATTGGTGACCGGCTGCTGCACGGTGTCAGGAGCCGTCGAGAACGCAACGACACCGACCTTCGCACTCGACGGCAGCTGGTCGATGAACGTGTTGGCCGCGCCTATCGCCGCCTGCAGACGCGTGGGCGCCACATCGGTCGAGGCCATCGAGCCCGAGTGGTCGAGCACCAGCATCAACGAGGCGGCACGGAGCGGGACCCGGTGAGCGATCCGCGGGGCCGCTACCGCAACCACCATCAACGCCAACGCCGCCAGCAACGCAGCGATCGGCAGCTGCCGCCGCAGGCGCCGGTCCGCGCCCTCCGCAAGCGCCTGCCGCAGCGTCCCAGCAGCTGGGAAACGCACCGCATATGTTCGCGTGCGGCGGCCTGACAGGCGCTGGGCGAGCAGCGCCAGCGGCAGCAGCGCCAGCAGTGCCAGCCAGAGCGGGTCGGCAAAGCTCATCGGATCCTGCGTCCCATTTCGACGAGCCAGTCCTGGTCGGTGGAAATCGCGATGTGCTTGATCCCGAGCCGTCGCAGCTCGGAGGCGACCACCGCGCGGCGCTCGCGTTCGAGCGCTGCAAAGCGCTCGCGCAGCCTGCTGTTGGAGCTGTCCACCCGCACCAGATCGCCGGTCTCGGGATCGACGAGCGCAAGCCGGCCGACGGCGGGAAGCTCGGCCTCGGCGGGATCGCCCACCTCGATCGCGACCACGGCATGGCGCAGGCGCAGCGCGCCGAGCGGGCGCTCCCACTCGCGCTGGTCGCGGAAGTCGGAGATCACGACCACCAGTCCGGGGAGCCGGGAGAGCTTGAACGTGCGCCCGAGCGCGGCGGCGAGCGTGTCTGGCTCGGCCTGGCCATCTGGGGAGACGCCCTGTTCGAGCAGTCTGCGCACCGCCACCAGGCCTGGCTTGGAGCCGCGCGGCGGCAGCACGCGAATCCCGCCTGGCTCGCCCGGAACACCGAAGGCCACCACACCGACGCTGCCCGCCCGGCGCAGACCGAGCCGCGCGAACAGCAGCGCGGCGCCCTCGGCGAGATCGGCCTTCAGGCGCTCGGCTGTTCCGAACGCCATCGACGGCGAGAGGTCGACCACGATCCAGGTCGTGAGCGCACGCTCGGGTACATGCACGCGCACATGCAGCGTCGCGGTGCGAGCGCTCGCTGCAGCGTCGATATGACGAACGTCATCCCCAGATTCGTAGGGGCGCAGCTGCGCGAGCTCGGTACCCAGGCCGACGCCGGTTGCGCGGCGGCTGCCGGACAGCGTGCGTGAGATCAACCGCTGGATCGCGACGTCGAGCGCGTCGAGCAGTGGGGCGGGCATCGGCCCCGGGCCCTGGCGGGCATCGGGTTGCCGCAGCGCTCCCGCGGGTTGCCGCAGCCCCCCCGCGGGTTGCCGCAGCCCCCCCGCGGGTTGCCGCAGCGCCGCAGAGGGCGGGCGAAGCAGCGGCGAGCCCGCCGAGAGATCAGCTCCAGCCATCACCGGCCGCGGTTCGCATCAGGCCGGCATCGGGTCCGGGCACGGCGGCCATGATCCGCTCGAGCAGCGAATCGACGGTCACGCCCTCGCTGAGCGCGTCATAGGAGAGCACGAGGCGGTGGCGCAGGACGTCGGGTGCCAGGTCGCGGATGTCGTCGGCGGCGACGTAGGAGCGGCCACGCAGCAGGGCGAGCGCGCGGGCCGCCTGGACCATGCCGATCGGCCCGCGCGGGCTCGAGCCAAACTCGATCATCGGGGCAATATCTCCGAGCCCGTGGGCGGCCGGGTGGCGGGTGGCGTCGGCGAGCGACACGGCGTAGGCGATCACCTCGCGATCAGCCGAGACCGTTGCCGCGCTTGCACTGTGGGTCTCGAGGTCGGTGAGGCTCACGCACTCGCGTACCTCGACCGGCGGGCGCAGGCTGCGGCCGACGACGGCTGCCTCCTCCCCGGGCGTCGGGTAGTCGACAACGATCTTCATCAGGAAGCGGTCGAGCTGCGCCTCGGGCAGCGGGTAGGTGCCCTCGGACTCGATCGGATTCTGGGTCGCCATCACGATGAACGGGTGCGGTACCGGGTACGTCGTCCCGCCGATCGTCACCTGGTGTTCCTGCATCACCTCGAGCAACGCCGACTGCACCTTCGCCGGAGCGCGGTTGATCTCATCGGCGAGTACGAAGTTGTGGAATACCGGGCCGAGCTGGGTGTCGAAGCGGCTCGTGTCGGGGCGCCAGATGCGCGTGCCGACGAGGTCGGCGGGGACCAGGTCGGGCGTGAACTGGATCCGCCCGAAGCTGCCGCCGAGCACCGCCGAGAGCGTCTTCAGCGTCAGCGTCTTGGCCAGGCCCGGAACACCTTCGAGCAGCACATGGCCTCCGGCCAACAGGCTCACGAGCACGCGCTCGAGCATCGCGTCCTGGCCAACGATCACGCGCTTGATCTCACCAAGCGCCTCCTGTAGGGCTCCACGCGCCTCATCACGCGAGCGGTGGATCGCATCCATCTCAGTCATGGGTCCTCCGGATCTTGTTCCGCTTATTCCGCTTCACGTTTTCCACATTCATGCCAGTCGTGCAAACCAAAACAGCGACAGCGCGGCGCCGAGCGCCACGAGTACAAGCCCTGCTCCGGCAAAGAACCCGGTGAGCAGCTGTTCGACGCGCCGGTGCCCGAGCGCCTTCGCCAGGTTCGTGTAGATCGCGGACAACGTCGCGGAATCCGGCGCCCGGTAGGCGAGGCCACCGGAGGCCGCCGCGATCTGCCCGAGCTCGGTCGGATCGACCGGTACCGGCGTGCGTACCGAACCCGTGCGATGCGGGATCTCCGCAACCCCGTGAGCGGTCCCGATCGAGACCGTGTAGATCCTGATCTTCTCGTGTTTGGCCTGGGCAGCGACGGCGACCGGGTTCACGCCGGTGTTCGCGGCCCCGTCGGAGATCAGGATCACCGAGCCGGGTGGGCGCTTGCCGTTGACCTTGGGCGCGGCCTTGATCGAGCTCAGCGCCTGCTCCAGGGCGTTGCCCATCGCCGTGCCTCCACCACCAGGCTGGATCGACTTGATCGCAGAGCGAGTGAGCGAGTGGTCGGTCGTGGGCGACTGCAGCAGCAGCACATGGCGCGCAAAGGCGATCGAGCCGACCTCAGTGGACGGGCTCACGCGCCCCAGGAAGCTGGTGGCGGCCCGCTTGGCCGCCGCCAGCCGCGACGGTTTCACGTCGCCGGCCGTCATCGAAGCGCTGGTGTCGTTGACCAGCATCACCGTCGCGCCCTTCAGCGGCCGCTCGACCGGTCGCTGCGGGCGCGCCGTCGCGAAGATCAGCGCCGCCAATCCCAACCCGAGCAGCACGTATGGAGCATGGCGCCGCCAACCGGGACTGTGCGGAGCCACCGAGGCGAGCAGCGCCGTCGAGACGAACGCGCTCATCGCGCGCGAACGGCGTCGCTGCTCGACCACGTAGAGCGCCGCCGCTGCCGGCAGCGCGATCAGGCCGAGCAGGACAAGCGGTGCGGCGAAGCTCACGGATGGATCGTCGGGCGCTGCGTCATATGGACCGACGTCAGCGTCAGTTGCACCGAGGAACGCAGCACCGCGATCGTGACCGGTGCGCCGACCTTCACGCTGTCGGTGTCGGTGCGCAGCTCGGACACGGTGCCGATCACGTGCGTGTCGACCGACAGGATCTGGTCGCCGGGCTCGAAGCCGGCCAAGTCAGCGGGACTTCCGCCCCTGACCGTATCGACGACGACGCCCGAGGGGCTGGTGACGATCTCCATCCCCATCCAGTTGGCGAACGGCCCGCTCACGGTGGGAACCACGGCGGTGGTCTGCGAGCAGCCGGTTGCGGTCTGCTGGCATGGCTGGGCCGGGGTCGTCAGGCCCTGACCCCCTGAGCCATGCGACTGTCCGAGCGTGGAGGCGGCCCCAGCGTGCTTGGCCGGCTGCTTGGGCTTCTGCGAGCCCCCGCCGAGTGCGACCACCAGCCCGACCGTGACGGCAGCCGCAGCTACGCCGGTGGTCAGCGCAATCGCGAGCTGGCGCCTGCTGAAACGCCGTGCGCGATCAGGCTCTGCCGGCTGAGCCTCGGGTTCTGGGGCAGGCGGCCGCGTCGCGGCTGGACGCTGCGATTCACTCTCCCAGTCTCCTGACCAAAGATGCTTGGGTCCACTCATAGCCTCTTGGTCGCCGAGCCTAAGCACAGATCATGAGAGCCTCGTAAGAGCCCCCGGCGCCCTGGTCAGCAGCAGTTGACCAGAATATGTGAGCTCCGGTCAGCCGGCGTTGCGGCGGTGACCGGTCGACTGCGATCCCTCACCGGCAGCGCCCCTCGACGGATCGCGCGGCTCGTGCTCTTTGGGTTCCCTGCCCGAGGTCCGCGGCTCGGGATGGGTGCCGTCGTCGCGGAGCCCGCTCTGGTTCTGCTCGCCGTTCTGGTCCGAGACAGCGCCGGGCGGGTCGCTCTTCGGGTCGTGGTCGCTCTTGCCTTCGGTCATCTCGAACCTCAATCCGTATCGGGTGCCGGCGCCGGCTCCGGTCGCGACGGTGTGTCGGGGTTGCCCGGCTGCGCCGGCTCGGGCACGATCGGCTGAGCCGGCTCGTTCGGCTGCGGCACCGAGGCCGGCACCGCTGGATCGCCGGGCGTGCCGGGATCGGGCACGACCGGCGTAACCGGAGCGTCGGGAACAATTGGCGTAACCGGCTCGGCCGGCTCCGCGGGTACGTCGCTCATCTCAATCCATCCTCTCGTCGCGACCGGAGAACTCATCGCGATACGGCGCCGCGAAGGCTGGTTGCAACCGACTCCGTCAGCTCCTTGAACGAATCGGCGAACTTCTGCACGCCCTCACGCTCGAGCGTCTTGACCACATCCTCGTAATCCACCCCGGCGTCGACGATCGCCGCCATCGTGCGTTTGGCGCGGTCGACATCGTCGTCGATCGTGCGTGCGACGTCACCGTGATCCTCGAACGCCTTGATCGTCTCGGGCGGCAGCGTGTTGACCGTCTCCGGCCCGATCAGCTGCTCGACATACATCACATCCCGGTACGCCGGGTTCTTGGTCGACGTCGATGCCCAGAGGCAACGCTGAGGCGTCGCACCCGCGGCCGACAGTTCCTCCCACTCGAACCCGGAGAAGACCTCGAGGTAGGTCTGGTAGGCGAGCTTGGCGTTCGCGATCGCGAGTTTGCCCTTGAGATCGTCGTGGCCGCCGATCTCATCGAGCCGCCGGTCGGCCTCGGTGTCGACGCGGGAGACGAAGAACGAGGCCACCGACGCCACGGTGCTGAGATCGCCGCCGGCCTTGTGCAGGCGCTGCAGCCCGCGCTCGTAGGCCTGGGCCGCCTGGCGGTGGCGCTCGAGTGAGAACAGCAGCGTCACGTTCACCGGGATTCCCATCGCGATCGCGGATTCGATCGCGCCGAGTCCCTCCTCGGTGCCGGGGATCTTGACCATCAGGTTGGGCCGCGCAACGAGCTCGTGCAGGCGGCGCGCCTCGGCGAGGGTGCGTTCGCTGTCGTGTGCAAGCCGCGGGTCGACCTCGAGCGACACCCAGCCATCGCGGATCCCGCCCGGGCCTGGAGCCGCGTAGGTCTCGGCCAATACGTCACAGGCAGCACGGATGTCATCGCGTGCGATTTCGATGAACGCGTCGTATGGGTCCACGTCGTCGCCGGCGAGGCGCTGCAACTGCTCGTCGTAGAGGTCGTCATCGGCGATCGCCTTCTGGAAGATCGTGGGGTTCGAGGTGACCCCCACCACCCCAGCGCGCACCAGGTCGGCGAGCTCGCCGTCCTCGAGGAACCTGCGGGTTATGAAGTCGATCCACGGGCTTTGGCCGTGTTCCCTTAGGGCTTGAAGCTGAGTCGGCATATACAGAGGACGCTTCCCGAGCCCCAGTGGGGTGAAACAAGGCCGCTGCCGGATTCATGCGGGCCGATCGCTGTGGCGCCACGACGGTCGAACCGGAACTCCCTGGGCGACAGCGTGAAACGGGCAACCGACGGGTATGTCGGTTAGTTGAAGGCTCGAACCTCGGCAGCCGGGTGGCCGAGGGCCCGCGGCCTGCACGAATCCGTGCCATTTCCCGCAAATTGGAAGAGAATTCCGATGATTCTCACTATGGTTCCGCACGAGAGGTCGCAGCCAGGTAATCGAGGCGAGCGTGTGCTGGAGGATGTGAGGTGAAGGTCGTAGTTCTGGGGCTGTCGATCACCTCATCCTGGGGCAACGGCCACGCCACCAACTATCGCGGTCTCGTGCGCGAGCTGGCTGCCCGCGGCAACGAGGTTCTGTTCTGCGAGCGCGACGTCCCGTGGTACGAGAGCAGTCGCGACCTGCGCGAGTTGCGCGGTGCGCGTCTCTGCCTCTACGGATCGCTCGACGAGCTCGCGCAGCTGGCCGGCGAGCAGATTGCCGAAGCCAACCTGGTGATCATCGGTTCCCACGTTCCCGAGGGCGTGGCGGTGGCGGAATACGTGCTGTCGAGCACGGAGGGCCGTACCGCGTTCTATGACATCGAGACGCCGGAAACGATCGCCAAACTGGCCGCGGGCGACCACGAGTACCTGACCGCCGCGCTCATCCCCCGCTTTGATCTGTACCTCTCCTCCAGTGCCGGCCCGAGCCTGGGTGCGCTCGAGCAGTACGGAGCCCGGCGCGTGATCCCGTTCTTCCCGCTCGTCGATCCCCGTGGTTATGTCGCGGTTGCAAGCAGGCCCTGCTGGGACCTCGGCTATCTCGGCAGCTACAGCGACGATCGCCGCTCGAGTCTCGAGTCGTTGATCCTCGCACCGGCACGGGCGCTGCGAGCGCGCCGCTTCGTCGTCGCCGGCCCCGAGTATCCCGAGAACATCTCCTGGCCGGCCAACGTCGCCCGCATCCAGCACGTCTCGCCGGGTCGCCATCCCGTCTTCTACGGAGCTCAGCGCTTCACCCTCAACCTGACCCGGGCGGCGATGCGCCAGGCGGGCTGGTCGCCGAGCGTGCGGCTGTTCGAGGCCGCCGCCTGCGGCACCGCGATCATCTCCGACTACTGGCCCGGGCTTGACGACTTCTTCACGCCCGACAAGGAGATCCTGATCGCGCGCTCTGCCGACGACGTGCTGCGGGCGCTGATCGAGACCGGGATCGAGACCCGCCTGGCGCTCGCCGCGAGGGCTCGTCAGCGCGTGCTGCGTGAGCACACTGCGGCGCGACGGGTCGATCTGCTCGAGCGCGAGTTGCAGGAGCTCGCGCCGATGGGCGCGCCCCCCGAGCAGACCTCGTTCGCTTAGCGCCAAGACTTCTGAGCTCGGACAGCGAGCAGTCGGCGCGACGCAGCCTCATCGCCGGCGATCAAGCCTCGGCTGAGGCGGTTACGTTCGCGTCCCCAGCGCGCACGCTGAGGACTCCCTCCAGCGACTCGAGTTCTGCGGTGAGCTCTGCCATCGAGCCGCGGCCGCGCAGCGCCAGCTTCACGGTAACGGTGCGCTCAACCTCATCCTGTCCCTCGACCCGCTCGCTCTCGCGCTCGACGGACAGGTCGGAGATCGCGAAGCCGTGCGCGGAGCATTCGGCGACCAGCTTGCGCAACACGCCTGCCCCGTCGAGGTAGGTGATCAGCAGCCGCGAGAACAGCGCCTCGGTGCCTGGTATGTACCGCGTCAGGTAGGGATAGCCGACCGAAACGAGCAGGTAGGCGAACGTCGCGCCGGTCGCGAGGATCGGCAGGTCGCCGCCGGCAGCCAGCCCGACGCCGGCCGTGGCCCAAACGCCCGCGGCGGTGGTCAGGCCGCGGACGTTGCTGCGCTGCACGAAGATCAGGCCGCCGCCGATGAAGCCGATGCCGGACACCACCCCGGCGGCGACCCGGGAAGGATCGAGAACGATCAGCTTGCTCTGGAGTACGCCCGCGAACCCGTACATGCTGACCAGCATGAACAGCGCTGCGCCGGTGCCGACCAGCGCGTAGGTGCGCATGCCCGCGTTCTTCTGACGGACCTCGCGCTCGACGCCGATGATGGTCGACAGGACCAACGCCAGGCCGAGCCGCCAGAGCAGGTCCCATTGAGAGAAATGCATTGGCCCAACCTACAGTCCTTACCGGACTTGTGAAGATCTTGTGAACAGCGCACGGCCCGCGAGTGAGTCTTTCCCCGCGAGTCTCTGGCGGCAAACGAGCGTGCCGCCCAGCCTGGTGGTGGCGGTCACAGGATCAGCGGACTTCTTGCGCGGTCGCAATCGGAGGCGCAAGCTGTCGGTCATGAGCAAGACATCACTACTGGGCGACAAGCCCGTAAACCGCATCGGCTTCGGCGCGATGCAACTCGCCGGCCCTGGCGTCTTCGGCCCGCCGCGCGACCCGGACGCTGTTCGCGCGGTACTGCGCCGCGCGATCGAGCTTGGCGTCAACCACATCGACACCTCTCAGTACTACGGCCCCAACGTCGTCAACGACCTGATTCGTGAGACGCTGCATCCGTACCCCGAGGATCTACGGCTCGTCACCAAGGTCGGCGCCCGTCGCGACGACACCGGTGGCTGGCTCGTTTGGGACGATCCAGCGGCCCTGCGCCAGGGCGTAGAGGACAACCTGCGCACCCTTCAGATCGAGCGCATCGACGCAGTCAACCTGCGCCTGATGGACGAGAACGACTCCGAGGGCAAGCTCGAGGAGCAGCTCGGCGCGCTCGAGGACCTGCGCAAGGAGGGCAAGCTCGACATGATCGGGATCTCCAACGCCAGCACCGAGACGGTCCGCCGCGCGCTTGACCTCGTCGACATCGCCTGCGTGCAGAACGCGTTCAGCGTCGTCAACCGCGACAGCGAGGACGAGCTCGAGCTATGCGAGCAGCGCGGCGTTGCCTTCGTGCCGTTCTTCCCACTCGGTTCGGCGTTCAGCGGCGGTCCCAAGCAGCTGGCCGCCGACCCGGCCGTGGCGGAGGTGGCGGACAAGCACGGCGTCACGCCCTCACAGGTCGCGCTCGCGTGGCTGCTGCACCGCTCCGAGCGGATCCTGCTGATTCCGGGCACGAGCTCGGTCGGCCACCTCGAGGAGAACATGGCCGCCGGTGAGATCGAGCTCGACGCCAGTGACATGGCGCGCCTCGACGAGGCCAAGCAGCTCGGCGACCCGCTCGCGGCTCACGATTGACGTGATCGATGGGGCCGGCCCGCTGGCCGGCCCCTACCAGGCTCGGTGGCTACCAGCGGCGCAAGCCGCGACCGCGCCCGGCGCCACCAGCGGACCGCCGGTACAGCCAGACCAGCAGCATCGAGAACAGCACCGACAGCAGCAGGCCGGCGCCGTGGCGGTGCAGCACGTACCACGAGAAGAACGCCGCGATGAACGAGCCGGCGATACCGATCAGCGCCGTCGTGCCAAGCCCCATCGGGTCCGGGCCCGGCAGCAACAGGCGGGCGAGCGCACCGACGAACAGGCCGATGAAGAACGCGATTATTAGAAATACGATCAGTCCCATAGCGCCGGGATACCCGCTCAGCGGCGACGCAAAGCAGGGCTCGATCGCCTCAGTGCACGGTCGTTGCCGCTACTCGCAAACTCGCGGTGACCACCTGCGCGCGTGATGCGTTCAGGGGATCACCGCTCTCCGGACACCTCCCGTAGCCCGACGGCAAGTTGGCGCCATGCCGCTCGCGGGAGTGGGTTGGTGGGCTGGTAGTCCAGCGAGTCGAGTACCTGGATGGCGACATGGTCGGCGCCGGCGGCGTGGTGTGCGGCAACGCGTTCGAGAACCGTCTCGACGGTGCCCCAAGCGACGAGGCTGTCAACGAGTCGGTCGCTGCCACCCTGCTCGAAGTCGGCGTCTGTGAAGCCCTGACGAAGGAAGCTGTTCGTGTAGTTGGGGAGCTCGAGGTACTGAGCAAGTCGTGCGCGAGCGATCGCGCGGGCGCGCTGAGGGTCGGTTTCGAGGACCAGCTTCTGCTCGACTGCCAGAAGCGGATCAGGGCCGATCGCGGCACGGGCCTGGCGGGTGTACTCGGGGGTGACGAGGTACGGGTGCGCTCCCCTACTGCGCCGTGCCGCGAGCTCGAGCGCCCGGGGACCGAGGACACCCAGCACGCGGCGGTCGGCGGGAATCGTCGGGACGCTGTCATCAAGCTCGTCCAGGTAGCCGGCCAGACGGCGCAGCGGCTTGTGGTAGCTGAAACCGGCCGGTTCGACCAAGGGTGCATGACTGGTCCCGAGCCCAATCAGCAGCCTGCGCGCGACCTCGGTCTCGAGCTGTGCGTAGCGGGCCGCGAGTTCGCTCGCCGGGTTGGTCCAGACATTGATGATCGCGGTCGCCACGACCAACCGGCGGGTGCTCCGAAGGAGCGCCGACGGCAATTCGAGATCGCCGCGAGAGCTGCCGAGCCACAGCGCGCCGTAGCCGAGCTCCTCGAGCTCCACCGCGGCGTCTGCTGACTCGGGTGACTGCTCCCACCCTTGTGAGGGGCTCCAGATGCCAATACGACCGAGATCGATCTTCATCGCTGCTCCTTCGGCTAGACTTTGTTTGATGAGTGTCAAACAAAGGTTAGACCACAATCAAACAACGGATGGCCATCGCCACCCGCGCGACGTCTCCCTGGAGGCCGCACTGGATGCTCTGGCCGACCCCATCCGACGCTCAATCGTGCGCCAACTCGCAGCCAGCCCCGACTGGACACGGGCATGCGGCAGCTTCGATCTGCCGGTCACCAACGGCACGCTCAGCCACCACTTCGCCACGCTCCGCGGCGCCGGCCTGATCGAGCAACGAGCCGATGCCACACGACGCCTGAACCGGCTGCGCCGCCCCGAGTTCGACGAACGCTTCCCCGGACTCCTCACGTTGGTGATCGACGAACCCACCAACTGAGCGCCTGCATTAGCAGTTGGGCGCCCGTTGGAGGACGGTCAGCCGCGGGTCATGTCGGGGTCAGGACCGTCCAGCGCGTGCCGACGACCTGGGCGATGACCGGGTCCTGGGCCGGGCTTTCTCCGACAGCGGTGCAGGTTCTGCTCGTGGCACAGGAGATGTCGACGAACCCGGGATCAGTGAGCTGCAACGGACTGGGGATCGCCTGCCGCTTCCACCGGTGCCCGTTCCAATGCTCGATCAGTAGCGCAACGGGAGTGCCGGAGATCTCGCCGAGGGCGGTGCAGCTGGTTGGGGATCCGCACGACACGCTATTGAGTGAGCTGACCGATCCGGCCGGGCTCGGCAGCCGCTGGACCGTCCAATCCCGGCCATTCCAGAGCTCAGCGAGCGGCTCGGCCTTCTTCGCCGGCATCCCCGCCCCGGGTACGAACCCGGCGAACGAGCCCCCGACCGCAACGCACTCGGTCGATGTCGGGCAGGCGATGGAGTCCAGTTGGCTGGTAGCGGATCTCTTCGGGTCTGTGGGTGACCGAATCAACCACTTGCCGTCTGCGTAAATCTCTGCCAGCGGGCGGCTCCAACCTGCCCCGTTCGAGTAGCTCCCGATTGCCACACAGTCGCCTGGATCCGCGCAGGCGACATTGGTCAAGCTCACGGCCTGGCCGCTGCCCCTGGTGGTCTTGGGATTGGGTGATGGGTCGCGAATCCAACGGCGACCATCCCACTGCTCGACCAAACCGACCGTGTTGCCAGGGCCGTTGTCATTGCTGCCGTCGCCAACAGCGATGCAGTAGCGAGCGGCAGGACAGGACACTCCGCTCAGCTGATATCCGGGCGATACGTGCGGTCCGATGTCACGTTGAAGCTTCCACCTCGAGCCGGTCCACTCCTCGGCGAACGCCTTCATCTGACAACAGGACGGGAAGAAGTATCCGACCGCCAGACAACCCCTCACCGACCAGCACGAGACGCCGCTGAGCGAGCCGGTGCGCTTGGTCGTCCGCGACGGTTGCGGCATCGGCTCCTGCTTCAAGACACCTCCAGCCCAACGCTCAGCGAAAGACAGGGCCACCTGCTCGCCGAGGTCTTCCTCCCCTACCACGATGCAGCTATGAGCGGCACACGAAGCACCGTCGAGATTGATGCGCGGGAACTCAGCGGTGGTCGTCGTAGCGGTACCAGGCACTGAAGTGGTGGTCACAGTGTCCGCTGCCGATGCCGGTATCTGCGCAGCAACGATCCAGCCGGCGAGCAGCACGACAACGACAACGCCCGCCACCCGGGCAGTGATCAAACGGCGCAAGAACCCGCCCCCTCTCAGCTGCGTCGCGGTTTCGCAACTCCTACGACCGCCGACCAGCCTACCTCCGGCAGCCGCATTACTCGGTGTGAAGCGGCCCCGTGGGCTTCCAGTGCGCCCCGTCGGTGGTGGACCAAAGACCAGCGCCGGGGGCGAGCAACCATGCGTGTGTTGCGTCGAGGACCGAGATCACCGTGGGCCATCCGCCTGGGTCGAAAGCACTTGAGACATCGGCCCAGGTTCTGCCGGCATTGTCGCTCTCGGCGAGCCAGTTGGTGGTTGATAGCCAGACCCGCTGGGCCGAGCCGGCGGCCAGGGCGCTGGGCTCAGCCAGCGGGATCGAGTCGGAGGGCGGCTTCCGGGTTAGGCTCGTGACGGCCGAAACGGCGCTCCAGGTGCCTCCTGAGTTCGTGCTCCGCAGCAGCGCCTTGGTGCTACTTCCTGCCGCTGCACCACCAAGGCAGAGCAGCCAGAATGTTCGTGGCGGGGCAGCGGTGAGGTCTCCGGCAGACATACAGGAATGCCCGTCCCAAGTCGGGTCAGGACGCGTGCGCCAAGTGCTGCCCCCGTTTGTACTGATTGCCATCTCGCCCGTCACGCTGCGCGTCGCAGGAAGCAGGTCAAGAAGCATGCTCTGGCCCGAGGCGATCGTCAGATGCACATCGGGATCTTGAGCGGTGAGGTTCGGAAGCGATACCTGGGTCCAAAACCCGGTGCCGATCGGCGCACGCCATAACTGCGGGCGGCACGCGAGTGGCCAGGAACTGCTCGTGACATGCAAACACGTCACCGCCCAGATGCGGTTGCCACTTCTGGTGAGCTCGACAACCGGGCCGGGGATGGTCACACGCCGCCAGCTTCGCCCAGCGTCAGCAGTCGCAAGCAGCCGGCCCTTGCCGACGATCGCCCAGATGCGGACCGGTGAAGCGGCCACAAGCTGCTCGCCCGACGCGGTCGAGGGTGTCGGGCCCGTTGGGGCCGCCGTGCCGGTCAGCCGCCAAGACTGGCCGCCGTCGTTGCTGAGGGCAACGCTAACCGGCTGTGCTTTGAAGCTGACCTGGCTGCCTGTCTTGCCTTGCTCGAAGCAGATGAGGGTGCTGGCCGTGAGCCCGATGCCTGTCGTGGGTGAAAGGAACTGGACGGCGCCCATACGCCACGCATGAACCGCGCCGCTGGTCGTGCCATGCCGCCCGCACAGTGGGAGCCCAGCGTCACGCCGGGCCAGCTCGGAGGATCCAGCCGCGGTCGAAACAGTCATCGTCACCAGGACCGAAGCGATCGTGAGCAAGACCAACAGCAGCGTGCGTTTATAGACACGAGCAGTCGAGTGGCTCGCGGGGTCCTCGCCGGGGAAGAGATGAGGTCTCACGTGCGCCATGTGCAGATATTGCTCCCCAGCATTTCTTCGTGACACGAGCCGCCTCGCAACACATGCCCCCTGACCCGAGGATGCTCGCCCCCGCGGCCGAAGCAGGTGCCGGCCAAAGGTTGAGTGGCCCGGGAACCTCCGGCGGGCCCGGCGCTCAGGCCAGTCTCGCCAGGGCCGCGCGCGTCGCGTCGTCGGCCGGGCCGTAGATCGTCAGACGCAGGTCGGGAGACCCGGTCGGCACGGTCTGCGCGTGGTGCAGGCGCAGGTGTCCTAGCGTCGGGTGATCGATCGTCTTCGTGCCGCGCTGGGTGTCTGAGATCCGGTGCTCACCCCACCACTCCCTGAACCAGGGGCTGCTGGCCTTGAGCTCCTCGACGAACGCCTCGTACTCGGGTTCGCCGGCGTGCTGCGCGTACTCGGCGCGGAAGCGGGCGACCATGTTGCGCGCGGTGGCGCGGCGGCCATCGTTGTCGCGCGCCTCCTCGGGATCGACGAGCAGCATCCACAGCAGTGATCGGCGCTGCTCTGGGATGTGCTGTGGCGAGCCGAACAGCGCCGCCGCGGCGCCGTTCCAGGCAAGGATCCGCGTCATCGGCCCAAGCAGATAGGCCGGCGTCGGGTGGAGGCTCTCGACCAGCGCGATCAGCGGCGCGAGGTCCTGGTCGACGGCCTCGTCGTCGGGTGAGGGCAGCGGCAGCTCGGTGCGCGCCAGCGCGAACAGCGTCGAGCGCTCGGCCGCGTCGAGTCGCAGTGCGCGGGCGAGTGCCTCGAGCACGTCGGGCGAGGGATGGATGGCGCGCCCCTGCTCGAGCCACGTGTACCAGGAGACACCGACGCCGGCGAGTGCCGCGAGCTCCTCGCGCCGCAGCCCGGGCGTGCGCCGGCGGGCGCCGTCATCGGGCAGTCCGACGTCGGCGGGCGTCAGGCGTGCGCGGCGCGAGCGCAGAAACGCGCGCAGCTCATCGCGTCGTGAGGGTAATGAGGTGACAGCCACTCAACAGAGCGTACGACTGGCGGGCGAAACCACTAATAGTTCGCGGTTTGGCCCGCGCTATCGGCGGCCCTAATGCCGCCTATGACCGGCATTAGGCCCGTCGCTCAGGCGCGGACGGGTCCGAGCACGCGGTCGAGCTCGGCGTTGGCGAACCGCCCCTCGGGATCCATGCGCGCGCGGACCTGGCGGAAGCGCTCCCACTCGGGATAGCGCGGCGCCAGGGACGAAGCGCTCTGGAAGTGACGCTTGCCCCAGTGGGGGCGGCCCTCGAAGCCGTTCATGATCTCCTCGACCATTCTGAAGTAGGGCTCGAACTCCATCTGGTCAAAGACGTGAACGGCGATGTAACACGTGTCGCGGCCGTGCGCCGGCGACAGCAGTGCGTCGTCAGCTGCGACGAAGCGGACCTCGATCGGGAAGTTGATCGGCAGGCGACGGCCCTGAACGCCCTGGCGGATCGCCCGGATCGCCTCGGCGGCGTGGATCCGTGGGATCGCGTACTCCATCTCGGTGAAGCGCACCAGTCGCGGCGAGACGAAGATCCGATGCGAGGCGTCGACGCGGTCGCTCGAGCCGGCGATCCTCGTCACGGCACGGTTGATCCTCGGGATCAGGACCGGGTAGCGGCGGCCGAGACGTGAGAACGCCTGCAGGCCGTGGTTGACCAGCACGATGTCCTCGACGTACTCGCGCAACTTCGAACGCCGCCTGGGCTCGCGCTCGGTGCGGTCGCCCGAGCGCAGCAGCGCCGTGTCGCTGTACGGAAACCAGTACATCTCGAAGTGGTCGTGGGCCTCGGCCAGCTGGTCGAGCTGCTCGAGCGTCTGCTCGAGCAGGGCCGGTCCGTCGACACCGTGCAGCCGATAGGCGGGCACCGTCTGCAGCGTTAGCGCCGTCACCACACCGAGCGCGCCGAGGCTCACCCGCGCCGCGCGCCAACCATCGGGGTCGTTGTGCTCGTCGAGCTTCACGACGGTGCCGTCGGCCTGCATCAGCTCGATCGCCTGCAGCTGCGAGGAGATGTTGCGCAGCCGGCTGCCGGTCCCGTGGGTGCCGGTGGCGGTCGCGCCCGCCAGCGACTGCTTGTCGATATCTCCGAGGTTCTCGAAGGCGAGCCCATGGCGGTCAAGCTGCGTGTTGAGCTCACCGATCGTGATGCCCGCCTCGACACGCACCAGGCCGCTGGTCGGGTCCACCTCGAGCACGCGGTTCATGCGTTCGAGCGAAATCAACGACCCCACCGTGGCCACCAGCCCGGTGAAAGAGTGCCCGGACCCGGCCACACGCACGTTGCGACCGGACTGACGGGCGCGGTCGAGCGCCCCCCGCAGCTCCTCGATATTGCGCGGCCGCTCGCGCGCATTCGGAAAGCAGCTCTGGCGCCTGTCCCAGTTGTGCCAGCCAGAATCATCCTGAGGAGATGGCGCGCTCACGTAAGCCATGTTCTAATGCAAGCGTATGGCGACCGAGTTTTCTGGACGGGTGGTTGGTCCGGGCGACCATCAGCGACTGGAGCGCGCCTGCGCGGAACTCGAGCCGCCGTTCGCGGTGGTCGACATCGACGCCTTCGCCGAGAACGCCGACACGCTCGCGCGCCGTGCCGGCGGCAAGACGATCCGCATCGCCAGCAAGTCGCTGCGCTGCCGGGCGCTGCTCGAGCGACTGCTCGCCGATGAAAACGGCGCCTTCAACGGCGTGCTGGCGCTGACCGTCGGCGAGGCTCTGTGGCTCGCCGAGCATCGTGTGCGGGACATCGTCGTCGGCTACCCGAGCGTCGACCGCGAGGCGCTGAGCGCTGTGGCCCATTGGGGGTCCAGCGGGACCCCCAATGAGGGAATCACGGTCATGGTCGATGCCGTCGAGCACCTCGACCTGCTCGAGTCACTCGGCGGCGAGGTCAATGTCTGCCTCGAGGCTGATGCGGGGCTCTGGCTGCTGGGCGGGCGGGTGCGGGTCGGTCCGCGGCGCTCGCCGCTGCATACCCCGGAGCAGGTTGCCGCCTTCGCGGGCGAGATCAAGCGGCGTCCGGGGTTCGAACTGGTGGGGATGATGGCCTACGAGGGACAGATCGCGGGCGTCGGCGACCACCCGGCCGGGCGGCCGCTGCGCGGACTCGCGATCCAGGCCATGCAGGCGGCGTCGCGGCGGGAGCTGCGCTCGCGCCGGCAGGAGCTGGTGGCGACGGTGCAGGGTGTCGTCGGTGATCTGCGCTTTGTGAATGCCGGTGGCACCGGGAGCCTCGAGTCGTCGTCGAGTGAGCCGTGGGTGACCGAGCTGACAGCCGGCTCGGGTCTGTTCGGGCCGGCGCTGTTCGATGACTACACGCGCTTCCGGCCGCGTCCTGCGGCCTTCTACACACTGCCGATCGTGCGCCGCCCCGGGCCGGGTGTGGTGACCGCACTCGGTGGCGGGTACGTGGCGTCGGGGCCCGCTGGCCCCGACCGCCTTCCACGCCCGTGGTGGCCCACCGGCCTGAAGCTCGACCCGCAGGAGGGCGCCGGCGAGACGCAGACGCCGCTGCGTGGGGCGATCGCCAACGCGCTGAAGATCGGCGACCGCGTGTGGATGCGCCACGCCAAGGCGGGCGAGCTGTGCGAGCGCTTCAAGACGCTGTATCTGGTCTCAGGCGACGCGATCGTCGATGAGGTGCCGACCTACCGCGGCGAAGGGCAGTGCTTCCTTTGAGCGACGAGAGTCGCGACCGCTGGATAGTGATCGGGACATATGCGCTGGCCGGTGCCGCCAACCAGATGCTGTGGCTGACGTTCACGCCGATCACGACCCCCTCGGCGCACCACTACGGCGTGAGCTCCGACGACATCGGCTGGCTGGCCGAGATCTTCCCGCTGCTCTACGTGCTGCTGGCGGTCCCCGCCGCCTCGCTGCTCGACCGCTGGTTCCGCCCGACGCTGGCGGCCGGCGCCGTGCTGACCGCCGCCGGCGGCGTGCTGCGGCTCGGCGGCGACACGTTCGCCTGGGCGCTTGCCGGCCAGGTGCTGATCGCTGTCGCGCAGCCGCTGATCCTGAACGCGGTGACCGGCCTTGCCAGTGCGTACCTGAGCGCGGACTCGCGGCCGATGGGTATCGCCGTCGGCTCGGCCGGGATCTTCCTCGGGATGCTGCTGTCGTTGGCGCTCGGCTCGGCGATCGGCGGCGCGCACCTGCACACGCTGCTGGTGATCGATGCCGTGTTCGGGGTGGCGACGGCGCTCGCGATGCTCGGCGCGTTCGCCAGGAGCCCGGCGATGCATGTCAGCGGCGATGTCACCGGGATGTTCGGGCTCGGCACGGTCTGGCGCGAGCCCGGGATCCGCCGGCTGGCGATGGTCTCGTTCATCGGCTTCGGCCTGTTCGTGGCGCTCACGACCTGGTTGCAGACACTGCTGAAGCCCGCCGGGATTTCGGCTTCCACGGCCGGCTGGGTGTTGGTCGGCGCCGTTGTCGCGGGCGTGATCGGCTCGGTGATCCTGCCGCCGGCGATCATCCGCGCGCGCCGGGACCACCTGCTGTTCCGCGCCGCCAGCATCGGGACATGCGCCGCGTGTGTGGTGTTCGCGGTGTGGAAGTGGGTGCCGGCGGTGGCCGCTGGCGCGGCCGTGATCGGCTTCCTGATGCTCGCTGCGCTGCCCGTGATCCTCGAGATCTCAGAGCGGCGCGCCGGCTCCGCGGGAACCAGCGCGACCGCTCTGATCTGGCTGTGTGGGAACGCCGGCGGGATCGTGATCGCAATCCTGGTTCAGGTGGTCGTGCACCAGCCCGCGATCGCGTTCCTGCTGATGGCGGCTATATCGGTCCTGGTGCTGACGTTTGTGCGGCAGGGATCGCTGTCGGGACGACCGGCTGAGCTTCCCGAAGGCGCTCTGAGCTAGGCGCGCCACTGCTCCTGCGCATCCCGATCGCAACCACTGCGCCGATGGCCGAGAGCCCGGCGGCGACGCCGAGCGCCGGCTTGAAGCCGCTCGTCACCTGTTCCGGGTTCGCGAGGCTGCCGTGCGCGTTGAATACCGCCGTCGCGACCGCGACACCGAATACCGAGCCGAACTGCTGGAGCGTGTTGACCGTGCCGGCGGCCTTGCCGAGCAGACGCTGTGGCGCAGCGCTGAGCCCGGCTGCCGCAACGCACGGCAACGCCATCGAGATACCGACGCCGGCGATCACGAACGCCGGGATGTAGCTCGCGTAGCCCGCATGGTCGGCTGCCTCCGCGACGATCCAGGCAAAGCCGCCGGCCTGCATCGCGAGCCCGGGCACGACCAGCACACGCGCACCGACCTTGTCGAACAGCAGCCCGGCGAACGGCGAGATCAGCAGCGGTGTCGCCGTCCATGGCAGGAACTTCAGGCCCGATGTCAGCGGTGAGTTGCCCAGCCCCAGCTGGAAGAACTCACTGGTGATGAACGCGGCGGCGTAGATCGCCGCGCTCAACATGAACTGCGTGCCGACGGCCGATGAGAACGTCCGGTTGCTGAACAGACTCAGCGGGATCATCGGGTAGCGCGTCCTGGCCTCGCGATAGATGAAGCCGACCAGCGCCGCGATACCGGCAGCCATGCCGACCACGTTCGCCGTTGCTCCCCACCCGTCCTGACCGCCCGAGACGACGCCCCAGATCAGCAGGCCGACGCCGCTCGTCACGAGCGCCAGCGCCGGCAGATCGAGCGGCTGACGGGAACCGTAGCTCTCCTTGAGATGCAGGCGCGCGCCGATCGCTGCGACCACCCCGACGGGCACGTTGATCCAGAAGATCCAGTGCCAGCTGGCACCTTGGGTCAACGCTCCGCCGACGAGCGGGCCCGAGGCCACGGCGAGCCCCGCGATCCCCTGCCAGATCCCGAGGATCGCTCCGCGGCGCTCGACCGGGAAGGAGGAGGTCAAGAGCGTCATGCCGAGCGGCATGACGCAGGCGGCGCCGATCCCCTGCAGCACGCGGAAGCCGATCAGCATCCCCGAGTTGGGCGCCAGCGCGCACATCGCAGAGGCCAGCGTGAACGCGGTCAGGCCGAACAGATACACGCGGCGGCGGCCGAAGCGATCACCGAGCTCCGCTGCGGTGACGATGCCCGCGCCAAAGGACATCGTGTACGCGGTGATGGTCCACTGCAGCGTGGTGATGCCACCGCCCAGCGAGCGGTGGATCGACGGTAGGGCGGTCACGACCACGAGCGCGTCGAGCGTGACCATGAAGTTGGCGACGCAGGTGAGCAGCACGGTGAGCGACTGCCTCGAGCTCCCTGTCGCCGGCCGGGTGCGGGTTTCAGTTGTCATCGTGCTGCTCCCTTTTCGCCAGCGGCTACGCCGCCGCGGGGATCTCGAGCAGCTCGCCGACCTCGATCCCCTGCCCATCGAGCAGCGCCGGGCAGCCCTCGGCGAGCTGCGCAGCGTGGTCGAGATCGCGGGCGCTGATCACGGTGAAACCGCTGATGCTCTGCCCGCCTTCGCAGTTGCCGAGCTGACGCGCGGCTGAGACCGCGGAGCCCTGCTGTGTGATGTGCTCGCCGATCTCATCGAACCACTTGAACCACGCGTCGGCGGCGTCCATGTTCAGCGGCTGGCCCTTCGGCTGGCGGTAGGTGAAGACGTAACTGGGCATGTCTGCCTCCTGGTGCTGGCGCCACGCGGCGCCGGTTTGCGGATTACGGCAATGCAGACACAGGGCCGATCGGAAACTGGGCGGTCGGCGGCAGCAAAGTTCTCGGTGGGTCGTTCGATCGCACACCGCCCAGTTCTGAGCGTGCGCGGTGTCAGTAGCTGCAGAGGAAAAAGATGAAAGGATGCGACTGTGACCGAACTGCTCCTGGAGCGCGCCCGCTCGGGCGACGAGCTGGCCTTTGCCGCACTCACCGATCCGTTCCGGCGCGAGCTGCATGTCCACTGCTACCGGATCCTCGGCTCTCTGCAGGACGCCGAGGACGCGCTGCAGGAGACGCTGCTCGCGGCCTGGCGCGGACTCGATGGCTACGAACAGCGCGCCTCGCTGCGCACCTGGCTCTACCGCATCGCCACCAACCGCTGCCTCAACAGTCTTCGTGCCACCGACCGGCGCATCCCGATGGATCCCGGGTTCGGTGACCTGCCGGTTCCCGCGCCAACGCGGGAGACGGAGATCATCTGGCTCGAGCCCATGCCCGACGTGCTGCTCGAGGGCCTACCCGACTCCACTCCCGGACCAGAGGCCCAATACGCCGCGCGCGAGTCGATCTCGCTGGCGTTCATCACGATCCTGCAGACACTGCCGCCGCGTCAGCGCGCATGTCTGGTGCTGCGGGACGTGATGGGATTCCGCGCCTCCGAGGTCGCCGAGATGCTCGAGAGCAGCGAGGAGTCCGTGACGAGTGCGCTCAAGCGAGCGCGCGCAACGCTCGCTGATGATCCGGAGCTGCGGCAATCGCCGCCGCCGCCTCCGAACTCCCCCGAGGAGCGCGAGCTGCTGCGCAAGCTGACGATCGCCTACGAGAGCTCCGACGTCGATGCACTCGTCGCGCTGATGACCGAGGACGTGTGGATGCGGATGCCGCCGGTCCCGCTCGAGTACCAAGGACGCGAGATCACCCGGCAATTCCTTCGCAGCGTCGCCTTCACCCCGGGGCGCGAGTTCCGCGTCATGCAGACGCGCGCAAACCTGCAGCCGGCGTTCGGGATCTACCCGCGCGACGAGGCGACCGGGCTCTACCGCGCCTATGGCGTGCTCGTGTTCACGCTCTCCGGCGACGCCGTCTCGGCGATCACGCGCTTCGACAACAGCGTGCTCGGCGCCCTCGGGTTGCCGCGGACGTTGCCGCAGCGCTGAACGCTCGCGCCTGGTCGGCCCGGCGCGATTCGAAGCCTCAGAGGATCGCCTCGGGGTCGATCCTGGCCTGCTTCATCACGACACGCTCGCCGTTGATGGGGATGCCCTCGGCCTCGAGCAGCGTGCGCTGACGCTCGCCCTTGACCCAGCTGCCGTCGCTGTGCACGACACGCCACCAGGGCAGGCCCTCGTCGGTGGACACGGCGAGCGCCCGCCCGGCCTGGCGCGGAGCCCCCGGCGAGAGGTCGCCGTAGGTGGTGACGAAGCCCTCCGGCACGCGCCGCAGCCGCGCGAGGATGATCTCGGTGCTCACGGCCATCGCACGATGATGGTCCACGGTGCGGCGGTACACGGTCGGCAGGTGGGCGGGCAGCTTTACGGGTAGCGGTTGACCAATCGTGCTGATGAACCTTTCATCCGGACGCGTCGCCGTGCTGCTCGGTTCGGTCGTCGCTGCCTTCTCCTCGCCGGCGATCACAGCCTCGATCCCCAACCAGAAAGCCGGGGTCGCATCGGCGGTCTACCTCGACAGCGCCCCGCAGAAGCTGGTCGCGCTCGGCGCGACCTGGGCGTACGACTGGAGCGCCGTCATACAGCCGACGACCCCGGGGCTGCAGTGGGTGCCGATGGTCTGGGGTAAGGGCTTTGTCACCCCGCAGATCATCAGCAACCTGCAGCAGGCGCAGGCCGCTGGCAGCGCCCGCTACCTGCTCGGCTTCAACGAGCCCGACAACAGCTCGCAGGCGAACCTGACCCCGCAGCAGGCAGCGGCACTGTGGCCGCAGCTCGAGCAGACTGGCCTGATCCTGGGCTCGCCCGCGCCGACGACGCCGACCGACAACTGGCTCCCACGCTTCATGCGCCTGGTCCACCAGCGGCACCTGCGCGTGAACTTCATCGCCCTGCATTACTACATCGACTTCACCAACCCGGGCGCGGTTGCGGCGATGCGGGCCCAGCTGATCCAGGTGCACAACGCCTACCACCTGCCGATCTGGATCACCGAACTCGGCGCCCTGGATATCCACCAGTGGGGCCAGCCGATGCTGCACCCCCAGAGCGCAGCGTTCGCCGAGACGTTTATGCGCAACGTGTTCGCGATGCTGAACGCCCTGCCGTTCGTGCAGCGCTACGCCTGGTACACCGACAGCTGCGCCAGCCAATCGGGCTGCCGTTACAGCTCGCTGTTCAGCGACTCGGGCGCTGTGACGGCCGAGGGGCGCCAGTTCAAAAGCGACGCATAAGCCGTCGAGCGCCGGCGCCTGGCTGCGAGCGTCTCAGGCCGGCAGGCCAACGACCGGAGGATCGATCGAGCGCGCCGCCGTGAGCGCCTGGCGCAGGTCGGCAACGAGATCCTCGGGGTCCTCGATGCCGCAGCTGAGGCGAACGAGGTCCGGCGGCACCGCGGCACTTGAGCCCTCGACCGACTGATGCGTCATCGCCTGCGGAACCTCGATCAGCGACTCGACGCCGCCGAGCGATTCGGCCAGCGTGAAGAGCTTGGTGCGCGTCACGATCTGCTCCGCGAGCGGATGGCGAAAGCTGACCATCCCGCTGAAACCGGGCCAGCGCACGTCGCTGACGTCGGCTGTCTCGTTGAGCAGCTCGACGACAGCCTGGGCGCTCTCGGCGTGAGCACGCATCCGCAGATGCAGAGTCCTGAGGCCACGGTGCACGAGGAAACAGTCGAACGGGCCGGGCACGGCGCCGACCGAGTTCTGGATGAAGCGCAGTCGCTCGTAAGCGTCGTGGTCCCGGGTGATGACCGCACCACCGACGACGTCTGAGTGGCCGCCCAGGTACTTGGTGGTGGAGTGCACGACGAAGTCCGCGCCGTCGGCGAGCGGATTCTGGTTCACGGGCGTGGCAAAGGTGTTGTCGACTGCGACGAGCGCATGGCGCTTGGCGGCGACGACCTGGCCGATGTCGACCACATCGAGTCGGGGGTTGGTCGGTGTCTCGACCCAGATCAGCCTGGTCTGCTCGGTGATCGCGGCAGCGAGCGCGTCGGCGTCGGTCTGATCGACCATCGTGTACGTCAGTCCCCAGTTGGTCAGCACCTTGTCGATCAGGCGGTAGGTGCCGCCGTAGAGATCATTGGGCAGAACCACATGGGCTCCGGCGGCGCAGGTTGCGGTGATCAGCCCGTGTTCGGCGGCAAGGCCCGAGGAGAAGGCGACGGCGAGGCCGCCCTCGAGCTCACCGAGCGCCTCCTCGAGCGCCTTGCGCGTCGGGTTGGCCGAGCGTGAGTAGTCGTAGTCCTCGACGAACTCGCCGGGCCGCGGCTGGCGGTAGGTCGAGGTCTGGTGGATCGCTGGGATCACCGAGCCGTAGCTCGGGTCCGGCGTCAGGCCGGCGTGAACCGCGCGTGTGCCGAATCCGTGGGTTGCGTTCTCGTCGCTGCTCACTGAACGGATCCTAGGTGGCCAGTGCCTCGAGCAGGTCGGTACGCGTGACGATCCCCTCGGGCGTTCCGTCGCGCGTGACCAGCAACGCCTGCTGATCGCCGACGAGCAGCTCAATCGCCGCGCGGGCCGGGTCATCGACCGATACCGCCGGGAACGGCGGCTCCATCACCTGCTCGATCGTCTCGTCAAGCAGCGACGGGTTGCTCGCAGCGTGTCGCAAAAGACCGCGCTCACCGACGGCGCCGATCACGTGGCCACCATTGCCGGCGCTGATCACCGGCAGCTGCGACAGGCCGTGCTGGTGCAGCAGCGTCACCGCCTCGCGCACAAGGTGGTCGGCCTCGATGCTCACAAACGTCGGCGTCTGGCCGCTGTGCAACTTCTGCGCCATCACATCACCGACGAGCAGATCCGGGCTGCGCTCGAGGAATCCGTGCTGCTGCATCCACGCGTCCGAGAAGACCTTCGACAGGTACGAGCGTCCGCCGTCGGGGAGGATCACGACGACCATAGCTTCGGGATCCTCGAGCTCGGCGGCAACCTGGACCGCGCCGTGGGCGGCCATGCCGCCCGATCCGCCGGTGAGGATCGCCTCGGTCTCGGCCAGCAGGCGCGTAGTCAGGAATGCGTCCTTGTCGGAGACCATGACCCAGCGGTCGACGACGCTGGGGTCGAAGGTCTCGGGCCAGAAGTCCTCCCCCACACCCTCGATCAGGTAGGGGCGCACATTCTCCTCGCCGCCCGAGTAGATCGAACCCTCGGGATCGACGCCCACGACCACCAGGTCGGGATTGCGCTCCCGAAGGTAGCGGGCGGTCCCGGTGATCGTGCCACCGGTACCAACGCCGACGACCAGGTGCGTGATCCTGCCGGCGGTCTGCTCCCAGATCTCGGGACCGGTCGAGTCGTAGTGGGCCTGTGGGTTTGCCTGGTTGCGGTACTGGTTTGGCTGAAAGCCGCCCGGGATCTCCTCGGCCAATCGGTCGGCGACGCGGTAATAGGAGCGCGGCGACTCCGGCGGGACGTTCGTCGGGGCGAGCACCACCTCGGCGCCATAGGCCCTGAGGAGATCGATCTTCTCCCGCGACATCTTGTCCGGCATCACGGCGATCACCTTGTAGCCCTTCAGGCGCGCCGCAATCGCAAGGCCGGTGCCCGTGTTCCCAGAGGTCGGCTCGATGATCGTCCCGCCGGGCTTCAGCAACCCGTCGCGTTCCGCCGCCTCGATCATCGCGATCGCGACGCGGTCCTTGATCGAGCCGCCGGCGTTGAAGTACTCGACCTTGGCCAGCAGTTGTGCCCGCAGGCCCGGGCGGATCCGGCTCATCCGTACGAGCGGCGTGTCTCCGACCAGATCGAGGATCGAGTCGTAAATCACAGGGGTTGCATCTGACTGCTCGATGGGCACGATTCTGCTCCCGGTGTCGGCGCTGGTCAAGCGCCCGCTTCCGGATCGCTCCGGCCTGGCGTAGGGTTTTTGTGAAGGGCGATTCTAGAGTGGAGCAATCGAATTACTTCCGTTTGCCGGGACGGCCCGGCGTCGAGGCGCTGCATGCGCGCTTCGTGGACCACGCCTACGTACCGCACTCGCATCCGACCTGGACCGTAGCCGTCGTTCACGATGGCGCTGCCCGCTTCGAGGTCGACGCAACCCATCAGCGCGCCGATCGGGGAGAGCTGTTCGTGCTCGAACCCGAGGCGGTACACACCGGCATGGCCGCGGTCCCCGAGGGCTGGGCCTACAAGGTTCTCTACCTGGACCCGGAGCTGCTGTTCGAGTGGGATGAGCGCGACGGTGCCCCACCACGGGCCGCACGCTGGGTCGTGTTCCGTGACGTCGCGCTGCGCGCCGCGCTGCTGCGGATGCACGCCGTGATCGCCTCGGGTGACGTCGGCCTGGAGCTCGACGAGCTGGTCGTTGGCGCGATCGATGCGCTGCGCCCGCATCTGCGGCCGGGCCCGGCGGCGGCGCGCGGCGGCTACGAGCACGCGGCAGTACGCCGCGCCCGGGCCCACCTGAACGAGCGCTGGGACCGGCCGGTGCCGCTCGCCGAGCTCTCATCCGTCGCGGGGCTCACGCGCTTTGAGCTCGTGAGGCGCTTCCGCGCACAGACCGGACTCACGCCGCATGCGTTCCAGACCAACCTGCGGGTCACCAACGCCCGGCGGCTGGTGAGCTCGGGCCGTCCGCTGGCCGAGGTCGCACTCGAGTGTGGCTTTGCCGACCAGCCGCACCTGACGCGTACGTTCAAGCGCGCAGTCGGCGTCACCCCCGGCCGCTTTGCCGCCGCTGCTTAGGTTTCGCAGCGGCCTTTTAAGCGCAAGATCGTTCAAGACAGCGTCGAGGGTCGGCGAGCATGCTGACGGAGTGGCAGCCGTAACCGACTTCGAGACCAAGACCGCGATCGTCGTGCGCGACGACCTCGCCGCCTGGCAGCGGCTCAATGTCTGCGCCTTCCTGATGAGCGGCGTGGCCGCGGCGGCCGGACCCGTGGCGATCGGCGAGGACTACCTCGACGCCGACGGCAACAGCTACCTGCCGCTGCTTGTGCAGCCCGTGCTGGTGTTCGAGGCGACCGGCGAGAAGCTGCTGACGGTTCGCGAGCGCGCTGCGCGCCGCGAGGTGCCGATCGCGCTCTACACGGCCGAGATGTTCAGCACCGGCAACGATGCCGACAACCGCGCGGCGGTACGAGCTGTCGGTGCCGCCGATCTCGACATCGTCGGGGTTGCGCTACGAGCCCAGCACCGCGATGCCGACGCGGTCTTGCGCGGACTGTCGCGCCACCCCTAGAATCTCATCAGGTTGTGGACGGTTCGGGAGGCCGTCTGACCGCGTTCACCCGACCGCGAGGGCGCTGTGATGGCTACTTTGAGCGTTGAGGTTCGTGAAGAGGTCCTCCGCGGAGGCACGACCAACTTCGGCCTCGTCACCCGTGTGGGCGACACCGTCCGGCGTCCGCTGCGCCCGACCAGCGAAGCCACCCATGCGCTGCTTGACCATCTCGAGCGCGTCGGGTTCGAGGGCGTGCCGCGCTACCTCGGGATCGATCGCCAGGGACGTGAGGTGCTCACCTATGTGCCCGGATACGCGGTCGTCAAGCCCTATCCGGCGGAGGCGCTGAGTGACGTCGCTCTGGCGAGCGTCGCGACCCTGATTCGCGACTATCACGCGGCGGTCGCGAGCTTCGACCCGCGCGCTCACAGCTGGTCGCACCGGCTGCCGCCCGAGTTCCAGGGAACGATCGTCTGCCACAACGATCTGAACCTCGACAACGTGATCTTCTCCCGTGACCGCGCGGTCGCGCTGATCGACTTCGACCTGGCGAGTCCCGGCTGTATCGGCTGGGACCTGGCCGGCTCCGCGCGGCTGTGGGCTCCGCTGGAGATCACCTTCGAGCAGCCACGGATCACCAGCCAGGCGCTTTCGCGGCTCGCGCTATTCGCCGACGCCTACGGCGCCACGGAGGCTCAGCGCGAGCAGCTCGTCCAGGCGATGGTGCCCTGCCACGACTGGTGCTACCGGATCGTCGAGAACGCCGTGGTCTCCGGCCACGAGATCTTCAGCCTCGATTGGCGAACGGGCGGCCGCGAGCGGATACAGCTCACGCGTCGGTGGCTTGGCGAGAACACGCCACGCTTGCGGGCTGCGCTCGATCTCGGCAAGTAGCGCGAAGCACGGGCGCCACCGTGGTTGGAGCCCGTGCTCATATGAGCGCTATCGTGCTCATCGGTGCGCGCTCATATTCGACTGCTCCAGGCAATGTCAACTTTCCTCGATTGCGGTACTTTGCGCTCAGATGAGCGGTCTCGTCGGGGGATGATGCACGCATGACAGGTTCGAGGACGCCCGCGGCGGGTCCCGCGCAGGCACTATTGGCGGCGAAGATCGCTCGCCTGCACTACATCGACGGCGTCAGCAAGAGCGACATCGCCACCGAGCTCGGATTGAGTCGCTTCAAGGTGGCACGGACGCTCGATCGCGCTCGCGCCAGCGGCCTGGTCCGCATCGAGCTGCACTACGACGGCGATATCGATCTCGAGCTGTCGGTCGAGCTCTCCACGAAGCTCGGACTCCGGCGCTGCCTCGTGATCGACTCCCCCGAGGTGGACGCCGCAACGCTGCGAGTCAACCTCGGTCGCGTCGCCGCCGGGTTGCTTGAGGAGATCGTCGAGGCCGACGACGTGCTCGGACTCTCCTGGTCTCGCACGCTGATGGCCATGCGCTCGGTGCTGCGCGGTCTCGCGCCCTGCGCTGTAGTCCAACTCACCGGCGCCCTGTCGCGCCCGGATGTCGACGAGAGCTCGGTCGATCTCGTCCGCGACGTCGCCCGCACCGCGGGCGGTCCGGCCTATTACTTCTACGCGCCGATGATCGTGCCGGAGGCCGAGACCGCCAGATCGCTGCGCATGCAGCCGGAGGTGGCGCGCGCGATGGACCGCTACGACGAGCTCACCAAGGCGATCATCACCGTCGGCGCATGGCTCCCGGGCCAATCGACGGTCGTCGACGCCATCAGCGTCGAGGAGTTCGAACAGGCGCGCGACGCCGGCGTCGTCGTCGAAATGGCGGGCATGCAGCTCGATGCCAAGGGGCGCCCCGTGCACACGCCGCTGAGCGAGCGCATTATCGGAATCGAGCCCGAACGCCTGGCTCGAGTCCCGGAGATCATCGCGATCGCCTACGGCGAAGAGAAGGTGGCGGGCGTCAGGGCCGCGGTCAGCGGCGGCCTGATGACGACGCTGATCACCCACGCCCCGCTCGCGCGGGCACTGCTCGACGCCGATTAGGCGTCCGGGCAAGACCCAGCCCAGTCCTCGCATCGCTCCTCGCAGCTGACGGCCGCTGGCGGTGTGCCTTGTGGCGTGCTCAAATCGTGCTCATATGAGCGGGTAAGTCAGAATGCTGCACATTATTTGACTTTCTGAGCCGACGATAGTTATATTGCGCACAAGAGGGAGGGGCGCGCTCAAACGAGCGCCCTGAGCTCGCCGACGCGGACGCGGGATGGACTTTGAAAGCCACCCTCGGGCAACACCGCGCGCGGCACGCACAGGACACCGGCGGGACGCTCCTCAGAAGACAACGCACGTCTTGTTAAACAGGAGGAGAGTGGTGTCATTGATGCGTAAGGGGAATTTCGGGGCGCGACTTCCACGCACCCGCGTTGGACAGGTTGCAGCGGCCGGTACCGCCGCTGGACTCGCGGCGCTCTCGCTGGGCGCGACGAGTGTCTTTGCAAAGTCCGGACACGCGGCAGCGTCGACGACGACGGTCCGCGTTGCGGTCGTGTCGAACTCGAACATGCTCAACATTGAGAAGCTCACGCCCGAGTTCGAGAAGCAGAACCCGGGGATCAAGGTGGTGTACGACACGCTCAACGAGAACAACGAGCGTTCACTGATCGAGACCGACATCACCACACACGCGAATGAGTTCAACGCGGTGATGATCTCCAACTACGAGACCCCAATTTGGGCCAAGAACGGCTGGCTCACCAACCTCACGCAGCCGCTCACCGCAGACAAGAGCTACGACGTCAAGGACCTGCTGAAGCCGATCGCCAGCTCGCTCAGCTACAAGGGCGGGCTCTACGGCGTTCCGTTCTACGGCGAGTCTTCGATGCTCTACTACCGCAAGAGCATGCTCAAGGCCGCGGGTCTGACGATGCCGCTGCACCCAACCTGGAAGCAGATCGCCACGATCGCAGCCAAGCTCAACGACCCGTCCAAGGGCGTTGCCGGCATTTGCCTGCGTGGTGAGGATGGCTGGGGTGAGAACCTCGCCGCGCTCGACACGGTCATCAACACTGCCGGCGGTTCGTGGTTCAACGGTAAGTGGGAGCCGCAGCTCAGCTCCGCCAAGGACGCGGCAGCGATCAACTTCTACGTCAACCTGCTGAAGTCATCAGGTGAGAAGGGCGCCTCCAACGACGGCTTCACCGAGTGTGAGACCGCATACGGTGAAGGCAAGGCCGCGATGTGGTACGACGCTACGGTGGCTGCGGGCCTGATCACGACCACGTATCCGAAGGTCGGCTCCGATACCGGCTATGCCTATGCGCCGACCGGTTCACCGACCGGAGCGCCGGGCGTCCCCTCAGGCTGGCTGTACACCTGGTCGCTGAGCATCCCGAAGGGCGTCCCGAACTCCGCCGCCGCTGAGACGTACATCGAGTGGGCGACGGGCAAGCAGTACATCGCCTACAGCGGTCCGAAGGTCGGCTGGGCCAACATCGACCCGGGCACCAGGTACTCCACCTACGCGCTGCCGCAGTACAAGAAGGCGGCCAAGGCGTTTGCCGCGATCACACTGGCATCGATCAACGGCGCCAACCCGACCCACCCGACGGACGCTGGAGTGAAGATCCCCTACACCGGCGTGCAGTTCGTCGACGAGCCGTGGTTCATCAACCTCGGCACCGAAGTGTCTGCCCAGATCTCGGCCGCAATCGCCGGGACCGAGTCGACATCACAGGCCATCGCCACATCTCAGTCGGATGCTGAGACCACCGTCAAGCAAGCGGGACTGCTCAAGTAGTCGCTGACGCTTTCAGTCTGCGTGACACACGAAAAGCAGATCAGATCAACCGCTGCGCATGGCTGACGCACTGACAACCTCCGACCTGCCCGCGGACCACACGGTCCGCGGGTGGCGTCGGCGGCGTTCGGCGGGTCCGGCAGGTCCCGAACCGAAGGCCCTGACCGGGCGGCGCGCCTGGATCCGGCGCGCACCGCTGATTCCGGCGCTGGTCTACATGATCATCGTCACCCAGATCCCGTTCGCGGTGACGCTCTGGTACAGCTTCCGCAGCTGGAACACGCTCACACCCGGATCGAACAGATGGGCTGGGTTCAAGGAGTACGGCCTCGTCTTCAGCGACCCGAACTTCCGCTCGGCGATCCTTAACACCGTCGTGATCACAGGTTCGGCCGTGATCCTCTCGATGGCGCTGGGCACGGCCCTGGCGATCCTCCTGAACCGCAAGTTCTTCGGGCGGGGCTTCATCAGGACGCTTCTGATCACACCGTTCCTGGTGATGCCGGTCGCCACCGCGCTGCTCTACAAAACCACTGTGTATGACCCGATCTTCGGGCTACTCAACTGGATCCTGAGCCCCTTCGGCATACACCAGACGAACTGGATCGGTTCCTACGCGACCCCGGCGGTCGTGGCCGTGTTGGTCTGGGAGTGGACGCCCTTCATGATGCTGATCGTCCTCGCCGGCCTGCAGAGCGAGTCGCTCGAATCGCTTGAGGCGGCCCGCGTCGACGGCGCCAACGCCGTCCAGACCTTCCTCTCGATCACGTTCCCGCATCTGCGCCGCTACATCGAGCTCGGCATGCTGCTCGGCTCGATCTACCTGCTGCAGACCTTCGGCGAGATCTTCGTGCTCACCCAGGGCGGCGGCGGCCACGGAACGGCGACCACAAACCTTCCGTACTACATCTACGAGCTCGCGTTCCAGCAGTTCAACGTCTCAGAGGCGGCGGCAGCCGGCGTGATCGTCGTGATCGGCACGCAGATCGTCGCGACGATCGCGCTGCGATTGCTCTCAGGCCTGTTCGCCGCAGCGGAAGGATTCGCATAGCGATGGCCGCCACAGCCCCAGCGCCACGGGCACCGCGGCGCAAGCGCTTCACGCGCCGCCGGATGATCGGGCACGGCTGGTCGATGGTGACCTGGCTACTCGCCATCGTCCTGTTCTTCCCCGTCTTCTGGATGGTGCTCACCTCCTTCAAGAAGGAGGGCGACGCCTACACCGACCCGCCGAAGTTCACCTTCCACCCGACGCTCACCGAGTACCACGCAGTGTTCTCCAACGGAGCCGGGCCCCCGTTCCTGCACTCGATCTTCGTCAGCCTCGTCTCCGTCGTCATCGTGCTCTTGCTAGCGACGCCGGCCGCCTACGCGCTGTCGGTACGCCCGATCAAGCTCTGGAAGAACGCGCTGTTCTTCTTCCTGTCGACGAAGATGCTCCCCTACGTCGCCGCGATCGTCCCGATCTACATCATCGCGCTGCACACCGGGCTGCTCGACAACGACTGGGCGCTGGTGATCCTCTACACGGGCTTCAACCTTCCGCTCGCGGTCTGGATGATCCGCTCGTTCCTAATGGAGGTCCCGCACGAGCTGCTCGAGGCGGCGAGGATCGACGGCGCGGGAGTGGTCGTCGAGCTGACGCGTGTGATCTTCCCGATCGTGCTCCCCGGCCTGGCCGCGACATCTCTGATCTGCGTGATCTTCACATGGAACGAGTTCTTCTTCGCCTACTTCCTCACGGCCACCAAGGGCCCGACGGTTCCGATCTTCCTGGTCAGCTTCCTGCAGACCGAGGGTGAGTACTGGGCGCGGCTCGCCGCGGCGGCGACCGTCGCATGCCTGCCCGTCATCCTGGCCGGCTGGATCGCGCAGAAGCAGTTGGTAAGAGGCCTGTCTCTGGGGGCTCTCAAATGACGTTCCCGACGGCGGCCGTTCGATAAAGGAGAGAGATGGCGAACGTCTCAGTCAACAACGTCTCGAAGGTCTATCCGAACGGCTTTCAGGCGCTGCACGACCTCAGCATCAATGTCGAGGACGGCGAGTTCATGGTGCTTGTCGGGCCTTCGGGGTGTGGCAAGACCACCGCGCTGCGAATGGTCGCCGGGCTCGAGGAGATCACCGATGGAACGATCGAGATCGGCGACCGTGTGGTGAACGACGTCGAGCCAAAGGAGCGCGACATCGCGATGGTGTTTCAGAACTACGCGCTCTACCCGAACATGACCGTGCGCAACAACATCGGTTTCGGGCTGAAGCTTCGCCACACGCCCAAGGATGAGATCGCCAAGCGCGTCAACGAGGCGATGGAGCTGCTCGGTCTCACCTACTGGGCGGACCGCAAGCCGGCCCAGCTCTCCGGCGGCCAGCGTCAGCGGGTCGCGATGGGGCGCGCGATCGTGCGTGAGCCCAGCGCATTCCTGATGGACGAGCCGCTCTCCAACCTCGACGCGAAGCTACGTGTGCAGATGCGGGCCGAGGTCGCTCGGATCCAGAAGCGGCTCGGGGTGGCGACGCTATACGTGACCCACGACCAGGTCGAGGCCATGACGATGGGCGACCGCGTCACGGTGCTCTCAAGCGGTGAGCTGCAGCAATGCGATCGGCCCCAGGTCATCTATGACCATCCACGCAACCTGTTCGTCGCGGGCTTCATGGGCTCGCCTCCGATGAACCTGTTCGAGGCAACGATCGCCGAGGGCGCAACCGCCGCGATCGTGGGCTCTCAGCAGATCGACCTGCCCGCGTCGGTCCTGCACGAGACGCCGGACCTGGGCAGCTACGCGGGTCGGCGCGTCGTACTCGGCGTTCGACCCGAGGATCTTGGAGCCGCCCGCAGCAGCGAGGCCACTGGCCCGGTCTGCGCGCTCGAGGGCCGGACAGAACTGGTCGAGGCGCTCGGCTCCGAGCAGCTCGTGCACTTCACGACCGATGCGCGCGCGGTCCAGATCGAGGGCACCCAGGACAAGGAGGACGCCCAGGGCCTCAATCAGGGAACGATCAGCCGCCGCAACGAGGGTGTCGCGAGGATCGAGGCCAGAGCCTTGGTCAGCGTCGGCGAGGTAGTCAAATTCCACATCGATCCGGCCCGCCTGCGCTTCTTCGATCCCGAGACGACCGAGGCGATCGGGTTCGAGGCCGCGATCAGCCGTCTTTCCGCTGCCCCGAAGCCCAGGCCGGCGGAAGCCCCCTCCGTCGAAACGCGACCGACCACGGCGATGTCCGACGACGACGCCTAGGAGCCGCGCCCGTCATGGCCATCAAATCGTCCCCGATGTCGGGGCAGCCACTGCTACCGCTCAAAGCGGAGTCGCTGGCGCAGCTGTCAGGGCGAGTTCCGATTCCGGCCTACGACCGATCCGCCCTGCGCGCGGGGATCGTGCACTTCGGCGTCGGCGCCTTCCATCGCGCGCATCAGGCGATGTATCTCGACGCACTCATGAGCAAGGGACGCGCCGCAGATTGGGCGATCTGCGGTGTCGGCGTGATGCCGGCCGACCGCGAGATGTACCAGGTCCTCAGCAGCCAGGATCATCTCTACACGCTCGTTCAGAAGCACTCCAACGGTGACTACGAGGCGCGCGTGATCGGCTCGATCACCGACTATCTCTACGCGCCCGACGATCCCGAGGCTGTGATCGATCGCCTTGCCGACGACAGCACCAAGATCGTCTCGCTGACGATCACCGAGGGCGGTTACGCGATCGATGACATCACAGGGCGTTTCAACCCGCACGCGCCGGGCATCGCCGCCGACCTCGAGCCCGGCGCGACCCCGGGCACCGTCTTTGGCCTGGTCAGTGCTGCGCTCGACCGCCGGCGCCTCAGCGACCGCTCCCCGTTCACGATCATGTCCTGCGACAACCTGCAGGGCAATGGCGCGCTTGCGCGTGAGGCGTTCTCATCGTTCGCCGAGCTCTACCGACCTGGTCTCGGTACCTGGATCGCGCAGGAGGTCCACTTCCCCAACTCGATGGTGGATCGCATCACGCCGGTGACGACAGACGCCGACCGGGACGAGGTGGCGGCGCGTTTTGGCATCAGCGACGCATGGCCCGTCATCTGCGAGCCCTTCGTGCAATGGGTGCTCGAGGACTCGTTCACGATGTCGCGCCCGCCGTTCGAAGCGGCCGGGGTGCAGGTCGTCGCCGAGGTCGCGCCATACGAGCTCATGAAGCTCCGGCTGCTCAACGCCAGCCATCAGGGCCTCTGCTATTTCGGGCGCCTGTGTGATTACACCTACGTACACGAGGCGTCTCAGGACCCGCTGTTTCAGCGCTTCCTGCTGGCCTACATGGATGAGGAGGCGACGCCGTCGCTGGACCCGGTCCCCGGAGTGGATCTCGACGCGTACAAGCACAACCTGATCGAGCGGTTCTCAAATCCGCAGATCCGCGACACGATCATGAGGCTCTGCGCCGAGAGCTCGGACCGCATCCCGAAGTGGCTGCTACCTGTGGTGCGCTACCAACTGGCCCACGACGGTCCGATCTCGCGCTCTGCCGCGATCGTGGCCAGCTGGGCGAGGTACGCAGAGGGGGTCGATGAGCACGGACAGCCGATCGAGATCGTCGATCGGCGTAAGCACGACGTGATGGCGCGCGCGGCCCGGCAGGGTGCCGAGCCGACGGCCTTCCTTCAGAGCCCGGAGCTGTTCGGGGACCTCGCCTCGAACAAGCGCTTCGTCGACGAGTACCTGATCGCGCTGAACTCCCTGCACGAGCGTGGGGCACGTGCCACGCTCGAGGCGGTCGTGAACGCCTAGACGTACTCGACGCCTAGACGTACTCGACGTAATCCTCGTGAGCCAGCCGCGGCAGCCGGTCGAGCCAGGGGTCGACCCCGGGCCTGCCGATGTTGACTACCAGAATCGTCTTCCAGGGCCGGTCGGCGAAGAACTCGCTATCGATACCGGCGCCATCGAAGCCGAGCATCGGTCCGGCCGCCAGGCCGGCCGCGCGTACGGCGAGGATGAAGTAGCCGGCCTGCAGCGCGCCGTTGAAGGTCGCCAGGCGCTCACGGTTCTCCGCGTCGTCGACGAAGGCCTCGCGCAGCTCTGGCCGGAACGGCAGCAGCTCGGGAATCTTCTCGTGAAAGTCGGTGTCGATCGCCAGCACCGCGACCGCCGGAGCGGTGACCGTCTTGGCGCGATTGCCCTCGTTCATGAGCGGCCCGAGTCGTTCCCTGCCCTCGGCGCTGCGCACGAACAGGATCCTCAGCGGGTTGGTGTTGGCCATCGTCGGCGGCCACTTCGCGAGCTCGGTGATCGCCTGGAGCTGCTCGTCTGAGACCGGCTCATCGGTGAACGTGTTGGCCGTGCGCGCGGCCGTGAACAGCAGTTCCTGTGCGGCCGGCTCGAGCGCGAGCAGATCGTCGGGGGATTGAGTGTTGCTGAGTGGGGTCATTGCACCTTAGAAGATAGTTGAGTCGTAAACTATATCCCATCCCCTCAGGTTCGCTCTCCGAGCCGTCGCACGGCCGAGCACATCGCACGTACCCCGCACTGCTTTCAGTCGACTGCCGTAGCCTCTGAGTCGCCGATGACCTCACTTCGCAAGCGCCACGCCGTTCAGTTGTTCCGTGGACTTCCCGAGCACTACGACCGGGTGGGCGCGGTGATGAGCTTCGGCCAGGACCCGCGATGGCGCCGGGCGCTGGTCGATGCCCTCTCCCCCGCGCCGGGGATGCGCATCCTGGACGTCGCGACGGGTACCGGGATGGTCGCGTTCGCACTCGCCGCCCGCGGCGCCGAGGTCGTGGGGCTCGACCAGAGTGAGGCAATGCTGGGCGGCGCCCGAGCGCGACTCGAGCGCACACCGGAGTTCGCCGACCGGCTGTCATTCGTACTCGGCGAGGCTGAAGCGCTCCCATTCGCCGACGGTGAGTTCGATGCGCTGTCGTTCACCTATCTGCTGCGCTACGTCGACGATCCAGCGGCGACGATGCGCGAACTGGCCCGCGTGGTCAAGCCCGGCGGACGGATCGCGATGGTCGAGTTCGGCGTGCCCGGCGACGCGCTGCTGCGCCGGCTGTGGCGCATCCACACACGCGCCGGACTGCCGCTGGTCGGCCGGGCGGTCTCACGGGACTGGTACGACGTGGGTAGGTTCCTCGGCCCCAACATCGAGGAGTTCCACACGGCGGAGCCGGATCTTCCGGCTCTTTGGCGTGATGCCGGCATCGCCGGCGCCGTCCAGCGCGACATGAGTTTCGGCGCGGGCATCGTCGTCACGGGAGTCCGGGACGCTGAGCGCAGATAAGCCCGGCGCACCGCGGCCGGCGTTCTACGCGCTGTCTCCCGGAGGTTGGCGCGACCTGGTGACGATCCTCCACCCGCCCTACACCGCGTGGCATCTGAGCTACGTGGCGATCGGCGCCGCGCTGGCACCAACATTCGTGCTCTGGCGGCTGGGCGCCATGCTGGGCGCGTTCTTGTTAGCGCTCGGCGTTGCCTCCCACGCGCTCGACGAGCTCGCCGGCCGGCCGCTGGGCACACGGCTGTCAGATCGCGCGCTGATAGGCCTGGCAGTGATCGGCCTCGGCGGTGCGGTGGCGATCGGCATCGTCGCCGCGCTGGTCATCTCAGCCTGGGTGATCCCGTTCGTGGTCGCCGGCGCGTTCCTGGCGCTCGCCTACAACCTGGAACTGCTCGGCGGACGCTTCCACACCGATCTCTGGTTCGCGGTTGCGTGGGGTTTCTTCCCAGCGTTCACCGGCTGGTTCGTGGAGGCGCTCGACGTGCGGGTCGTAGGCCTGCTCGTCGCTCTCGCGTGTTTCCTGATCAGCGTCGCTCAGCGCCGCCTATCCACCCCGGCCAGGGAACTCCGTCGCCGAACAGCTTCGGTGGCCGGCGAACACATTCTCCGCGACGGCCAGGTGCGGGAGCTCGACGAGAGCAGTCTCCTCGCTCCGTTGGAGGGGGCGCTATCAGCATTGTGGATGGCGATGGTCGTGCTCGCGGTCGCACTCGTCGTCGCGCGGCTGTAAGCAATTCGTTCACAAGATTCGGCGTGCCGCTTGCCACGGAGGTCAGCTGTCGGTCGCAGCTGAATCGCCGCGGGCGTCCGACGCGACGGCCGCGCGCTCCTCGCGGTTCAGCTCGACGACGACGGGTCCCGAGGCGAGATTGAGCTGCTCGAGCGCGGCGTCGATACGCGCGCTGATGTCCGCGTTTTCATCCGCGGCCCGCAGGCGCAGCGCCCGGAAGAGCTCGCCCGCCGTCTGCTGCGCGGTTTCGAGGAACAACCTTGAATCTCTCGCCTCGATCAGGATCGGCGCGCTGGTGAGCAGCATCTGCATAAACGTGCGGAGTTCCTGTGAGGCCTCGTCACGGTCCTCGTCGGTTTGCGAGGAGCGCGTCATCGCGTCCGCTGCACGTCCAGCCTGAGCAACGATCACCGCCGCCTGTACACCGACGGCACGCGACTGATCCTTGATCTTGCGCGCCCGATTCACGCGATCGACGAACAAGACCGTCAGCAGCAGCACGAGCAGCCCGGAGACGACCGAGGAGCTGAACGAATGTCGCGACCAGAAGCCACGGACAGAGGCGTCGACGATGTCGAGCACCACCGCCACGACGGTGAGGACCAGCACGGACACGGCGGCGGCCCATTCGCGAACTCGTTCTGACATCGATTCACAATTGTGCAGGCAGGGATCGAGCGGGGTTGCAAGACTACGCACGTGGCGTCCGACACCGAGGCCAATGCCGAACCGACGAGCCAGCGGATCCTGACGCCGCTGACCGAGGCTGCGATCTTCCTGGTGCTGACGGTCGCGCAGGGTGGCGAGGAGACCGTGCGCGAGCTGCTCGCCGATGTCAGCGCGCTCAAACGGTCCGTCGGCTTCCGCATCCCTGAGGGCGAGCTCGTCTGTGTCACCGGGATCGGCTCCGCCCTCTGGGATCGCCTGTTCGGCAACGACAACCCCCGCCCCAGGGATCTGCACCCATTCCCGGACTTCACCGGCAGCAAGCACACGGCACCCTCCACTCCCGGTGACCTGCTGTTCCACATCCGCGCGCACCGGCTCGACCTCTGCTTCGAGCTGTCGGCGCGCCTGATCGACCGGCTCGACGGCGCCGCCAAAGTGATCGACGAGGTCCACGGCTTCCGCTCCTTCGACGAGCGCGACCTGCTCGGCTTCGTCGACGGCACCGAGAACCCGGAGGGCCAGGCGGCCGTAACAGCCGTCGCAATCACCGAAGCAGACGACGCCCGGTTCGCCGGCGGCAGTTACGTGATCGTGCAGAAGTACGTGCACGACATCGCCGCCTGGAACGCGCTCAGCGTCGAGCAACAGGAGCTCGTGATCGGGCGGACGAAGCTCGACGACATCGAGCTCCCCGACGAGGTCAAGCCACCGAACTCGCACGTGGCACTCAACACGATCGAGGACGAGAACGGCGTCCAGCAGCAGATCATGCGCTTCAACATGCCCTTCGGCCGTGTCGGTGCCCGGGAGTTCGGCACCTACTTCATCGGCTACGCGAAGACCGCGGCGCTGATCGAGCAGATGCTGACGAACATGTTCATCGGCAGCCCTCCCGGCAATTACGATCGCGTGCTCGATTTCTCGACCGCTGTCACGGGCAGCCTGTTCTTCGTGCCCGACGCGGACTTCCTCGACGATCCACCGCCGGCCGACCCGCCGGCGGCAGTCGCGCCAGCGGGCGCGACGGCAACGTTTGACAACAACGACCAGAACGCACCAGCAGGCCCCAGCGCCGCGACCGATGGGTCGCTGCAGATCGGCAGCCTGAGAGAGGACCGACCATGAACCACCTGCTGCGCTCACATGCTCCGATCAGCGAACTCGGCTGGGAACAGATCGACGATGAGGCCAAGGAGCGGCTCGAGCCGGCGCTCGGCGCGCGCCGCCTGGTCGATTTCGTCGGCCCGCTCGGTTGGCAGCACTCCGCCACCAACCTCGGGCGCGTCAAGCCGCTCGAGGACTCACCGGTCGAGGGCGTCGCATCGCTCAAGCGCCGGGTCCTGCCACTGGTCGAGCTGCGCGCTGACTTCACCGTCACACGCGCGGAGCTGCGCGACATCGACCGCGGTGCCGTCGACGCCGACTTTGACTCGCTCGACCGCGCCGCGCACCAGATCGCGACGGCCGAGAACACGGCCGTGATGCACGGCTGGGCCGATCTGATCAAGGGCATCGCCGAGCTCGCTCCCCACCAGCAGCGGGCGCTCGGCAGCGATGCACTCAGCTTCCCGCAGGTGATCACCGCGGCCGTGAACGACCTTCGTAACAGTGGCGTAGATGGTCCTTACGGGCTCGCGCTCGATCCCGAGCACCACCGGCTTGCGATCGAGACCCCAGAACGCGGAACCCTGCTGATCGAGCATCTGGGCAAGGTTCTCGACGGGCCGATCGTGTGGACGCCGGGCCTCCAGGGCGGCGCCGTGATCAGCCTGCGCGGCGGTGACTTCCTGCTCGAGTCAGGCCAGGACCTGGCGGTCGGCTACGACTCCCACGACGGCGACGAGGTGCGGCTCTACATCGAGGAGAGCTTCAGCTTCCGGGTCGCGACCCCGGAGGCTGCGGCCGCTCTTGCTCCGTAGAGACCGCCACCGCCCCTAAGCGGGGACGCTCGACATCCACTCGTGCACGTAGCGCACGGCCATCGCGCCCTCCCCGACGGCGGTCGCGCAGCGCTTGACCGACCCTGAACGGACGTCGCCCACGGCGAACACACCGGGCACGCTCGTCTCGAGCAGCCCGTCGGCTCCTGCGGCCGCGCCGGTGAGCACAAAGCCGTGCTCATCGCGGGCTACCGTGTCACCCAACCACTCGGTGCAGGGGCTCGCGCCCAGGAACAGGAACAGCGAGCGCAGCTCGATCCGCGTCCCGTCGGTCAGCGTCACCGCCTCGAGCTGGCCGCCCGGGCCATGCAGCTCCGCGACCTCGCTGCGGTCGCGCACGGTCACGCCGTAGCGACCGAGGTCGTGGATCAGGTAGTCAGACATCGTCTCGCTGAGGCTGGCGCGACGGTGCAGAAGCTTCACGTGGGCTCCCCCGCGTGCCAGCCAGATCGCCGCCTGGGCAGCTGAGTTGCCGCCACCGACGACGCCGACGTGCGTCCCGCCGCAGAGCTTCGCCTCCGGAGGCCCAGCCGCGTAGAAGACGCTCGCGCCCTCGTACTCGTCGAGACTCTCGACGGGCAGCCGCCGGTACTGCGCGCCTGTCGCCAGGATCACGGCGCGGGCCTCGACACAGTGATCGTCCTCGAGCCGCACAACGTGGGTGTCGGTGCCCGGCTCCAGCGCGAGCGCGCGATACGGCGTCGCAGTGCGCGCGGAGAACTTGCGGGCCTGGGCGATCGCGCGGGTCGTGAGCTCCGCGCCGGAGATGCCGGCGGGAAATCCGAGGTAGTTCTCGATGCGCCGTGAGGTCCCGGCCTGGCCGCCGAGTCCCGAGGACTCGATGACGAGTGTGTCAAGGCCCTCGGAGGCACCGTAGACCGCGGCGCCGAGCCCCCCTGGGCCGGCGCCGACAACCAGCAGGTCGACGGTCTCGCGCGGCGCGAGCTCGAGGCCGATACCCAACGCTCGGAACAGCTGCCCGGGCGTCGGACCCCACAGGTCCTCCCCTCCCGGCAGGCGCACGAGTGGCAGCGGCTCGCCCCCGAGGGTTTCGATCGTCTCGCGTGCTGTGGCGTCGCGATCGCTGTCGCGCAGCGAGTACGGGAGCCGTGCTCGCCGCACCCATTCAACGAGCGCACGCGTCTCCGCCGACGACCACGGGCCGACGATTTCGATTCCGACACCGTCGACGCCCTGCAGCACCTCGCGGCGGGCGATGAAGGCACCGATCAGAATATCCGCGAGCGTCTCGTCGTCGGCGATCACCTCGCGCAGGCGGTGGCGCTCGACCTTGACGTAGCGCATCGGCTCGGTGACGATCGCGGTCAGGTAGACGGTCTGCCCCGTGAGCAGATTCATCTCTCCGAGGAAGCCGCCGGTGCCGTGGCGGATGATCTCGTTGCCGGAGGCATCGACGATCGCCGCCTCCCCCTCGAGCACCGCGATGAACGGGTAGGTCTCGTCGCCGACGCTGTAGAGCACGTCGCCGACCGCGGCGGTGCCCTCCTCCCCGTATGCGAGCAGCGTCTCGAACTGTCCGGCGGACAGGATCGGCCGGGTGGTGGTCGGAGTGACGGTCACGACAGCATCGGGGATGGGGGAATACGGGTGTGCCCGTGAACCTCGGGGATCTCCATCCCGATGTCATCGATGAAGCAGTAGCTCCAGTCCTCCCCGGGCTCGAGCGAGCGGATCAGCGGGTGTTCCTGTTCACGCGCGTGCTGACTCGCGTGGCGCGCCGGCGAGTCGTCGCAGCAGCCGACGTGACCGCAGGTCAGACAGATGCGCAGGTGCAGCCACACGCCGCCGTCGCGCAGGCAGTCCTCACAGCCATCGACGGACTCGGGGAGCTGGGTGACTTTGATCTGGTCGAGGTGAGAGCAGGAAGTAGCCATTCGTTTAAGCATGCCTGAGGCGTCAACCCTGGCGCGCGACCTCGACTAGGCTGCCGCTCGTGCCCGAGCCGTTTCACCTCCGCGCGGTCCCGCTGGACCGCGCGGATCCCCTGGCCTCGCTCAGGGACGCCTTCGTCGCCGCTGAGGGAGTCGTCGCCTACCTCGACGGCAATTCCCTGGGCAGGCCGCTGCGGAGCACCGCAGAGCGGATGAGCCGGTTTGTGGATGAGGCCTGGGGGACGCGGCTGATCCGCGCCTGGGACGAGGCCTGGATGGATGCGCCGACCGAGCTCGGCGACCGGATCGGCCAGGTCACGCTGGGCGCGGCGCCCGGGCAGACGGTGGTCGGCGACTCGACCACCGTGCTGCTCTACAAGCTGATCCGGGCGGCGGTCGATGCCCGTCCGGGGCGCGATGTGGTCGTCGCCGACACGCAGAACTTTCCGACCGATCGCTTCATCGTCGAGGGCATCGCGGCCGAGCGCGGGCTCGAGGTCCGCTGGATCGAGCCGGCCGCAGACGCCGGCCCGAGCGAGGCGCAGGTCCAGGCGGTGCTCGACGAGCGCGTCGCGCTGGTCACGCTGAGCCACGTCGCCTTCCGCTCCGGTTCGATCGCCGACATGCCGACGATCACGCGGCTCGCGCACGAGGCTGGAGCACTGATGCTCTGGGATCTCTGCCATTCAGCGGGTGCCGTCGAGCTGGCACTCGACCGCGACGGCGTCGATCTCGCCGTCGGCTGCACCTACAAGTACCTCAACGGCGGCCCGGGCGCGCCCGCGTTCGCCTACGTCGCCGCGGACCTGCAGGACCAGCTTCGCCAACCGATCCAGGGCTGGATGGGGGCCGCCGACCCGTTCGCGATGGGTCCCAGCTTCGAACCCGCGACCGGGATCAGACGCTTCATCAGCGGGACGCCACCGATCATCGGCATGCTGCCGATGCGCGACATGCTCGATCTCATCGAGCGCGCCGGCATGCCCGCTGTGCGCGAGAAGTCGCTCGCGCTAACCGACTTCGTGCTCGAGTTCGCCGACGAGCGTCTCGTCCCGCTGGGCGTGCGGATCGCCTCGCCGCGCGAGCGCGCGCGGCGGGCCAGCCACATAACGCTCGAGCATCCGGCCTTCCGTGAGCTGACCGGCGAGCTCTGGCAGCGCGGGGTGATCCCGGACTTCCGGCCGCCGCAGGGCCTGCGGATCGGACTCTCGCCGCTGTCGACAAGCTTTGCCGAGGTGGCCGAGGGACTCAGCGTGACCGCGAAGCTACTCGCGGCCCACACAGCAGGCTTCGCGGCGCGCGATTGACCACTGATCGCCGCTGGTGGACCTCAGCCCTTGGGAGCGCGGGCTTTTCCTGCGTCGCTCTGCTCACGTGCGATGCGACGGTCGGCGGCCTCGCGCTTGAGCTCAGCCTGCCTGCCCGCAGCGCCGGCTACCTCAGCGGCACGGCGCTCTGCGCTGCTCCGTTGCGGCTTGCTCTCCTGCACTGAGGATGTGACTGGACTCTTCGGGGGCATTCCGACTCCTTCGTTGGGCACTTCGGAAAAGCTCATGGATGCTTCAACGCCCCGGGTGGGAGCAGAAACCTCAGAGCGGAGCCACCGGGCCGGCGTCGGGCGTCAACCCGAGGGGAATGCAGGCCCACAGCCTCCGGGCTCGCGTGCTCGGGCAGGCCGCCGTGCCCGATGATCCAGGCCTCAATCGCCGTTGCGTCGCGACCGGCGGCGAGGATCGCCGCACGCTCGATCACATGACCACCGTCAGGCCTCGCTCTGGCCAGCCGCGTCACGGTCGCCAGGATCAGATCCGGTTCCGCCGGATCCGGGTGCTGCCCGGAACCGCCTAGCTGAGGGGCAAGCACGAGAGCTTCACTATAGATGACATTGATTTCTAGAAAACCGATTCTGCTGCTACAGCTCGATCCCGAACACGACGATGCCGGGCTCGCGTGTCAGTCTGGTGAAGCCGAGGCGCTCGTAGAAGCTGACTGCGCCGGCGTTGTCGGCGCTCGGCACGGCGTGTAGGCCGGTGATGCCGGCCTCCCGCAAATGCCGCTGGAGCCTCTCGATCAGGCGGCGGCCGAAGCCGTGGCGCTGCAGCTCGGGCAGCAGGTCGATGTGCAGGTGCGCCGGGTAGCCCGCAGCGTGCGGGTTCAGCCCGCCACGGCGGCTGTAGGCGTAGCGCAGCAACCCATCCTGCGGCGTCAGCTCCTGCGTGGGTTCGGGCCAGCGCTGCGCGAACCGCGGCCACCAGGTCTCGGCGAACCAGGATTCGTAGGCGTCGGTGTCGGCGGCCGCGACGATGTATCCGCCAAGCTCGCCGTCGTCGGCCTCTACGACCGAGGCGAACGCGGGATCGTGCTCAAGGTACGGGAGCACGAACATGCTGGCCCAGATGTCATCGTCCTCGAGCAGCCCGGTGGCGTCGTCGCCCGAGGCCGCGGTCCGCAGGCAGATCGACGCGAGCGCGGACTCGTCGCCGGGCCTATACGGCCGGATGTGAGGCATCCGGGAGCAGCTGCTGCAGCAGCCAGGCGTTGGTGAAGGCGCCGCGCGGGTCGAGCTCGTTGCGCAGGGCGTCGAAGTCGGCAAGCCGCGGATAGCGGCTCGCGATCGTCGCGGCACCCTGCTCAAAGACCTTGCCCCAGTGCGGGCGGGGCGAGAACGGGGCGAGCACGCGCTCGACCTCGGCGCACATCTCGCTGACGGCCGCGGGTTCCCGGTGCCAGGTGAAGTGCAGGCCGATCGAGTCACGCTGGTGCTGAGGGCTCAGCCAGAGCTCATCGGCGGCGATCGTGCGCGTCTCGGCGACGTAGAGGATCGGGCGCAGGCGCGTGGCGAGCTGTTCACGCAGCGCCGTCAGCGCGGCGATCCCGTCCTCGCGCGCGACGAACCATTCGGACTGGATCTCCTCCCCTGCGCTCGGCCTGAAGCCCGCGCGGAAGTGCGGAAGCCGGTCACACCACGGCCCTGGAACGCCGAGCTGGTCGGTGCTGTAGGAGGGGTCGACGCCGGGGACTGGATTGCGCGGCTCAGTGGCCGCCTGCGCGCCGAACAGGCTTGCCGGCTGCGGGGCTCCCGCGTCGCCCTTGACCCAAACCTCGCGCGCGCGCTCGCCGAAGCGGTGAAAGACGCTGACGCTGCGCCCGGCCGTCGTGATCGCGTCGAGGTTCTGTGCGAGCTGATCCCACTCAAGGCCCACGTAGACGCGCTGCCAGAGCTGGTAAGAGCGCTCCACGGCAACTGTGAGGTGCGTGACGATGCCGATCGCGCCGAGGTTCACAACGGCTCCGGGGAGGCGCGGATCATCCTCGCCAATCTCGACCAAATCACCGGTGCTGGTCACGAGCCGC